>ODAI013403886.1_pt1 | contig 58352 bp, 32 predicted proteins | sample 1539321 | NCBI WGS metagenome assembly ODAI01 (sample SAMN02144231, study PRJEB22623) | gut metagenome | biome: sheep rumen | host: Ovis aries | place: New Zealand | reverse complement strand
GCTGCGAAATAATGATTCTTGCATTTTTTTCCAAAAGCGGGAGCCTGTCTTTTTCAGGAACCGTTGAGTCATCAAATGCTATGTCTCTTTTGTCAGAGGATGTGCCGGAAAACAATTCAGCGATTGAAGATGCGGCATTCGAAATATCCGACATTGCGGCAAAGGGGTCACGAAAAAAAATCCTGTCAAAAACAACATCGCCAAAAAATCCTGCATTAGCCCTGATCATTCCCGGGGCAAACACATTTCCTTCCATTAAATTGCCAAGCATCGGGCGGTCCATATCTCCCAAAGTGGATGCATACTGCTCCAAAGTTTCCCGGCCGCGTTGAGTTCTGCAAAGACCGCAGGTGAGACCTTCGGGAGTCTTTCGCATCACATGAAAAATAAGGAGAGCATCGTCTGCATTCCAGATAAGGCTGCGGTGGTGTCTCTTCAAATCCGCAAGCTCGGTCATTTTGTCGCGGATCGTCGTAAGGATTTCCGCCCGGTTTGAATCGAGACGTGCCCTCCAACTTCGTTCGGCTTTATCCAAGACAACACTCTTATGTTTGTCTTCAGGAGAATACGTGAGATTTTCCTCGCATTTTTTTGCAGACGGTCCAAAGTGTTCATTCATCCACCACTCACCCACCGGATTCACCTGCTCGGGATTTTCTTTATTCGAATCTTCCATCAGTGCTGAAATCTGAAGTTCCCTTCTTGAAAGAACATCTGCGCGGATTTCATTTTCGTAGCCCTGTGTTGACGGCGTGTAAAATACCCTTCCGACAAGTGCATCGGGGAGATATTGCTGTGCAACCCAGTGGTCTCTATATGCATGAGGATACATATAGCCTGTTCCGTGACCGAATCCTTCTGCGTCTCTGCTTGCATCCTTCAAGTGATTGGGAACATCGGCATCCTCTTTTTCAACGGAAGCAAGCGCATCGAAAAATGCCATGGAGCTGTTGGACTTTGGTGCGGTGGAAAGATAAAGCGCCGCGTGTGCAAGAAAATAGCGCCCCTCGGGGAAACCCACCCTGTCGAAAGCGGCGGCACAGGATTCAACCACGGAAATTGCGTGAGGGTCGGCAAGGCCTGTGTCTTCGCAAGCTGAAATCAACATCCTGCGGAAAATGAAATGCGGATCCTCTCCTGCCTTCACCATGCGTGCAAGCCAGTAACAAGCGGCATCGGGATCACGTCCTCGGAGGCTTTTTATGAACGCCGAAATTATGTCGTAATGATAGTCACCATCGCGGTCATAGAGAACGACTTTTTTCTGAATGGATTCCTCGGCAGCTTCACGACTGATGTAGATTGTGCTTCCCCAGCTCGGCCTCGGAGGTTTTTCATCTGGAGCCCAGACTTCTGGAGTTGTTTCCACGGCAAGTTCAAGTGCATTCAAAAGACTTCTTGCATCTCCGTTTGCGGTTTCAACGAGATGTTCGAGTGCTCCGTCTTCGAATTCAATTTTCCAGTGACCGTATCCTCTTTCGCTGTCTTCGATTGCCTGATGTGCGGCTTTCATCAAATCTTCTTTTGTGAGAGGCTTCAGTTGAAACACACGGCTTCGGCTCACGAGGGCCTTGTTCACTTCAAAAAAAGGATTTTCGGTTGTGGCTCCGATTAAAATGATTGTGCCGTTTTCAACCCAAGGAAGAAGTGCGTCCTGCTGGCTTTTATTCCACCGATGCACCTCATCGACAAAAAGGATGGTCTTCCGCGTGTACATATTGCGCTGCTCTTCGGCCTGTGCGATTGCCTTGCGGATGTCTGACACTCCGGTGAGGACTGCGTTCAATGTAATAAATGCGGATTTTGTGTGATTCGCGATGACCCGTGCGAGAGTTGTTTTCCCGGAACCCGGCGGTCCGTAAAAAATGACGGATGTGAGCTGGTCTGCGGCAATGGCTCTGCGCAAAAGACGCCCCTTTCCCACAATGTGATCCTGCCCGATGTATTCATCCAAGGTGCGGGGTCTCATGCGGGCGGCAAGAGGTTCATGAGTTCTGCCTATGCTTTCAAATAAATCATCCACGATTAGTTTCCGGATTTATCTGATGTACCGTCTCTGTTCCAAACTCCACGTCCGGGGTAATACGCATAAAGTCCCACTTCTTTGAAAGTATCGGGGGATGAAGAGATGTACCCGGAAATCGTCATAGCGGCATACTCATCACCGGAGCCTTCGTTTATGCTTGAATCCGTAACATAAATGAGAGGACACATAGATGTAACCATAGTTTGAGCATTGTTTGAGAAACTTGAAAGCGATGAAGCGGGAACTCCGTTACTGTCGATGGCGACTCTTGCAATTCCGCTTGATGTTCCCAGAATCAGATAGTTTGCAGTGCAGGCGATTGAATAAATTTTGCCGCCTCCCAAATCAACAGACGAATCCGTTCCTGAACCGGTCCCGTACCAAAGAGAACTGCTATCCTTAGAGTAATAAATGTAATGGGCGTTTGCCGCAAGCGCAGAGTAGTTGCTGAAAACATCTCCGGAACCTGCATGCACCGCCTTGACTGCCTCCGTTGCTGAACCGGAAACAACAGAAGAAGGTGTGGCCGCAGAGAGGGTTCCTCCGTTCAATTTGTAAATTGCATAATCACCTGAAGATTTTTTTATTCTTGCGTAAGCGACACGCACGGATGAAGAAGTCAAGCTTCCGTTACCAACCTGGTTGTCAAAGATTGTCATCGCATAGGAAGTCGTTGTGGAACCAGTGACTGAGATCAGGTCTATCGGAGTCCAAGAGCTTCCGTCCGTGGACATATACAGAGTCCTTGCTCCAGCCACATTGACGCTGTCGGAGGAACTTTCCTGCCATTCAATTGTGTAGCAATACATATATGTATCATCAGCGGCAATTGTAATTATGTTCTTCAAGCCTGTGCTCACTTTCTGCCACTGTCCGTTGAAAGAGCCTGTCGAAGTCGACGGTGAAATTGTCTTTTTATAGAGATGGTTGTTCGCGCAATAAAGGTTTCCCTTGAACGGAATGATGGCTCTTACGTCTCCGCTGATTCCTTCCTCACGCCGAACTTCCTGCTCAATCATCCAGTAAATGTTATCGTGGCAGCCGCAAATCAGCAAAGGGGAAATCACCGCAAAAAGTGTCAGTGCACGTGCCAATATTTTATGCATCTTTTTCATAATCAATCCTTGCCCTCTCATTTTTAGAAATAGTAACGTGCCACAAGATCTATAGAAAGAAACTGCCCGTGGATATCCTGCTTGGAGCTGTCATACAAGTGAAGGAATTCGGGCATCCATGAATATGAAATGTCTCCACCGACAGACCAGCTGGCACCGATTCTGTAATGCAGTCCCACCGGAGGCTTAACCACCAGTCCCGGCCAGTACGTTTTATTTCCGTAAGTCTCCCAGGCCATACCCACGCCGAGAGTAATCGGAATCTCGAAGTTCTTTATGGAAAACTGATACGTCGCAGTTGCCAAAATCGGCACATAATTGAAGATGTTTCCCCCCAAAGTCACATTGAATCCGAAAGCCACATCGGCACCAACGGCAAAATTGGGGAACAGAAAATAATGATACCCGAGGGAAGCGGCGCCACCCACTTTCAACTTACCGTCATCAGTAAAAGGGTTGCCGAAATTCAGCGGAAAACCAGGGGCCAATGCAATGCGCAGATACTGATCCCCGGCTTCAGTTTCATAATAAATAACATCAACAGGATCTGAATTCTCGTGCTGTTCCTGAATATCTTCAGTTTCTTCGGCGGTTTGAGCATGTGCCACGGGAGCCTCTACCACAGAAATTGCGGCGTAGAAAAAAAGGGCACAGAGCATAATTATAGAACGTTTCATGTTTCCTCGCAGTTTTTTTGCCTTGATTGGCAGGACTTTTCACGTCCCCATACTATCAATTTTCAGTCAAATAGTATAGAATGTCCGAAAGTATATCGTATTTGCGGTATAAATTCAACATCTGCCGTTTACAATAAAAAAAATAACGGCGTGGAAGGTTACAGATGAGCGCGACAATTATCGACGGAAAGGCAGTGGCAGCAGAAGTAAAGGCTGACGTGGCGGCAAAAGTTTCAGATTTGAAGAAAAAAGGCATAACTCCTTGTCTGGCAGTGATTTTGGTGGGCAGCAACCCCGCATCAGTGAGCTATGTCACAGGAAAAAGAAAGGCTCTTGCCGAAGCCGGAATGGCAGACAGAAGCTTGGAGCTTCCCGAATCCACCACAGAGGCCGAGCTTCTTGAACTGATTGCAAAACTCAATGCCGACAATACGGTTCACGGAATCCTTGTCCAGCTGCCCCTTCCCAAGCATATAAACGAAGAGAAAGTGACAAATGCAATAGATCCCAAAAAGGACGTGGACGGCTTCCACCCAGTAAACGTGGGAAAACTTGTGACGGGAGAAAAGGGATTTCTGCCCTGTACGCCGCACGGAATCCTCGTTCTGCTGAAAAAGGCCGGCATCGAGACCAACGGAAAGCGGGCTGTCGTAATCGGAAGAAGCAACATTGTGGGAAAACCGATGGCACTCCTCCTTTCCCGCCGCGAATGCAATGCGACCGTAACCCTCTGCCACACAGGAACCAAGGATTTGGCATCAATCACCCGCGAGGCTGACATCATTGTGGTATGCACAGGCCATCCCCACACACTTACCGCCGACATGGTAAAAGAAGGAGCCGCAGTAATCGATGTCGGAGTGAACCGCATCCCCGATGCAGGCAAAAAGAGCGGCTTCAGACTTGTGGGCGATGCAGACTTCGACGACATAAAGGAAAAAGCCTCGTTCATTACGCCTGTTCCCGGTGGAGTCGGTCCCATGACAATTGCGATGCTCATCTACAACACGCTGGAAAGCGCGGAGAGGATGCAATGATTGAACGTCTCTGAAAACTGTTTTTAGAGCCTTCCAACCGTGATTGAGACAGGGAGATTTTCTCTTTAGTGTCGGAGACCAAGGTTTTTGACCTTCCTCCGCACACTCGGGAGCATTTTTCAACCGTTTTCAGATAGCGGCGGGCTTGATTTTTCACCCCTTCACCAACCATGATTTTTGTGCTACAATCCCTGTTGTGTAAGGAGCCGGAGGAGACTGAATGATAGACATACAAAACACTCCCGATACCCGAGAAATACCGCTCAGAAAAGTCGGAGTAAAAGGACTGAGGTATCCGGTGCAGGTGCTGGACAAGGTAAACGGAAAACAGCAGACTTCTGCAACCGTGAATCTTTTCGTGAATCTGCCTCACGACTACAAGGGCACTCATATGTCCCGTTTCATTGAAAACTTCCACCGCCATCACACTGATTTGAGCATGAGGAATTTTCTCCGTATGCTTGAAGACATAAGGGAATCGCTGCAGGCTGAAAGAGCATTCGGCACAATGCAGTTTCCGTTTTTCATGTCAAAAAAAGCACCGGTCTCAGGATCGGAAAGCATTATGGAATACAGCTGCTCATACGAGGGCGAGGTTACTGCGGAAAAACAGAATTTCTATGTAGCCGTCTCCGTTCCAGTCACAACACTCTGCCCCTGCTCAAAAGCCATCTCCGACCGTGGCGCACACAACCAGCGGGGAATCGTTACGGTGAAACTGCAGAACACAAGCCTTTTCTGGATTGAAGACGTGATTGAGTTGATAGAAAATTCCGCGTCCTGTCCGCTCTTCAGCATCCTGAAACGTCCCGATGAAAAATGGGTCACCGAGCATGCCTACGACAATCCCCGTTTTGTTGAGGATGTTGTGCGTGAAGTGTGCGTGGGTCTGAAGAATTTCACAAAGTGCGAAAAGCCGTTCACTTGGTTCAGCGTTGAGTGCGAAAACTTTGAAAGCATCCACAACCACAATGCGTATGCCTACACGTCATCCGATGACATTCAGTGATTCCGGGGGCGTTGCGGGGGTGCGCTTTAAGGCGGTTTTCAACACAATCATTGATGACACCCCCGCTGGGTGGGTAGCACGCAACAAAGTGCGGGCGTAGGGAGGGGCTCCTCCCGCAGGATTTTCCATTAAAACAGTCCGGGCATTTTCATTGATTTTCCTATTGCCGATTTGCCGTTTTGAGTGTAAAATGAGGTATGGGATTTTTCCCAACTTTTTTTTAGGAGATTACAGATGAATTTTATTTTTTTGGGACCACCCGGAGCAGGTAAAGGAACTTTGGCAGGACAGGTTGCAGAGGAGTACGGAATTCCTCATATTTCAACAGGCGACATTTTCCGTGCAAACATTAAAAATAAGACTCCGCTGGGAATCAAGGTGAAGGCCGTGATTGATGCCGGTGGACTTGTGAGCGACGAAGACACCTGCGCTTTGGTGGAAGACCGCCTCAAGCAGGACGATTGCAAAAAGGGATTTATTCTTGACGGATTTCCCCGCACCATTCCACAGGCAGAGGCTCTTGAGAAAATCAAGGGGGATGTGCAGGTTGTGAATTTCGAAGTGGACAATGAACTGATTATCGCACGCCTTTCAAACCGCCGTGTGTGCCGCAGTTGTGGAACAAACTACAATGTGAAATTCATGCCGCCGAAGGTTGAAGGAAAATGCGACAAGTGCGGCGGAGAGCTTTACACCCGCGATGACGACAAGCTTGAATCAATCACAAACCGTCTGGATGTGTACCGCAAACAGACTGAACCGCTGATTGATTTTTACCGCAAACTCGGCAAACTGACGGACATCAATTCGGCACGTGACAGCAAAGAAGTTCTTGTGGACTTCAGAAAACTCTTCCCTGCAAAATAATCCTGCATGGCCCGTCTTTTCAGGCGGGTCTTTTTTTGCGTGACGGAAAATTTTCAGATGAATACTTAATTAATTTTCAAACATTTCTTCCATTGAATTTTTTTATTATTTATGCTATAATAGTTTTATGGCTAAACCAAAGACAGAATTTGCAGTCAACCAAAAGGTTGTGTACCCCAGTCAGGGTGTTGGAAAAGTCACCGATGTTTTCAAAAAAGAATTCAACGGTGAGATGGTCTATTATTACAAAATCTATATTCCTGTCTCAGATATGTACGTGATGGTCCCGGTAAAGAATTCCTCATTGCTGGGCATACGCTCCATTGTCTCCAAAGAAGAGGCTCAGAAAGCGCTTGATATGATAAGCGAGGAATTTGAGCCTGCCACTTCAGACTGGAAACTCAGATATCAGATAAATCTTGAACTGCTCAAAAAAGGAACGATTGAAGACATTGCGTCGATTGTAAGAAGCCTGTATCACCGTTCAAAAGTAAAGGAACTGCCGATTCAGGAACGCAAGCTGTACGAAAATGCAAAGAAGCTGCTTGAAGATGAAATTGCCGAAGCGTTCGGTATCTCTCCCGACGAAGTTGAGGGAATGCTTCATGCAAAACTCGAACCGCTCGGACTCAGGGCAGACAAAAAATCCCTTGTTATACAGGACGATGATGACGAGGATTTTGACGACGACCTGGAAGACGAGAAGGATTCAGTCGACGATGACGACAGCGATGACGATGAAGATTTAGACGACGAAGACGATGATGAGGAAGACTGATTCGATTGCAGTCATACTTCTTGCGGCGGGCAGTTCATCCAGAATGGGCACCGGGGTCAAGAAAGAATATCTTCCGCTTGGAAACGGCACTGTACTTTCGCAGTCGCTCATTCCGTTTATTGAGGCCGCTGATTCGCTTCAAAAAAAAATAAGCGCAGTGATTGTGACTTGTCCTTCCGGGCAGGAGGAGCTTTGCAAAAAAGCTCTTTTCGCCGATTCTCACTTGGCGGAACGATTCGCTTCCCTTCCCTTGAATTTTATTGCCGGCGGTAAAAGCAGGCAGAAATCTGTTTTTGTCTCACTTGAAAAAGCCGCATCCCTTGCGTCCGAAGAATCAATCGTTCTCATCCATGATGCGGCCCGTCCTTACGCCGGTGTTGATTTGGTTTCCCGGGTCATTCTTGAAGCGGAAAAAGCAGGAGCCGCAGTGCCTGTGATTCCTCCCGTGGACACTCAAAAGGAAATCTCGGAAAATATCATTTCGCGCCATCTGGACAGAAGCACTCTTGGTGCCGTTCAGACTCCGCAGGCATTCGAGCTGGGGCCCATCCTTTTATGCCACAAGGAAGCAGACAAAAAAGAACACGAATACACTGACGACAGCGAAATCTGGGACAGCTTCCCGCAATTCACAGAAGGAAGAAAGGTGCATGTTGTGAAAGGCGAAACCGAAAACAAAAAAATAACTTTCCAAAAAGATATACCTCAGTCAGGCGGAACAATCACGAGAATCGGAATGGGCACTGATCTGCACAGACTCGTTGAAGGGCGTCCATTCATTCTTGGCGGCATAACAATTCCGGCTGAAAAAGGTGAAGACGGACATTCCGACGGAGATGTGCTTCTTCACGCAATCACCGATGCACTTTTGGGCGCGGCGGCAATGGGAGACATAGGTTCTTATTTTCCACCCGAAGATGCAAAATGGAAGGATGCAAAATCAACGGAACTGCTTTCAACAGTGTGGTCGGAAATACAAAGCAAAGGATGGTCACTTGAAAATCTGGACTGCGTGGTGGAATTCGAAAGGCCGAAATTCCTTCCCTGGCGAGAGCAGGTGATTGACTCAATCGCCAATGTGCTGAATACCGGAAGAGAAAGAATTTTTGTCAAGGCAAAGACAAATGAAAAACAGGATTCTGTCGGACAAGGAAACGCAATAAAATCATACGCAGTCTGTCTGCTTACAAAATCACTTTGATTTTTCAATCCCATCCGCAAAAAAAAAGCCCCGCTCCGAACCGGAACAGGGCTTCTGTTTTTTATTCTTCTTCCTCGTCATCGTCTGACATTTCAAGAATCAGCTCAACTGCATCGAGCGAAAGATTCAAATTGCTTGCAATCTGCTCGTTTGTCCATTTCCGCAGTTTCAACTGACGCACTTCTTCACGTACACGCGGCGGGGTTCCTCCTCCAGACGGTTTGGTCTTTTCGGCGGTTCCGGCTTTTCCAGACTTCTTTTTCGGAGCAGTCTTTGAAATGTCTTTGAGCAGGTCAATCTGCTTGTCGGCATTGTTTGAAAGACGCTGCAACCGTTCCTCGACATTTGAGATGCCTTCACGGGTTTCGTTCAATTCATCAATGCGCTGTTCCGTCTCATCGAGAATCTGCTGAAGTGAAGAAAGTTTGTCTACCGCGTCGTTTATGCGTCCGTTGCTTTCCATAATGCGGTTGATTCCTTCCTGAAGGGTCTCAAGCTGGCCCGGCATATCTTCAAGCTGAATGTGACAGTCTGCAAGTCTCTCTTCCAAATCGTGAATGCGGTCTGCGGTGTTGTCCACATTCTGAGCCACGTGTTCGATCGTCTCGGCCTTGTGTTCAATGCGGTCGTACTGCGACTTGATTCCCTTGAGAGAGTCTTCGAAGTTGCGGATTGTAACCTGCATATTCACAAGATTGTCGCTCGTTGAATTGAGTTCGGCAATCTTCTGATCCATCGAATTGCTCAAGGCCATAATGCGGCTGAACTTCTGATCAAGGCTGTCGAGCTGCATCTTCTGGTTGTTGTAGTTCGAGATTCTTGAGTCAAGCTCACCACTGAGTTTCTGCACCTGATCAATCTGGTTTTTCAAATTGATTACGCGGGCCTCGTAAGAAGCAAATCCGTTGATTTTGTCTTTGAGTCCTTCGATTGAGGTGTCGAGTTGTTTTCTAAGCTGCTCGGCTTTGTCGAAGAGACCTGTCTGTGCAGTGAACCTTGCAATGCCCTTGTTGATTTCGTCTATCTTCAACTGGAGATTGTTTGTGTCGTCATTCAGGCGGGTAATCATCTTCTGGTATGCTACGCGGTCGCCCTCTGCGGTTTCCTGCAAATCCCTCTTGAGATTTTTAATCTTAACGTCGGCCTGGCTGGTTGCATCGTTGAAGAGATTCTGAGTATTCTTGAGCATCTCGTCGTAACGCTCCTGCAGCTGCGCCATAATCTGCTCAGACCTCTTTTCGTAAGTCTGGATTGCATCGTCGGCCTTTGCGGTAAGAGTGTCGATGTCCTGCTGCACCTTCTGTCTTGAATCGCGGGTCTTTTCGTCAATATCCGCGAATCCCTGCTTCTGTTTCTGAAGGAACAAAGCAAGCTGAGACTCGTACTGTGTGTTGGAATCCTTGAACTGCTGTGCAATTTTCTGTTTCCACGCATTGAAGTCCTGGATTGTTGCATCAATGTTCTGGCTGTGGCTTCTCTGCTTTTCTTCCATTGAAGAGCGGATTTCATCGAAGTGACTGTTAAGCACACGCACATTTTCCGAAATCTGATCCATCGCCTTTTTGTTGTAGCCGTCGCTTTCCTGCTGCAGCACCGCCGCTGCCTGATCGGTTGTGGCCTTGAGTGCCGAGCGGTACTGCTCAATGAAATCATGCAGACGCTGATTCACAGTGTTAATCTGATTCTGAATGGTTGACTGTCCGGCCTGAAGTGCAGACTGGAATTTTGATTCCTGCTCCGTTGTGCGGTTCTGTATTTCAGCAATGCGCTCGCGAAGTTCGTCGGCATATTTTGTTTCCATATCGCGGCGGCTTTCTTCGTAAGTGTTCGTGAAGTTTTCGATGCGTGTGTCGAATTTATTTTTCCATTCGCTCAACTGCGCACTGATTTCTTCCTCACGCTTTTTCAAGTCAACAGTGAAATTGTCTTCGAATACTTTGAGCTGAGTGCCCACCGCATTGTAAGACTTCTGCTTCAAATCCTCAAGGGCGGCTTCAAGAGTTTCAACCTCCTCTTTGAGTTTGTCGCTGCGGGTCTTTAATGAAGTCTCGAAATTCACATGGTTCTTTGAAACAGATGAAGTGAACTTTTCGAAATCACCCAGAACACGCTGCTGTGACTGCTCCATAATTTTGCGGAGGGCGTCCTCGAGTTTGTCAACATCGGCACCGGCTGTATTGAGCTTGTTGAAACGATACTCCATTTCCTTTTTGTATTTGTCAAGCTGCTTGTCAAGACCGGCAAGGAAAGAAGCCTGTTTGTTTTCATAATCAGCCGCAATACCCTGCATTGCACGTGAAAGATTTGCATCGAAGATTGTGAACTGCTCTTTCATTTCACTGTCAAACTGATTGAGTTTCTGTGAACTGAGAGTTGTCTCTTCGTCAATTCTCTTTGCGATTACGTGAGACTCTTCGAGGGCCTTTTCATACTGACTTCTTGTGTCGGCAATCGCACTTTCAACTTCAGAATGAATTGAATCCGCACGCTGCTGAACCGCATTCAAAGAGTCGGAAATATTTTTCTGCATGTCTCCCACATACTGCTGCAGTTCCTGCTTGTACTGATTCAAGTGGGTCACGCTCATCTCTTTGTATTTTTCGTAAGCGGCCGACTCTTTCTGCTCTGCCTTTGCGAACGCGTCATCATACAATGAATCAAAATGGGTCTGTATTTCGGAAGACCTGCTTTCGATATTGTTTTCCAAATCATTAAGTCTCTGGGTATTGTCTCTGGTTTCGGAATCAAGCAATGCGGCGGTTCTTTGAGCTTCCGCGAGAGTTTCATTGACCGAATTCTTGAAGTCTTCAATACTGCTCTTGGAAACCGATTCAAGTTCAGATGTGCGCTTTGCAACAATTTCCTCAAGCGACTGAACCTTCGAAACCAAATCCGCAGTGATTGCGTTAACCTTGTTGTTGATTGCTTCAGACACATCGGCATCGGTTGAGTCAACGGCGGCCTGAAGACGGTCTGTTCTTTCGCGCAGCTCATTGCCGAGATTTCCTGTAATCTCCACAATCTGCTGATCAAGATTGTCGGTGCGTGTGTGCAGATCATCTTCGATGGCCTGTGTGCGCACAGCAATTTGATTTGCAATTTCAGATGCACGGGAATCGAAATCCTGCTGCAAGGTGTCGGTGCGGGCAAACAGAGAATCGTTCAAGGCCTGGGTCTTTCCCCTCACCATCTCTTCCATATCGGCACTCATCTGCGATACTGACGAACGAAGAGCCTCAGATTTTTCGTTGAACTGATTGAGCAAATCATCAACCAAAGCCTGAACGGAAGCCTGAAGTCCCGACGTGCGATCGTTGACAGATGATTCAAGAGATGCCGTCACATCATTCACAGACTGATCAAGATTGATTGTGCGGTCTTTGACAGTACGTGTAAGTGTTTCAATCTTTTCGTTGAGGCCTTTTTCCAAAGCACCGGCGTTCACTTTTATCGCCTTTGTAATTGCAGCCGTTTTGTCGTTGTACATTTTTGCAAGACCGGTGATTCTTGCACTGTACGTTTTTTCGATTGAGGCGGTTCTATCTTTAAGATTCTGCTCCACTGCATTTGTGCGTTCAGAAGCATCCCGTTCCATAGAGGAAGTTTTTTCTTCTATTAAATCAAGCAATGATTTTATGCGGGTGGTTGCATCGTTTTCAACAGCGTCTGTTCTGCTTGTGACCAGTTCCGTAAGATTGTTGGTGCGTTCGGTCAGTTCATTCTCAAGATTCGTAATCATCTGAACAACGGACTCTTCAAGGCCTGATGTTTTTTCGTTCACCGAAGAAGTGACATTGTTCGTCAAATCGCGTACGGAAATTTCAATGGCCTCGGCACGGGTATCAAATTCCTGTTCGATTGAAGACGTGCGGTCATTGTATTTTTCTTCAAGAGCGGAAACAACTTCCTGAAGGTTGCGGTCCAAGGTGTCGGTCTTTTCACGGAGCTGTGCGGCAAGTGTATTTGTCCTTTCATAAACCTCATCCTGAAGAGCCTCGGTCTTTGAAGTAAGAAGATCTTCCATATTGCGGTTTTTCTCTTCAACGGCTTCCTCAAGATTTTTTGTCTTATTGATTACGTTTTCAACTATGCTTGAAGTCTTTTCGTTAATGAAAGACTCAAGAGGAATAATGCGTTCGTTTACCTGAGATGTAAGACTCTGAGTGCGGCTCACAACATCGTTTGAAATGGAATCCGTCTTTTCCGTGAATTCCTCGTTCAAACGCTGGATTGAATTGTTCAAATAATCACCGAATGCGCTTGTCTTTTGCTCCACGTTTTTCCTGATTGCATCGATTGAAGACATTATGCCTTCTTCAATTCCGTCGGTGCGTGTGGAAACATTTTCCACGAATTCTGCAATACGGGAATCAACGCTTTCCTCAAGCGAACCGGTTTTTTCTTTGAATCTGGATTCAAGTTCCTCGGTTTTTTCGTTGAACGAATCTTCAAGGGTTGAAGTCTTTTCGGAGAAAGCCTCTTCGATTGACTCGGTTTTTTCATTGAAGGCATCCTGAAGGGAAGATGTTTTTTCGTTGAAAGATTCCGTGAGAGATGCCGTGGTTTCGGTGAACTGTTCTTCAAGCTCGGAAGCACGTCCGCCGAATGTGTCCTGCAATTCCTGAGCCTGAGCATTGAAGCGTTCCTCAAGTTCCGCAGTCTTTTCGTTGAATTCATTCTCCAGATTGTCTGTGCGGCCTGTAAGATTTTCCTCCAAACCTGCAACGCGTGAATTGAGAGAATCCTCAAGAGTTGATGTGCGCTCGTTGATTTCATCTTCCAAATCGGAAGTCTTTTCTTCGAGAGCAGAGCGGAGTTCGTTGGTTCGGTCGTTCAAATCCTGAGTGTAATTGTTCGTGAGATCCGTGTACTGACTGATTGCCTCGTCGGTCTTGCTGCGGACATCTTCAATCAAAGTATTGAGTTTTTCAACAACCTGAGACTCCAAATCTCCGGAAGTGTCTTTAATCTGCTTTTCAAGAGTGCCTGTGCGCTCCTCAAGTGCGGCCTGAAGTTCTGCCGTGCGGGTTTCAATATTGCGTGTGTAATTTCCGGTTGTCTCGGCATACTGCGCTATTGCTTCATCGGCACGCTGCTTGACCTCATCTATCATCTTTTCAATTCTCTGATTGATTCCGATTTCAAGAGAGCCTGATTTGTCTTTTATCTGGTCCGAAAGCAGGGCGACTTTTTCCTGAAGCACATCGTAAAGCTCATCGGTGCGGGCCTGAACATCCTGATCATAAGAAGCGGTTGTGCTGCGGTATTTTTCAATTGCGGCTTCGGTTTCCTGCTGAACGTTGAATGTCATGTCATCGAGTTTCTGTTTAAGGAGAGACTCAAGGGCTTCGGTCTTTTTCTTTATGTCGGTGCTGATTGCCGTCGTTCTTGCGTTGAGATCACCTGTGCGCTGCTTTATGTCTGCGTCGAGAGTAATCACTTTGTCGTTCAATGCGGCGGTGAGAGCTGAAGTCTTCTGCTTGATGTCCGCCTGAAGATTTGAAGTGCGTGTGTCAAGGTCATCGGAAAGAGTCGTGGTCTTTTCTTTGATTGCGGCTTCAAGAGCCTTGGTGATTTCGTTGAGGGAAGCCGTGATTGCACTGTTCTTCTGTTTGAGTTCAGCGGCAAATGCGGAATTCTTGTCGTTGAGCGAGTCGGTGAGTTCCGTGATTTTGTTTTTAATATCGCCGTCAAGATTTGAAGTCTTTTCGTTGAAGTTGGAAACCATATTTGCAATACGCTGCTTGCAGGAAGCCTCCACAGTCTGAGTGCGCGTGCTTACATAATTCTCCAAATCCTCAGTCTTTTTGGTCACAGACTGCTCAAGTGCCTCGGTGCGGCTCTGAACCGAAGCCTCCAAATCCTCGGTGCGCTGGGCATAGGATTCCTGAATTCCCTGTGCGCGGTTTTCAAGAAGTTCCTGCAGATCGGAAATGCGCTGGACAATCTGTTCTTCGATGCCCTTCGTTTTATTGTCCATATTGATTTCAAAGGAAGAGGTTTTGTCGTCAACAATGGATTCGATGGATGCGGCTCTGGTATTGAAGTCGTTTTCCAAATCTTCGGTGCGGTTTCTGATGTCGTCGGCAAGAGTCGTGGTCTTTGTTTCAAGAGCAACCGTGAGTGCCGAAGTGCGGTCGTTCAACTCGCTTTCCATTGTGCGGGTACGGTCGTCAACCATCGTGCGGAGATTTGCAATTGTGTCGTCAACGGAAGATTCCAAATCCTGTGTCTTCAAATCTATGGAGTTGTTCAGATTTTCAACAATTTCGTTCACCGAATTTTCGAACTGCTGAGTGCGTTCATCAACAGAAGCTGCAAGCTCTTCCACTTTGGAGCTCACGCTGTTTTCAAGTTCTTCCGTGCGTGTGTCAACAGATTCTGAAAGTGCGGAGGTCTTCCGTTCAAGCTCATCGGCAATGGCTTCAGTCCGTTCGTTGAGACTTTCCTCCAAATCTCCGGTTTTCTTTTCGATGGCCGCTGCAAGAGCTGAAGTCTTTTCGTTGAGTTCAGTCTCAAGGCCGCCGGTCTTTTCCAAAAGTGCGGATTCGAGAGCATTGGTCTTTTCATGAAGATCGGAATTGAGGGTGTCAGTGCGCTCGTTGAGTGTGTCTTCGAAAGCCTGGGTGGTCTCGTTGATTTTTGATTCAAGACTGCCTGTCTTTTCCAAAAATTCGGAATTGAGAGTGTCGGTGCGTTCGGTGAGTGTTTCATCGAAAGCCTGAGTGCGTTCGTCAAGTTTTGCGGAAAGTTCCTCAATATGAGCTTTGATTTCATCTTCGAATGCAAAGTTCGTTTCGCTGAGAGCTTTTTCGAGTGCCCCTGTCTTTTCATTCAAAACATCTTCTATAGAAGAAGTGCGTTCGTTTACAGATTCGCTGAGAGATGCGATTTTTTCGTTGAAGTTGTTTTCGAGTGTCTCGGTTTTGCTTCCGACATTGAGAGAAAGATTCTGCAGCGTCGCAAAGAGTTTGTCCACCACGCCGTTTGTTTTCGATGAAACCGTTGTGGAAATATTTTCAAGCAGTGCGTTCACTTTGTCTTCAAGAGAAGTCGTGCGGGAATCAACGGATTCGGAAAGAGTTCTGATTGTGTTGTCAACGCTGCCCTCAAGATCGGAGGTGCGGCTTTCAACGGAATCCGAGAGAGAGGCAATCGTATTGGTGACTTTTTCTTCGAGCGCGGAAGTACGTTCCTCAACTGATGCAGAGAGATTGTCGATTGTGTCGTTGACCGAATGTTCCAACCCGTCGGTGCGTCCGGTAAGACTGTCCTGCAGCGTAGTGATTCTGGTGTTGACCGAATCCTCAAGTGCGGAGGTACGTTCTTCGACAGAAGCGGAAAGCGTGTCGATTGTGTTTCCGACCGACTCTTCAAGTGACGAGGTTCTTTCTTCGACAAGATTTTCAAGGCGGCTTGTAACGGATTCAACGTTTTCCTCAAGGGTGGATGTCTTTTCGTTCACGCTGTCTTCAAGGCCGCGGAGTTTTTCGTTAAGAGAAGATGAAAGGGTGTCGGTGGTTTCGATAACGGAATCCTCGACTTCCTGCGCACGTTCCTCAAGAGCAGCCGTGACATTTTCCATGCGCTGAAGAACGGAAGTCTCAACATCCTTAAGACGCTCCCCCACTTCGCCGTTGAGAGTGCCCGTCTTTTCATTTATCTCGGCATCAATTTTTGCGGTGCGGTCGTTGAAATTATTTTCAAGTGTTGCGGTGCGCTCATTGAACAGAGAAACAAGACCGGCGGTTTTTTCCTTGTAAGTATTTTCAAGCAGTGCGCTCTGTGCATTGAAGGAGCTTGTGAGCGATGAATTTCTTGTATTGCACTCTTCCTCGAAATCCTTGGTCTTTTGATTGAATGAAAGAATCAGGTTCTGCAGTTTCTCGTTGAATGCGCTTTCCAAATCCCCGGCCTTTTCCTGGAACATCGATGCTATGCTTGCAGAATTTTCGTTGAAGGCCATAGCCAGAGCGTTGGTGCGTTCGTTGCAGGAAGTGTCAAGCGCGTTGGTGCGGTCCATCACAAACTGCTCGAGTTTTTCTATGCGGCCTGCAAATTCCGAGTGGATTGAATTCGCACGGGCAATGATGTCAGCGGAAATCTCTCCCATGCGCTGAGTATACTCTTTCTCGAATGCCTTTTTCTGCCCGTCGAGAGATGAATTGAAATTTGCGGTCTGCTCGTTGATGCTTTCCTGCGCAGACTGAATGCGTCCGTCAATGAGAGCCTGCAGCTGGCGAGTCTGAATGTCAATTTCATCCATGAGTTTTGCGTTTCTTTCAAGGGCCTTTTCCTGAAGAGTTGCAAACGCATCGTCCTCAAGATTGCTTGCCCTTTCCGCTGCGTTGTCATAAGTGTCTTTTATGTCCGCGGCGATTTTCTTCATTATAACGGCATTTTCCTCAAGCGCATGATCGGTGGAATCAGCAATGGACTGGGCACGGCTCTCGTATTCGGCAAGGAGATTTTCCCCCAGATGCTTGAGACTTTCCTCATTTGCGGAAGAGAACTTCGTCACAAGATTCGGAATCTGGCGGTCGATTGAAACGATTTTCTTCTGCTGCTCATCAAGGCGGGAATTGAATTTTGTGATGATGTCGGCTTCGTCTTTTACCCTCTGAAGATTCTGTTCAACGGCGGCGGTCATTTCCATAAGATTTTTGAGTGCTCCGTCGTATCCTGCAATGCGGTCTGCAATTTCCTGCACCTGATTGATGGGAACCGCCAAATCCTCAGTGACTTTTTCAAATTCGGCTTTCTGCTGATCAAGGCGTTTCACCGCTGCAACCGCTTTTGAATCCTGACTCTCAAGCTCGCTCTTTATGCGCTGCATTTTTTCGGCCTGACCGTCGAAATAGTCATCGAATTCCTTCTGCCTTTTGTCGGCATAGCGTTTCAGAGATTCCCTTGTGTTCTGGCTTTTGTCGATGGCCCTGATCACAATTGTAAAGATAACAGACAATACAACCGATAAAACTATTATTAAAACCGTATTCACTTTTTTCCCACCCGAAAAATTGGAACTTCCTCTATTTTAGCACAATTTCGCGTAATTGGCGATAGTTTTTAAAGGAAATATCCGCATCTTTTGCTTTTATATTGAAGATTTTTCTGAATCCGCGCATAAGAAAGGCCGTTTTCATACCTGCATGGTGCGCTCCGAGGATGTCATATTTGTAGGAATTGCCCACATAAAGAATTTCTTCAGGTTTAACGCCGAGTTTCAGGGCAAGCGTTCCGAACGCATATTTCGAGGGTTTAAGTGCGCCCGACTCCTCCGAGCCGATGCAAACGTCGCAAAGTTCCCGCAATCCCCAGATGGAGCCTTTTTGGTCGGGGGGAAAATCGGAAAGCATACCTATTTTAAGACCGGCATCTTTGAAGGCCTTGATACATTCACAGGCATCAGGATACGGTTTTATGTGGTCAAACGAGGATTTTAGTCCGTCGTAGCAGATTTTCTGTACCTTCTGCCTTGCATTTTCGACATCCGTGTGAAGCCTTTCCGCCATCAAACGCGCCTGATACTCGTAAAAATCCGGGAGAGGAGCTGTGCGGCGCAAATTTTTGCGTACAACCCCGTAATGCAGATAAAAAATCCCGTGACTAACAAAAAACGGCATCTTCCGTAAAAAAAGTTTCCATGATGCATATAGTGTTCCGTCTATATCAAACGCGACAGCCTTTATTCCTTCCATAGTTTGTAATTATACTAGGAAATGACGGTGTTTGTCGAGGGGGAGCCGGAAGTTGAAAGCGATAAACGGAAACCCCGACTGTGCTGATTTTTTTTCATGAATCTGCAATTGGACGACAGGCTTGATTCTGTGGCTCCGCAGTCCCCTGTGCTTCCCGCTTTCCGGGGTTCCGTCCGCTCCGCAGCCTCCATTCGCCACAAGTGTCGAACGCTGACGCGCCCCTGCAATCGGGCGTAGGAGGCCTGGTTCAAGAGTCTTCCTGCCGGTGAACAGAGCCTCCCCTCCGTTTCAACGCTACTGCAGATCGTAAATGAGGGACGACTTTATGCGCTCCAAATGCACATAGGCTCCTGGATTGTTCTTTATGAATTGGGCAAGGGTTATCTCACGTCCGTTCTGGAAAACCACGCAGTCGAATCTTCCGTCGCTTCTGAAATACGGGAAAAACGCGGCATTTCCATCAAACACGCTTTCGTCCGGTTTTGAACTTGACGAATGTCTGATTGCGCCAATGTAGAACCATGACGGCTCGTTTATGGCAAGAATATAGAACTGCGCCATAAGACTCTCAGCCTGATAACCGATGTTTTTAAGGTAACCTAAAGCCGGAACAATCCTTCCGTCGTCAGTGAGAACCGAAACGAAACTGTTTTCCGTCACATCAACACCGCCGGTAGAGAAATTGTAAGTTCCCTTCACCGATCTCATTGAAACCGCCTTTTCAGCCAAGTGTCTGTTCCAGTCAAGATTCAGCGTAAGGTTCCATTTCTGCGCCATGACACCCCGTTTTGAAAGGGCGTCTTCCTGTACTGTGGGTTGTATGAGTTCTGAAAGTCTTGTGTTTTTGCCTGTATATCCCCGGAAAATTCCGTCGACAATCCATTTTACGAAACCGGGGGCTCCCACTGTTATGGAATAAAGGTCAGGTTCTTCGCTTTGATCCTGCTTCATATAATAATTCAAGGATTCATCTATTTCCTGCTGATTGTAGGGTTTGCCAGTGGAGATTGCATAAAGATCGCCGTTTTCGTTGTAGGCCGCATCCTCCGCATAAACCACCTGCGGAAGTCTTTTTCTGATTGCCTGAATCATTGCACGGATTTCTTCATATTGACCGGCTTCAGGAATTACGGAGGCCCACGCCAGCGACCTGCGGCTCATGCTCTGGATTGACTGAAGCGATGTTGTGTACAGATTTTCAAAGGGAATTCCAAGGGGCACTCCACGGGAGACATAGGAACCGTAGACAATGATGTCGGCAAGAGTCTTGTTTCCATAGGGATAAAGCTGAAGATAGACTTCAGGATTCTGCGTAAAGCGGATTACGATGCGTTCGGCTTTTCCGGTGGCGGAATCACGGTACAAAACCCATGCCCCGCACGACTTGGAACTAAAAGACGGCTCATCAACAACTTCGACGGAATCACCGTGGATGCGGCTCACTTTTGTAAAAGACTGAGGAGTCACAATAATTGCGAAAGACCTGCCGTCTCTTTCACCGCGGACCTGAACCGGACCGCCTGCACAGTCAAAAACCTGTGACTGCCTGCCTTTCAACTCACTCAAAGGAGCCTTGAGCCACGAGTCCACAATCTGCAAACGCACTTCGGTTGAGTCGGGAATTCCGGCCGCGTTGTAGTCAGCAAAAGCCGCGCAGGCAAAAGCAAACGCACAGGCAAAAGCCGCCAGCACTTTCTTAAGAAGCGATGTCTTTCCAATCTTCATTTATATTTGTCCTCCTGCAACGGCAACGGGTCTAAGATGTTCCGCAACCGGCTCACTGTCTTCAAGGCTCATGGCACCGTCCGCAAGCCTTATCTCGCCCTTCACAACCTTTCCGTCCGGGCTGTGGATCATTCCGTCGTCCTCTTCGTCGGGGTGGCGTCCTACAGGAGCATTGCTGAGAAGCAGTTTCAGACGGTTCAACTGATTCACTTCGCTCGAACCGGGGTCATAGTCTATAGCGGCTATGTTCGCACCCGGATACCTTCTGCGCAGTTCCTTTATCATGCCTTTTCCGGTCACATGGTTCGGAAGACAGGCAAACGGCTGCACACAGGCAACACTCGGACACCCGGAATGAATGAGCTCAACCATCTCGGCGGTAAGGAACCATCCTTCACCAGTGATGTTTCCAAGCTGGACAATATCATCCACCCCCTTCATAAGATCGTAGATTATTGACGGCGCTTCAAAACGGTGGCTCTTCCTAAGGGTCTTCTTCATATATTTTCGGTACAGTTCAAGGAACCATACAAATATTTTTGCATTTCTTTCCGTCTTTTTTGGGAAAGCAAGCTCTTCGTGACGGAAAATACCTGTGCTGAACGAATAAAAAAGGAAATCCGCAAGGTCGGGCATCACGCACTCGGCGCCTTCCCTCTCGATCACTTCCACAATCTGATTGTTCGCAGTCGGATGGAATTTCACCAGAATCTCGCCTACAACACCGACACGGGGCTTTTTCACCGGCACCAAAGGCAGATTGTCGAAGTCACGCACGATTCCCCTAATCAGCTTGTGGTATGAATGGTTTGAAAGCGACTTAAGCCCGATCTGGCACCTTCCGTTCCACTTTTCATAAAGGGCATTGGCACTTCCGGGAACCTTTTCGTAGGGTCTTGTCCTGTAAAGCACGCGCATCAGAAGGTCTCCGAGCATGATTGACCTCATTGCCCTGTGCAGAAGCGCCGGAGTGATTTTGAAACCGGGGTTGGACTCGAATCCCTGCGCACTCAGAGAAATCACCGGAATATGCGACATACCGGCATCATTCAGGGCGCGGCGTATGAACCCGATGTAGTTTGTGGCGCGGCAGCCTCCTCCCGTCTGAGTTATCATAAGGCTCACGTTGTTCAAGTCGTACTTTCCGCTCTGCAAGGCCGAAATCATCTGCCCCGCAACAAGGATGGAAGGATAGCAGGCATCGTTGTTCACGTATTTGAGACCGACCTCCACCGCCTCCGGATCCACGGCATCGAGAATCACGAAGTTGAAACCCGAATACTGGAACGCTTTCTGCAGAAGCCTGAAGTGGATGGGACTCATCTGCGGAGCAAGGATTGTGTGCTTTGCCTTCATCTCCTTGGTGAAAACCTGCCTGTGGTATGCGGCACTCTTTATTTCCACGCGTCTTCGGTTTCTCTGGTGGGCCTTGACTGCGGCAATCAGCGACCTGATGCGAATTCTGACTGCTCCAAGATTGCTTCCCTCGTCGATTTTGATGAGAGTGAACATCCTGCTCTTTGCCTTGAGGATTTCGTCCACCTGGTCCGCTGTAACGGCATCAAGTCCGCATCCGAAGGAAGTAAGCTGCACAAGCTCAAGATTCGGCATTTCGGAAACGAAGGCGGCGGCTCTGTACAGCCTGTTGTGGTACACCCACTGGTCTATTATGCGCAAAGGCCTCTCGATTGCACCCAGCTGAGCGACAGAATCCTCCGTGAATACGGCAAGCCCGAGTCCATGAATCATTTCCGGAATACCATGATTGATTTCCGGGTCAAGGTGGTAAGGACGGCCTGCAAGCACAATTCCGTTTGCACCGCGGCGGATTATCTCCTCAATCGCCTCCTCTCCGGCAGCCTGAACGTCACGCTTGAATTTCTCCTGCTCTTCCCAGGCCTCGTCAACCGCATCCTTTATCTTTTCCTTTGTGAGAGCCTTGAAATGCGGCAGAAGTTCCTCCGCAAGTCTTTCGGCAAGACGGACCTTGTCGTAGATGGGAAGGAAGGGGTTCATAAAGAGAAGATTTCCGTCCTGACGCACACGGTCCACATTGTTTCTAAGCACTTCAGGATAAGAAGTCACGATAGGACAGTTGTAGTGGTTTCCGGCTCCCGCATCCTCCTGTTTTTCATACGGGGCACAGGGATAGAAAATGAAACGGCATCCCCCGGCCAAAAGACTCTCAAGATGACCGTGGCTTATTTTTCCGGGATAACACACTGATTCCGACGGGATTGTCTCAAGTCCTTTTTCGTAAATGCCCCTGCTCGACCTTGGAGAAAGACGCACTCTGAATCCGAGTTTCGTAAAGAAAGTGAACCACAGCGGATAATTCTCGTACATATTGAGAACGCGCGGGATTCCGACATCGCCCATGGGAGCATTTTCCGGTTTAAGCGGCACATAATAATTGAAAAGACGTTTGTATTTCCAGTCAAACAGATTCGGAAGATTCTTGGGATCCTCGCTGTCGTCAAGCTGAGAAGCCTCTTTGTTGCTGGCGTCCACCACCAGATCGTCCTTGCCGAGTTCCGCACCACGCTCGCACCTGTTTCCTGTAACGAATTTGCGCACTGCACGCCCGGAACCTCCACCGACACCATCCGTGCTGAAGGTATTAATGGTAAGAAGACAGTTGTTCGAGCATTTTCCGCAGCGGCGGAGTTCCAAATCCACTTTGAAAGACTCAAGCTGCTCCAGGGTTGCAATCCCCGACTTCACAAATTTGGGAGTCTGATCGGGATCATCCGGCTTGGGACGCCTCAAATCCTCCCACTGGTCCTGGGCAATCAATGCAGAACCGTAAGCCCCCATAAGACCCGCCACATCGGGACGGAACACATTCACACCCGCAATCTTCTCGAAGGCACGCAATACGGCGTCATTATTGAATGTGCCGCCCTGCACCACAACCTTGCTTCCTATATCAGAAGCCTTCCTGAGCTTTATTACTTTGAACAGGGCATTTTTTATGACCGAATACGAAAGACCGGCGGAAATGTCCGCAACAGTGGCACCCTCTTTCTGGGCCTGCTTTACACGGCTGTTCATAAAGACAGTACAGCGGGTTCCCAAATCAACAGGCTTGGGAGCAAGCAAAGCAATCTTCGAAAATTCCTGCACGGTCATTCCCATCGTACGGGCAAAATTGTCAAGAAAACTTCCGCATCCAGAAGAACAGGCCTCGTTCAGCTGAATGGATGTAATCGCACCGTCCTTCATGCGAAGACACTTCATATCCTGACCGCCGATGTCAAGAAGGAACTCGACTCCCGGCACGAAGAAATCAGCCGCACGGTAATGGGTAATGGTCTCAACCTCTCCTGAATCCACGCCTAGAGCCGCCTGAAAAAGAGCCTCTCCGTAACCGGTGGAAACAGCACGCGCAATATAGCAGTCCTTCGGCAGAATGGCATAAAGCTGCTTCAAGACTCTCACCGCAAGATCCACAGGATTTCCGGCATTCACGTCGTAAAAACGCCACAGAATCGCACCGTTGGTGTCGGTCAAAACAGCCTTCGTAGTGGTTGAACCGGCATCCAGTCCCAGGAACACAGGCCCCTTTGCAGACTTCAAATCACCGGCAAGAGCCTTTTCTCCGGCATGGCGCTCATTGAATTCATCAAGCTCCTCCTGATTTCTGAACAAAGGCTCAAGACGCTGGACTTCCTGCATTTCGGCTCCCACAAGATTCTTCAGATTGTCTCTGAATTCTGCAATCGTAGGAAACGGAGATGCATTTTCCCCGGTCACGCAATGAACCTCGCGCTCGGCGGAATAAGCCGCACCCGAAGCCACAAAAAGCTGACTGTTTTCAGGAACAATCGTTTCTTCTTCAGTCAGTTTCAATGTGACCACAAAACGGTGGCGAAGCTGGTCCAAAAAGTGAAGCGGTCCTCCAAGAAAAGCCACGTGTCCACGGATCGGCTTACCGCACGCAAGACCGGAAATTGTCTGCGAAACAACGGCCTGAAAAATCGAAGCCGCAATATCCTCCCTTCTGGCTCCCTCGTTAATCAAAGGCTGCACATCGGTCTTCGCAAAGACACCGCACCTGGCCGCAATCGGGTAAATGGTGGTGGCACCCTTTGCAAGCTCATTCAGCCCGGAAGCATCGGTCTCAAGCAAAGCAGCCATCTGATCAATGAAGGCACCCGTACCACCTGCACAGGTACCATTCATCCTCTGCTCCACACCGCCGCGGAAATACGTAATCTTCGCATCCTCGCCGCCAAGCTCAATCACCACATCGGTCTGGGGAATCAGCTTGCGAACCGCCGTAGTGGCCGCCACAACCTCCTGAATAAACGGAATATTCAGCCACTGCGAAACGGAAAAACCTCCTGAACCTGTAACCTTCACGCTCAAGGTCTGCTTTTCCCCCGCCGGGAGCACTTTTTCAAGCTTATCAAAGCAATTGTTCACCACAGTGATAATCGTATTGCGTATATCAGCCCTGTGCCTCTCGTAAGCACCGTACAAAAGCTCGTTGTTATCCCCAAGAGCCACAACCTTCACAGTCGTAGACCCCACATCAATACCCATGCGGATAGGTCTCATGGAATCATCCACCGGTTTAATCAATTTAATAGAAGAAAATTTTTTATCAGCATCAACAACAGCCATCAGTCACCTTCCTCGCAGCAAATTCAGTAACGTTGTCTCTTAACATGCATAGTCAGCATCTTGCTAAAAGTAAGTTTTCAGAGACTCCCTAAAGATTCAGAAATCATCCCGAATCGAAAGTCACATCTTAAGTTTGCTTTCAATCACATTCGTATAAACAGCCGAAGCCGTTTAACACTGTAAGTGTATACGGAAAACAACTTTTATGCAAGAATGATACAAACAGGAGTCAGGGGGTTCAGACTCGCTGATTGAAAAACTTGAGAGCCGCCTTAATCACAGCCCGTGAGATTCAGAATTGACACGGCATTTTCCACGGTGTATACTGACTGCGGGGAGTTATCAACAGGTAACAGGAGACAACATGAAACAATATGCGATCACGGGGATGAGTTGTGCAGCCTGCAGTGCCAGGATTGAAAAGGCTGTGTCTGCGGTCACGGGGGTTTCGTCCTGTTCTGTGAACCTGCTCACGAATTCAATGATTGTGGACGGGGAAGCAACGAGCGAGCAGATAATCAGCGCGGTCACAAATGCAGGATACGGAGCCTCCCCTCTCGGCGAAAAAAAAGGGGATGCCACACTCGCGGAAAAGGAAGAGCTTCTGAAAGACAAAACAACGCCTGTCTTAATCCGTACTCTCGCCGCATCACTTGTCTTTCTTTTTGCTTTGATGTACTTCAGTATGGGGCACATGCTCTGGAACTGGCCTCTTCCGCGCTTTATGCAGGGAAACCACGTGGCAATGGGTCTTTTACAGATGATTCTTTCCGCAGTCGTCCTCGTCATTAACAGGCGTTTTTTCACGAACGGATTCAAGGGTCTCATTCACAGGGCACCGAACATGGACACACTCGTCGCTCTCGGATCAGGCATTTCCTTCGCGTACAGCACCGTAAATCTTTTCATAATGACGCGGGCAGTTGTTGACGGAAACAATGAAAAAATCATGCAATGCATGGACACACTGTATTTTGAAAGCGCCGCAATGATTGTCACCCTCATCACCGTGGGAAAACTGCTTGAGTCCGTCTCCAAAGGAAAGACCACAAACGCATTGAAGAGCCTCATGAGACTTTCTCCCAAAACCGCAACGGTCATACGCGGCGAAAAAGAAATTGAAATCGCAGTTGAAAATCTTCAGAAAGGGGAAATATTCACCGTGCGTCCGGGGCAGACCATTCCTGCAGACGGAGTCGTGATTGAAGGAGAGTCGGCGGTAAACGAAAGCGCACTCACAGGCGAAAGCATTCCTGTTGACAAAGCGGCGGGAAACCCGGTCTCTGCGGCCACAATCAACCAGTCAGGATTTCTTAAATGCAGGGCCACACGGGTCGGAGAAGACACAAGTCTTGCAGAGATAATAAGGATGGTGAGTGATGCCGCCGCTACAAAGGCCCCCATCGCAAAAACCGCAGACAGAATCAGCGGAATCTTCGTGCCGGCTGTAATCGCAGTCGCCGCAATCACAACGCTCATATGGCTCTGTCTGGGCAAAGACATTCCGTTCGCACTCTCAAGAGGAATTTCGGTTCTGGTGATTTCATGCCCCTGTGCACTCGGACTTGCCACACCGGTTGCAATTATGGTCGGAAACGGCAAGGGAGCAAAAAACGGAATCCTGTTCAAGACGGCAGAATCACTTGAAGAATGTGGACGCATACAGATTGTCGCAATGGACAAAACCGGAACACTCACGAGCGGTCATCCGGTTGTCACAGACATTCATCCCGCTCAATCGGTCAGTGAAAATGAACTTCTCCAGACGGCGGCAGACCTCGAATCAAAAAGCGAGCATCCTCTTGCAAAAGCCGTAATAAATTATGCGGAAGGAAAAAAAATCCGCGCAAAGAAAGTCAATTCATTCAAATCGCTCACCGGAAACGGTGTTCAGGCCGAACTGGAAAATGAAAATCTTTTGGGTGGAAGCATTCCGTTCATGGAGCGCACTCTTGGAGATTTGGGGGCAATTTCAAAAGATGCAGACAAACTTTCGCTTGAAGGAAAAACTCCGCTGGTGTTTGCAAAGAACGGAAAAGTCCTGGGCATCATCGCGGTTGCAGACACCCTAAAAGACGACAGCACGCAGGCAGTAAAGGAACTCCATGGCATGGGAATCAAAGTGGTCATGCTCACCGGAGACAACGAAAAGACTGCAAAGGCTATCGCAGAAAAAACAGGCATAGACGATGTGTTCGCACAGGTGCTTCCGGCGGAAAAGGATTCCATCATAAAAAGCCTCATGAAAAAAGGCAAAGTCGCTATGGTTGGAGACGGCATAAACGATGCGCCGGCCCTCACAAGTGCAGACGTGGGAATTGCAATCGGAGCAGGAACTGATGTTGCGATAGACTCGGCAGACACGGTCCTTATGAACAGCAGACTCTCCGATGTAAGCGCGGCGGTCAGACTGAGCAGGGCGACTCTCAGAAACATAAAGCAGAATCTTTTCTGGGCGTTTTTCTACAACTCAATCCTCATTCCGGTGGCCGCCGGACTCTTTTCAAAATGGGGACTTGTAATCAGTCCGATGCTTGGTGCCGCCGCGATGAGTCTTTCAAGTTTCTGCGTGGTGACAAACGCACTCCGTCTGAATCTTGTGGACATACACAATCCGCGGCATGATAAAAAGAAAAATTCATTCCATGATGAAATAACAGAACCCAACGCCAAGGAGGAAAAAATGGCAGAAAAAGTATTGAAGGTTGAAGGGATGATGTGCACTCACTGTGAGGCTCATGTGAGCGAAGCACTCAAAAAGATTGACGGAATTACCGATGCGGTTGCCGACCACACAAAAAAGACCGTCACAATCAAAACCACAAAGGAAATCAGCCGCGATATTCTGGCAAAGGCGATAAAAGACGCCGGCTACGAAATGATCGGGTGAAAATCCTGTTCTAAAAAAATCCCCGGAAGGGCAATTCCAACCGGGGTATCTTTCATCACTTGCTTCAGCGGCAGATTTTTTCCTCGCACTCGTGGTAAAGAGCACTTGTCTTTGCAACGATGTCAGCGGGAATGCTCTTTATGGAAGCGTCTCCTGCAAGATTATTCTGCTTGAGCCAGTCGCGCACAAACTGCTTGTCGTAACTTGCGGGACTCGTTCCTATTTTGTATTCATTCAAATTCCAGAAGCGGCTTGAGTCAGGAGTGAGCACTTCGTCGGCAAGCACAAGGTCGCCGTTTTCATCAAGACCGAACTCGAACTTTGTGTCGGCGATGATGATTCCGTTTTTGTATGCATGCTCATAGCATTTGTTGTAGATTGCAAGGGCGGCTTTTTCGATTTTGTTTGTAAGCTCCTCTCCTATGTCCTTTCTCATGTAATCGAGAGACACGTTGATGTCATGTCCTTCCTTTGCTTTTGTTGACGGAGTCACAATCGGAGTGTCGAGTTTTTCAGCCAGCTGATAGTCGCGGTCAAAATGGACTCCTTCGGGAAGTTTTCCGCTCTTCAGGGCATCGAACATGCTGCCGAACATATATCCGCGCACAATCACTTCATAAGGAATCATCTTAAGCTTTTTAACAAGGATGGTACGGCCTTCGAATTCGGGCTTCTGAAAATCCACCGGCATATCCTTCAGGTCAGAGGAAATCATATGGTTCTTCACAATATCCTTTGTAAAGTCAAACCAGAAATTTGAAAGCGCATTGAGCACTTTGCCCTTGTCCGTAATCATTGTCGGAAGAATCACGTCAAATGCAGAAATGCGGTCAGTGGTCACAATCACCATCCTGCCGTCTTCCAAATCGTACACTTCGCGGACTTTGCCGCTGATAATCTTTTTCATACCTGAAACTCCTTGTGCTTATGGGGGACTCTAAAAACACTGTTCTAGAGATGCCATTATAATAGCAATTTGGGGGAGATTGTTCAAGCATTCCAGGATTGCATCAAAACACCGCAGGACTGTGCATATTCCGCCGTGTGTTCCGATTCTATTTCCTAAGGGAGTCTCTAAAAACTTCAGTTTTTAGAGGTTGCCCTAACTATCTGTTCACTTCATTCTGATAGGTCTGGTCGTAGAGTTCCTTCAAACGGTTCTTGGCGTTGTCAAAGGCTTTTATCACAAGCGGATCGAACTGCTTTTCCGAATAAGAGTCGACAATATTCACGGCCTCTTCGAAATTGTAGATTTTACGTGTGGCGTGCCTGTATGCAATTTTGTCAAAAACATCGGCAACTGCAACAATGCGGGCGGAAAGCGGAATCTCCTCCCCCTTCAGTCCCATATTATAGCCGGAGCCATCCCACCACTCGTGATGATAAAGAGCCACCTCCCTTGCCAGTCTGTAATACAAATCATCGGGATTATTCGTAACCATGCGGTCTATGATTTGGGCACCCATATTCACGTGGGCCTTCATCGTTCTCAACTCATCCTCATTCAAATCGACCTTGTGCAAAAGCTCGCCCGAAATATAGAATTTTCCAATATCATGCAGCGGAGCCACCTGACACAGAGTTTCCATATACGCATCCGTCAGCACATCGGCGTAAAGTCCCAACCGCCTGAGCTCGCGGGCAATTATAAACGTGTAGTTCGTGGTGCGTTTCATGTGGTCGGCAGTGCTCACGTCTTTGTCGCGCACAAACTGCAAGGCTCCGGAAAGAAGTTTTTCGCGGAAATTCACAGTGCGGTTTTTGTTGGTACGCATTGCAGCCGTAAGTTTTGTGGTCAACTGTTCCAGTTCGGTGTTCTTGGCATGCTGCTCGGTAATGTCATTCAAAATAATCAGATAACCGTAAATGTGTCTTCCCTTCCCGATTCTGTGCAGTTCGGGATTGAAAGTCTGCCGTCCCAGTGTAAGATAGCCCTGATCCATAACAGTTTCATGGAGCGGTGGAAGGATGATGTTTTGAAGTTCCGCGGCGGCCTTGAGTCTGTGATAACTGCTGTCTTTCAAATTCTTATACTCAGGATACAAAATCTTTGCGGCTTTGTTCACCCTGCGCACAAAAAAAGCATTGTCCAAAACAAACAAAGGCGATGTGAGCGAATTCATCATCTCGATGTAACTCAAATCGTAGAGATTCGAAAATTTATCACGCCACACAAGCACGGTTGCAAGACATCCGGCGGCTCCGGCCATCAAAGGTGCGATGGGAAGAAAATGCTTGTTGATATCTGTAATCAGTTTGATATAAATCAGTGTCTGCGGCACGACCGAAATAAAGAAAAATGCCACACTGATTTTGTAATTATGCTTCCAGGCAGTGTACAAAGCCCTGATGAAAACAATCACCGTCACAAGAAGAACAAATCCGAGCGAAACCAAAAATGCCGTATGCGCCCATCCCGGTTCATAATACAGATAAGCCTGACCGTCCCTCTTTATGACCAAATTGTAAGTCTTGTAGAACCAATGTGCAACCGGAAAATCGAGCTTGTTGTTCGTCATAAAAAGAACCATGCAAAGGAACACAAACCAGATTGTCAGCGGAATCATTGATATAATAGAAGATTTCACGTTGTAAACCTGTTGGAAAACCATAAACAGATTTATAAACAAACAGAAGGCACCCACGAACTGAAGTTTTTTCCCCATAATCAGGAAGTCCACCGTGTTTCCGCTGTAATAAATGTAATAGCCCAAAAGATAAAGGATTACAGAACTCAAGACAGTGACCAAAAATTTCTGAGCCTCCGTTGCACGCCGTACAGAAAGCGTAACCATGCAGGCACCAAGCGCGACAATCATACTTATGATAAGGCACATAAAAAAAACTCTGCTCATAAAATCCTCATATCTTTTACATTATACCACTAAAACATCATTTGTCCACAAAAAAATCCCTTGTATTTTTTCCAAATGAAGTATACAATGACCGCATGATTGAGATTGAATTGAAGGCACATGTTGACGACCGTGACGCACTGATAGAAAGGCTAAAAAAAAATGCCCGTTTCGCAGGTTCGGTGATTAGAGATGACTGCTACTGGGGACGGAAAGACGGTGAGCACAAAAAAATCCGCATACGCCGCGAGACAGGGGTTCCAAGTGATCCCAGAGACACAAGGCCGCAAATCCTTCTCACATACAAGCGCAAGGAAATAAAGACAGACGAGCTCGGCTTTTCTTCGGAAGTGAATGATGAAAAAGAATGTGTCATCTCAAACCCCGCACCGCTGGAAGCTTTTCTCAAAGACAACGGATTCGAAATCCTCCTGAAAAAACACAAGGAAGTTATGGCATGGACTCTTCCGATTACAACTGTCCCGGGCGCTTCTAATGCAACATTCGAACTCTGTCATGTTCCTCCGCTGGGAGATTTTCTTGAAATTGAAATTCTTGCGGCGGATGAAAGCAGTAAAACCGCAGAAGCAGCCCAGAAAGAACTCAAAAATCTTTTGAATCTTGCAGGAATTCCCAGTGAAAAAATAGAAGAAAGATATTACAGCGAACTTTTGGATTCGGCAAAACAAGGCTTGTAATTTTTATATCCAATATATCCAAAAACTCTAGAAAAAATCATAAAAATGTGTTATAGTCATTAAAGAGGACATAATGGAAAAGGGCAAAAATAACAAACCCACGGTATACAGCGCGTTGGAGGTGGCGAATATCTGTGGTGTTGTAAATCAGACCGCAATAAACTGGATACGAAGCAATCATCTTGCCGCATTCAAAACCCCTGGTGGTCAGTTCAGGGTGTATCCTGAAGATTTGGTCGCTTTTATGGAGAGCCGCGGGATGCGTGTGCCCACAGAGGTTTTGGACTGCTGCGAAAACAAGGTCGTTGTGAAACCCCATACTCTGCTGATTGTTGATGACGACAAAGCCCTTAACAATGTCATTTCCCAGTATCTCAAAAAACAGGATGAAAGCATTCAGGTTTTCCAGGCCTACGACGGATTTGAAGCCGGTTCACAGCTTGTCCAGAGACTTCCCCGCTGCGTGATTCTAGACCTCGATCTCCCCGGCATAGACGGACTCAGGCTGTGCAATCACCTCAGGCAGAGCGATGCATTCGGGCATCCGGCAATCATCGTGATTACAGCAATGGATGATTCCGAAAACGAAAAGCAGTGCCTCGACCTGGGATGCAGATGTTTTTTCAGAAAGCCTCTGAATCTTCCGTTGCTTGCAGAAAATCTGGCAAGACTTTTCGACGAATCATAAACTAAAAAATCCGGCTGTCAAAAAACCGGGGCATTTTCAAACTCAGCTCGAAAAACTAATTTTTTTACAGGTTCCCGTTAAAATCTCCCTATTCACAACCGTGGAAATGCGTTATAATATCCGCACATCAAAAACGGGGGAATACTATGGCACAGAAGAAATCAGTCGAAAAAAAACACAGCGCACTCACAAACGACAATCACAAGGCACTTTGGAGCGGACGTTTTGCAGAAGGACCGGATGCGGCGGCAGTTGAATTCGAAACTTCAATCAATGTTGACGAACGCATGGCTTTTGACGACATACACGGCTCGGTGGCACACGCAACCATGCTCGGTGAGCAGGGCATAATCAGCAAAAAAGAAAGTGCGGAAATTGTGCGCGGACTCAAATCAATAGAAAAAGATTTGGCTTCAGGAAAGCTCGCCATTGATTATTCCGCAGAAGACATTCACTCGTTTATAGAAGCAACTTTGACAGACCGCATCGGCGAAGCAGGAAAAAAGCTCCACACAGGAAGAAGCCGCAACGACCAGATTGCTCTCGACGAAAGACTCTATCTGCGCCGTGTGATTCCCGAAGTGCAGGATTCAGTCATCACGCTGATTGAAACACTTTCCGACATTGCATCAAAACACCGCAGCACTCTGCTCACAGGATACACCCATATGCAGCACGCACAGCCGGGAACGCTCGCACAGCATCTTCTCGCATGGGCACAAATGCTCCGCCGCGACTGGACGCGTCTTGAAGACAGCCTTTCACGCATCGACGCATCTCCCTTGGGAAGCGGGGCTCTCCAGGGAAGCACTCTTCCTTTGAACCGCGAAATGGTTGCTGAAGAACTTGGATTTTCAGGCGTTACGGAAAATTCCCTCGACACTGTGAGCGACAGAGACTACTGCATTGAATTCACGAGCGACTTTGCAATCCTTCAGTCACACCTGAGCCGTATGTGCGAGGAAATCGTACTCTGGTCAACAACGGAATTCGCCTTCATCGACTTAAGCGAAAAATGGTCCACCGGAAGTTCCATCATGCCGCAGAAAAAGAATCCTGATTTTGCAGAACTCATCCGCGGACGCACGGGAAAAGTTTACGGAGACCTCTTCAATCTGCTTACGATGGTAAAAGGCCTTCCCCTTGCCTACGACAGAGATTTGCAGGAAGACAAAGAGCCGCTTTTCGACGCACTCGACACTGTAAAAGGCAATATCACGGTTTTCACAGCAATGATTTCATCCGCAAAATGGAATGAAGAAAACATGAAAAAGAGCTGCGAAGGAGGATTTGCAAACGCAACCGATGTGGCAGAATATCTTGTAAGAAAAGGCATGCCTTTCAGAACCGCACACTCAGTTGCCGCAAAGACAGTGCGAATGGCAATAGACGCAGGATATGGAGCCATTGAGGATTTGACCATTGAAGAATTGAAATCCGCATCTCCGCTCATCGACGAAGACATCTACAAACTCATCAGCCCGAAATCCTGCATGGAAAGACGGACCACCACAGGAGGTCCCGCGCCCAAATGCACGCAAAAACAGATAAGAGACCTCTTGAAGTTCTGTCAGAAAAACCGCAAGCTGTAAAACTCAATCTGCAAAAATCAAAACCGTCTTCAGTGGATCACATCGGTTCACCGAAGCGGATTTCATCACCGGCAGAAAGCGATGTGTAGGGATTCAGGGCATCCATAGTAACAAGAGATTCCAAAATCAATTCTTCATCCCCGTCTCCGGGAACCATATATGCATTTCCACCTTCAATGGAGAGTTTTCCCAAAGCCACAAGTTTTCCACCCTGCACCGCAATCACCGGAACCAAAAGCCCTTCCTTCACTTTTGCAGTCATTGATTTAAGCACGCTCTTTTCCACGTAAAGCTGCACCTTTTTCGGACTGCGCACCTTAAGCACAAGTGCCTGCATCGGAGAATCACTTCTCGTACATAAAGCCTGAAGCAAAGCGGTGTACTGGGCATTTTGATTTGAAAGACTCTCGTTTTTTGCAGTGAGTGAATCATTCGCAGAAGCAAGAGCATCGCGTTCCTTCTCAAGCGTGGATTTCTCAGAATCAAAGGCAGACATTTCATCCGAAAGCACTTTTCGCTCTTCCGTAATTGAATCGTACTGACTCTGCATTGAGTCTCTTTCCGCCGCAAGAGTTACATTCTGGGAGGCAAGCCTGTCACGCTCTGCAACAAGGGCCGCCTTTTCAGAAGCAAGAGCATTCCGTTCCTGAATCAAAGTGTCACGTTCGGAAGCCCACCCCGCCACCTGGGCGGCAAGCGCATCCTTTTCAGCAGCAATTGCATTTCTTTCCGTCGCAAGAGACTCATTAATAGAAGAAAGCTCTCCTTTTTCAAGCACAAGGGCATCATTCGAAGCAACCAGTCCGTCCCTCTCAGCCTGGAGACTGTCCCTTTCAGATGCAATGGAGTCCCTTTCTGCCACAAGCGAATCGTGCTCAGAAACAAGCCCCTCCAACTGACTCGTCATAGCCTCCTTTTCACCGGTCAAGGTTTCATTCAAAGATGCAAGTTCCTCATTTTTCAAAATCAGTGCATTTATCTCGGTGACAGAAGCCTTCGCCAAATCATTTCCTGCCGTATTTGCAATGCGTTCCAAAGCACTCGCAAATCTTGGGATGGCATTTTTCTGCGGAAGACGGCCAAACCTGTTGCGCATGGAAGAAAGTTCCGTGAAATACTGAGTCTGTTTTTCAAGTGCGGCTTTGAAATCATCCGAGGCCTTTTCATTCAATGCATCCTCGGTGCCGGTGTAAGTCTCGTCGTATTCAACAGACTTTCTCACGATGGACTGGGCCATGGTGTCATCCTCAAACGAGGGGTCATACTGTCCGATCACATAGTCCACCATTTCCTGCTGACGGACCAGAGCGGCATCCTGTTCTTCCTTGAAATTCTTTCTTAAATCTGAAATCTGACTTTCATAATTGGCAGTGAGTTCTTTTTTCTCAAGTTCGTGGAGCTGCTTTTCGCTGTCCAACTGAGCCTGCTGCTGCCGGGCCTGTTCAACCGTCACCGTATCGTACTGCGCAAGCTGCTGCTGATAAAGTTCAATCTTTCGTTCCGACTCTGCAATCTGTTCGTCAAGCAGATACGCTTCTTCCATCGCCTTTTGATATTCTGCTTCAATGTCGTCGGTACGCTTTTTCTTTTCGGAAGCACTCCTTATGTTCAAAGAGGCAAGGGTTTCCAAAGCAGAGTCCCTTTCAGATTCGGCTGCATTCGCAACCTGTTTCCTCTTGATTTCGAGGATTCGCTTGTTGTTGGACTCATCATCAATCTGCCGCTGGGTGGAACCCACCAAATCCAAAAGATTCCGCAGATTCAAATCATCGAAACTCTGCACTTCAACTGAAATCCGGCTGTTCTGTCTGTTCACAATCATAACGATGGCACCGGTAATCAGCACAACACCAAGAACCGCACCTATCATCCAAATCAAAACAGGAGCAGTACGTTTCCAGAAATTGGACTTTGTGGCCATATAAGCCTTTTGCATGTCATACTGGACGCCGGCATTTTCCTTCGGCAGATTCTGAGATTCCCTGTCAAGAAAATTGTCTATGCTCCGGTTTATTGATCGTCTTATTTCGTTGTCATTGTCCATATTCCACTCCATCCCTCAGGGGCACTCTTCAAACCGATGCGGGAAAGGAACACCTGTGCCACATCGAGTTCGCTCTTTTTAAAATGACTTCTTGCCGACTTCCAATCACCGTCGTAATACGCCTTGAGTCCGATTTCAAACTCCTCGAATTTTTCCACGGTGTAAAGTGATTTGAATTCTTCGTCAGTCTGCTCAAGATCAAGCGGGAAATAAATGCGCTTTCCGATTTTTTTTCCTTTGACCTGCACTGTGTCCACTTCAAAGAAACGGTAACGTTCTGCGGCTTCCCTCACCTGTTTTATCTCTTCAACGACATACTCGCTCACAAGAACCGGAAGGCGGTACACGCGGGTAAGTCCCTCAATGCGGGAGGCAGAGTTCACATTGTCTCCGATTACCGTATTCGCCATGTATTTGTTTGAACCGATGTTTCCGTAGAAAACCTCGCCTCCGTCAATTCCCACGCCTATGTCAATGCGCACCGCTTCGTAAACTTTCTGCGCCTGATCATCGAAACGTCCTTCGTCCATCAACTCTTTGCGACGGGCATCCATTTTCTGCCGGAATGATTTTGTCTGCACAGTCATTTTCCAAGCACAGGCCACGGCATCAACAGACTTCTGCGGATCATGGCTGTCTTTAGTTCCGTTGATTCCGAACACGCCAAGAACCGCATCTCCAATCAACGAACCGATGAATGCCTTTGAACGGTTTTCTTCCACAAGTCCGTCCGGCTGAATTATTCCGATGATGGAATTGTAATGAATGTTCAGAAGACGGATTATGTCATTTCCAAGCACTTCCGTTCTGTTCGTGAAATTCTTTATGTCGGTAAAGAGGATTGTGAGCTGCCTCTGTTCACCCTTAAGCTCAACCTTGTGGTCATGGTAGGCTGTATCAACAACATTTTTTGAAACGAATTTCTGGAAGATGTTTCTGAGATTTGCCGTATTCACATAAAGGTCGTTGAAATTCGCCGCAAGATAAGTGATGTCATCATTCGAGGCCTCGCTCAAATCTATCGGAGCTTTTGTCTGTGCGGCTGGAGCGGAATTGTTCATGTCCTGACTCTGCTGAAGATCATAAACCTCTTTCGTGAATTTTCTAACGTCACTCAAAAGCAGATTCAAAACAGAAATGCCAACGAACACAAATCCGATTGTAAGGATAACGATGATAAGGGAGATTTTAAAGAAGATGCTGTACATTTCCTTTCTGGTGTCTGCCCTGAGTTCGCCGCGTATAAGAAAGCACTTCCAGTCATCATGCCACTTGTAGACACCCATGTATTCATCACCGTACGGAGATGTAAACGAAATGGAGCCTTCCACTCTTTCAGGTGAACCGGCCTCCACCGCCGCCGCATAAGATTGATTGAGATGCCCCAAGGCTTCTTCATCTGAAAACCTGTACCAGCTTTTGCTGGTGTCGTTTCTGGCATTGAACAAAAAAGACCCGTCAGTGCGGACTCCCATGGCAAGCGAATGGGGCCTTGAAAAATCACGGCGGGCTGTCTCTTCGATGCTTTTAACGGATTCATCCTGTTTTTGCGAGTACATACCGATTTGGAATTGATTCGTTGCAGTCGTGTACAAATCCGAAAGCTGATAAACCAAAAGATCATTTGTCATCAGAATTGTCTGGCGCTGGGAAAAAACCAGAGTGATGAAATTCGTTGTAAGACAGGACAGCAGAATCAGAATCACAAAAATGGAGAGAATTTTCACAGAAATCGGAACTATCGCTGTTTCCCCGACTTTTTGAAAGCCCAGCAATGTTTTTTGTCTTTTTTTTAGTTTAGAGAAAAACATTCTTCCACCCCGAAAAATATTTGAAAGAGCATCCCTTGGTTTTCACACCTTGAAACGCCACCACGAGCGGAACCGGAAAGACTCCACCGCAGTAAAATTTTTCCTTCAATATGATAATATTCTATTGTATACCGATTGATTAAATTTCGCAACTCTTTTATTCTTATAATTATGAATTTCAACCAAAAAGAAAGTAACAATACACAGACACCTGTTGATTCAACGGGTAAAACAAACAAGGGGTCATCAGCTCTGGTAAAAAAAGGCCTTTCGCTTTCAATTCTCACACTTTTTTCAAGAATTTTAGGTCTTTTACGACAGATGACTCAGGCAAAATTTCTGGGCACATCCTCACTTTCAGACGCATTCGGAATTGCATTTCAAGTGCCGAACCTGTTCCGAAGACTCTTCGCCGAAAACTCGATTTCAGTAGCATTCATTCCCACATTCAAAGGTTACTTGGAAGAGGCCGACACTCCTGAAGGAAAAAAAAGAGCCCAGGAATTCGTAAACGCCACATTCACTCTGGTCACATTCGCAACCGTCACACTCGTAACCATAGGAATGATTATCACACCTCTGATTCTGCGCCTCTACTATAAAAAAGCAGATGCGGCGTCAATGGCAGAAGCAGTCATCCTCACGCGGATTATGTTTCCCTATCTCGTGGTCATTTCCGTAGCCGCATTTTTCCAAGGCATCCTCAACGGACTGAAGATTTTCTCTCCCTCTGGATTCACGCCCATTCTTTTCAACTGCATCGTGATTCTTGCCACATACATACTTGCCCCCCACATGGAAAATCCTGCGCGTGCAATGTCTGTCGGAGTCATCACAGGCGGTTGCGTACAGGCACTTTTCCAACTTCCGTTTGTGCTGAAAAACAAATGGAGAATTTCATTTACATCACTGAAAAAAGCATTTTCAAATCCAGGCACACGCAAAGTCCTTTCGCTCATCGGTCCCACAATAATCGGAATGGCAGCGTATCAGCTGAACGACCTTGTTTCATCAGCACTCGCAAACAAAACAGGTGAAGGCATCTACTCAAGTCTAAGTTATTCACTGCGTCTTCAGGAATTGATTCTCGGAATCTGCGCAGTCACAATCAGCACGGTGATTCTTCCTGACCTCACAGGCTGCGCAAAAAAACAAAAGTGGGATCAATTCAACAATCTGCTTTCGCAGTCAATCCACATTATGGCCTTCATTGCAATTCCCGTCACGCTCTATTCTCTCTGCATGGACAGGAATCTTATCGCACTTCTTTTTGCGACGGGAAAATTCGACGAACAATCAATCCAGATGACGGTGGAAGTTTTCCAATGGCACATACTGGGACTTTTCTTCATAGCCGTAAACAGAATCATCGCACCGGCATTCTACGCTCAGCAGGACACAATGAGTCCAACGATTGCAGGTCTTGTGAATTTTGCAGTGAACATCGTGCTGGCATTCGTTCTTTCAAAAGTCATGGGAGGTTCTGGAATCGCACTTGCACTTACGATTGCCTCGATTGTAAACTCAATCTTCCTTTTCATCTTCCTCAAGAAAAATAAAAACATTGCGGCTGGAAGAGTCATCGGAAGTTCCATACTCTATTCACTCAAAATGGTTCTATTTTCAGTCATTGCGGCAGTTCCTGTAGAACTTTTGAAAGACAAAATCATTTCCGTTTTTGCAGGACACAACCGTTTCATTTCGCAGGGAATTCCGATTGCAATCACCGCACTTATTTTTGCAATGGTCGGAATTCTCCTTATGGTGGTTACACGCGACCCGCTCGTAAAAACAATCTCAAGAAAACTGAAAAGGATTTAGATACAGGCATCTATAAAATAGTATATGCCCATACAACATTTTCAAAAGTTCATACAAAGAGGAAGGCACATGGAAAATCAAAACAAAACAGCAGATTTGGCACAATCACTCAGAAATGAAATCAGCAAATCCTTCAAAGGCTCAGACAGCACAATTGATTTTTCGATACTCGGTCTGCTCGCATCCCTCCACGTGCTTATTGAAGATGTTCCGGGCGTTGGTAAAACAACATTGGCAAAAGCATTGTCTCAAGCGGCAGGCCTTTCTTTTTCGCGCATCCAATTCACCCCTGATATGCTTCCGGGAGATGTGCTCGGAATGAATGTGTGGGTTCCTTCAAAAAACGAATTTGTATACAAAGAAGGTCCTATTCATTCCGAATGTATTTTGGCAGATGAGTTGAACCGCACTTCACCGCGGACACAATCGGCTTTTCTCGAAGCAATGCAGGAAGGTCAAGTGACTGTTGACGGTGTAACAAGAAATCTCCCGGATCCTTTTTTTATGATAGCCACTCAAAATCCTCTTTCATTTACAGGAACTTTTCAATTGCCCGAAGCCGAGCTTGACAGATTCGGACTTTCGTTTTCGATTGGTTATCCGGACGAAGATGTTGAAATCTCCATTTTGGAAAAAAAATCCGATGTGAAAATCACGGCCATTGCAGATGCCGACACAATCCGCAAAGCTCGAAAAATAGTGAACGAGACAAAAGTTTCTCCCGCAGTTCAAAGATACATCATTGAAATCATAAGGGGCACAAGAGATAATCCGCTCATACAGCTCGGGGCAAGTCCACGTGCGGCAGTTTTTTTACAGCAGGCGGCAAAAGGAAAAGCCTCGATGGAAGGAAGAGATTTCGTAATGCCGGAAGATGTTGGAGCCGTGTGTTCTGTTGTGTTGCCGCACAGAATAATTCTTTCCCCCGCCGCAAGACTCGAAAACACAGACGCAAGAGATGCGGTTTCTGAAGTTTTGTCGAAAATTCAAATTCCCGCCGGAGTCTGAAAATGCATATCCGTGTAAAATGGCTTTCGCTTGCATTTTATTTTCTTGCAATGATAGTCGGTTTTTCTTTATGCGGACTGGCAGGATTTCCATCTGTCTTCATTGCCGTTTTCCTGCCGTCTTACGGTATTCTTGAAATCATTTATCTTGCTGTCAGCTGGCACTTTTACACTTGGAATCAGACTTATTCGACAAATCATCCGAGAAAAGGCGAGACCATAAGATTTGAGATTTCAATTTTCAACGAAGCAAACATTCCGCTTGCAGACGGAACTGTAAGTTTTGCAATGCCCGGACGTAAAACACACTTCAATATGCCTGCCAAAAAAAACAGAAAAAAAAATGCGGTAATACACAAAGCCGAAGTAGGATGTCCATACAGAGGCACTTACATCGCAGGAATGGAAGCAGTCACACTCACTTCAGCACTTGGAATCATTTCAGCGGAAATAAACATTCAGCCGCAGATTTTTTATGTCCTCCCTGAACTTTACGACATAAGCCCCTCTGTTGAAAAATATGCAGTGACACACGGTGCAACTTTGGCAGAAAGCAGTGCCACAAATTCCGACCCGTCGATTTTCGAATACACGGCTCCGCTCACACCCTATAATTCAAATGGAAAAATCGCATGGAAAAAATGGGCCTCAACAGGAATTCCGTCCGTGATGATTTCAGGAAAATCAAGCGCAAGAGGAATCTCGGTTTTCCTTGACCTTTACCCCTGCAAACCTTCTTCCGAAGATGTGGAAAGACTTGCCGCCGAAGACATTGTGATGAGTGCCGCATTCTCGGTCATGGACTATCTTTCCAAAAAAAAGATTCCTGTGAATTTTGTAATGGAAGAAACTGAAAAAATCAGGAAATGCATACAGATTGAAAACGAAAAAACTTTCAAATCGATATATGAAAAATCAATAAACATAATTTTCAACAGAAAGGACTTTCCTTCTTCCGCATTCAACACAGAGTATTCCGTTCTTCTTTTCACAACCCGACCAATCGAAGAACTTTATGCTGAATACGAAAACAAAGTTATGGAAGGATGTGAACCGGGACTTTTCATCTGTCCTCCACAATCTTCATATGAAAAAGAAATGCAATATGCCGATGTGCTCAGAAACCTCCGGCACAATGCAGGAAGCAAAAGTCTTTTTTATCTTGCAGACGTAAGAAACGGAGGAAAGGAGGTTATTGATGCTTTCAAAATCTGAAAAAAGAAATGCCTTCTTGAAATGTTTTTTTATCACAGCGATTTATCTTGCACTTGTCTTTTTTGCACTTAAACTTTTTGCAAGCGAAAGATATCTTATTCCTCTTTTGGTCTGGTGTGCACTTGAGTCCATCCTGCTTTTTTCAATTAAGAATTTTGCAGAAAGAAAAAAAGCAAAAAAAATATTATCATTCTTTTTTTATTTTCTTACCGCAGCGGGAACCGTTTTCTTTTTACTGCAATTAAACATAGCCGACAGAGATTTGGCGGAAGTATGGATCAAAGCGGCTCGTGCAGGAACCCCGTTCGGATTCTTTTCCTTCTTTGCAGTTGAAATTTATGCTTACCTTCTTTTATTTGCAGTCATATTGTTTTCCAATGAAAAATATTTCCAGGCTTTGTTTTACACTCTTGCCCTGCACACGCTTTGCATTTTTATTTTTACGGAAAACATCATCTCCATAATACTTACGGCATTCTTTACGCTTTTGTCTTTGCTTTACAGGAAAAAACTCCAGTCTTTTATCCTGCCCATTTCAGCTTCTTTTATCATTTCACTCGTATTCATTTTTTTCCATGGAGACTCAATTTCCATTGCAAAAACAATCACTCCATTTGATATGCATAAAATAGTTGAACGCGTAAACCCCGATTTTCCACTGCTGACCACAATTCAAGGACTCAACGGAAATGGAAAATCCAAGGATTTAAAAGGTTCTCCATCTATGTCGGAAAAAAAGATTTTTACGATTCAAACCTCGCCCATGCATTCTCTCTACCTTGCAACAAACAGATATTCTCACTGGAACGGAGAGGAATGGATTCCATACGAAGATTTGAATTACAAATCACCTGTAAAATTTTTCTATGGAGAAGATGCAGAAATCATTCCGAAAAACCTTCACCGAATAAATCTAACGCTCGATGAAGATTATTATCCTGTTTTACCCTGCACTCTGGAAACCACCGATATTCAATTCCTCGACAGAAATGAAACTCTCGGGGCATCCATTTCGCGTTCACAAAGCATCACTCTGAAGGACGGACTCTTCAAAGGAAATAGAATTGTTTTATTTGAAGATTTGGATTCTTCAAATCAGGAAAATGGTTATTGGATAAAATCAGTCTCAATCAGCAAAAACATTCGGCTCCTTGCCGAGCAATTAAAAGAGAAATGCAGCCGGGAAAATTTTCAATCCGACTTTATCAACAACACGCTTTATTATCTTTCCGACGGATTTATATACACACTTGATCCACCGTCAATTCCAAAACACAGAGACCCCTTTGATTTTTTTCTTTTTGAATCCAAAGAAGGATTTTGCTCGTGGTATGCAGGAGCCTTCACTTTGATAATGCAGGCTGCCGATATTCCATGCAGAATGGTTGAAGGGTACAAAGTCACCACCGATGAAAAAGGATTCGGAAGATTATGCGGTCTTCACTTTCATTCCTGGGCTGAAGTTTTCATCGAAGGAAAATGGCAGACTGTTGACGCAACTCCAACATCGCGAAATGAAAATCCTTTCGCTTACGTAAAGCCTGATGACAAAAAAACAAAAAGCTATTTTGAGGCACTCGGTCAAAAGCCTGAAACCGAAGAATTGAGTTTTCAATACATCGAAAAACAAAAGAATCACATATTTCAAATTGGACTTGCCGCCGCATTCATTCTTGCAGTCGTCTTTCTTATCATAATTGCAATCACATTGAAAACTCCTGCGGTAAAACGCAATGCCCGTCGGTTCGTAAAAAAATACGCAAGAAAAGGAATTCCCTCCCCTGCCGAATCCGGATGGCTTTTATGGAAAAATGCCGTAAGCAAAACATGCAGGGGTTCGCCAAAGGAAATAAACAGAACAAACAAAGCTCTAGATGCGGCTGATAAAATGATAGAATATCTCTACAATCACCAACACTCGACGCAGAGCGTCGGGGTATTGAACCCTCCGCACGAATAAAGAGAAAACGAATCCGTAATGATTTTTGGAGGAATATATATGGAAAACAAAATCACAGAAAATACTTCAAAGGATTTTGATGCGGCAATTAAAAATGCAGACTTGAATTCAATCTACAAATCAAGAAGAGAAAAAATCTCTGCATATCTTCAGGAAAAGAAAATCGGAGCGGCGGTTTTCATTGATTCAGAAGACAGACGTGAACCTGCCCTGCGCTATCTCACAGGACACCCGACGGATGCTGTTCTTGTCATCTGCGACAACGGGAAATCCGTGCTGAGTCCCTGGGACGAAAATCTTGCGGCACAAAAAGCTTATGCTGACGAAGTGATTCCATTCACATCATTTCAAAGAGATTCTGTGATTGCGGTAAAGGAAATTCTTGAAAAATCATCCTGCGCACAAAAGACTCTCGCACTTTCTCCCGCCACGACTTTCATCGACCACAGGAAATTTTCTGAAGCGATGGAAGGATGGCAGATTGAATGTAAAGAAGATTCCGTGCATGAATACACCGGGCAGATGAGGGCACAGAAAGACGAATACGAAATTGCCTGTACAAGAAAAGCGTGTGCCATCACTTCCGCAATGACAGACATCATCGAACGGAAATTGATAAGCGGGGAATTTGCAACAGAAGCCGATGTTGCACTTTTCATTGAAAGAGAACTCAGAATCCAAGGATGTGAAAGAACAAGTTTCGATACTCTTGCCGCAGGACCCGGACGAAGTTTTGCAATCCACGCATTTCCCGGATACACAGGAGGAGCATGGGGCAGCAAAGGCCTTTCAATTCTTGACTACGGAGTATGTTACGAAGGATATGCAAGCGACTGCACAATCACCGTTGCAAGGGGTCCGTTGAGCAGAGAACAGACCGAGATTCTGGATTTGGTGCAAAAAGCGGCAGATGAATGTATAAATCTTTACAAACCGGGAATGAAAATCCACGATGCTTCACAGCACTGCGATGATATTTTTGCAGAGGCAGGAAAATCAATGCCGCACAGTCTCGGGCACGGAACAGGTCTTGAAATTCACGAAGCTCCTTTTATCAGCATGAGGACTTCGGAAGATAAACTGTTCATGCCGGGAAATATTGTCACGCTGGAACCCGGGCTTTACAACAGCAGACTTGGAGGATGCCGCTTGGAAAACGACGTGCTGATTACCGAGAGCGGAAACGTTGTGCTCACAAACTCCCGGATAATCAGACTTTGATTTTTACAAGCAGGCAGAATCAACAATCAGCCTAAAAGTTTTTGAATTGTGATGTCGATTTCTTCCTGAAGTGAAAGGGCAATGTTTCGGTCAGGCAAAGAAGGCAGAAGAGTCTTTATGTAGACCAGCATATTGCGCACGGCTTCGTTGGAGATATCGACATCGACATCGTTGAGATTCAGATTATCGCGGATTTTCTGGGCCTCTTTCAAAAGTCCGAATACTCCGCTGCATTTTCTAATCAGATATTCAAGCTGGAGATTCACTTTGCTTTCAAGGAAGGCGGTCTTTTTGTCCAACGGAAGATATGTGCTCAAATCCTTGAGTTTCAAAAACAAGTCTGCAGAAAGCTGGAGAGGTTCTTCTTCAAATGAACTATCCGAAGCGGGCTGTTCCTCTTCAGAAGCAGTTTCCTCCTCCTCGGTATTTTCCTCAACTTCAGGCATTACCGCAGCGAATGGATTTTCTTCTGTGTCAGGATCGACTCCTTCAAAAGGTTCTTCATCCGCAACAGGCTCATCTTCCGAGAAAAGATCAACATTCGAAATCTCCGTTTCATTTTCTTCGCCGGAAGGTTCGGTTTCTTCATCGAAAACAAAATCTTCGTCCGTGGATTCGGCAGAATCATCGCTTTCTATTTCTTCTGCACTGTCCACAAAAACGACATCATCTTCATCGTCATCATCAAGGGAAGATATTTCCGTTTCATCCGCGCTGAACACATCCTCTTCGGAAGAATCCTCCTCGGCAAAGACATCTTCCGGCCCGGAACTTTCCACTGTTTCATCTGATGATTCAAGAACCAAAGTGTCATCATCTTCGGAAGTGCTTTCGATTCCGGGCTCAGGCATTGAAGTCTCAAAACCGTAGTCATCTTCAAGTACATCAGTTTCGTCCGAATCCTCTGCTGGAGGAGTATACAACGGACTTGATTTGAAATCGAAATCATCGTCAGCGGAAAAATCCTCTTCTTCAGCTTTCTTTTTTGTCTCTTCAGATTTTTGTGACGGTTTTGACGGAGCAGGTTTTCTTGCCGGTGCAGGGTCCTCATCTTCCGGCTCATCCCATCCGTCAGAAAGTTCCATGGTCTGTGACGGCATTGTTTTTGCAGTTCCCTTCACATCTTCTTCCATAAACGAACTGTCCATAAGACTTTCAACAGGAGCACCAGGAGCTGCGGAAACAGTCTGTCCTGCCTGACCGAAAAAGTCTTCGTCATCGAGGATTGGATCTGATGCGGGAATCAGATTGTCGAACGAAGTATCCGTACTGTTGCTTGCCTGAAGCTCATCATCAAGACGGCGGTCAAAAGGAGAGCCTCCGCTGTTGTCTTCGTGGGTAAGATTTTCAAATGTGAATCCACGGTTTGAATGCCGCACCATATCCTCGGCGGAAAGTCTTTGATTCATGTCGGAGAAATCAATGCGCGGTTCAATGTCATCGTCAACAGAAATCAACTTTGCTTCAGGAAGCCTCATTCCTTCTTCATGCACGGCTCCACCCACGCCATTTCCAGAAGACGCAGATGAATTGTAATCTTCATTCTGAGCGATTTCCTCCATTTTGAGAGTGACACGTTCGATGCCGCGCTGGTACAATTTGTTTTCCATATCAATGTCGGCAAGCTGTTTGTACTGATCAAGAGCTTCCTGATAGCGGGAAAGTTTTTCGTAGTTTTCTGCAAGAAGATTCGAGGCACGTGAAGACGGAGAGTTGGTTTCAAGATAACGCTTGATGTTTGTCTCTGCTTTTTCGAATTGTCCCTTCTGATGATAACGGCGGGCACTGTCAATCACATACTCATTGTAAAGAGGATCGATTTCCCTGATCCGCTTGAAACATCCTTCGGCTTTTGCTTCGAGTCCGCAACAGATGTAATACTGCCCCAGAAGATTCAAAGTCTGTACGTCATCAGGATTCAAGTCCCAAACTTGTTTTATCTTTTTTTTGGCGATATTCACTTTGTCGGCAGAAAGAAGAATATCGGCATACTGCTTGAGCATGGCACTGTTGTTTGGAGAAAGCTCTTCGTATTTCTGCATTGCCCGGATTGCTTCCTGCACTTTTCCGTTTTTTTCGTACACACTGGCAAGTGAGGAAATGGCACTTGTGCTTTCAGGATTTATTCTGATTGCTTCGATGTATTCATCTTCGGCATTGTCAAAATCACTTTGAATTGAATAAGCGTCTCCCATCTTTTCATGCACGGCGGCGTTGTTGGGATTAAGTCTCACTGCCTGCGCAAGAAGGTCCGAGGCAAGGCGGCCATGATTTTTCTTCAAGAGCAAATCAGCATATCCATCGATTGCATCAAGCCAGCCCGGTTTTGAACGCAGAGCTGCTTCGTATTCTTTTTCGGCAAATTCCTCTGCCCCCTGTTTTTCATAACACTTTGCAAGATTAAGATGAAGAATCGGATGATTGGGATCCACCTTGAGTCCGCGCTGATATGATGCGATGGATTTTTCAAAATCCTTTTCTTCCGCATAGATTGAACCCAGATGATTGTAGGCAAGAACATCGTTTGAATTTTCCTCGACTACGGTATTGAAGCATTGGATTGCATCTTTGTTTTTTCCCATCAGTTTATATGTGAAACCGAGGTTGTAAAAAGTCTGAACATTGGACTCATCAGCAACAACCGCCTTTTCAAGAACGGAAATGGACTCATCGTATCTTTTCAATCTCCGGTAGATGGAACCGAGGCAGTTCAAGGCTTTTACATCGGAAGGATTTGCATTCACAATCTGATTGTAAAGAGGAATGGCCTGAGAATCGTTTCCCGAGCGCTGGTACAAATCTCCGAGAGCGTACAGAAGTTCCTCATTTTGAGAATCCTCACGCAGCAGATTTTTGTACAGACGTGCAGCCAAAGTATAGTCATGCGAAAGCACTGCGGAATGAGCCCGGTCGAGGGTCAACTTATAGGTAGAATCGTTCTCAGTCATATAATCCTCTCATTTTTGATTAGGCATCTCCAAAAACAAAAGCTTTTAGAAACTCCCGATTGTCATTTTCTAAGCGGTCTGGCATACACTTCCTTTGAAAGAGTACCCACAATCCTGTCGTCGTATTTTGAATATGTGGCAATCGCAAAATAATAAATCTTTCCGTTTTTGAGTCCCGTCAAAGTCACCTTTGCTGTATTTCCGACATTCACCGGAGACTGCCCCTGGTATGCTTCACGACCAAGGTACTCGCCCGGTCTCTCGCCGTAGTAAACGTAATATCCTCCGGCCGCATCATCAACAGAATAACTCCAGCTCAATGTGACCTGTCCGTTTCCCGGCTCTGCAATCAGAGTGAAAGGTGGAAGCGGTGACGGAACTTCCTGATAATGCACATCAATCTGAGTGACGGAAGGAGTCTTCGAACCGTTGCCATCGGGATAAAGTTCGACTGCAAGCTGGAAATAAAGTCCGCTCACGTTTTCAATTTCTCCGTGGTTTGAAACGGGAATCCACTCCGGTTCGTTTTCATTCCAATTGAAATAGTTGTCACCGGCTCTGACATACATCACGACATCGGTCTGGGCAGGCTCGGATGTGACTGCATCAACACGGGTGAGGGATGCACAGCGGGATGCAAGAAGAGGACTTGTGACAAATCTACCGCCGGTCTTTCTGTATGAGTCATAGCGCAACTGTGCCGAAGATTCTGTTTTTGCGGAACGCTGAATGTGGAAGTCGTCTATACGGCCTGTGTACGAAGGACAAATCTCCATGTCTGCGGGAACACCGAGATACGGACTGTAAATTGAACCGCCGTGCTCACGGGAATTCGTCGTGGCATAACGCATATCCTCAAGGCGGCCGTCGATTCTGTATTCAATGAGGCCTGTGTCATCATCATAACTAAGGGAATGATGCGCCCACACATTCGGGATGATTGTTCTGGAACTTGAAACGGAAATCTCTCCGCCGTTTTCTTTGTAGCCGTTAAAGACATTCGTGAAATCCCAGCGCAGATGATTGTTGTAGAAGGAAGCTGAAATCATCTGGTAAAGCGGATAATTTCTTTCGGTGCGTGAAGACCGCCATGACAGAACGACCTCGCCGTTTTCCGCAATTGAAGGACAGAGCCAGAACTCAATCACGAAAGAACCTGTGAGCCCCGATTTTCCAAAAATCGAGGAAGGAGTGCCGGAAAGCCTGATGCCGCCCGTTCCCCTGCTCAATCCGGAGCCTGAGCCCATCTTTGCGGAAGATGAATACTGCATTTTGTTTTCTTCTATATTATAGTGGCCTGAAATGTCACCGAACTGTCTGTCTTCGAAATCCAAAAGCAGGTCTGTGGCATCGGAAACATTGCGTCCGTTTGTGTCAAGCTGTATGCAGTCGTAACCGTAGCGTCCGGAACCGATTTCAACTCCGTCCATCCGCTGTACCTGTGACCATCCGTCTTTACCGCCCAATGTTATGACTTTGTCTTCGGCAAAAACATTTCCCGAAATCAGTAGACAAACTGTCGCAAAAAAAAGTATTCTTTTTGTATGCATAGATCCGACCATCCGTTAGATTCATCACTTCAAGAGGAAGCCTCCCACGAGCCTCCCCGTTCTCTTTCACAGCCTGAAGAACAGTCTTCCCTTTCTTCACGGGAGATTCTGCACCAGACAGCCCTCAAAGCACCCTCCCAGAGCGGCGTCTATCTTTGGCGCAACGGGGAAGGAACCGTTATTTACGTCGGCAAGGCAAAGAGCCTTAAAAACCGTCTTTGTTCTTATTTTAGCGGAAACAAGGACATTAAGACAAGACTCTTGATAAGCCGTGCACGCAGCATTGAATACATAACAACAAACAACGAGTACGAGGCTTTTCTTTTGGAAAACAACCTCATAAAAAAATACACTCCGCGGTACAACATCAACCTGAAGGACGGAAAATCCTATCCTGTGCTCCGGGTGACGAACGAAGAGTACCCACGCATTTTCAAGACCAGGCGGATTATCCAGGACGGGTCAAAATATTTCGGCCCTTTTCCAGATGCCACCGCACTCGACACTTTCATTGAAACGCTTTACGAAATATATCCTCTCAGACACTGCCGCACGTTCCGCAAAAAAGCCTCGCCTTGCATGTATTATCACATAGGAAGATGTCTGGCTCCCTGCTGCAAAGAGGTTGCCCAATCCACCTATACTGAATTTATCGAAGAAATCTGTCCCCTACTTGAGAACAAAGGGAGTGAAACGGTCAAAAAACTTGAAACGGAAATGAAAGCCGCCGCCGCTCAACTTAATTTTGAAAAAGCCGGAAGATTGAGAGACGGTTTAAGAGCACTTTCAGTCTTGCGTAACCAGAATTCGGTGGAAGGATTCGACGGGGACGACAGAGACTATATTGCAAGCTGGAGCGAAGGAGAACTGGTCAGTTTCACAGTGCTCAAAATCCGCGGTGGAAAGCTTTTGGGACGCGACAATTACCGCACGGTGACTTTGAACGACGAAAGCGAAGTGGTGCCGGAATTCATGGGAGCCTATTACACCGAAAAAGACGAGATTCCACCGAAGATTTACGTGATGACCGAAGACGGCATGGAGATTATGGCACGATGGTTCAGCGAAACATACAACGCAGAGACTTCAATTGTGCTTGTCACCGACTCGATTCCACAGGCAGCTCTTCACAAAGCGGCAATGAACATGGCAAGGGAAAATGCTCACGAAGACATAATCCGCAGGATGAGGGAACGGGGAGACTTTCCCGCGATGGAGGAACTCAAAGAAGTGCTGGGACTTCCGGTTCTGCCTGTGCGCATAGAGGGATTCGACATTGCCCACATCGGAGGAAAATTTCCGGTTGCGTCTTTAATCAGCTTTTACAACGGAAACCCTGACAAAAAGAATTACAGATATTTCAGGCTGAAGACTACAGACCGTGCGATAGACGATTTCCAGTCGATGAGAGAGGCCACTTCCAGACGGTATTCACGGCTTTTGAATGAAGGGAAACCCCTGCCCGACCTGCTTTTGATAGACGGAGGAATTGGACAGGTGAATGCTGTAGACGGCGTGCTGAAATCACTTGGCGCGGACATCCCGATTGCAGGCCTTGCCAAACGCGACGAAGAGATTTGGAGACCGCATGCCTCAAAGCCAATCTGCCTGCCGAAACGGAGCGAGGGACTCAGACTTTTGCAGAGGGTACGGGATGAGACTCACAGATTTGCGACCAGCCGCAACCAGAACCTGAGGACAAAAGAAAACACCGTGACTCCATTTATAAAACTGCCCGGCATTGGAAAAGAAAGGGACAAACTCCTGATGAAAAAATACGGAACCCTTGAAGCACTGGCAAATGCCCCGGAAGCGGAAGTGGCGGAACTGCTCCACATGAGGGCGGACAAAACCACCGAACTTCTTATGGCGGCAAAAGTGGCCTTTGAAAAGCAGACGGAAAGAAAAGCAGACCAGATGCAGTCGCTTTCAGAGGCAGGAACCACATGGCAGAAAGCAGCCCACTACAAAATGGTGCAGGATCTTGCCCTTCTAGCCGGTGAAGACGATGATGACGGAAGCCTCGCGGCAGCCTCCCCCGCCCCGGATGAAGGAGAGTGAAGCAGGGGAATAATTTCAGGGATTCACAATGATGAAATTCCGCTGAAAGAAAGAACCGCGGTCTGCGACGAGTCAGCAGCATTTGTTATGGTCACGGTTTTTGACGAGGAGTCATAAACTGTGTTCCATGTGGTACCGTCCCGGAATGTAATGGCAGTGTGAGAGGCATTGAAAGTTCCATACTGATGGCTGTTGAAAGTTTCAGACAGATTCTCTAATAAGCTCAAACTTGAGGAGATTTGCAGATCTGCATATTTAGAACTGCCATTATTGGACCAATTACCTGGTTGCTCATACCAAGACTTTGACGGATCGAAAACTGCACTGCTGTTAAACCCGACGTTGTTTTCAACTATTAAACCGCTATAATTATTAGCATACTCCACTGAATAAGTGTAGGTTCCAGAAACAAATTGTTGATCCGCAATCTTCCGAGCCTCGGCTTCAGCGTTCTGCTCACCGTAGGTGCATATTTCATCCCATGAGGCATTGGGATTTCCGGTCATATTGACTCCACCATGAGTTCTATAAAATTCCATAAACTGCTTCACGGCAGCGGCCTTCTTTTCTTCGTCAAGGACTTTTGCCTGTGCGACGGCATCATCGGTAGGAGAAGTCCCAAGACCTTCAAAAACTCCCAGTGAAAGCAGTACTCTGTAGAGATCATCTTCTGTTTCTGTCGAGCCTCTCGATTCCATAATCGCAACGACTAACAGATTCTCAATTGTCGGGTTTGAGTTCACCTTGCGGAATGCTTTAAAACGCTCTAGAACAGCATTTTTATATACCTGAACCACCTCGTTCTTTGTCATCCATGAGTACTGAACCGTTCCTGAAGAATCAGGCATTCCAAGTCTAATCTGAGTTGTGACAACGGAGACTTCCTGCTTTGCCGTGTCAAGATTTTTGATTGTGTATTTGGTTCCACCACCAGATATTGTCCTCGTTATTGAGTCTCCTTCGATGACGGTATGATCAGAATAATCTCCCGATGTGGAGCGGCTGCTGAACGATGTGACCGGAGGTATTGAAACGGCAATGTCGCAGGTCTTTGTCTCTCCGCCGTATGAAAGGGTTACGTTTGCAGAAGTGGAAACAACTCTTATGTCGCGGTAGATTGTAACATAATCGGGAGATACTGTTGTACTATAATAACTGTTCATGTCGGTGTAAATGCGCTTTTCACCAGCCCTCAGATGCCTTTCGTCAGCAACGGAATTCCAGTAGATTGAAACATTTTTTTGTGTACTGCTTCCATCGTTCACGGTTATCGACCCCGGCAACTGTATGCTCTGTGGGTAGTAAATCGAAGGATCTATAAGGGAATTGATTGTGGCCGAAAGATTTTCCACCGCCATATTCAGGATGTCGGCCGCTGTAATCACCTTTGCCTTCTGCATCACGCTCACGTTGAAAGTCTTTGCCGCAGTCTTTGTGCCGCATGAAAGGGTTGCAGTAAGAGTCACACTCGTGCTTCCACTGCCCTCTTCCGGTGAAACTTTTCCTGCCGCGCTTATTACCGACGGCTTACTTGAAGTCCATGCCACCGAGACTCCGCTGTAATCAGCCACGCTTGAAGGCAGTATGATTGAATCTGCGCTTGAAGGGAGACTTGAGTCGGAAAGAACGAGTTTAGTCTTTGCATTTTCAAGGTATGCGGCCCAGTCATTTTCCACTGTCACAGGGAAAGTCTTGGTCTCAGTTTTGCCTCCGTAAGTGAGCGTGGCTGTGAGAGTAACAGATGAAGTGCCGGATGCGGCAGGAGCCGAAACAATGCCCGCACCGCTTACGATAGATGAATTTGAACTTGCCCATGTCACGGAAACTCCGTCGTAGCCGGTAACGGAATTAGGAAGATTGATGGAAGTTGAGCCTGAGGAAACCGTGCTGCTTATGGAAAGCGCATTTTTCGCGGCGGCAAGATAGTTCGTGGGATCCTTTTGAACCGCCACGTTGAAAGTCTTTTTCGCAGTCGTTTCGCCGCAGCTAAGAGTTGCAGTAAGAGTCACGTTTGTGCTTCCGGTTCCGTTCTCGTGGGTTATGGCTCCGGTGTTTGAAATGACGGAAGTTTTCCCTGAAGACCAGCTGACACTGACTCCCGTGTATCCAGAAATGCTTGAAGGCAGTATGATTTCGTTCACATCTGCAGGAACATCTGTGGGAATTGAAAGGGCTTCTTTTGCCTTGTTCACATAGAGCACAACATCATCGTACACTTTTACAGTGAATTCCTTCGTTTGAGATGCACTGCCTTTTGTCAAAGTCGCCGTCATCGTCATGTTCTGGAAATCCTTTCCCGCCCTGTAAGTCACATTTCCATCGTCGGTGATGACGGATGCATTTTCAGAAACCCATGCCACATTCACGGCCACGGTTCCGCTCACTTTGTATGACGAGGGCAGGTCGATTCTTTCGGTGCCCGGATGCACTTCGCTTACAATGCTGAGTGCGGTCTTTGCGGATGAAACATAATCGGAATCGGAAACAGATGCGCCTACTTTTTTCACAAGCACATTGAATTCTCTGGTCTTTTTTTTGCCGTCATAAGAGATTTCCGCGGTAAGCTTTACGTTTTTGTCTTCGGATTCGGAATGAGTGACATTTCCATCCGTACTGATTACAGAAGGACTGTCGGACTTCCATTTCACGGAAGCGGCACTGTAGCCCGGAACGGTAGATGGAAGGGAGATAGATGCGATCTCTCCTTCAACAAGAGTCGTCACTGTAAGAGCAGTGTAAGCTTTTTCAAGATAGTCTGAGTCAGGCTGAACCGGAGTTTCAGTTCCCCCTGTACTTGACGCATTGCTACCGCCCACCTGCGGACAAGCGACAAACAGAATCAATGCAGAAAACACCAAGGGTAATGCATAATAGAATGTAGACTTTTTATTCGCGCGCATAGCACACTCCTCACAATTATCTACATTCCACTATACCCCCCCCCTTAAAAGAATCTTAAATTTATATTGAAAACTGTCTTTTTTCAGGGATTATTTTCATTCAGTCTGCAAGACACTTGTCAAGTTCGGCGGAAATTGCCTTTTTGTCGAGTTTCTGGCCGATTATACAGAGCTTTATCATGCGGTCGCCCACTTTCTCATCCCACTCCTCCTGGATTTTGGGATTCTGGGCAAGGATTTCACGTCTCTCGCTTTCAGACGCGGCCGCAATCCACTGTCCGCTGTAGCCTGCCTGAATCTGGCGGCCCGAAGTCTCAAACACCCATGCCATCTCGGGCTCATCACTAAACCACATGAGTCCCTTGCAGCGGATGATGTTTTTGGGCCATCTTTCGGCAAAGTCGTCAAGCTTCTGGCGGTCAAAGGGCTTCCTGCGGTAATAGATGAATGTGCCGATTCCGTACTCATCCTCGGACTCCCCTTCGTGCCTGTGCTCATGGTGGTGGTGGTGATGTTCATGCCCGTCATGCTCATCATGGTCGTGGTGGTGATGTTCGTGCTCGTCATCATCATCATCATCGTCGTCAACCTCGCCCTCTTCAAGCTGCTTGCACCAACCTGCGCTGGCATAAACGGTCTCAAAGTCAAAGCTGTGGGTTGAAAGAATCTCGCCTACATCAACCTTTCCGTGGTCTGTCTCGATAATCTTCACGCCGGGGTGGAGGGCTTCAATCACCTTGCGGACTTTCTTGAACTGATCCTCAGTGACCAAATCCTTCTTATTGATGACAAGTGTGGAACAGAACTCAATCTGCTGAACCAAAAGCGATTCAATATCCTCTTCGCCGCGGTCTTCCTTCAGCAGCATGTCTCCGCCTGCAAACTCATCCACCAGACGGGCAGCGTCAACAACACCGACCACATTGTCCAGGACTCCGTTTTTTATCATAAGAAGTTCCTGTGCAATCGGCATGGGCTCGCACACACCGGAAGCCTCAATCAAAAGATAGTCGAACTTTCCGGTCTTGATAAGTTTTTCAATGTTCTGAGCCATCTCGCTCTTAAGCGTACAGCAGATGCATCCGTTTGTAAGCGGCACAATGCTTGAAGTGTCGGTAATCTTGGCACCGTCGGCAATCAGTTTGGCATCAACATTCACTTCGCCGATGTCATTCACAATGACGGCAACCTTGTAGCCTTTCTGATTGTTCAGAACCTGATTCAAAAGAGTTGTCTTTCCAGCTCCCAAATATCCGCAAAGCAAAGTAATGGGTACATTTTCCCTCGCCATAACAAAACCTCTGTAAAAAAAGCATTTCAACGTATGATTTGTACGTTTCTTTCCATATAAATATACTAAAATATTTGCAAATTGACTACATTTTTCAAAAAAACTTATCCGCGGTACTTTTTTATGACCACGCAACCGTTGTGGCCTCCGAATCCGAGAGACGCAGACGCAGCAGCCTCAATTTCAAGCGGAATTCCCTTGTTCGGGGTGTAATCCAAATCGCAGCCGCCTTCCACATCGGGATTGTCCAAGTTGATTGTGGGAGGAACGAAGCTGTCCTGAATCGCCTTGACGCAGAAAAGAGCCTCGATTGCACCCGCCGCACCGACAAGATGACCCGTCATGCTCTTTGTGGAAGAAATGTGCAGTTTTTTTGCATAATCACCGAAAACCAGCTTCAGCATACTTGATTCCATTGCATCGTTTGCATGGGTTGAAGTTCCGTGCGCATTGTAATACTGAATATCCTCGGGCTTCAGACAGGCGTCATCCAAAGCAGCCTTTACAGCCTTGGCGGCACCACTTCCATCAGGACGGGGAGCGGTAATGTGGTAGGCATCGCAGGAGGCACCGAATCCTGCCAACTCGGCATAAATTCTCGCACCTCTCTTTTTGGCGTGCTCCAACTCTTCCAGCACCAGAACGGCAGAGCCCTCGCCGAAGACAAAGCCGTCACGGTCGCGGTCAAAAGGTCTGCTCGCTTTCTGAGGATTGTCGTTGAAATGGGAAGTAAGCGCATGAAGAAGAGTGTAACTTGCAATCGTAAATCCTGTAATCACGGACTCGGTGCCACCGCTGAGACACACATCGACACGTCCAGAGCGGATCAGATCGAGAGCGGCACCAAGAGCATCGGAACCTGAGGCACAGGCGTCCGAAAGAGTCCAACTCGGTCCCTGAATACCGTACATCATGCTCACGTTTGCGGCAGCCTCATTCATAATCATCAGAGCGGCAGTCAGCGGAGGAATACGTCCTGGTCCCTTGGAAGGATCGAAGTAATTTTTGAATCCCTCCTCAATCACTTCAAGACCGCTCATGCAGTTTCCAACCATCACGCCGGCTTTTTCACCCTCAAGCAATTCACGGCTAAGCCCGGCATCCTTCACAGCCTCGCAGGAAGCCGCCATCAGGAATTTTGTAAGTCTGGAAGTCTTTCTTGACTCTTTCACGGAAATACCGTAATCCGCAATGGAAAAATTCTTCACTTCACCTGCAATCTGCACGGAATAATCCGAGGCATCAAACAAAGTAATCGGGCCCAGGCCGCTTTTTCCCTGCTTCACCGCAGACCAGGCTTCATCCACGGAATTTCCAACCGGGGAGACACAACCAAGCCCTGTAATCACAACACGTCTTTCTGACATCTGAAACTCCTAACAAAAAAAAACGCCCAGCGGCAAAATCAACGAACCTTCAGGAAGATTCCCAATATAGCCACAGTCACCAGAATCTGAAGTGCCAGGAATTTCACCAGCACCTGAGCAGGAGACCATCCCCTGTTTTTACGCACATGGTCATGCAGCGGAAAACGGACGTTCTTGAAAATGCTGATATGGAAAAAACGTTTCAACGCAACTTTGAGCAGTCCCATACCGCCGTTTATGAATATAATAGAAGAAGTTGCAAGGAAAAGGAACGGATTTCCGCTCACCATCACGCACGCACCGATGTAAAAACCAAGTGCACGGCTGCCGGCATCCCCCATCAGCACGGAACTGGGAAAAGCGTTGTGCCACAAATATCCCAGAAGCACCCCCGCCAGACAGAAAGTCATAAGCGCCCACGATGCACCGTTCTGAAGATGAGGCACCAGAAGATAAGAAGAAATGTCGATGTGTCCCAGAATGATGTAGAAAATCACGCCGAGCATCATCAAAGCAAAAAGCACCAAAGACGAACTCAGGCCGTCAACACCATCGGTACAGTTGGTCGTATTCACGGAAACCCACAAAAGCACCGTGGCAATCACAATGTAAAGCCAGCAGGGTACAGGAATCGTATGAGTCACAAAAGGAAGCCAGAAATAAATGCGTCCGTCGGCAGAATCCTGTTTCAAGGTGTAAGCCAAAAGAAAGGCCGCCGCCAGAGAAATCACGAAATCAAGAAAGGCCTTCAGATATTCACCCCACCCCTTCTTGCTCCGGTCATCCAAAAAGCCTGTGAGCATCATAAGCCATGTGAGCACCAGAATCCCCGCCTGCTGAAAATCAAGCGGAACCAAAAGAAATGTCAGCACAACAAACATCGTGATGAAAACCACGCCTGAACCGGTGGGCTTCCCCTTTGCGGCTTCGGAAGTCAAAGTGAATTCACGGCCTCTGTCTGTCGGCAGCAAAGAATAAAACTTAGGCAAAAACTTAAAAGCAATAAAGAATCCCAAATAAAGAGCCACAACAATGAGCACCGCATAAGACTGCAGCAAACGCGCCGGCCCCCAGTACGCCGAAAGCCAGCCACCCAGATAATACAGCATCAAAAACCTCTAAAAATAAACTTCCCGCCCGGGGAATATTATCATACTATCAAAAAACAGACAGTCTATCAAGTACATACCGCTTATCGGTCAGGGCTTCAGCATGAAACAAAATGCAAAGAGTTCAAAATGAGTCAGCAAAAAATCAAGGGGATGTCCGACAAGTTTGCCACCCGGTGTAATTCAGAACCTGCCGCCGTCATTCCGGGCCTGACCCGGAATCTCCCCTGTACGAGAGATGCTGAAATCGGTTGCAAGCAACCACGTTCAGCATGACAGTGTTCAATGGATGCTGAATCGAGTTCAGCATGACGGTGTTCAATAGATGCTGAATCGAGTTCAGCATGACGGTATCCAATGGATGCTGAATCGAGTTCAGCATGACGGTGTTCAATAGATGCTGAAGCCCTGTTCTTTTTTAAGGGAAAATACTTTCCAAAGATTTATTCTAAAAAACTGAACTATATTAAGACAAAGTTAATATCCGTCAGCTTTTTTTTGCCTTGATTGACACAGACTTCACCGGAATCACCTTTTCACGCAAAATATTATATGATAG
>ODAI013217590.1_pt1 | contig 58353 bp, 53 predicted proteins | sample 1539321 | NCBI WGS metagenome assembly ODAI01 (sample SAMN02144231, study PRJEB22623) | gut metagenome | biome: sheep rumen | host: Ovis aries | place: New Zealand | reverse complement strand
TTGAGGAGGCATTCCATATTCCATTGCTTCTACAAATGCATCATCTCAACTTGTAGCTTCATCATCTCCTCTTTCTGCAGCTTCTGCTTGCTTATCAAAATTAGCCTGTTGTAACAATGGATCTACCAACTCAGAATATGCTTTACAAATTTCCCAACCATTAACCAACAATTGAAACTGTTCTACAATACCATTATCAGCATCAGAAATTCTTGCCAATGGCTGCATAATTACAGGATAATTATAAATAAATGCTGGTCCTATAATCTTTGGTCTCAAAACTTTCTTATAAAGATAATCTATTAATGTTGTTGTTCACATATCATCCATTCCTTCAAACTCAATATTCTTAGCCTTAATATCGTTTCTCAAAACATCAGCATCATCAATTCAATATTTTGTAATATCTATTCAACAAGCATCATATATTCATTTAGTATAATCAATTCTTTCCCATGGAGTTGTAAAATCAACTTCTCTTTCAACTCAATCCTTATCCTTAACCTTTAATTGTCTTGATATTCCTAGATTATCAAAAAGATAATCAAACATTTCCTCAGTAAAACGCATATTATCTTCATAATTCCAATATACAGCATAATGCTCTACTTGTGTAAACTCTTGAAGATGAGATGGATCTGATCCTTCATTTCTAAAATCTTGTCCAATTTCAAATACTCTTTCAAATCTTCAAACAGTTGCTTTCTTTAATGATGTTTCAAACGCAATTCTCAAATAAACATCAGCATCATAATCATTATGATGTGTAATAAATGGTCTAGCAGCAGCTCCTGAAGCAGCATTATCTAATATTGGAGTTTGAATTTCAGTAAATCAATTTTTAAAATAAAATTCTCTTAATGTTTTATAAAACTTAGATTTAAACAAAAATCTTGCATATGATTCAGGATTCATTGTCATATCCAAATATCTCTTTCTATACAAATCCTCTTGATCACTTAAACCATGGAATTTTTCTGGCAAAGGTCTAACAGCTTTCGATAAGAATTTAAACTCTGAAACAAAAATTGTTAATTCTCATTTATGAGTCTTAAAAACCTCACCTTTAACTCAAATAAAATCTCAAATATCCACCATTTTTTCTACAAACTTATAAGCCGTCATTACTCCTGTTTCACTTTCTGGGAATTCAAGACTTTCTGTTGGGACATCTTCCATCTTTCAATCAGAAACTTTAGTTGTTTTTAATATTCTACATTGATCTCTATGAAACATCAACTGAATTTGTCCAGTACTATCAAGAATTTTAGCAAACGCCAATTTTCCATGAGAACGATAAAGCATTAATCTTCAAGCAGTTGCTACTTGAATCTCTGGCTTTTCAATAATCGTTTCTATTTCACGCAACTCAGCATTTTCATATTGTTTTATAATATCTTCAATATAATCAGTTTTTTTAAAACTTTGAGCATATGGATGTATTCCCATAGAAAGTAATTTTTGAATTTTTCAAATTCTTACATCTCTTTCTCATTGTTGAACTTGTGTCATTGCAATTATAACAAAAAAAGATAAATTCAAAGCGAATTATAAAAATTCACACTACAATTGCAAACTAATTACTTTTCTAAAACACAAAATAGATGTGAAAAGAAAACGATAAAAAAGTACTCAACAGTTTCCTTAAATGGTTCGCGATAATAATTAGCATAAAATTAGCTATTATCTTTTTCTTTTTCCTTCATATACAAAACAAAACTATAAACTCAAAACAAGAAACCAAACAAATACCAAATTTTTGTTTTAATGAAAAATGTATAAATCTTGAAATAGCAAAAACACCTCAAGAAAGAGAATTATGATTAATGTTTCGTGAAACATTAGAAAAAGATAGTTGAATGTTTTTTTCCTTCGATTGACTTTGAAAACATTCTATTTGGATGAAAAACACATTAATACCATTAGATATAATACGATTAACAACAGGATACAAAGTTGTTGACATTGTTTCTGCACCACCATGCAAACAAGAAGATTGTCCTATTTATAAACCAAATAACGATAATTTATGGGCTATAGAAATTAATAGTGGTGTTGCAAATGAAATCTGATTAAAAACAGGAGATACCATAAATTTAAACATTTAAAAAAGAGAAGAATAAATCTTCCCTCATTATCATAATAGAATAAAGTACTAAGCTTCTTCTTCACTATATTTTTCAATATATTCTCTCGCCTTTGTTAATAACAATTCAATCTTATCAGAATCAGCCAATTCTTCTTTTGTTAAATCCAATTTAACACTAAATGGACGGAGATATCAAGCCTTTCTAATTTTTCTGAAAAATGTTGGTAATTTTAAGATTCATTCTCATGGTAAAAGATGTGTTTTACCTTCTTTTGATTTATCTGAAACATAGACAACTCATAAATAAGGAGCAAATTCATCTAGTTTATTTATAAAAGTTCCTTCTAAATCTTCACTATTCATATTTGAAATATCCAATGCTAGATTACAGCCATATTTCTTAATAATATCAACTACATTACTAAAACGATAAGCAGGAATAGGTAATGCAAAAATATTAGTATCTTCAGGATTTATAATAGCAAAATGCAAAGCTGGATTTTGTTGTTGATAAGTTGAAATATTGTTTGAAATGAAAGAATAAGACTTAAAATCAAAATACTTAGGAGCATTAATTGTAATCAAATCACAATCAGTTTTCTCACAAAGATCCAAGACCTTATTCATTTCTTTTGTATTTAACAACGATGAAGTTTGAACGGAATAAACAGGTAATTCATATTTTTTCACCAAACTTTGAACATAATTTTCATTCCAAGCATCAAATCATTTTGAAATAGCAAGATCAATACCGGTATATCAGCATTGTTTTGCCATATCAAAAATAATATCTAATCAATATCAAACCATTGTATCCGTACTCAAAAGAATTTTATTTCTCATCAGTTTATATTTTTATTTTTTTAAAGCTTTATAAGATTATAATCGTAAACCAAATATTGTCAAATTTTTTAGTCTTTACTTAAATTTATTTCAAGCACACAATTATCATATTATGAACAAATTTGATAATAGATAAGCTGCTCAAATAAGCAATATTCATGCTAATGCATAGATAATTGTCTTTTTCAACGAAGTAAACGTTGCTGCATCATCTGGCTTTGTTAATATTTTGTAGGTTTGTATAATAATCATCACAAGAAGAACAAAAGCTGTTAATCATAACGCCCAGTTAATTACACTATATACAATAGGTATTTCTGATGGATCAAATATTGTTGAACCTATTCATGAAAGATTTGTTTTTCCACTCATTACAGATGTCTGATTTCAATAAACCGCTTCAACAATTTGCTTTGCTCAAGAAATAATTAACATACCAATTGTTGTCCAAACTATAACCATCATTGATTTTTTCTTAGTCGATTCATCTTGTGATGTAATATAAGTAAACACACGAAACATCATTAGAATAACTAGTATTCACAATGAAAGATAGATTGCAATTTTAATAAATGGATACATCATATCATCATAAATTGTTCTAATAATTTCAACAGTTGAAAGTGATGTTACAACACTTCAACTCGTCGTAGTATACATTCAAAAAATAACACTTGTTAAATATTTTGCAGAATACATAAGGATAATTCAAAGAACTCAATATAATAACGTCAATACTCATGTTTTTATCTTAGATTCATCACCAGATGTCAAAATTTGATAAAATCCAATCATTGCAACAAGAACTCAAACAACAACCATTACTTCGAAAAAGACATCAATAACCTTTTGAATAATTGCCAATGCTGTATCACGATTTGATCATTCCACAATTTTATTATCAAGATGTGATTGAATACTTTGTGTTGAACTTACCATCACTGAATCGAAATTATTACCATTACCACCAGCTCAATTCGCGACATTAAGTCCAAAAACTCATCAAAACAAACCTATTCACATAAATAATCAACATAACATTTTTTTTAATTTTGTTTTCATTTTTATCATTATTTAATTTAAAGATTAATATTTAAAGTTATTCTGAAGTTAATTCTGCTACAATAGGCATTTTAGGTATTTTATTTCCTGTATAAAATAATATTCAAATTCTTACAAAAATCCAAATTATAGGAAGAATTTTTCGATATAATCAAATACTCCACCAATAATAAGCAAAAAGAATAAAACCACAAACAAATAACAAAGTCAAAATATATGTTTTTACATTCCATGGAGAGCGATAACTCTCTTGATATTTTAACAACTCTTCAACTGATACCTCCTTCTTCTTAAAAAGAAGTGAAATTCATTGTCTAATAAAAACAAAAATAACAGAAAAAGATTCCTCTGGATAAACAAGGAATCGATGTCTCATTCTTTGTTTTTGTTCACTACTAAAAATATCACCTCAAATCATAAGGAAAAAAATTCTCAAAAGTAAGAATCATGCAAAAACTAATGCAACCATCCATGAATTAAAAAAGAAAAGGAACAACCGAAAAATCAAAAACCACAATTGTGCTTCCTTTAACCAAAAATTTGGAGCATCATATCTTTTTGAATAAAACCACAAATATGAAGAAAGAAAAGGAACAAAAGAAAGCAATATTTGTCTTTTATCTTCACTTGTTGTCTCCACTTTATGAAACTGAATATTCTTTCAAGACACAACTAATGGCAATGAAATAACTATCAAAAATAACATTAAAAAACCAAAAAACTTAGCAAAAACAGAGAACAAACTAACTGAAGTTGCTTCAAAAATTATAACATTTAAGAAAAAAAACAATAACAATATTAACACATAATTTCAAATAATACACCACGAATTAACAAACATTTTTTCATCATCATCTCGTGGATTATTATTCTTTCTCAACAAATATTGAATTATTAATCAGAAAAAAAGCAGCCCCGACATTGCAGAGAACATGACATCACTATCATAACGGCTTTTTCCCATCATAAACATCATTAAAATAAAACACTATGTATTTCTAACATCTGTTGTAATAAAATCCTTTTCATTCGGAGAAGCTAAAATTTGTACTCAAACATGTTGTGTTCAAACAAACATCAAACCTTCTCAAACTCAAACAGATATCAACCTCTGTTGCTCCGCTTCAGAAAGTCATAACAATTGATTCAAAGACTTTATTGATGTAACAGATTGTTTAAGCAATATTTGCAATGAAGAGTTTGAAACAATTGGTTTTCAATAAGGACTACGAATAAAGTCTTCAATATCTTGTGAAATTGTAGTAATTCATAAACCATATTTTCTCGCTCTTTTAATCAATCCAAACAAAAAGTTTGCAGAAATTTCATTTTGAAGCATAATCCAAGCTTCATCACAAACTAGTAATCTCTGCTTTTTGATTGCTCTAACCTTCGCCCAAATAAAATTAAGAACATTAAACATTGCAGGAGTTTTTAAAGCATCTTCAACATCTCTGATACTAAAAACTGTTAATACATTATTAATATCAATATTCGTATAATTATTAAACAATTTACCGAATGTTCATGTAACATATTTACTCAATTTCAAAGCAACCTGATCTCATCACTGCATTCACTCTAATACATTCATAAGATCTTCCATCAAAGGAGGAGTTTTTCAAGAATAATCATCCATATCAAAAGTAAATCACTTTAATGCATAGGTATTCTGCAAAGCTTTATCCAAAAGTGCTTCTTCTTCAGGAGTCATTTTTCAAATCAAAATTTGAATAAGAGACACCATATTCATAATTTGAGAACGTAACAAATCTCACTTACCATATTCAACATCCTCAAGCATTGGAGGCATATCAAACGGATTCAAAAATTGCTGAGAAGAAGTAGCAATATTTACATAAGTTCATCAAACTTTTTCACAAAGAGAACGGTATTCATTTTCAGGATCTATTACAATAATATCAACTCAATTAAGAAGATATCTTAATATTTCCAATTTCACTGTAAAAGATTTTCAAGCACCAGATGTTGCAAGAATAACACTGTTCATATTTGGAAGTTTTGAATTAAAACGATCAAAAATAACCAAACCTCCAGTATGTGCATTAACTCAATATAGGATTCCTGTTTTTGAAATAAGATCACTTGAAATAAATGGGAATGATGCAGCTAATGAAGAAGTAACAGCACTTCTCACAATTCACATATCATCCAAACAAACAGGTAAATTCGCTGTAAAACCATTATCCATTCTCTGAATAGCATTCTTAACTCTTATTCAAAATCATGAAATCTTTTGTTCAAATTTCTTTCCTGTTTCTCTCAATTTTTCTTCATCATAATCATATATTGTAGTATAATTTCACAATTCAAAATACCTTTCTTCTTTTGTCGTTAATTTTTCTCTTATCATTTCAACATCACGATATTGCTGTTCAACATCCTTATCGATAGTTACTCACTTTTGCATTGAATCAGACAATTCCGCCTTTAATTGCGTAGCCTTTTGTTTTAACATTGACTGAATAGCACTATCATCTTCAGGATATATATAAAAACTCATATCCCATTTAGCATGAATACTCATAATATCTCTTGTCCAGAGCATATCAATATAACTAGGATATTCTTGAGTATAATAACACTTTCACAAAATTCATGAAACATTAAATTTTTGAGTCTCAATTTTCCAATATGACGGAGCTATATGAGATTTATAATCTGCCAATAACGAATTATAATGCGTATCAACTTCTTTTATATACTGTCTTAATTCACTTGTAAGCTTTTTATCACTATATTCTTCATCTGGCATTTGTAACAAATCCCTTATTTGTTGTGCCAACACAGGTTGATTTTTTACTTGTTTATCAGTTTTTTTATCTTTTTTCTCAACATTTTCTCAACTTTTTTTTGAAGCTTTTGAATCTGGAGCTAATCAAATTTTTTGCAATATAGAATCCATCCATCACATAGGATCATTTTTTTTCTTTACTTCACCTTCTTTTGCTTCTACCACTTTTGGAATAACGACAAAACCTCAGCTTGGAATTAGCATTGCATAATTTGTATCATAAACAACGTTTTGAAATCTTTCCAACATTGAAGTTTCGAATATATAAACTCAAAACTAATTATAATCGAAAATTCAAATATTTCAAAAAATCAAAGTTATTTTTTTAACCAAATATATTGACAAAAGACAATAAAAAGAGAAATAAACCACAAAAATATAATATATAATAACTTTTTCATTTTTTTTAATTTTATGCAATAAAATTCTTGACATTCTTTTTCACTTTCTTATACTGCTAATAGAGGATTTTATTTTATATAAAGGACCTCTTAAAAGAGTCTTTATACCATTATTTTGATAAAAAATGAGTTTCGTTGTAAAAATGGATGACAAGAAGATTAAGGTTGATATCGAATCAACACAGCTAAAAGATATCTTGATCTATTGTAAACCAAAAGAAAGGCTTGTTTTGATGAGAAAATTCTGATTGAATGGAGAAAAAGAAATTCCATTACAAAAGATTTGAAAGGAATACTCATTAACCAGAGAAAGAGTGAGACAAATAGAGACTCAAGCGCTAATGAGATTCAGAAGACTTATTGTTGGAAATGAAGTTTATATGAACGTATTAAGCGAAAGTAAAAAAATCCTTGAAGTTCATGGAGGTATCCTTAGCGAAGACTCTTTAATCTCAAAAATAATCAATAAAAACCTTTTTAAGTTCTCAAAACAAGAACTAAAATTAATTCTCGTTTCAGACTTCGATATTACATATTTGAAAAGAAATAAATATCTATCTAAAGCTTTCTATATTGAACCTCTTTATGAAGATCTCCTTACAAAAATGGTAATCTTCAGTCAAGATCATTTCAATAAAAGAAAAGAAAGCCAAGACTTATATGAATTCATTTCTGTATTAAAAGATGAATTTGCTGATGATGTTAGAGATATACCTTTCTTAAAGAATGATTTATTCTACATCAACTTCTTCTCAATTGTTAGAGATATGTCTATCCTTGATTGAAAAATTGGACTAGTTGATTTTGATGATATCAATCCAAAAACAGTAAAGCTAAAAATGCTTTATACTATGAGAAGATTAAATAAACCAATCCACTATCAAGAATTACCTGCAAAAATCATGGAATGGTTCCCTAATAGTAAAGTTAAAGTTAATACTGTACATAACGATCTTGTAAAACATAACGATGTATTTGTTAACTTAGGATTAGGTCTATACTGATTAAAAGAATGGGGATATGAAGGATGAAGTGTTAGAGATATTCTAATTAGAGTATTCAAGAAATTCGATAGACCAATGAATACTAAAGAACTTTCTAAAGAAGTTTTAAAGCAAAAAATGGTTTCACAAAATACAGTTCTTCTTAACCTTCAAAAATATAAAGACGACTTCAAAAGAATTGATAAAGGTTTATACCAATACACTTGAGAATAATTCCTAATATACAAAAAAACTCAGAATAGAAATCTGAGTTTTTTTATTTATTTTTTTTGCTACTTTAACTTATTATGAAGAGTCCAAACATATCTATAAGAAACCCCCATTAACAAAAGAACTATAAATAGAATCTCAAGTATTCAAACAGCAGATATTTTTAAACTCATTATACTTACATATTCAAACAAGCTAACATCCAATAAATCCTTAAGATAAGAATTCAAAGGAATAGATGTTAAAACAAGCAAAGCAATTGCTACAATAAACGCAACAATAAGAGCAATTAAAATCACATTCAAGAAAGGTTGAATAATTTGAGAGGCTGTCGCTCATAGCAATTTTTTAGCCTGAATATCAGAATAAAAATTAGAAAAGATTGTTCTCAAAAAGAAGATAGCAAAAGCAATAACAGTCAAAAGAATTGAGAATACAACCAAATAAGCAAAATTTTGCAAAAAATTAGACAAATTAATAACGGTTAAGACTCTCTTTTCTTGAGTTTTAATTGCATTATCTGAAACATCACTAAGATTTAATATTTTATCTTTATTTGCTTCTAATATTTCTTTAACAATAGCAAATTCATTTTGATCTGAATAATTAATATATAATGTTGAAGGTAACGGATTATTTAGATTATACTTTTTAAAAGTATCTGTAAGATCAGGAACTCTTTTCTCAACAAACATCAATGCATCATCTTTAGATGTATAATTTACCTTTAATCATTTTTCTTCCAATGCGGTTTTAATATTAATTGCATCTTTTTCAGTAGAAGCAACATCATTAAGATAAATATAAATTCCTAGTTTATCCTTCATTTGATCATTAAATGTGTTTCACAAAAATGCTCAAGCAAAGAAAACATTTAATACGAATATCAATATTCACATAAGAATACTTATAGCACACAAAGGCCTTTTATAAGCCCTCAATATTGTAATTGTATCCGCACTAATAGGATTTAAAGTAAAGCTGTTTGCTGTCTTTTTCATCATAAATTTTGTTAAATAAAATTTTTATTTTCTAATTTGAAACAATTTTTTTGCCTTAATAAATTTTTCAAATAGTGAAATCTTTGTCTGATAAAAATCAAGTTCTTTATCAACAAATTTTAAAGAATCCTTATTTTTATTAAAATAAGAAATCATTTCCTGAGCTTTTTTATACTCTTGCTCAAGTATATATAATTGAATCAAATTATAAACAACTTCTGCATCTTTATTATCAATAACAAAAGCATCCTTTAAGAAAGATAGACCTTTTTCTCTATTACCATACCAATATTCACATAAACCATAGCATCTTAAAATTTCATGATTAGAAGCATTCGTCATTTCCATCGCTTTAAGAAGATATTTTCTAGCATCCTTCCAATTATTTTTCTCCATTTCCAAAAGTCCTTTAATATATAATCACAACGGATCATTATTATTCTTTTGAGCATTAAGAAAATCTACGGCTTTATCTGCTTTTCCAATTTCACCTTTACGATATTGAATATCTGCAATTTGCAAAATAGCATCCTCATTCTTAGGATCGCGTGCAAGAATAGAATTAACTATTCTAATAGCCTCATCATATTTTCACAACTCTTTGAGTTCTTCAATTTCATCGATGAGTTCCTCTGGAATATAAACCATGGTGTATTATTATTTTTAATAAAATTTCTCTTAATAATTTTACATCAAAAATAATAAAATTACAAAAAAATAATCAAACTTACTTTTTTAAATACTTTACATTTTTACTTTTTACATAAATATATCAGTTTTTTGATAGAAAAAATACTTGCAAGTAAAAGGGAAAAACGCATAATAAATACTGATTTTTTGATTTTTAAACAAATTTTTAATTATGAAAGAAGACGAACAACTAAAAAAAGCAAAATCAAAATTATCAAGCGGATTTTTTTGATTTTGGGTTAAACAACGAAGGACAACTATTCTACTATTAGTACTTGTTATCCTTATTTGATCTTTCGCCGCATATCGTATACCAAAAGAATCATTTCCTGAAATTAATCTATGAATGGTAACAGTTGTTACTGTATATCCTGGATGAAGCCCAGAAGATATTGATTCTCTTATTACGAAAAAAATTGAAGATAAAATATCTTGACTAGATTGAATAGATTCAATCGACTCGTCATCATCTGATAGCGTATCTACCATTATGGCAACACTCGAAAATAATGCAGACGTCGATAGTGTAGCAAACAAAGTTCAAGATGAAATAAATACAATATCATTTCCATCTGATGCAAACGATCCTGTTGTAACACAAATAGATACAGACCTTATTGGAACAATGATATTCTCTGTTGCTCTTTATTCAAAAGATGACCGTTATGATGAGAATTATCTAAAAGATAAAGCTATATCTCTTAAAAAAGCTTTAGAAGGTGTTGGAAAAATCGACACAATTGAATTAAATGATGGTTCAAGATCATTAGCAGGTCTAGCAAGTAAAGCAGAATCATATGACATAGAAGTTCTTATAAACGAAAATAGACTTACACAACTTTGAATACCTATCACACAAATTTCAAGTATCATACAAGGATTTAACAAAAGCCAACCACTTTGAACTCACACACTATGAGAAAAAGAATATTCTTTTAGAATAAATGGTGAAATCACAAGTGTTGACGAACTATGACAAATACCTATTACACTAACTAGTTGAAAAACAATTCCTCTTGAATCTATAGCAACTATTAAAAGAGTATATGATAGTAATGGACAAATAAATATCTGACACTTTGAGAACTGAGAAAAGCAGTCTTGAAATCTATCAATAATGCTTAATGTAAATAGAAAATCATCTGCCAGTGTTCTTTCTGCAGCAACAGAAGCAAAAAAACTTATTGCCGAAGAAATGGCTAAAGATGAATATGAATGACTTGGTTACTTTTACACTAATGACCTTTGAGAAAAAGTATCACAGCTCTACAATGACCTTGTAGTTAATATGATTTCAACACTCCTTGTTGTATTCTTAATTGTATGGTGCTTTGTATGAGCAATGGAATCTTTTCTTGCAACAATATCTATACCTATGGCATTTTTTGTAACCTTCTTTGTTCTTAATGCTATGGGATATACCATGAATGTTTTAACAAACTTTTCATTAATTATTTGTCTTTGAATTGCCGTTGATACCGCAACTGTTATTATACAAGGAGCTAGTGAAAATATAAAACAATGATATTCACCATTACATGCTGCACTACTATCAGTAAAAACATATAAAAACTCTCTTATTTCATGAACTGCAACAACTGTTGTTGTATTCATCCCACTAATGATGCTTCCATGAGTTATGGGTAAAGCTATGTCTCTTATCCCAATAACAATTTTTACAACATTAATTGCTTCTCTTTTTGTTTCATTAACAGGAACTCCTACCATATTTTTTCTCACAAGAAAAGACAAAAATATATATAGCAGGAACAAAGAAACTGAACAGTATTTAAGCAATGACGAAAAACTAATACTTGAAAACGACAGAAAATGAAAGCAAGAAAAAGATGAAGATACAGTATTAACAAAACGTGATATCATATTAGAGAAACTCGTTAACTTATATGATAGATCAATAAAAGCAACACTAAAAAGTAAAGTAAGATGTGCTTTATGGATAATAGTACCTATTATTCTCCTTGTTTTAACTGCAATGTTTGTTTCTCCAAAAATTGGTTTCTTATTAATGCCAAGCTACGACAGTGAAAACATGTCGATTACACTTACAGCAGATGCATGACTTACAACAGATACAATGCTTAGTAAATCCGAAGGTTTACACGATACGCTCGCTAAAATACCAGAATTAAATAGTTATACATCTGTTGTTAACTGAAATACAATCACCATTACATTAAATTTAATTAATCACAAAGACAGAGAAAGAACAACTTTCGACATAGAAGCGCAACTAAATGAAGACTTAAAATTTCTTAAACAAAAATGATTTGATGTAAATATCTCAACTGTTACTAATGCGTCTTCAATGTGATCATCTAGTGAAGTATGAATAAAAATAAAAGCAAAAGATAATGTTAGTCATGATAAAATAAACAAAGTTTCAAGAGATTTTGAAAACTACCTTAAATCTCTACCATGAACTAAAAATATTACAAATTCAAGTAAAGAAAGTCCATGACAATTCGTATTCGAACTTAACGATGATAAACTTGCCTTATTATGATTAAATAAGAACTCAATTGGTCCATCACTCTATTTAGCACTTAATGGAATGGATGCAGGTAGCTTAAAAATAGATTGAGACACACATGATATAAAATTAAAATATGACGACTTTAATGACACAGTATCTCCTGATACACTTATGTGAACAACGATCACAACAACCGCATGACAAATTCCTCTTGCAAGCATCTGAAGTTATACATTCAAACCAGCAGTAACTAGTATCACAAGAGACGATTGAGATATAACTGTAACCATTGGTGCTAACTTATTACAATGAGTAAAAGCAGAATGAATTAATGAGAAACTTTATGAATACTGAGATTCATACGAATTCCCTGAATGAATTAGTTATTCAAAAGGTTGAGAACAGACAGAAAATGCCGATTTGATTGAATCATTATTAGCATCAATTGCATTCGCATTTATAATGATCTTCTGAATTCTTGTTCTTCAATTCAATAGCTACACACAACCTATTATTATATCTTATAGCCTCTTAATGTGATTTATTTGAGCAACTTATTGAATGCGAGTTACTGGAAACCCATATTCAATGATGTTCTTAATATGATTTGTTGCTCTAATGTGAATTATTGTAAACAATGCTATTATTCTTATAGATACTGCAAACGAAAATGTCAAACACTGATATACACGTAATGATGCTATTATTGAAAGTGCAAAATCAAGATTAAAACCAATATTGAGTACAACTCTCACAACAGTAATTGGTATGGCAACACTCCTTTCAAATTGAATGTTTGCTCTACTTGGTTATACAATAATGTTCTGACTTTCATTCGGAACTTTTGTAACACTTTATGCAATACCTGTCCTATACCAATGAGAACACAAAATAAGAACAATTATAAGAAGAGTCATTTTTAAACCACTACTTATATTTGTTACACCAACAATCATTGTAGGAGTAATCTATTTATTAGAATACATGTTCTGATTTAACGCATTAGAAAATATATACTGAAAAAGCTGAATAACTGCATTATTTATTACTACTGCTATATTCCTCATCCTACGAGAATTCACAAGCAACAGTAAATGACAACCTGGTTGGAGACAATCTCTTCTTCACTTAAAACTTGTAGCAGAAAAAGGAAAGAAATTTAATAAAAAACAAATATTAAAAAGAATTATAATAAAATTCTGACTATTATTATCTCCTATCATTCTTGGAATAATTATATCACTTTTATTCAGAATATTCTGAGCATCAGAAAACATGATTTCTCTCTCAATGACAACAAGTATTATGACATGATACCTCTTCTACTTTGTAGCAAACATTTATTGCTTTTGGACATCTGATACAAACCAATTCATTCACGATAAAGTCACATGAATTGCAATAGTAGACGAAAGCGTTGACGAAGAAGAAATTTAATCATAAGAAGAAACATAAACAAAAAACCCTGTCTTAGAAAACTGATCTAAACAGGGTTTTTTATATATAACACAATTACTACTCTCATCTCTTTAATTTATCTTCTTCATACGCATCTATTACCTCATTTATCGTTCATTTATACATAAAAAAGTCTTCAGGAATTTCATCAACATCTCACTTTATAATCTTTTCAAATCACTCAATTGTATCTTCTAGTTTTACATATTTTCACTCCATTCATGTGAATTGTTCAGCAACTGAAAAGCTTTGAGAAAAGAATTTTTCAATTTTTCTTGCTCTGAAAACAGTAACTTTATCTTCAACACTTAATTCCTCCATTCAAAGAATTGCAATAATATCTTGAAGATCCTTATATTTTTGTAATATTCTCTGAATTTCTTTAGCAACTTTATAATGTCTTTCTCATACAACATCAGGATTTAGAATAAGAGAATAACTATCCAAAGGATCTACAGCTGGATAAATACCCTTATCAACAATTGCTCTATTTAAAACTATTGTTGAATCCAAATGAGTAAAGGTTGTTGCAGGAGCTGGATCTGTTAAATCATCAGCAGGAACATAAACAGCTTGAACAGAAGTAATAGAACCCTTATCTGTTGAAGTAATTCTTTCTTGTAAAGTTCACATCTCACTTGCTAATGTTGGTTGATATCAAACAGCAGAAGGAATTCTTCACAATAATGCAGAAACCTCTGAACCTGCTTGTGTAAATCTGAATATATTGTCGATAAACAAAAGAACATCTTTACCCTCTTTATCTCTAAAATATTCAGCCATTGTCAATCAAGTTAAAGCAACTCTTGATCTTGGTCCTGGTGTTTCATTCATTTGACCATAAACCATAGCCGTTTTATTTAATACTCAAGACTCCTTCATTTCATTATACAAATCATTTCATTCTCTTGTTCTTTCTCACACTCAAGCTACAACAGAAACTCAACTATGTTCAACTCAAATATTATGAATAAGTTCCATCATAACGACAGTCTTTCACACTCATGCTCATCAAAAAAGTCAAACCTTTCCTCATTTCAAAATAGGAGCCAACAAATCAATCACCTTTATTCAAGTTTCTAATACTTCTGATCTAATAGCTAATTCAGAGAATTCTGGAGCAGCTCTATGAATTGGCCATTGTTCCTTTCAATCAACTTGTTTTCATCAATCAATAACCTCTCATAATACATTAAAAATATGTCATAGAACATCTTCTCAAACAGGAACTTTAATAGGAGATTCGGTATTAATAACTAAATCTCATCTTTTCAATCCGTCTGTTGAATCCATAGAGATACCTCTAATAATACCATCTTCTAAAACCTGTAAAACCTCAATTACAACATTTTTACCATTGGCATTTTTTGGTACAACTTTTAATGCATCATAAACTCTTGGAACGCGTTGTTCAAAAGAAACTTCAACAACGACTCATTTTACAGAAATAATCTTTCCTATACTTTCATCATCCTTAACTTTTACCTCCATAGTCTCTTTTACATTCTTAACATCAGACTTCTTTTCTGTTTTCTTTTCTACCATCTTTTCATAAATAATAATAAAATATATTAATCAATCGCTGTACTTGCACTAACTATCTCAGTAATTTCCTGAGTAATCTTATATTGACGGGTCTTATTATACAACAAATTCAAGTTAACTAGCAAATCGTTACAATTATCTTTAGCATTTTTCATTGCCATCATTCTAGCAGCATATTCCGTTGTCTTATTATGGATAACAGCAGAAAAAATAATTGTCCTTATAAGAAGCTGCATAAAATCAAATCTAAAAGTATCTATATCTGGTTCAACCATTAAATATTTATCATTAATATCTTCAAGCAAATCCATTTTTAATCAAAGATTTTCAAGAAACGATTCAAAACTCTCTTCATCTAAAGGATAAAGTTTAAATCTGGTCAATACCTGATTCATCGTTGTTTTATAAAAATTGAAATATACCTTAATCTTTGAATATTTTTTCGCTTCTAAAGCTTCTTTAATGAATGCAGAAATAGGATTAATTTCAGCCAATAAAACCTTATCAGAGATAATAGCAGAACCAACAACATTCCATCAGTTTCTTACAAAATACTCTACTCACTTTTTTCAAATAACAAAGATGTCTACATTGTCTTTTGCTTGTCAATAATTTTTTTCCATTCTTTTGAATATTCTTGAATTTATACTTCAACATAATCATTTATCTCATGTAACAACGATTAACAATCTCCTTCATTTTGGATCCCATGATTTTTCATCAAAATCAAAAAGATTTACTTCTTTAATTACAACTTTTAAGACTTCCAAAAAACTTTGCATAAAATCTTTATAAGAAACGATTACTCATTTCAATTTTTGCAATTTAACAGTAGAAACAATCTCCAAAGCCTTAACAATCTTTTGAAGATTCTTAACTGATTTTATTCTTGTTCTTACCTGTTTTAAATTTGCCATAAATAAACCAATTAAGTAAAACTATTTACGTATTATCTTTCATCATTTTCTCTCTTTAATCTTTAAGAGCTCCATATCAGCAGTCAATTTTTGAAGATTCAAATAAGCTCTTTCAATTTCATCAGATTTTCAACTCGCTTTTATCTCCTTAATTTGTTCCTCAAGATTTTTCTTCATTTCCAACAAAGACTCACGATCTGATTTCAAATTAACTGTAGCAGAAGCCACGAATAATATAACAGCTGTTCAATCAGTATAAATAGTTCCTTCTCAAACAGCAATTGTTATTTTTTCATCTTCAAAAAGGAACTCAGTATCAGCTAAAAATTCACTTTTCCTTTTTTCCGTAGGTATAAACTTCACAATACCAGGAATAATCATTGCTGTTAAAGGATTATGATGTGGCAAAATTGAAAGTACTCCAACTTTCGTTGGTAATTCAACTCTCTCCACTTCTCAATCAAAAATAACTCAATGTACTGTATGAATCTTTAACAACATAAATCAAAACCACTAAATAAAACTAATTATATCAATTTTCCTTCAATACCTCTGAAATCAGTTTTTTAATACTTGATTCTATCTCAGGAGTTAAATCCTTCTTTTCCTTAATATCATCAGTAAGTGAAGAATATGTTGTATCCATTTTTTGATAAATAGACTTCTCTATCTGTGAAATATTTTCAACTGGTACCTTCTCAAAATAACCATTAATTCACATATAAATTAAAACAGCCTGTTTATAAAAAGGAATAGGTGAGTCATTTGTTTGTTTCAACATTTCCATCAACTTAGCACCATTATCCAATTTTCTTCTTGTTGAAACATCCAAATCAGAAGCAAATTGAGAGAAACTAGCTAATTCGTTATATGTTGCTAATTCTAATCTTAATCTACCAGCAACTTTCTTCATTATTTTAGTTTGTGCAGAACCTCATACTCTTGAAACAGAGAATCCAACATCAATAGCTGGTTTAAATCAAGAATTGAAAAGATCTGTTTCCAAAAAAATCTGTCAATCTGTAATAGATATTACATTTGTAGGAATATATGCTGAAATATCAGAATCTAATGTCTCAATAATAGGTAAAGCTGTTAAACTTCATCCTCACCATTCAGGTTGAACCCTTGCAGCTCTCTCCAATAACTTTGAATGAAGATAAAAAACATCTCAAGGATAAGCCTCTCTTCCAGGAGGTCTTCTTAAAAGAAGAGAAACTTCTCTATATGCAACAGCATGTTTAGAAAGATCATCATAAATAATTAATGCATCTTTTCAGTTCTCCATAAAATATTCTCATAAAGCACATCATACATATGGAGCAATATATTGAACAACAGCTGGATCAGAAATAGGAGCATTTACAACTATAGTATATTCCATTGCTCACTTATCTCTCAACATTTCAACAATTCTTCTAACTTTTGATTCTTTTTGACCAATTGCTACATAGATACAATAAACATCTTTTCCCTTTTGATTCAAAATAGTATCTGTTGCTATTGTTGTTTTTCAAGTTTGTCTGTTACCAATAATTAATTCTCTCTGTCCTCTTCAAATAGGAACCATAGCATCAATTGATTTTATTCATGTTTCCAAAGGAACATTAACTGATTTTCTAGTAATTACTCAAGGAGCAATTTTTTCAACTAATCAATATTGCTTTGGTTTTATATCTTTTCATCAATCAATTGGTTCTCAAATTCAGTTTAAAACTCTTCATAAGTATTCCATTCATACTCATACACTAAAAACACGTCATGTTGAAAGAACAGAATCTCACTGTTTTAAAGTTGAATAATCTCAAAGAACAAGGACACCAACTCAATCTACAGATAAATCCAAAACTAATCATTTAACGCCATTATCAAATACAACTATCTCAGAGAACATCACAGAATCAAGTCAAACAACTGTAGCAACTCAATCCTTTAATTCCAAAATTTCTCATCTCTTCAAAAAATCATCATTAAGCTGAGCTTGATTTATTCATTGTTCAATTTGTCCTAACAAATCTTGAATAACAGACATTTTATTCTAAACATTAAATAGTAAATAATATTATTCTAATAACTTATCTATATCACTTTCTAAAGATCTATCAAATAAATACCCATGACCTTTCATTAAAACAGTTAAATTATCTGACGGAATCTTTTCAAACACCAAATGGGATTCCTTTCAAAACTTTTTTTCCAAAAAATTCTTTAAGGGCTCAATTGTTGATTCATCATTTGAATATAAAGTAAAATCCAAATATTTTTTTTCAACTTGAACCTTCAACTCACGAATAAATCTTGAAAGATCCTTTATGTTCAATAACTTTATACCTTCTAAAAGATATATCAAATCAACAACATCTTTATTAATTTTTTCAATTTCTTTTATATATTCAGGCAATAATAATTTTCTTCAATATTTTCTTAACAAGAAAAGAACAACACGTAAATAATCAAGTGTTTTATAAACATCTTTATCATTTAATAATGATTCTAATACAACATCTTTATTCATAAAAAACACTTCAATCTAAAAAACCTTATTACGATCTTGTAAATCCTCAACCAAAACTCAAAAATAATCGTCAGATAATTCTTTTTCATGTTTTAATAATCTCTTTACAACTTTCTTAGAAGTTTCTTTAACAGAATCAACCCACTCTCCTTTTAATTGTTTTTCCAACTTTTCATTTTCACGACGAGCATCAGCTTTCATTAATTCAACTTTATATTGTCCTTCCTTAATAATCTTTGATTTTTCTTCTTGAGCTATCAAATGAGCTTCATGAATCAAATCATTTTTCTTTCTTTCGGCTTTAGATATAATTAAATCTGATTCCTTTCTAGCAAACTCAATCATTTTCTTATATTCATCATCAGCCTTTTTTAACTTTTCCAACATTGCCTTTCTTTCTTCTACCTGTTGAACAATTTTATCTCCCAATAATTTTCTAAAAAGAAAAACAAGAACCAAAAAGTTTATTATTCAAGCAAGAACTAAATCAACATGGATATCCATAATCTGAATAACAAAAAAGATAAAATTATGCTCATATCAAATTAAACGCTACCACTAATCAATAGATTGCAGCTGATTCTACTAATGCCATACCAAGAATAGTATAAATCATAAAAGTAGAACTCAACTCAGGATTTTTACCAATATTTTCAACAGCTGTTTTTGCAACATAACCTTCTCAAATACCAACAGCTAATCAAGGTAAACCAACAGCTAATCAAGCAGCTAAATACATATGAGGGTTAGCCATACTTGCAGGATCTACTCAAAGAATCTGTAACGCAATAATTAATCAATAGATTGCAACTGTTTCATCCAATGCTATAAAAAGAATCATAAAAATCATAATTTTTCACTTAAAATCAGGATTTCTCAAAATAGCATCCATTGCTGCAGCTCATATCAGAGCTTCTCAAAAACCAGCTCAAATTCATCATAAACCTACAGCTAGTCACGCTCATACAAGACCTAATGTACTCATAAATATATAATAATAGGATAAAAGACTATTCTTCAGTAGCAACTTTTATAAAAATTGCAGTCAAAAGAGCAAAAACAAAAGCCTGAATTACAGCAACTAATAATCACTGTAAAACAACAATTAAAGGGAATAATATAGGAAATTCTGCTCAAGAAATACTACTCGTTAAAGAATTCATTCCTATAACCAACATCCCCAAAAGAATTGTTCCTGACATCATATTTCAAGTTAACCTAAATGACAAAGAAATAACTTTTGCTATATTTCATATAATATCAAGAACTCAAACAAACATTGAAATAATAATATCAAAGATTTTTACAAAAATCCAAAGAGGATAATAAACCCAGGCAGATTTTCATTCTCTATCAACAGATATAATATTCTTTCAAAATATTGGTAAATAACTATAAATAAATTTAAAAGAACCAAATTTTTTCCACTGAAGATAAAGCATTAAAACAACAACTATAAATGCCATTGCTACATTAAAATTAGCATCTGTTGTTGGAGCTATTATATACTCATCTAATCATGGAAACATCGTATTCAAAAAATCAACAAGAGATCACAATAAATTAGAAAAAAGTATTACAAAAAATATTCAAATTACAAAAGACTTTACCCAAAATTTCTGAGATTCTCATAAAATATCATCAAAGAATCAATAAATTTTCTCAAATCACAATTCAAAAAGCAGAATAAAACGCTTTCCATAATATAAAAATAATTTATCTGACTTAAAAAGATAATAAATTAATGCAAAAAATATTATCAATAAAAGCAAAAAAAATTCTCCTCTTAGTAATGGCATTGGTAGATTCAAAAACCACTCTATTAGGAGATCGACATAACCAGGAACTTTCAATAAAAAATCACTAATAATATCCATCTTTAACAATTTATTTATAACAATTCTTATTTATAAATTTAAAACTAATTTACAAGTACTTTTAAAAAAAATGCTCTTGCTTTTATTAAAAACAATACTAAAAGTATATAAATATTTATCCTTTAATTGCGGAAAATGTATAGAAACTTCCATAACAGACACCGTAAAACAAATAAATTAAGTCGATCTCATACAAGAATATCAACACTTGAATATTGTGAAAAAAAATATTTTCTGAATTACTATACTTTTTCCTTAAAAAAAATAGACCAAAAACTCCGAGAAACATGAGTTATTAACAAAAAATTAAAAACATTAGAAATGTGGATAGGAGAAAAAACACATTATCTCATCTCTGACTATCTTAATCTTCTTAAGAATAATGAAGATACAACTGAAAATATTAATAAAATAAAAGAAGGTATAGCTGAAGAAATGCACTATGATTTTGATAATTCAAAAAATAGAAAATTTGAAGAACCTGCATTTTGAGAACGAGGATGATTATGTGAACACTACTATTGAGAAAACATAGATGATAAATTAGAAGAAACTATACAAAAAGTTTGGACAAATCTTGATAATTTCATCAAATCTCCACGAGTTTCAAAAATAAAAGATTATGTTGATTTAAAATATCCTATATACATCGAAAATCCTAAAAATCCCGATTTTGAATCAATGAGAGTTGATACACGCTGAATTCCAGAATTAAAAGATATTTCAATAATGGCAAGTCCAGACTTCTGAATAAAATTTAGTAATAATAAATACCTTATTCTAGATTGGAAAACAGGTAAAGAGCCTGAAACTTCATTTTGAATACCAGAACAACTTAGAATATACGCACTAAAAACTATTCTTAAAAAGAATAGAAGTCCTGAATTATGAGATAATGAAATTGAATCACATGAGCTATATCTTCCTAGTACAAACACCTATTGAGGAAAAATAACACAAGAAGATATTGATGAAATAATAAAACTAATAATTCAAGACACAAACTTTCAAAAAACATTTTTAGTAGATCAAGATCCTTTTAAAAATCAACCAATATCTTCAACAACATTTTCTCGTACACAAGACGAAGAAAAATGTAAAACATGTCCTTTTAGAAAAGTATGTGAAGATTTAAAAGCTTTTGAATAAAAGTAATAAAAAAAGGCAATAGTTCACAAAAAACTACTGTCTTTTTTTTATTATAAAATAATTATTTTTTCTTACTTTCTCTAATCATTTTATCAGTAAACAAAATTCAATTCAAATGATCTATTTCATGTTGTACAACACATGCATTAAATCAATTATATTTTTGCCTCTTACTTTTTCATTTTATATCTTGATATTCTACAACAACCCATTGATGTCTTTCAACAAATCATTGTTCTCATGGTAATGAAAGACAAGCCTCTTCAGATTCTTGTAACTCATCTGATTTTTCAACAATAACAGGATTAACCAAGACTGTTTCTCAAATAAAATCTTTATCTGCATTTTTTCATTTTGGCATTTTTTTCCACTGAGTCGTTCAAATAACAGCAATATTTCTACCAATTTGAGGAGCCGCCAATCAAACTCCATCATATTCCCATAATAAATCCATTAATATTTCAGAAAATTCTTCCAAATCATCATCAAATTTGGTCACTTTTTCTCATCATGCTCTAAGTATTTTATTATCCTTTCATGTTTCTAAAGGATAAAAAACTTTTAATTTATCTATATAGCGCATCAAACATCAAATATATTTAAATTTTTAACAATCCATTCTTTGAAAAAATACACTAATCAACTACTAAAAATCAATATATAACTTTTCACTTGAAAATCAAGACCATTTAAATATACTGCTAGTCGTAAAACTCATTCAACCCTACATTATTGTTGTGCTATTTGTTGTTTAGTGGAGGGATGGCAGAGCGGTTGAATGCGGCAGTCTTGAAAACTGTTAACCGATCACTCGGTTCGTGGGTTCAAATCCCACTCCCTCCGCCATTTATGATATCCTAGTTAATGACAAGAAATTCAAGAGTAAGTAAAACAAGAATTTTATTTACAAGCTTAGTTATCTTCTTATTTACAATTATTGTTGTTAGAGCAGATGCTTTCTCAAATTCAATTGAAGATCAGAAGATAAAAGTAAATCCAAACTTCATATGAAGTGAAGATGATACAATTGGAATTAATCCAGATAATATAAATATTACAACTGACGATGAAGGAGATACTCCTATCATTCATTATATAGTTCAGGAATGAGATACTATTGAAAAAATTTCTAAAGAATTTTGAGTTCCTGAAAAAAAGTTAAAAGAATTAAATAAATTATGAGATTCTATACAACCATGACAAAAACTCATCGTTAGTGATAACGAAGAATGAATTCTCTATGTTGTAAAAAAAGAATGGAGTCTTAAATTATTTTCAGAATTCTATAGACTAAACATTGATGACTTAATGACATTAAACTACATCTCTGATGATAGTGAAATGCTATATCCTTGACAAGAATTATTCATTAATGTTACAGAACAAAGAGCATACGATATTTGATTATTAGAAAAAGCTCAACCTGTTCTTCCGAAAGATGAAGTTATAAAACCAAAAGTAATTAAAAAGACAACTACTAAAACAAGTACTGTTAATAATAATTCAAGAAGTAATACTAATACAAATACTACTACTTCAACAGCAGTTAGAAATACTTGAAAATCTAAGATTCTAAAACAATGGTATTATAATCCAAAAATAACAAACGGATTCGCAGTTGGTTATTGTACATGGTATGCTGCTATTAAATCACCAAATATATTCAAATACACTAGTGCTAATAAACAAGATAGACCATTTGGAGGTAATGCAGTTAATTGGTATGCAAATGCAAAAGCAGCTGGATTTAGCGTAGGACAAACACCAAGACCTTCAGCAATAGTTGTATATAAAAATCTTAGAAGCTCAGCATGACATGTATGAATTGTACTTTCAGTTAATTCATCAGCTTGAGAAATGACTATTGAAGATATGAACTTTGCAGGAAGATTTATCGTAACACAAAGAATAGATAATATTAATAATCCTAATATCGTTGGTTATATATATCAATAATAAAAAATTAGTAAATTATATATAGAGGAATACTTGATAAGTATTCCTTTTTCGTATTATAATTCTCCTTGTTTTCATCATATAAATAGCTATAAAAAGTAAGATTATATTTTATAAGTTAAATTTATATTATGCAAAGAAATCCTTTATATGCATATACACCTAAAAAATTCACAACAAGAACATTTAATTCACCTGAAAAATGAGAAATAAAATGGAAAAAACGAATCCTATGAATTCTATGTTCACTTATTTTTCTATGAATAGCTTGAGCTTTTGCTTATATACAAATAAGAATACTTAAAGATCTTCCTGATGTAAGTGAAGTAAAAAATATGACAATGTCTCAAGCAACAATTATCACTGATAGAAACTGAGAAGAATTATATAAAATATTTTCAGAAAACAGAGAATTTGTTCCACTATCAGACATAAATCAACATATGATTGATGCTATTATTGCTGTTGAAGATCAAAAATTTTGGGAACATGAAGGACTTGATCCTATATGAATTTTCAGAGCATGATTTAAAACAATGATAGGACAAAATGCATGATGAGGATCAACAATTACACAGCAATTAATTACTAACGTTATGAATTTAAAAAGACCTTTCTGAGGAACATTTTTACAAAAGGTTGACTATAAATTAAAACAAATAATCCTTGCAAAAAGATTAAATAACGTATTACAAAAGCAAATTAAAGCTGAAAATAAAAATCTAAGTAGCTCAGAAGTTAAAGAAAAAATGAAAGAAAAAATTCTTGAGCTTTATTTAAACTATGTATTTTTAGGAAATAATGCTTATTGAGTAGAAGCCGCTAGTAAAACATACTTCTGAAAATCTGCAAAAGACATAAATATTATAGAATCAGCTATATTAGCAGCAATACCAAAAGCTCCTACAACATATGACCCATATAAATCAAAGTCTCTTATGGGAATATTTAAAATTACTGATTGAAACTGAAAAGAATATCCTTTTGAATGAAACATTAAATCAAATGTTCTTCTTAAGTATAGAGACATGATTAAAGGTGCTAATTTTTCAAATAAAAATACAAGTGAATCATTCATTAAATTTATAATATCACTTTGCCCTAATACTATTACAGTTGAATGAAAAACTTATAATGTAAAATATGTTAACTGAAGAGCAGAATTTGCTTTATGAAGAATATATGAAGAAGGAAAAATAACTGAAGAAGAATTAAAAAATGCATTTTTAGAATCACTTACAATGGAATTTAAAAAGAAATCATTTGACATAAAAGCTCCTCACTTCGTTTTTTGGATCAAAGACCTTCTAGAAAAAGAATATGGTAGTTGAATTACTGCTGAATGATGACTTATAGTAAAAACAACTCTTGATTATAATATTCAAAAATTAGCAGAATCTGCACTAATTAATAATGGTAATTCATTCTTTGAAAACTGAGCAACTAATGGATCTATGTTATATACAGATACAACTAACTGAGATGTATTAGCATATGTTTGATCATTAGACTATTTCAATAATGAAATTCAAGGTCAGAATGATATGGTAAGAAATCCTAGACAATCATGATCATCAATAAAGCCTCTTATCTATGCACTATGATTTGAAAAATTACCATTAACACTCGATACACCTATCTACGATATAGAATTCAAAGCTGGTAAAGATACTCCTCATAATGCAGACTGAGCTTTTGAATGACCAATACCTCTAAAAAAGGCTTTATGATTTAGTAGAAACATTCCTGCAGTAAAATTATTTATAGCTCTATGATGAGAAGAAGTAGCAAAACCTTTCTTACAAAGCTTATGACTTGAATGAATTAAGAATAATATTGAATACTGATATCCACTTGCTCTTGGAGCCTGAGAAGTAAGTATGTTACAAATGGCTGAAGCTTATTCAAATCTAACAAGAGAAAAACCAGCTAAAATAAATCCTATATTAGAAATTAAGAATAACAATTGAGAAATCCTTTATAAAAAAGAAGTAGAAGAAAAAAATAATATTATACCAGCATGAGTTATATCTTTAATGTGGAAAATTCTCTCAGATCCTAGCAACAGAATTTGAGCCTGGGCAACAAAATTTAATGTAAAGTGATTAACTTATGCATTAAAAACATGAACATCAAATGTAGTAACAGATAAATGATCTCGTCCAAGAGACTGATGGTTAGCTGCTTATACACCTTCAAAAGTTATTCTAATGTGGGCTGGTAATGCAAATGCGGCAGCCATGAATAGAAATGCTTTCTGAGGTACAATACATGCAAACAGTATTAAAGCATTCTTATCATCTCTTCTTGAAAACAATTATCTTTCAAACGAAGAAATGCCTATAAGAGATGTTGTATCTTTAAAGATTTCAAAAATATCTGGTAAAATTCCTGCAGAAAATACGCCAGCTGATTTAATTATCGATACTATGTGATTTAATGGACATATTCCATGAGAAGTAGAATGACCAGTATCAGAATTAGAAATAGATACATCTTGTTATTGAAAAGTAAGTCCACTTACACCTAACGATCAAATAAAAAAAGGTTATCTTATACAAGCATACAGTTTTATGCCAGGAAATAACGACCTTGAAGATATAAAGAAATATCATAGAGAACAAGCAATGAGCTGAAATACTAATCTCTTTGTAGAAGAACCAACTAATTACTGTGAAGAAAGAGAACCTCAAACAAATGATAGTATAGAAATAACTTTTATAAGACCACAGAATAAACAAACTTTTGCTAAGAAAAATAATGTTGTTTACTCTATAAAATCGCCTATTGCTATCAAAAAAATTAATATAACTCTTGATGGTGATAATATAAAATCATTTATTGATAATAGTACAGAAATCTACTGATCAAAAGAAATAGATCTCTCTAATTATGAAAACTGAAATCATACATTATGAATTACAGCTATAGATAACAATAATGCTACAAAATCTGTTTCAACATCAATTAATATTGTATCTGAAGATACAGAAGTACCTTACTTTAATAAAGAATGAAGTACTGTTATAAAAAATGAAGACTGATCATTTAACGTAACACTACTCTTTGATGATAATATTTCTTGAGTTAAAAACTGAATTATTACAGATACAAATTGATGAAATATTAATAAATTTAATGGACAAGCTACGAACTTTTCAACAACCAATAATATAATAAAAGCTACAGTTGAAGACTTTTATTGAAATAAATTAGAACAAGAAATAAACTTATCTGAGTTTTAAAAAATATCTGCTTTAATAGCAGATATTTTTTTATTTTAATCTTTATTATTTCTTAATTTTCATCCAAGGATAGTGTTCTTCAATTGTTTTTTTAATATCTCTTGGTTTTATTATTCAAAATTCTGTAATAATACCTCTTATGAATTTAGGAGGAATTTTATCAAAAGCAAAATTTAAAAAATTCAATCAATCTGGAGAATCTTCCCAAACTTCATGAGATTCTCTTCTTTCTATCTGAATTTTATCATGAACATCAACTTTTAATAAATTTCAAGCAATATAAACAGGAACATTAGCATATAAAGCAGAAAGTCATACACTATAACTTCAAACTTTATTAATAACTCCTCAATCTAATTTAATAGCATCACATCAAATTATAACACAATCCATCATAAGATCAGTTCAAGATGATTCATCCATTAAAAAAGGAGCAACACCATCAACAACCATTGTTGTATCAATACCAGCAGCTATTAAATCTGCTGAAGTTTTTCTTCCCTGATATAAAGGTCTTGTTTCAGTATTATAAACCTTAAAATTTACTCATTTAATTTTATGTAATTTTAATGTTTTGATTGCTGATGAACTATGACAATGAGTTAATACATTATCTCATTCATTAATAACTCATAAACCATTTAAAACAGCTCTTTCTGCTGTTTCATTAATAAGATTTAAATAAAATTGAGCAGCATGTACAACTAATTCCTGGCACTTTTTAACATCATTTTCAGATTTTAATTTATCCATTTCAGACTTAATATAATCCATTCAATTAAAAAGCATTGGTTCTGTTGGCCTTGCTGCAATCAAAATCTCCATAGATTTATTAACAAAATCTATATACTCATTTTTTGATGAAAATTCTTGATTAGCAGATTCGGTAATAATAACTTCAAATGCAGCTTTAGCAATATTTGTAGCTCATTGAATTTTAATATCTTTAATATCTTGAACAATTTGCTCAACAACTTTTAAATGCTCATTCATTTATTTTTATTTTTATAATATAAATACCAAAATATTATAGATAAAATTTTTTATTTCGCAAATTTCTTTGATAAAAGACAATAAATCATTATAGAAGAAAAAGTTAATATTACTAATAAACATGACACCATTAAAACTACAAAATATTTATAAATTTAATCCTCTTCTTATAGACTATTATAAGATACTTTCTGATGATATTCCAGAATTCATACTAGAATATGCTAATACAAAGGAAATGCTAAAACAACAATACATTAGCGTATCATGTGGTACATTCTATTCAAAGATGTACAATATAGGTCGATTTTCAAGTCTAGAACACAGTATATGAGTTGCACTCATTATTCGAAATTTTACTAAAGATAAAAAACAGACACTTTCATGATTATTTCATGATATATCAACACCTGTTTTCAAACATTGTATTGATTATATGAACTGAGATTATCACAAACAGGAATCAACTGAAGAATTAACCACAAAAACTATTATAAATTCAAAAGAAATTATGAATTTATTAAAAAAAGACTGAATAGAAGTTAATGAAATTAACAATTATCACTTATACCCAATTGCCGACAATGATTCACCAAAATTATCAGCTGATAGATTAGAATATACCTTATCAAATGCCTTATTTACATATAATACCAACAAATTATCCAGTATTAAAAGAATATATAATAACATTGAAATACAAAATAACGAAAACAATGAAATAGAATTATGATTTAAAGACAAAAAACATGCGGAATTTTTTGAAAGAATTATGGGTAAACTTTCAATTATCTATATGGTTGATAAAACAAGATTTTCAATGCAATTTCTTGCAGATATTCTTAAAATAATGAAAGAAAACAATGAAATAAGTATCAATGATTTATATTTACTTAAAGAAGAAGAAATAATAAAAAAAATAAAACAAAGTAAAATTTGAAATATAAGTAAGTGTTACAGTATTCGAGAAAATGCAAAAAAAATAAACATTAGTAAAAATGAACCAACAAATAAATATTATGTAAATCATTGAACAAAAATAAGATATATTGATCCTCTTTTTAGAAAAAACAACAAGTACATTAGAATTTCAAAACAATCAAACAATGTTAGACAAACAATTTCAAAATGTTTGAATTATAAAATGACCAATTATATGCATCTCAACTTTAATATTGAAAAATAACTGACAATATTAAAATTTTAAGTACAAACCTATATTAATTTTTAATATCAACAAAGTATGAACAAATTATCAAAACCATTTTACATAAGCATACTTCTTGAATGACTAATAGCCATTATTTTACGACAAACACAATGATTATGATATAATAATGAAATATTCTTAAATCACATTATAGAACGAATTCTTATAGCCATAATTTGACCAATAATTTGAATTACACGAAACAGTAAAGAAAAGAACACAATATTGTTAAAAAAATGACTAGTAATAATTGAAATATATCTATTTTTATTAATTTTCGTCCAAGACTGAATTAATTTAAATAAACGGGAATTTTTCATATTATACTTATCAGTGCTTCTTATTATAAAAGAAACTATTTATAAAAGAGAAAAAAAACGACAAACTACTTTTTTTATCGTCATTTATTCAATTATTTCATTCACAATAATTTGTACATGACTACTAATGTGGTATAGAAAACCAATTGATATGGATAATATAATCAATTCAAAAAATTATTATTTAACAACCATATTTGAAGACAATATAACTAACAGAAATAATCAAAATAATATAGTTCTTAAAAACGAGTACTTTGAAAAAAATATAAGTATTATTAATTGAAAAACTAATTATGATATTATCAAAAACATGGACTATTCACTTGAATTCTCATCAAAAACAAACAGTAATAGCAACTACATTATTATACAAGATCAATTATGAAACATTCTAAAAATACCTCCACAAACATCTATTACTTTTTCAACAAAGAATCAACAAATTAAATATATAGATAATACTAGAAACTGCGAATATTACAGTATTTATGATACATTACCTGAAGAGTTAAAAGAATTTCAATTAAACTACAAAGAACAACTAAAAGAAGATATTTTAAATACATTACCTAGTATGTTAAGAAATAATTCTAAATTACAAAAAATTTCAACAACATATACAAAAATCTTATGAACTATCTTTCCTTTTCGATATAAAGAAAATATTAATATTCTAAATAATTATGTTAATTACTTTGATCTTAATGATAAAAAAGAATATGAATCAGTAAAAAACAAATATGACATAATTAGTAATAATTGAAATATAGGAATAGATAATATAAATTGATTTGAAAAATATAAAATATTTTAATTAACAAATTTTTAACAATATGTTGAAAAAAAATAAAATCAATAAATTAGTTTTTTATCTTTAATAAACATATTAACAAACTTTCAACATTTATAAAAGAATTAATTTTTCTAATTATAAACTTATATTTTAAAAATTTAACATAAATAAAACAAAAAAATAAAATTAAAATAATTAATTATTTAATATAATATATTATTATATAATAAACAAAAATAAACTCTTGAAATATAACATCTTTTTCTTACTTATATTAAACTGTTATTTATATAATATTTGATTTATATGAAGGATTTTGCTAAGAGAATATCAATACTAATTATTTTTTGAATTTTTGCATGATATCTTATATATTCTCGAATTATATGAAAATCAATTGTTGAATCTCAATATGCAAATATGAACTGAATTTTCTATATGATATTAATTGCAATTTGTGCATATATAGCAATATTTTACTGAATATATCCTATTCATATAAAATTTAGTAGATCAACACTATTTGTAATATGATTATCTGCTATAATAATGTGAAAAACAGTATTTTTAGATGATCCAATGAATAATATATATTTTTGAGACTTAAGTTGTGTATTATGAGTATTAATTCTTATTATATGACCAACTAATTTAATAACAACATCATCAGTAAAAAAGAAAAAGGAAGAAAAAGATTTAGAGATAATAGAAGTTTAATTATAAACTTCTTTATGCGGGTGTAGCTCATTTGGCTAGAGCGCTTCCTTGCCAAGGAAGAGGCAGCGGGTTCAAGTCCCGTCACTCGCTAATTTAATAAAATGTTGAAAAAAAATAGTATATTATTATAAAGAGCACTAACAAGCCCGGGTGATGGAATTGGTAGACATGCTAGACTCAAAATCTGGTGGCTTCACGGCCGTATGGGTTCAAGTCCCATTCCGGGTAAAAAATAGTAAAGGTAAAATCCTTTATTTTTTTTATTAAAAATGAAGTTATTTGCTCAAAATCATTTGCTTTTTATATTAATATAAATACATATTAACTGATTATAAATCAGTTTTATACTTATTTTTCTAGAAAATGGATTTGAATAAAGTAATGCTTATCGGAAGATCAACTAACACACTACAAGTAAAAACAATTGAAAGTACACAAAGTGCAGTTGTTAATTTTACAATTGCAACAAATAGAAGATATAAAAATAAAGAAGGTAATATATTAGAAGATGCAGAATATCATAGATGTGTAGCTTATGGAAATTGAGCTGAGGTATTATGAAAATATCTAACTAAATGAAAGAGAATATATATTGAATGAAGATTAAGAACAAGAAAACGACAAGATGCTGAAGGGCATGATAGATTTTCAACAGAAATAATAGTAGATAGCTTTATATTTTTAGATTCAAAAGCTCCAGATTCTGAAAATATAGAGGAAGCAGCTATAGAAAGTTTTGATGATGAAATTCCATTTTAAATAAAGAATTTAAAAAATAAGAAATAATTACAAATGGCAAGAAATAGAATACTAAAATTCTGATTAGATACATTCGATTTACTAGTATTTTTGATATTAGTTTTTTGAATAATATTATTTATAAGATTGTTTATTGGAACTCCTTATACTGTTGTATGAGTAAGTATGATGCCTACTTTTGAGTCAAATGATTGGATTATTGTTGAAAAAATAACACAAAGATTTTGAAATTTTGAAAGGTGAGATGTTGTAGTATTTGTTCCACAATGAAAAGATATTCCTTACATAAAGAGAATTATATGATTACCATGAGAAACTGTAAAATTTGTAGATAATAAAACATATATTTGTAATAATACAACCCCAGATTCTGAAATAAAATCTGAAGATTGAAAGAATTGTTTTAAATTAAATGAAAGTTATACATATCCTGAAGCAGAAACAATTCCACAATGAGATAAAACAGAATTTGAAGTAACTAATTGATATTTTGTAATGTGAGATAATAGATGACATACATCAGATTCATTATCATGTTTCTCTAGACAATGTTATCAATGAGCAAATTATTTAGTATCTGATCAATCTATGATAGGAAGAGTAATGGTTAGATTATTTCCAAAATTTACAACTTTTTAATAATATTATAAAGTATTATGAAGATCTTCTCTAATTTTGACTCAGAATGGAAAAATGAAGCATATAATGAAATGGTCGAAAAATATGGAGAAAATAACGTACTAGTATTAAATAAAAGTTTTCTCTTCCTTTTTGTGAAAGTATTATTTCCAATATTGTGATGATTTATTGCTATATTTTCACTACGAATTATTGTTTATATAAATCTAGATGATAATACAATAAAAGTATTATTTACTTTATTTATGTTATTATTATATTGTTTTTTATTGACGATATCATCAGTAGTAAAGTATTATGTTGATTATAAGATGGATTTTTCAATAGTAACGCCAGAATATTTAACAAGATATAATCAATCATGATTTTTTAAAAGAGATATAAAATCAAGTTATGTGAGAAATATTAAAACAATAACAATAGTAAAAAATAGTATGTTATATAATATCTTTAATAATTGAAATCTTCTATTCTTATCAGAATGAGATAGAGAAAAGTGAGATTGAGAAATAATACTTCATTATATAAAAAATCCTGAAGAAAAGAAAAAAGAAATAACAAGAATAATGAAAATTTTTAATCAAATATAGAAAATATGTTAGTAGAAACAAACCCATATGTTCCATATGATATGTATGAATCAGAACAGGAAATAGTAATAATAATGCCATTATGATGAGTTAATAAGGATAGTTTAAATTTAAAAATAGAAGATTATAAATTATTAATTCAATGAAAAAGGGAATTAATAGAGTTAAAAGATTCTTTAATTCCAATAAAGGAAGAATGTTATTGGTGAAATCTTGAACAAAGAATAGATTTGCCACCACAAATATATTTTGATAAAATTCACAGTAAATTGACACCAGAAAATATTCTTCAAATAGTAATTCCAAAAGCATTAGTTCCAGAAAAAATAGTATTAGAAATAGAAAAATAGAGTCTATATTAAAGACTCTTTTTTTTGTCTAAAACTAAATGTCAAAAACTTGTCAATATTGTCACAATAGACAAAAGAAAATATAGACAACAACTAATAAAATAAGTAGACAAAAATTTAAAAAATGTATATTATTTATCATAAAAGACAAAAACAAAGAATAAGGAAATATCTAACAAAAAATAAGTGATTTTTTGAATTATTTCAAGTATTTTATATAATTATAAAGACTATTTATTAGTATATAGAATAATGACATCAACTGAAAATGAAAAGAAAAATCCTAATAATCCTCAAGAAACAAAGGATAATGTTTCTAATGATACTGAAAAACAAGAAATAGTTGATAATAGTAAAAAAGAATCAGAAACATTAAAGGAACAAGTAAAAACAAAAGTTGATAGTGATGAATTAAAAAGACAAGTAGAAAAAGAAAGATATTGAAATAATACATTGCACACATATGAAATACTTGAATGAACATGATTAAAAGAAAAAATGTTGAAAGTTTTAGATGATCCAACATTTAATAATAATCCTGAATTAAAGGATTTAACACCTGAACAAAGGTTAGAGAAAATTTTTAGGAAAGCTAATATTGTATTAACAAAATTCTTTGAAAAAAAATTTAATATAGATTCAAAAGAGAGTATACCTAGTTATATATCTGATATTTTTGTTCCAGCAACAGAATGGTATCTTATGGATATTTTAAGAGAAACATGACATGAAAATAATGTTAATTTTTTGTGAGAAATAACAAAACTAAATGTTGAAAGTATTAGCTCATTATTTACAGGAATAAATAATTTTTCAAAAAAATTTACAGTTCCATATAGTCGTTGAAAGGCTTTATTAAACGCAGTAGATTTTATTTCTCTTCCAAAGAATGTTGAACAGTCAAAAAAATTAAAAAATCCATATGAAGTATATGAAAAATTACTAAAAAATCCTATATTTAATAATAATTTTAAATCAGAGTGAGAAAATTCAGATACAACAGTTAATATAAATACAATATCTCGAGATCAATTTGATCTAACTGATTTAAAAACTCCTCTTTCACAAGAAGAATTAAATAAAAAATTAGAAGAGTGAAAAAGTAAAATGAAGGCTGATTTATGATCAATACAAATGGTAGAAAGTCCTGATACTATCAAAAAAATATTAGGTGTATTAGATAAAACAGATTCATTTATGAATTCTACTAAAAAATTATGAGATAATTTAATCGATAGTATTGATTCTTTCTGAAATATGGCTCAAGCAGTGAATAATTCTTTCTGATTTGATGCACGAGGTTTATTAAAAAAACTTGAGAAGAAACCAATAATATGATGAATAATATCTTTTGTATTAAGTTTATTAGGTTTTTCTTGAGGTATTTGAGGAATAGAAAAAGCATGGAAGAAAAAGAAAATTGATAGGGATTTAGATACAACAAAGAAATCTTATATAGAAGAAGTTTATAAAAATTATATGAATAATAAACAAATAGAATCTTGAACGGCAAAAACATTGTTAAATAATTATTGAATAACTGTTGATTCTAAATATGAAGATAAATTTGCAATAGATATAGACTTAATAAAGGATGAAATAAATAAAAAAATATGAAGTAATTGAGAATTAATTAATCCATCAACTCTTTGTTCTATTAATACAAAAGATTTCAAATGAAAAGATTATGTTGAGGAAATTAAAGATTGAAAGAAAAAAATATTAAAACTAAAGAAAACAACATTTACAGACTCTGAAAGAACGAATTTTATTGAGTGATATATACAAACAGTATTAGGACAGTATAAAAAGAAGAAAAAATTAGAAAATTTGAAAGATGCTGATACATTAGCTTTTACACTAATATCTTGAGTAACATTAAATAAAGATGATGTTATAGATTGAGTTGAAGCAGAGGTTTTCTTACCTTCACAGTTTTATGAAAAAACAGAATGAAGTGAAAATACAGATAATATTGAAGAAGAAAAAACTGATAATTTAAATTATTGAGAGAATTTATCTAACAATAAGAAAGAAATCATAAAATGAGAATTAGAGAAAGTATCATCACCTTTAACAACTGAAAATATAATAAAATCAAGTAAAGATTATAATATTCCTGTGGAATATATAATGGCTGTGGTTAAAAATGATAGTTCGTATTGAACTGCATGAAAATGAGCAAGGACAAGAAATCCATGAAATGTTTGAAATACGGATGATTGATCTGAAAGAACATTTAATACATGGCAAGAATGACTCGACGCAGCAACATGAGTTATAAAAGATAGAGTTGAAGAGTATCAAAAGGTTTATTGAAAAGATAAATATCCATGGATAAAAAATCTTTTAGAAAACAGATGACCAGATTGAAAATGATTTATTGCAAGTCAAAAGAATTATAAACAACCTAATGAATACCGCTGAAATCAAGCTCCTTATTGAGCATATATGTCAGCAAAAGAATGACCATCTAGTGTTAGTAATATAGTAAAAGATTTGAGAAATCAATTAAATGAAGCGTAAAAAAAAGATGATTATTGAATCATCTTTTTTTATATATAAGTGAAGGATAATAATATTATGAAAAATTCAAATTTGCAATAAGATTTATTATCATATAAGATAACATTGCTATAACAATACCAATAACTGATCAAAGAATAGCCCAAATTCATTGTTTCATGGCTTTTTTATCTCAGTTAGAAGTAATTAATTTAAATCAGCCATAAATTGCTACTGCTGTACAAACAATACCAAAAGCTCGCCATAGATAATCATTAAAAACATCTATAATTTTCAATAAAATATCTTCTGATGTATCAGCATCATAACTTATTTGATAACTTTTTATTTTAACGTCAGGACTTGTTGTTCCATTTTTTGGAACAAATACAGTGACACCAAAAATAGGCATAGAAAAAGAAAGTCATAGTATAATGATTGTAAAAATCTTTTTTGCCATTTTTTTAGTTTTCATTGTAAGACATAAATAAACTTAAAATATATTAATTACAGTTGAACCAACTGATCTAGCAAGATTAATTATAATAAGACTACCTAAAGCTAATAATACTCAAATAATAATATAAATAATATTCTTTAAAACATCTTTTGGAGCTTCTCATTTACTAGATTTAACAACAAACATAATTCAATTATAAATAATCATAGTTATTGCGAGAACAAGAGTAGCTCTAACTAAAAACATAGTAACACTAATAGCAAAGGAATTTCAATGTTTCATAGTTCATTCTGTTAAGTTAATTTCAGTAGTTCTTCACATTAAATAATTTCAAACACTTTGTTTAGATGTTCAGACAAAACCTTTTCAAACAACAGTATCATTTTCTATTGCTTCATGAAAAGCTTGTTCAAGAAAATCTTCACTATTAGATCATTCTATAGCAAAAGTTGTAATACTTCAGAATACACTAAATAAGCATAGAAAACTAAATAAAATTTTTTTGAAAAGTTTCATTAATATTAGATTTGTGTAAGTAAATTATCAGCTTCAACAAGTTCTTGATCTCTTGTTTTACTTTCTTCTTCTTTTATCTTTGCTTGATTTTGATAATAAGTTTCAGGATTATAAGATTGTTGATATTTTTTATTAATCTCTTCCTGTTTTTTAGCATATTTATCATTAATCTCTTGTAATTTTTGTTTTTCTCTTGTTAGAATATCATAAAGCTTATCAATTTGTTCTTGAGACATAATTGGAAGAAGATTAAACCAGTTTTGTTTTTCTGTTTGTTCAGCAAGAGATTTTGATTCCAAAATTAATTGGATTAAAGAAGCATTGCTTTCCAAAAAAGCTTCAGGAATATTAAATCATTCAGCCAAACTCCATAAATTTTCTGGTAAATACTGTTGAATAGCGCTTGTCATAGTAATATTATTATCAAAATAAATATTTTTTAATTCTATCTATCAATCATAGTTTTTTTGTAGGTTTTTCTTCTTCATCAATACTTTTTTTACTTATTTTTTCTTCTTCATTTACAATAGTTGTTAATAGTTTTTCAGCCTTTTCCTCTTCTAAGCGATGATATTTATTAGCTTTTTCTTGAACTAAAGGTGTTTTTTGCATATTTTCTTTCATTTTTCTTATTTCAGCTCTTGATAATCTTTTTACACCATTTCATCATCAATAATAATGTTCTGTCATATCTTATTATATAATTAACGAGTTAAAGGAATCTGTTGATTTTGTAATTGAGCTTTTTGATTATCAGCATTTTTAAAAAGATATTCAACATCTTTTATATTAATAAGATTTTTTCATAATAGCTTTTTAGCATATTGTTGCATTGTTATCATTCAAACATTAGCTGAGGCTTCAATAATAGAATCTACTTGTCAAAAATCCATCTTTTTAAGATTATTCTTAACTGCTGTAGTATTTAATAAAAATTCATAAACACCAATTCTTGCATTAACATCTGCTCTTCTAACCAACATCTGTGATTGAATTCAAAGTAATATATCTGCAAGTCTATCAGAGATACTAGCCTGCATATTAGCAGGGAAGAAAGATAGAAATCTTCCTAAAGTATGAGAAGCAGATCAAGTATGTAAAGTACTGAAAACAAGGTGTCAACTTTCTGCAAGTGAAAGTACTGTTTCTGCTGTCTCAGTATCACGAATTTCTCAAACAAAAATAATATCAGGATCTTCTCTCATAACAGATTTAAGTGCATTTTTAAATGACCATGTATCATGTCCAACTTCTCTTTGAGAAATAATACATTTGTCTGATTTAAAAATATATTCAATAGGATCTTCAATAGTCATTATATTATCATTTCTTGTTTTATTTATATATTCAAGCATTGATACTATTGAGGTAGACTTTCAACTTCAAGTAGGACCTGTTACTAAAAATAGTCATTTTTTTGCAGTAAGAACATATCTTTTAATACAATCAGCGAGGTTAGAAAACATCATTTCTTCAAGTGTTTTAACATTAGGACTAATCTTTCTAATAACAATACCAATTTTTCATCTCTCAAAAAATGAGTTTACTCTATATGAAATTCAATTTTTTCATTCATAAGAGAAATCACTTTCTTTATCACAAATAAATTTATCCATACTTTGGATATTGTTTTGGAATAATTGCTTGATGATAGTTTCCATATGTTCTTCACTGAGTAATGGAATTTTATCATCTTTAATAATTGCCCCATTTAATCTATATGAGCTTTTTCCAGATGATGTTAAGTGAATATCAGAAATATTCGGGTCTTGTAATCAGACTAGAATAGCATCAATATCAATTCTTGAGGGCGTATTGATTGAATTCATATTTTCCTACTGAAATAAAAATTAAAATCACCTCATTCACAATTATACAAAGAATAATTAAAAAAGTCAAAAAAATAAAAAGATTTTTTGTATTAAAAAAAGAAAAGAAAAACTAAAAATGATTGAAAAATTTAGACTTTACAAAGACATATGAATAAATATAAATTATTCATTAATATTTGGATAATTCTAAATATTTTATTTTATTACTTATAGATAATAATGAAATTTAAAAGTTTTTGATTGTTTTCTTCTCTTGCATTACTAGCTATAATGTTAACATGATGTAAAACAAATGCTCCAGAACTATCATTTGAAGAAACATTAAAAGTTTATTCAGAACAAACATCTACAGCGAAGGAAATACTTAAGTTTATGAATGATACTTGAAGTCAAATTGAAAACAAATTGGATGTAGAAACAAAATATGATGCATGAGATTCTATAAAAGGAACATTAGTATTAAAAACAGATATCGTTAATGATAATAAATCTAAAGATACTGAATGAAAAATATCTTTAGGATTAACTACAGATACAAATGTTGAAGATGGTTTTTTTGTAAAAAGTGCTAGTTTTGATCTAAATACACTTGTAAAAGATTTTAAGCTCTATTTTAAGCTATTAGATTTTTCAATTGAGTCAAATCAAAAGGAATATGTAGCTATGATTACTGAAATAGTAAATTGATTTAAAGATAAATGGTTGACAATGAATACTGAAGAATATTCAAATTTGTTGAGAATGTCTTCAGAAAATAGCTTTGATATGTATTCATACTTAGAAAAGAAAGATAATGATAAAATATTTGCAGAAAAAGAATTAACAAAATTTGATTGATATCCAGCATGGAAAGTTTCTTTTAATGAAGAAGAAATAAAAAATTTAGTTAAAGAAATAAATGAACAAGAAAAGAAAGAATCAGCTAAAGCATTATCATGAGAAGAATCTCAGCAGAATATGAATGACAAAGAAATTGATGAATTATTTGATGATTTAAAAATAGAAAATTCTGAAGCATATTTTGTAATTCGTTCTTCAGATAAGGTAGATTTTATTTTAAAAAATATAGATATATTAACAGCTTGAGAAAAAATAAACATTACAGATACAATAAATAAGAAAACTCTTTGAAAAGATGGTGAGACAATAAAGATTACAATTTCTGATATAGAAACTGAATCAAGTGATGTAATAATTAGTATTGATTTAAATCCTTCTTTAACATCATATTGAGTAAAAGTTAAAGTAGAAGCAAAAAATTGAGAACTTGTACAAGAATTATTTAATTTAGAGTGAGATATATCTGCATCTTTATCTGAGAAAAATTTAAAACTAGATCCAAATTTTAAAATAACAAGTGATTCATTGAATGCAGAAATGAAAGCAAAATTTGAGAGTATAAAAATAATTGATTACAAATTTGAAACACCAGAAAATGTACAAGATGTGGAAGAATTAATAGGAAGTCTTTTATGATGAGAAGAACATGTTGATAATCAAGACTATGTATATGATTATGATGAAGAAATAGAAAACGAAGAAGAAAACGAAGAAGAAAATGTAGAAGAAGATGTTGAAGATGAAGAAATAGTAGATGAAGAATAATTAACAATAAATACATAAAAAAGCCATTCATGAAAACGAATGGTTTTTTTTATTTTTTACTGGAAAATGGATATGAAATATTTATTATATTGTCAATATATAAATCAAATATATAAAAAATAACCAGATGAATTGCTGTTATAAACGCATTATTTTTTTTCTCCTTAATTTTTTGTGTATAATATATTAGTCTTTTGAAAACACGAAAGAAAAAATAATGATCGTTTTTATTTGATTTATTAAGTTATGGAAAGAAAAATTTTAAGAGACATATTTAAATCTACTTTTTGATTATTAGCTGTAAGTAGTTTAGTATTGCCTATTCAATTTTCACAGGCAGCCGATAATGAAATTCAAGAATGAATTAACACAACAACTATTTGAAGTGAAGCAAGAAAGGAGGTTTGTGGTAAATTGAAAAAAAGTTTCCCATTTTGGAAAACAATGAAATATTTATGAATAGATAGTGAAGACTATAAATATTATGCAGAGTATTATAATATAGTAGAGTCTTCAGATAAGTATAATTGAAAAGCTAATCAAAATTATAATTTACAATTAGCATTATTTGATAACTGTGAAACAGTTCCAAGTATAGACTCTATAAGAGAATGAAATTATACTGTTGAAGAAAACCAGGAATTAACAGATAATATTTGTAAAAAAAGTCCTCTATATATAGAACACGGAATATATAATGAAGATTGTAGTTTTACAGAAGAATGTGAAAAAGGATATAACTATAATACATGAGATAAAACATGTGAAAAAGAATCAGTAGTCGAAATAAAGCAGGAAGAAAAAGAAGTAAAACAAGAGGAAAAAAATGAAATAGTAAGCAAAAAAACATATACAGATGAAGAAATAAAGGCTTATCAATGGGCAAAGGAAAATAAAATAACAACTATGAATACAATTGATGAATCAAGATTTTCAGAGCCATTAACAAGGGCTGAACTAGCAAAAGTAATGTCTGTATTTGCAAAAGACGTTTTATGAAAAGAATATATTGTAGAAAATTCATGAAATTTCCTTGATGTAGATAGTAGTTTATGAGATTTAGAAGAATACATCCAACAAGCATATAGATTTCAAATAATGTGAACATGAGCAGAATGAGAAACAGATTATTTCTTACCAAATGCTTATGTAACAAGAGCAGAATTTGCAACAGTATTATCAAGATTAATCTTTTGAGATAGATTTAATCAAGAAGGTGAAAATTGGTATGCTCAACACTTATATATTCTAAAGAAGTCAAAACTATTAGATAATAAGAAACCTCAAGACTTTGAAATAAAGTCGGATGTAATTGATACATTATATAAATTACAAGGATTATGATTGTTTTCAAACATTATTCCAAAAGAAAATCCTTTGATAGATAAAATAGAAAAGTTATGAACAAACTGATCTCAGGAAAAGAATGAATCAGAAGAAATAAATGGTTCATGAATAAAACTAAATTATGATGGAGTATTGTTACATGTTTGATTTAGTACAGATGATTATAAACAAACATTAGTACAATATGCATATAAGTTATGAGGTATGGATTTTGTATATATGATTGAGTGTGAGAATGGTAATTGGGATATTGGAGCTGTTTGAGATTCATGACACGCATTCTGATTGTGTCAAATGAATGATAGATGGCATAAGAATTTCCCTGAAGATTATAAAACAAATTGAATTGTACAAGTAGAATATTGTTATGAAAAATGGAAGTGATGAACTAAATTCTACTGACCATCAAGATGGGTAAAATGACAGAGATGTTATAATTACGTTAAGAATAGATTCTCATTAGTATGATAATAGTATACAAAAGACCAAATGATTGGTCTTTTTTCTTTTTCTTAAACTCCTTTGAATTTTCTCTTAATATTCATATACTGAAAAACACAAAAATATTTATAAGAGAAATTTTCCCTATGCAAAAAAGAAAAGTATGAGAATTAAAGTGAAGTAAAACACAAAAAAAAATTACAGCTAATGATTCTAATTCAAAAATTTATAAGATTGTTTTGTTGTGTGTTTCGTTTATTTTGATTTTGTTTCTAATACAACCATTTGCTGAAGGAATGAAAACTTTCTTTAAAAATACAGCAAGATCAACAGTGAAAGTATTGAGTAAAACAGTAGGAACACCAATGCAGAAAGATGAATTTTGAAATGTAAATATGTTGCTTGTTGGTTATTGATGAGAATGACATTGATGAGGGTATTTGGCAGATTCTACAATTGTAGTATCTTGGGATCCAGATTTGTGAGCTATTTCAATGTTATCAATACCAAGAGACTTATATGTAAATAATCCTTTGTGATGAACATCTAGAATAAATTCAGTGTTTACACAATATTATTGACGTACAAGAGATTTACATGAAGCAGCTTCATGATATGTAAAACAAATAGAGAAGATAGTAGGATTAAATATTCCATACTACGCAACAATAGATTTTTCATGATTTAAGAAAATTGTAGATGATTTGTGATGAGTAGATATTAATGTTCCATACGCATTGCATGATTATCAGTATCCAGATGCTAATCTAAAAGGATATGATCCACTACATGTAGAAGAATGATGGCAACATATGGATTGAAATTTAGCTTTAAAATACGCTAGATCAAGACATGCTGAAGGACATGCTTCAGATTTTGACCGTTCATTTAGACAACAATTAGTAATAAATGCAATAAAAGATAAGTTACTTTCGGGATGAAATTTAACATTATGAAAGGCAAAAGATTTGTATGATGGTTATGTCCAAATGGTGAATACAAACGTTTCTTTAAATGAAATGCTATGGTGAGTACAGTATTTAGAGGATGCAAAAATGTATACTTTTTGATTAAATACTTCATATAGCTATGATAGATTTAATATAACACAGAAAGGTAGCTTCTTATATACACCACAAAGAGATTTATTTTGATGAGCTTCTGTTTTATTACCAATGTGAGCTTCAGCATGAAATTTATCTCACTATGATACAATTCATCAATATACTGACTTTATATCTCATCTTCAAAATTTTTCAGTAGAAAACGCAAAAATATGAGTTAATAATTGAGTAACAAAAGATATATTGAGAGAATACTGATTACAAAATGCAAAAATAGCGTGAAGATTAGCAGCTAAAATGAAAAGGTTTTGACTAAATGTTACTGAAAGTAAGGATGAAGAAGAATATTATGAATTAACAACTGTTGTTGTAAATACGGAAAGTTCAAAAGAAGAATGATTTGAATGAACAATACAAGCATTAAAAAACTTTATACCAGTTGATCAAGTTGTATATAATACATGAGTAGTTAAGGTAATAGTTGATGATTATTGAAATTCTGTAGAAGTATATGATTGAGTTGATGTTCAAGTAATATTATGAAAGTCTTATTTGGATTACCTTGCAAACGAAAAATTTAAACAAGATGAATTGATTATAAATTATCGTGATTAATTTATTTTATTAGAAAATTGATGAATCTTAAAATTCCTCAAGAGGTTTATAGTAATATTTCAAAATTAAAAAAATATGTAAAAACATTAGGGATAGATCCTGAGTTAATAAAAGATCAAGATTTGTTTCTTTGTGCTTTTGTTCATAAATCTTATGCATCTGATTTTAAAGAGATATATGATCATAATGAAAGGTTAGAATTTGTATGAGATTCGATTTTATGATCTATAATAGCAAAAAAATTGTTTTTAACCTTTCCAGAGATGTCTGAGGCTGAAATGACTTTATATAAGATAGCGTTAGTAAGGGAAGAGACATTAAGTATAGTAGCTAAGAAAATTTGATTAAATAAAGAATTATTTATAAGTAAATGAGAAGAAAAGAATAATTGACGTGAAAAAGCATCAATTACTTCAGATGCTTTAGAATCATTAATATGATATATAGCATTAGATATATGATATACAGTAGCAGAGAAGTTTGTTTTAGAATATGTATATGCAGAAATAAATAATCTTTCAATAGCTGTAAAATCATATAAAACTATGGCACAAGAGAATATTCAAAAGAAATATAAAACAATACCAGTTTACAGAGATATAGAAGAAGCGTTTGATGATAAGCACAATGTTATTCGTTTTCGTTCTGAAATAATGGTTAAAGATTTAGTTATAGCAACAGGATTTTGAACAAATAAAAAGAAAGCTCAAGAAGACGCAGCCAAAAAATACTGTGAAAGCTTGACTTCTCCTTGAAAATAATATTAAAAAAAATACTATAAAAAACAGAAATTTTAGTTTATTTAAACCCTAAAGGGATGAAAAAGTATTTCGGTATTGTAAAAAATGGGTATCTTTGGCTATGTATTGCGGTTACAGTAGCTATTGCATCATGGATTTTATTCTTCTTCAATGCAGAATTCTCTGAAGAGTTTACAGGAGGAGTTAGTATTGAATTTAATGGAGAGATAAAGGATGATAATTTTGAAAACAATCTTGTAACAGCACTTCAGGAAAAGAATTTTCCAAAGTTACAAGTAAATGTTGATCAAGAAGAAGAGACAGTAAAATTAAAGATTAACTGAAGTCTTGATTCTGATGAAAAAGTTAATGAACTATCATTAGCTGTACCTTCATATTTAATTGAAAACGGAGTAATAACATCAGCAGATGATATTGTTTCACAGGCTGTTATTTGACCAAGTGTTTGAGATTATATGCGTAGTACAGCTGTAAAGGCATTAATCTTTTGATTGATTGCTATGATGATATATATGATTTTCTCATTCTGAACAATTAGAAAATACATAGCACCAAGTGTATTAGCAGCAGTTGTATTATTATCATCAATATTGAGTATAAGTCTTCCTGCTGGAGCTTACTGACTATGGATGTGATTAGATTCAACAATTCAAATAGATACAGTGTTTATTATTGCAATACTTACTATTATAGGATATGGAATTAATGATGTTATTATTATATTCGATAGAGCAAGAGAGAATATAATGAAGCATTCTAAAAAAGAATTTTCATATAAAGATGTATTAGAAGATAGTATTTGGCAAACATTTAGAAGATCTATTGGAACATCTCTATCAACAATGTTAGTATTATGTTCAATGTTTATTTTCGGAACTTGAGTTGTTCAAAGATTTGCATTTACAGTATGAGTTTGAGTAATAGCTTCATTCTTGAGTAGTTTATTTGTAGCTATACCAACAGCATATATCTTATTAAGACTTACAGATAAGAAAATTAAATAAGATGAATAATAAATAATATAAAAGCCCGATTTCGGGCTTTTTTTTCTTGTTTTTAAAATTAGAAATTATATAAAAAGAGACAGTTTATATTATAAAGGGTTGATGAAATTTGTATGGTACGAAGATAATTGGTGTTTCTATATTTGGAAGCCGGCTTGAATTCCAACAACTTTTTGAAAAGAAAAATCTTTTCTAGAATATATTTTTGAAGAAAAAGATCATAAAGTAATACAGTCTTTATTGAATGAATTTGGTGCTGAAGATGAATATTGATTGTTGAATAGATTAGATACCCCAACAAAAGGACTCCTCTATTTTGCAAAGAATAAGGAGGTAAAAAAGGAATATAAGGAGTTACAGAAACAGTGAAAAGTAAATAAATACTATATAGCAGAAGTTTATTGAGATATAAGATATCGAATAAGGGAAAATTGAAATATTATAGACTACCCTATTGCACATCATAAATTTTCAAAAGATCGTATGGTTGTTGTTTTACCAAATACAGATTGAAGAAAAATAGACAATAGGTTACACCGTGTTAAAACAAAAATTCTGGAGAGTTTGTATAACGATGCTGAACAAACTACCACACTCATAATAAATATTCAGAAATGAATTCGTCATCAAATAAGAAGCCATCTTTCTTCGATATGATATCCTATCGTATGAGATGAAATATATTGAAAGAAGAAGGATAAGAAAAAATGAGATCTTCAATTATACAGTATAGGTTTAACAGTTTAAAAAAATTCACTATTTAAGTGAATTTTTTTAAAAAAATAATAAATTCACTGTTTCTATGAATTTGTGAATTTGTAATATATTTTTCTGTGTATTGAAATTCACTATTTCTATGAATTTGTGAATTTTTTTGCAAAAAAAATAAAAAGGTTTATAATATTAACTGATTCTATGAAACAGTGAATTTTTAGAATATAAAAATTCTACGATTCTATGAATTAGTGAATTTTTTAATTTCATGTTGTATAAATATTATGTTACAGCATCCTTGAATGTTATTAGCAGAATATTTGAAAGAAAGCTGATATACTCAGAAGGATTTTTCTGTAAAAATAGGGAAAAAGACAAGTGAAATTAATGAATTGATAAGATGAAAAAGAAATATTACTGTTGCATGGGATATTATTTTGACAAAATATTTGTCAACTGATCCTAAATTTTGGATTCTGAAACAAGTTGATTATGATTACGAACAAGCTTTATTAAAAGATGGAGAATATGATGTAAATGAAAGAATAGTAGACAAACCAAATGATTTAAAACAACAAATAGACAAGACAAATCTTGAAGATAAAAACCAAACAGAAAAAAATACATTACAAGATGTTATTGACGAAGAGAGACGTCAAAGTCAATATCTCAAAGAAAATGTTTTTCAAGAGGCTCCTATTTATACAGTAGAAGAAAAAGTAGAAAAAAAAGTAGAAGAGCAAAAGGAAATAAGTAATGAAACAAAAAATATACCAATTGAAGAATTATTAAAAGAAGATCCAATTATTGAATCGACATCATTATCTCAAGTATTTGATTCTTTTTAAAGAAATCAAAATCTATGTAGTCCAATAAAATAAAGTATTACGATATGAATTCGGTAAAAAGCTAAACTATGTTTTGAAAATCAGAGAATTAAATTATCTCGCCATTTTTTTCATGTTTGAAAATTAAGATTTTCTTTAGAAAGAGAAAACGCAAAACAATAAAAAATAAAATAAATAATAAGTATAATATAAAAATATTTATAGTCTCAGTGTTTGAATCAGAAGTCGAAGACGTTAATATTATTTATGATACATAAAATTAAAGGAAAAATTCAAAAGAAAAAGTATTTACTATGATTTTTTGCAATTCGTCATCGAAGAACAAAAAAGAAAGATAGAGATCAATAATCAACATATTTATAAAGAATAGGATGGATTATAACAAAGAGAAATGAAAAAATAAGGATTCGATAATAATTTTTTTTGTCGATAATGTTTAAGAAAAATCTAGAAATAGTTATTCATATGAGAATGTTAGCGCCTGGAGATCAAAATCAATATTGATTATAAATATAATATGAACCTCCCCAAAGTAATAATCCTATGATTGGAATATCTCGTCTCCAGGAATATGATCAAGAAAATCATACCAAAAACAAAAAGATAGGAAATGCAATTCTTCAGATAACTCTTAAAAAAACATATTCAGGAAAAACGTAGTATCATAAATGATCAAGGAGCATTACCAAAAGTGCAATGACTTTTAAATAATCATAAAGATTTGGTCTGATTATATCTTTTTTTAATTTCTTCATTGCAAAGGAGTAGTAAATGAGTACATATAAACCAACATAATATAGTAATGTTTTAGTAAACTACAAGAATAATGAAAGAGAATAATAATCAACAAGGATGGCAATTGTTTTTTGTTTTATTATTAGGTATATTAATAGGCTTTATATCAGCTTCTTTAAAATTTTCTGATAATAGAAATATTATAGAAATATCCGACAATTTATTTGAAAAATATAAACGCATTGAAGAGGTTTCTTTTCTTTTAGATAAGGAGTATTATAATCAAGACTTATTGTCTTGAAAGAGTATAGAAATGATGGAAAATGCAACAAAAGCTTTTGTTGATTGAATATGAGATCCATATACAACATATTTAGATAAAGAGGAATTTTCTTGACTGCAAAATGAATTGGTTTGAGAGGATTCAATTGAATGAATCTGAATTGTTGTTTGAAAAAAAGATTATTATCTTCAGGTTGAAGAAGTTGTTAAAGAAACACCCGCTTATAAGGTATGAATACAACCATTAGACAGAATTGTAATGATATGAACCTGAGAAGTACAAGACCTAACCGTTACTCAAGCAGTAAAAAAAATAAGATGACCACAATGAACTACGGTGGACTTATTTATTGAAAGGGTAAATAAGAAAGGAAAAAAAGATTATTTTCAAGTTAAAGTAACAAGAGATGTTATTGATGTGCCTTCAGTTAAATCAAAAGTATATGAAAAAGACTGAATAAAAATAGGTTATATAGAAATCTTAACATTTTGAGAACAGACTAATAAATTGTTTACTCACGCAATTTCGGAAATTTTGTCAGAAAAAGTAAAAGGAGTAATAGTTGATGTTAGATGAAATGGTTGATGATTGTTGACGTCAGCTGTCCAGTTAGCATGACATTTTATTCCCCAGTGAGAATTGATAGTAAAGTCAAAATATAAGAATTATCAAGACACAGATTATTTGTCAAAATGATTCTGAGAATTAGAAAATATGCCAACAGTGGTTCTTATAGATGGACTAAGTGCTAGTTCTAGTGAAATTTTTGCATTAGCGTTAAAAGAGAAGCAGTGAGCGATACTTGTTTGAAAGCAGTCTTATGGAAAATGAACAATACAAACATTGTTCGATTTTGACGATGGAACATCATTAAAATATACTGTTTGAAAACGGTTTTCTCCAAATGGAAATTCTATTGATGATGAATGAATAATTCCAGATGTAGAAGAATCAGTTGATATTACGTGATATGTTGAAAACTGAATTGATTCACAACTAGAAAAAGCAAAAGATGTTTTAATTTGAAAAATAAAATAATGCTACTATATTGAAAGCCTGTTGCAGAAAAGATGATTGAAGAACAAAAAAAGAAGGTGATTAAATATTTTCCTAATAAGGATAAGTTTTTAGCAATTCTCTTTTTTTGAGATAATAGTTCATCAAAAGTTTATGTTAGGCGTAAAAAGGAGTATTGAGAAAATATCTGATTAGAGACAAGAATTTTTTGACAAGATGATGGAAAAACTCGAAATAAAGAGGATATTTTAAAATTAATTAATGACCTAAATAAAAATGATGACTGTGTTTGAATTATTGTCCAACTCCCCTTACCAGAAGATTTAGTTAAAGACAAGAATGAAATATTATCAGCTATTTTACCAGAAAAAGATGTTGATGGGCTTAATTGAGTGTTGGTCTGAAAAAGTTTTTTCAATATGTTGTCTTTTACACCAGCAACACCTAAGGCAGTAATGGCTATTTTAGATTATTATAATTTAGGAAATCTAAGAAATAAAAAAGTAGCCATTATTTGACAAAGTACAATTGTTTGAAAACCATTAGCATTAGAGTGTTTAAAAAGAGGTGCTGTATTGGCTTGTTTTGATATTAACAATACTCCGTGAGAAATTAAATCATATACTAAACAAGCTGATTATATATTTTCAGCAACTTGACAAGTTCATCTTATAGATGAGAGTTTTATATGAGAAAAGAAAAACCAGATAGTTATCGATATAGGATATGGTCATAAAGATTGAAAAGCTGTTGGTGATGTGAATATAGAAAAAATAATTGATAAAGTCCAGGATATTACACCAGTACCATGAGGTATTGGACCATTAACAATAGCTTCATTATTTTCAAATATATTTGATTTACGAGAAGAATTTCATAATTAAAACCACTTCTTTTTCTTGAATACAAAGACAGTGATGAGTGCCATAACTAGCATTCCACAAATGAGAAAAGTGAAAGCATAAGCATTGTCTTGTCAAGGAAGTGAAATATTCATTCAATAGATTCAACTAATCATTGTCATAATTCATATAATAACAGTTAACACAGTCAAAATTCCAATATTTGTGTTTGTCATCATATTGGTTATAGTGTTGAATATTTCAGAAATGGAATCTATATTTTCATGAATAATAGAAATTTGTCATAATATCTTACTTGTTTTATATTCAAGGTCTTCAAAATAAACATCTAGATCTCATTCATAAAAATTTGCTGTAGCTTTTTGTAGTTCTACTAAAATTTCTTCTTGAGGAGATATGATGGTTTTTAAAAGAACAGCATTTCTTTTCTTAATAAGAATTGTTTTTAAGAAGTCTTTATCGACAAAATTCTTGTCAAAAACTTGTTTCTCAATTTCATTAAGGTCTTGGTTAAATTTGTTCAATCACAACAAAATCTTATCATACATGACATCGATAATTTTATAGAGAATATAGTATGGAGAAATCTTGTATTCTTCAGTATCATCTCATTCTTCCTTAATTTCTTCTTCATATTCTTGTCTTATCTTTTCGATATTATTGGTTGGATATTTTGTGATGGTAATAATATAATCTTTTCAAAGAATGACATTCATTTCATTTGAAACATACTTTCAAAGTTTCTCGTTATATTTAGGAAAGTGTATAATCAAAAATACACAATCATCATAGGTGTCTATTTTATCCTGAGCACTTGATTCTAAAATGTCTTGTTCAACCATTTCGTGGAGATCAAGATTTTTAATAATATCTTCAAGTTCGTCAGTTCTTGGTTTTGATAAATGAATCCATCTTATTTTTCCAATTTTTAGTATATTCTTTTTCATAGAATAAAAGAAATAATAAAAAAGAACAAAGTCATCCTAAACTTTTCTTAAGTATTTTCAAAAGAAAGTTTTTATTTAGTTCTTGACAATGTTCTTTATTTTATAAACAAAAATCGTACTAAGTCAGTTATAAACAGACATTATAACATTTGTATATCAGTCTATACATTAAATTTAAAAATCATAACATCTCAGTCTTGAACGATATAATCTTTACCTTCTAGACGAAGTAGTCATTTTTCTCTAGCTTTTGCCCAGCTTCAGCTTTCTAAAAGAACATCAGTGTTGATAACTTCTGCTTTTATAAATCCTCTTTCAAAATCTGAGTGTATAGCTCATGCTGCTTGAGGCGCAGTAGAACCTTGAGGGATAGTCCAGGCCTTAGTCTCTTTTTCTCATGTTGTAAAATAATACATTAGTCAAAGTTGATTGAAGGCTAATGATATTAAATCATCAAGAGTTGGAATTTTTGAATCAGGCTTTATTTCAAGGAGCTCTTGTAAGAATTCATCTCTTTCTTCATTTGTGAAATTCATCATTTCAGCTTCAAGCTTAACACAAACAATAGCAACAGGAGCATTAAATTTCTTTTCAAATTCTGCTTTTAGATTTTCTGAATTTGGAATATCTTCTTGTGAAATGTTTAATGCATAAATAAATGGCTTTAATGTAAGAAAATTATATGATTTTATGAGTTTTAAATCCTCTTCTGATAACTCATCTCTTATTGTGTTGGCAAGTTGTCATTCAAGAAGAACTTTTTGGATTTTTTCGAGAACTTCTGCTACTTTTTTATCTTCTTTGTTTTGTGGAACCTTAGCTCTTTTTTGTAGTGTTGGTAATACTCTTTCGACTTGCTCAAGATCCGCAAAAATTAATTCAGTATTAATAATTTCTCTATCTCTATCTGGGTCTATTCCTCATTCAACATGAACAACATCGGTGTCTTTAAAATATCTCAATACTTGAACAATAGCATCTACTTCTCTTATGTGAGAAAGAAATTTGTTTCCGAGTCATTCTCATTTGCTGGCTCACTTAACAAGTCCTGCAATATCAACAAATTCTGTATGAGCATACACTATTTTTTGGGAATTAGACATTTCGGACAAAGCGATAACTCTTGGATCTTTTACATCAACGATACCAACATTAGGTTCAATAGTACAAAAAGGAAAGTTTTCTGCTGGTGCAGCATATGATTTTGTTAAAGCATTGAAAAGGGTTGATTTTCAAACATTTGGTAGTCAAACAATTCAGATTTTCATGCTAAATTAAGAAATAATAAATAAAGTTTAACAATGAAACAATACTAGATAAATACTTTGAATTTACAAGTTGAATAAATGGTTTGAAAAAAATGAAGATAATGATATAAGAGTTAAATAATTATATCTTAAAAGATTATGGTAATAAAAATCTGTTTATATGGTTTTCTATGAATTATTTTATGATCGCTATGATCATTAATTTTGGCGATTCATGAAAATGTTGAAATTATAAAATGGACAGAAATTTTAAAATTGCCAAAATGTCTAAAATGTAAAAAAAAGCTTAATCGAAAGTGCTTTTTGCCAATAATAGGTTTTCTTTTTCAGAAGAATAAATGTCAAACTTGTAATACTAGAATATTGGTTATAAAACCGATTTTAGAAGTAATGACAGCTTTTTTATTCTGTATTATATGTTATTATACTAGTGAATTAGGGTTTTTTCATATGATATTTTGGATGTTAACAAGTTGGATTTTGTTATTAGTTAGCTTATGTGACATTATTTGGTATGAAATTAACCTACCATTGGTAATTCTATGAGAAATATTAGTTTTATTGTCTATTCTATTTTGACTATATGATTGGAGTGTTTTGTGGTGAGCGCTTGTATTTTTTATAGTTTTTGTAATATTGTATTATTGATCATTATATTATACTAAGTTAAAGTATAATTCTGAAGATGAATGAGTTTGAATGTGAGATCTTATAATTTCTCCTTATTTATGAGCTCTCTTGTATATTTGAATCTGATCTACCACAATGTATTTGGAAGAATTGTTTTGCTCTGTTTTAATATTTTTTATCCTTACAAGTGTTTTTGGTATCATAGTTTATTTAATTCAAAACATTATATTAAATAAAAAGGCAGATTTTCTTTCAAGTGAAATGGCAGAAAGATCTCTTCCTTTGGTTCCATCTATGGTTTTAGCATTGGCTGTTGTCATTCTTTGTCATGATGTGTTTTTTGCTTATTTAGTAGAATTTTGAGATTCTTTTTTTGAAAATTTTATGAAAATTACATTATAAAATATTGTAAAAGGCGGAAAAATCCTTACATAAATAAGTGTAGTTTTTAACTAAAAGATTCTATATGACAGTTTGACTTTTAATTTCAATTTTCTTTGGATTAATATTCTGATCTTTTTGATCAGTAATTTTGTCTAGATGGGCTAAAAGTCAAAGTATGGAAGAAACATTGTCTATTATTTTTTGAAGATCTGAATGTCCAAACTGTAAAACGACATTGCAACCATGGGATTTGGTTCCATTGTTTAGTTTTATTTTTCAGAGATGAAGGTGTCGTTATTGTAAAAAGAAAATTTCTTGGTTCTATCCAATCTTAGAATTATGATCAGCTATTATTTTTTGATTAGTTTGGTATTTTCTGAATAGTCAGTGAACAGTAATTGTTCTATACTGGATGATAACTTGACGAATATTGTGGTTAATGGTTGTTTATAGTGTAATGTGGTATGAGATACATATTCCATTGTTAATATGTGGTTTTGTTGCTTTGTTGTTGGCTATACGAAATGGTTTGTTTTCATGGAATGTATTGTGGTGATGAGCGGCTTTGTTTTGTATCTTTCTTGTCTTCTATTTTATGGCAAAATGAATTGTAAAAATAAGATACCATATGAATGAAGATTGATTATGAATATGAGATATTTTAATGTCTCCTTACTTATGATCGTTATTGTTTGCTTGACTTTGAACTTGATTATGAACATTGGATCAAATATTGGCAATACTTTATTTTCTAATATTTAGTTGAATAATATGAATAATTTGGTATTTCTTACAAACTAAGCAACAAACAAGAAGAGCTCGCCGTTTTTTGAATGAAAAGTTAGCTAGTCAATCTTTACCATTGTTACCATCAATGGTGTTGGCGGTTTTTATAATAATAATCTTTAAAGATACTTTATTTTGAATGTTTATTTTTTAATGAAAGAAGTTGAATATAAGGAAAATAGAGAAATTATGGAGAATAAAAATAAAATATCAAAGCAAACAATAAGATTTCTCTTCTTTTCATTAAGTTCTTTAATAACATATATATTGTCGGTTCAAAAACTTTTTCGAGAAGAAGATTTTTTGTCTTCTTGAATATTTTTTTGTATACTCTTTATAGAATTAATATTTCTCTCAATAGATGTAAGGTGAGTTAAGAAAAGAATAATGTGGGGAGTTTTATTGTTATTGGGAATAATACTTTGCCTTTTAGTCCCAAATCCTGCATGGCAAGTTTTAACTTCAATATGGCTTTCATTAATAACAATAGGTTGTCTTTTGGTCTTTTTAAGAGATTATTTTGATGATGTAAGAGAAATTAGTCGATTAACATATTTTACAAGATGAGGTTATATTTTTACTCTTCTAACGAGTATAACATATTGATTTGCAATTCTTTGAATAAATACAAAGTTTCCATTTCAATGTGAACAGATTTCTCATATCAATGAAAGTATTTTAAAAAGTACAGTATCGTGATGGATTCCTAATGAGATAGAGATTAAACAAAATGATGATATGCTTCAAATAAATATGGATAATAATGCAGATGAGATTACTTGAGAACATATTGATTGAGAGAATAACGATACAACAATAATAAAAGAAGCTCGAAATATTTTCAGAAAAAATATGGTTGATTGATTTATTCAGACTAAAGATTCCATTAATAATAAAGTATGTGAAGCTATAGTTTCTCAGATAGATCAAATATATCAGAATCCTGTTTTTCAAGTATGAGCAGTCTTTTGAATGTATTTGTTGTTTTATTGAGTAATAAGGATTTTTGTTTGGGTGGTTACAATTCTTTGATATATAATCTTTTCTATAGCAAAATTCTTTTGATTATATAAGATAGAAAAAAAAGAAGCGATTGTTGAAGATGTTTTATAATTAGTAAATAGTATGGCGTATAGAAACACTAAGAAAAAAAATGGAAAAGTTTGGATTATTATTTTGTTAGTTTTTATTTGTTGATGTATTTTTGTTGCATCATCAATGTATGATTCGAAACTTGTTTATGATAATAAATCTATTACAATAGGAAAAGGTGATAGTTTATCAAAATTTTACAATGATTTTTGAGTTATAGAGAAATATATGTTAAAACTGTGGTTAAAAAATAATGCAGAAAAAGTTCCTTTATTGCAAGAATGACGCTATGTATTGGATTGAGAGTATACAAAGGAAGAACGGTTATCTTTGATAGCTCAAGGGCCACAACGTGATTATATTCATGTAACATTGCTTGAGTGATGGAGTAAATATGATATAGATGCTAAATTGTCAGAAGATTGATTAATTGCTCCAGGAGCGTATATTGCAAAAGTTGAAAATCAACAGTTTATTGAAACGTTAAAGTGAGAATTCCCATTTTTAATAATGATTCCTCAATGAAAATCTTTGGAAGGTTTCCTTTATCCTGATACCTATTATTTGGAAGAATGAATAGACATTAATGAGCAACTTATAAGAGCACAATTAAAAAACTTTGAAAAGAAAATTCGATCAGTATATGGATGAGATTTTGAGGTTGATTGAGTTCAGATTTCTCCATATGGAATTCTAACATTAGCTTCAGTAATAGAAAACGAAGAAAAAAATATAACAAACAAACCAATTATAGCATGAATCTTTGTAAATAGATTGAATAAATGAATGAGATTAGATGCGGATGTAACTTTATGTTATGGTTTGAAATTGGTATATAGTAAATGTAGAGAAAATATTGTAAAGAATTTAGATGATGCAAGTAATTTGTATAATACAAGGCAGAATTATTGATTAACACCAACACCAATATCATCTCCAACTGCTGAGACTGTAAATTCTTTATTAAACTATAAAAAGACGAGCGCTATTTTTTATCTTCATGATGATCAGTGAATAATTCATTATGCAGATACAGTAGAATGACATAATGAAAACAAAAGAATATATTTATAGTTGATTAATTCTAAGGATTTTTAAATTATTTGATTCACATCATTTAGGGTCAATATCCTTAAGAAGAAATGTTAAAAAACTACTAGCATAACATCATGTAGGAAGGAAAAATTTGAGAAAAAGATCTCAATTATTCCAGTCTCGTTCTAATTCTTGAGGTATAATCCAAAGAGGTCTTCTATATCAGAATATTCCAATTTTTCTTAAGAGGTTTTCTCCTCATTCAAGGAATTTACTTTCTTTTATGATAGAATCATCATAAATTCTTCATGCTGTTCAGTCTTTACAAACAAGTTGTTCTGTTCATAGTACAATTCAGGTTGGAATTCGTTTTCATTTAATATAGTCACTTGTTCGTTGAAATTCGCTTGGTTCTCGAAAAGTGCTTCATTCGTGAATCTTTTTCTCTTCTCGGTAATCAAAATGGTGTAATTTATTTTTGCTATAAACAGAAATATTAGTTCAAAAAGCGTTTCGTCAGTTTACCATGATGTCTCAATCAATGAGTAGGTCAGAATTTTCTCGTCTTCTCATAATATATTCATTAAATCGAAGACTACCAAATGTTTGAAATTTGAATTTCTGTTCATAATTATCGGATATTTTTTCTTCTCAGGAGAGTATTTTAAGAACTTTTTTGAAATTTTTGTTTCACTTTCAAAATCTTTGGTATCAGAATATATTTGGTATTCAGTTTTTTTGAAAATTTATGAGATTTGTATTTATAGAATCTTTTAGAGGCTCTGGTAAATTTTCTCTTTTTTTAAGTGTTATAGTAAAAATGTTTCATTTATTTTTTCATACTGAAAGCGGAGAACTATGTCGTCAGGTGTCGATGATATCTGTAATTCATTTTATTCAGCGCATAAATGAAAGAAATTTGTTTTCTCATCAACATTGTAGAAGATATTTTTTATGGATACTGATCCGTTGTTGGGTTATTCAGTCTTTATCTTTTAATCAGCAAATTCAGAGATGGTTTCTTTTTAGATGGTATTCATGGCAAATTGTATTGATAACATCCATAGTATTGATAAGTCTTTTTTCGAAAAATATATAGAAAAAGTCTCAAATTCAGTCTAGAGGGTATTCAAGTACTTCTTTAACAAGGAAATCTTCTGGCTGTGTCTTAAAAGAAAAATACATATATAATGTTATGATAGTAAACTATATATTAAGAGTATTGCTATTCGAATAAATCAAATTAAGTAGAATTTTCGTACAAAACGTGATTTTATTGTTTTATGTCTGAAGGTGTCTATAGCAAAAATAGCGCCAATTCGTCATCACAAAATACTGAAAGTTAATAATGTTTTTTCACTAATCCTCCATTTATCATGTTTAGCCTTTCGCTTATCGATTCACCATATGCAAAATGTAACAATATTTATGAAAATAAGATAATATAAGAGGTATATCATAAGATATTACTATAATAAATGTATAAATACATTATATTTATAGAAAAAAAAATCTATAGAAAATAAATGTTAAATTTTTGTTCAAAATAATAAAAAATAAAAAATGAAGAGAAATGCGGCTTGCTATTTAAGAGAATATTAAAAAATAGACAATATTTTGACATTTGATAAAAAACACAAATTTTAAAAATTTTTTTGAGAATTAAAAAAACGAAGCGACCCAAAAAGGTGAAAAAGGCCAAATAAAACCTTAATAAAAAAAATCGCAAAAATCTCTTGCATTTATCGGGTGGATGTGTATTATAATTCTCGCAATCAAAAAAGATTGGTTGCAGATGTAGATCCTTAACAATGGCATAATATATTACACTATTTCTTAGTAGATAAATCTATTTAAAAGCAATAAAAGGATGCCTTGGGTAAAAAAGAGGAAGAAAGACGTAGCTGGCTGCGATAAGTCCTGATGAGGTGCCAACGACCGCTTGGAGTCAGGAAT
>ODAI011534502.1_pt1 | contig 58411 bp, 30 predicted proteins | sample 1539321 | NCBI WGS metagenome assembly ODAI01 (sample SAMN02144231, study PRJEB22623) | gut metagenome | biome: sheep rumen | host: Ovis aries | place: New Zealand | reverse complement strand
TGCTCATGATTCATACCATGTTCAACTTCCATTTGCTTCTGTATTCCATCCACTGAAGTTAAATTTCTTCTTCGTATATGCATTTCATGTCAATGCTTTTTCTTCATCATATACAAATTCTTGTTCATATTCTGTTCCTTCTCATCCATTTTTATCGAATTTTACTGTATATTTATTTGGTGTCCATGTACCTGTTAATGTTACTTTTCCTGTAATTGGAGTTTCAAAATCAAATGATTCTCAATTTAATGTCCATTCTGAGAATTTGTATCCAGTCTTTGTTGGATTTTCAGGTTTAGTTGCTTTCTTCTCATATTTAACATTTTGTCCTGAAATAGTGCTTCATCAATCAGTATCAAAAGTCACTGGATAAACTATCCTTGAGTATTCTACTCTTACTACTGTTGATCCATCTGCAGCAATTGTCTTTTTTTCAATATCTCCACTTAATGTGAATCATGTTAAATCTCTTGCAACTGCATTTGTTAAATCATCTGTAGCTCAAGTTAAATCATCTGTACTTAGTAATTCTAATCCTGTTCAATCTAAGTTCTCAATTCGGTGTTCTACCTTATATTCAGTACCTGTTGCAGGAGTCCATTTAGCCCAGAATGTTTTATCTCCAGTTGAACCAACTGCAATTGATTCAACTTTATCTCAACTTAATTCTTCATTATCGAACCATCCACTAAATACATATCCTGTTCTTGTTGGTTCTGCTAATGGATTAATACCTGTTAATACAGAATAAGTTCCTGTATATGTTTCAGGCATTGTTCCTGAATTAACATTATATGTTACTGTGTAATTAATAGGACTTCGTTGAGCATATAATTTAACTATTCAAGATGTAGCAAGATTAATTACTTCTGCCTTATCAGCATATTTAACTTCTCAAACTACAGTATCAGACCATCATGAGAATTCATAGCCATCTCTTGTAAATGAGTTAGCTTCTAATACTCATGTTACATCATAAGTCATATCTTGATTTACAGCAGTACCATTTCATCCATTAGGATTTAACTCGATCTTATATGTATTAGCATTCCATTTAGCTACATATGTATAATCTCATTTAACAAATTCACCATTCTTCGCTGCAGGAGTTCCTTCTTGAGCCTCCCAATTAGAGAAAGTATATCCTGTCTTACTTGGATTTCCTGGAACAACTAATGGATCAGCATAATTATATCATGATATAATCTCATTATCTCATGCTTTCCATGTAACTTTATATTCTCTTAAAGCTGGTTCATATATTGCAGTATATTTCACATTTCCTTCAACAGTAGTCAATTCAGGAGTCCATTTCTCAAATGTAAATGTATTAATATCATCTGTATATCCTGTTACTTCTGGAACTTTCAAATCTCCTGTTTTTGTACCGTATAAATAAGTACCTGATTCTGATACAAAACCATTTGCTCATGTATATTCAAATACAACATTATAACTATTAATAACTTCATCATATTTTGCTACGAAATCAGTATTTGATACTATAGCTGGGAATTCAGTCAAAAGAACATCGCTTCAAGATAATGTCCATCAAGTAAATACATAATTGTATTGTGCATTTCCTCAACTTGTTGGTTTATCTCCTGAATAGATAGCTTGTGTTGAATATTCTACTTTATCTTGTTTAATTAAATCTCCATTACTATTATACCAATTTACTGTATGTTTAGCGAGAGAATGTGGTCACTTATATTCAGCTTTGTATTCAGCATCTCCTTCTACCTTAACAACAGTTGGATTCCATCCACTAAAGATACCTGTACGTTTATCATCTGGATCTCCTGGCACAAATCATAATTCTGGGATTGTATCATATGCATAAGAATCTTTCTTTAACAAAGAACCATCACTATTTAACCAAGTAATTGTATATTTCTTTGCTTCCCATACTGGGTATAGAGTAATTGTACCTGAATCTATTAGTCAAGATACTTCTTTTCATCAAGTAAATTCTACACCTGTTCAACCTTCAACACTTGTCCATCATGTTAAGATATATCCTGTCTTTGATAACTTATCTTCTGAAGGATTTGGTAAATTGATTTTAGTATCGTATTGTGCTGCAATATCTGCTATAGTTCATGAAGCTCAATCAGTGTTGAATTTAACTGTATAATAATTTGGAGTCCATACAGCATCTAGAGTAATATCTCATGCTTTCTTCACTTGATTCCATTCTGTAAATTCAGCTCAATTTACTTGCCACTCTTTGAATGTATATCCTGTTTTCTTAGGATTTTCTGGCTTTGACAATTCTCCATAATACTTAAACTCTTTTGAATCAATTGTATCTCATCAATTAGTATTAAATGAAGCTGTATAAGCATTCCTAGAATAGAAGAGTTTTAATACTAAGCTTCAATCTGCTAGGACTGTTCCTGTTGTTACATTCTCAGCGTTAGAAGGATCTATTGTAAATCAACTGTAATTCTTTGGCTCTGCAGATTTTGTTGAATTAACTATTCCTGTTAGATTTTCTTCTGTATCTGCAACGTTATACCACTTACCATCTGCCTCTATTTTCTCACCAACATAATTACTCAAAACTTCTTTATAATGAACAACTTTATATTGAGCTTCACTTACTTCCCATTTAGCAACAAGAGTAATATTTCATGTTCCAGCAGAAATAGATTTAACTTCTTCGTCTCATTTATACCAACCTTTGAATTCATATCCTGTCCATACTGGAGTCGGTAATGTATTAATTCAGCTTTCGATTGTATATGTTACTGGATTTGTTTGTCCTGCTGGCAACTCTCATCAATTAGCATTAAATGATACGTTATACTCAGTTGCTTTCCAATTAGCTTCATAAGTTCTATTTCCTGTGCTTCATTTAGCGATAGATACAAAAGTATTTTCTGATCAAGATAATTTTGTTCCACTCCATCCTTGGAATGAATATCCTTCTTTTGTAGGATTATTTAATCTAATATCATCACTTTCAATTGTATAGTTTTCAGGATTTGAAGTGGCTACTACTCATCCATTCAATACATATGAGATATTATAATTATCAGCAGTCCAAGTAGCATTAATTGTTAAATCTTCTGCTGGCATCTTTGAAGGAATAGTTTTGTCCCATCATGAGAATGTATATCCATCTCTAGTTGGATCAGCTGGAGAATTTACATCAGCATCATATTCACTAGATATAGCTTCAATAGTTGTTCATCCATTTGTGTTAAATGTAATTGTGTATGAACCCGTACTCCATGAAGGCCAAAGATTTAATCCTGTTGCTGGCATTTTTCCATCAACTGGAACATTATTCCATTTTTCAATTTTGTGTCATGTTCGAACAATACTATCTGGATAAACAATGTCTTCACCAAACTTTAATGTTCTATTTGAAGGTTTTGCGTAACTACTTCCATAATTTAAGATATAACTATTTCTAGTGTAGTATAGCTTTAATACTAAGCTATTATCTCATTTAACTATTCCTGAAAGATTACTTATATCTCCACTAAGTGTGAATCATTCGTAATTTTTAGCAGTTGTAGATACTTCTTCATTTGTATTTCATGTATGACTTTCAGAATCTTTAGTAACTTCAACAAATTCTCCATTTAAGTCTTCTTTAAAATGTTTTACAGCATATTTTGATTCTGCTGGTGCCCATTGTGCAACATATGTTACATTTCAAGTTACTGTAGGTTGCCATTCTGGTAACCATCCTACAAATACATATCACTCTTCATGATATTGTAATATTTCTCATGTACTTGGAGTCTTTGCTCAATGCTCAAGTTTTTCTACTATTATTGAGCTAAAACCTCCATGATCTCATTTTTCATATTTCACTGTATATTGTCCTTTAAACAACACTTTCAACTCTAATGATCCATCTCATTTAATATTTCAAGTCAATACACTTCCACTTTCTGTAAATACATAACTTGGATTTTGAGAGATTTTATCTGATTCTAGTACTCACGTAATAGTATCTGTTGTTCATGTCCTAACTACAGATCCACTCGCTACTTCATATTCACCATTTTCGTCTTGATAGTAGTATGATACTGTATATTCTGCTGTTCATGAAGCAAAAGTTCCTGTAATTACTACGTCTTCATTTGGCATTATAAAGTCTCCTGTATTCCAAGTGAATGTATAACCTGTTGCTGTTGCAGGAGCTGCAACTTTTACTTCCTTTCCATATCTATATAATATTTTTTCTGGTACTAGACTTGGAATTGAAGACAAGTTTTCTGAATTTGAATATACATATTTTACAGGATGCTGATTCCTTGTATATATGATTTCAACGACTGTTTCACCGTCAGCATTAATTATATTTCAAGTATAATCTGCTTTTGTTCAACTTAGAGTAAATCCAGTAAATAGATTATCTAAATCTTCTGCTATAGTAATAGGCTCACCCGTTACTCAAGAAAGATTTTTAGGTCAATCTATTTCATCGTAACCTGTTCCATCGACATTTTCTAATTTATATTTATACTCATAATGAGTATCTGTATTTGGATTCCATTTTGCTTCTAATTTTAAATCTCCTGTGATTACATATCAGGTTAAAGTTACAAGAGAATCTCCTGTATACCATCCAGCAAATGTATATCATGTCTTTTCTGGATTTTCTGGGACTTCTTCAGATTTTAGTGTATAATTATATCTTCATGTTAATGTATAGTTTTCTGTATCATTTTTTGGATCCAATTCTAATGTGAATATATTTCTCTTATAATACACATGCAAAACTAATGAGTTATCTCATGCTATATATCAAGTTAACACATTATTCTCATTACCTTCATCAAATGTATAAATTTTATGATTCCTTATTATACGTGCTTCAACGTAATCTTCTGTGCTTCATGCATCAGTATAATATTCTCCTGTTTTATATGAAACTCCATCACTTCTTTCATAGTGATTAATTACCTTATATGTAATTCCTGAAGCAGGTGTCCATTTTGCTTCAAAAACACTATCTTCTAGTACAGTGTATGTTCATGATAAATAACTATCTCACCATCATGAGAATACATATCATGTTCTTACTGGTGTTGGTAGTGTAATTCAAGAGCCATACTTAGCTGTAATTTCTACTTCACCTGTTCAACTATTATTATCAAAGCTAATAGTTATAAGCTTTCTTTTGTAATGAACGTCTATCGTACCACCTGTTGAATTATCTGGTATTACAAACTTACAAGTATTATATCATTCTGCACAATCTGTCCATACTTTATTTACTCTGAATCCTATAAATTCCATTCATGTCAATTCAGATTCAATATCAATAAGAGTTGCTACATCTCCCGTATATGTGATAGTTTTTATAGGAGAATATTCTGTATCTTGGAAGTTTTCATATCTAGTTGTAATATTATATGTTTTAGGTTCTGGATTCCAATTAGCAACAAGATTGACATCTCCTGTTACAGGAGCATCGAAGTTATACAAAGTGTCTGTTCAAGAAATAGTCCATCCTGCGAAATTATATCATGTTTTTGAAGTAGCAGGTTCAATTCATTTTCATTCGTATGGGATTACTTGGTCATCTACCCCTGATCATCCTTTTGCATCAAAATGTAATGTATAATCATTTCTTTTGTATCGTAGTCTTATTACAAGATCTCAGCTTGCAGTAATTGTCGTATCACTTTTTGTTATTCTATCTAATGTGAAACCAGAATATTCTGGAGCAATTATATCTGGAGCAGCTGTTGCTGATGTACCATATAATACTTCTGTTTTAGAATTATCAATAACAGAACCTGTTTTTGCTACAGTTTCAAAATATGTTCTTACTGTATATTTTGTATCAGTTCTAGGCGTAAATGTTCCCTTAATCACCACCTCATTTGCAGGCATTTTAAAGAAGTTTCAAGTACTCCATCATGAGAAATCATATCATGTTACATTAACTGGAGTAGTAGCTACTATTACATTTTCCATATATTTATGTGTTTCTTCAGCTGGAAGAGCTGGAGCATTATCTGGAGCACCTTCATATTGATATGTAACTTTATAACTCTTCCTCTTATATACAACATCTAAAGTTGTTGTTCCATTTCATGCTATAATTTTTTTATAATCACTAATATCTCCACTTAATTCATATCATTCATAATCATGTAGCAAACCACTACCTAATACAAATTCTTGTAAAGCAAGTCAACTTCGAGTACGACTTTTTCAATTATAGAATCAATTATCTCAACCTGTACTTTCTAATTTATCTTGGATTTTAAATTCAACAAAAGTTGGCGCGAACTCTCATGAAAGAGTGATATTATGTGCAGGCATAGTAAAACTACTTGTTAATACCCCATCTAAGAACCAACCAGTAAATGCATACCCAGCTTGACTAAGTGCTGCTGCTACATCTACATTCTCTCATGATTTATAAGTTTGTTCTGGAGGTAATGATACCGATTCTGGTTTGTTTATAACTTCATATTTAACAGTATAAGATTTAGCTGTTTTATCAAACTTAGCTGTAAATGTACAACTTCACGTTAATATTTCACCACAATCTTCTGTAGTCCATCCAGAGAAAATATATGCATACTCATCAGTATCATTCACAGGAGTTGCGGTTGTTTTATTCTCTCCAATTGTCAATTTATTTCAGCTTATAGAAATATTTGTACCATATGTACCTGTTAAAGATGTTTTATCAACAGATCAAGTATCTCATTCTGCTGATATCGTTACTGTATATATTTCTTGTAACCAGTTAGCATGGAAAGTTTTATGTCATGTAGATCAACCAGATATAGCTACGTCAGTTCAGGAGAATAGTTGTTCTTCATGATTGTCTCCTGTCCATCATAAGAATACAAATCATGATCTAATTGGATTTTCCAATATAATATCTTCAGTTGAATACGTATAACTTAATGGATTAGGATTTACTGCTCAATCTATTCCAAAATATGTGATATTATAATTAATTTCTTCGATGTTTGCTTTAGCTTTTACATCATAATCCGGCATACTGAATGAACAATAGTTCTTATTATTATCACAATTTAAAGCAATTTGATTTGTTACATCTTCATCACCACTAAATAAACTCCATCATGTAAATTCATATATAGTAGGATTTGATACAGATGGTGCATATAAATAAATATTTGTTCCATATGTTTTATCTCATGAAGTCATACTTTGATCATTATAACTTCAAGATACGATTTCTGCATATGTAAATTTATGTGTTCCATTATCATATTTTGCAGTATATGTATTATTTGCTGCGACATTAAATTTTTCTGAATTTATCTTACCATTTCAATCAATTACTTGGTAACCATCATTATTATAATATCACTTAAATATTTCTCATATTTTATTTGGTTTTTCAATTGTATTGTCTGTAATTGAAGTTGTATGATTTTCATTTGTATAATACTTATTTGTACCATATGTATAATATACCTTAACAGTTCATATTGGATTTGCCCCATCTGAATAAAGATTAGCTTCAAAATCAGGAACTGAAGCAACGTATGATGAAGCTTGACAAGCATAAATTGAAGCATAACCATTATTAACTGAAACTAATCATCCTTCATATTTATTGTTTTTCGCATCACCATTGTCATAACAATCACTTTCTGTTGTAGCTAATCAAGAAAATCAATAAACACCATTATTTCCATGTTTAGCAAAAACCTGAACATTTTCATAATCACCAGTAACTGGAATCCTAACTAAAATTGTTTTTCAGAATTTTACATTATCGATAGTTTCTCCTGTACTATTTTTGTATGTTATTTCAACTTTCCCTAATTGAATTGTTTTTATAGAACCAGAAATTTCAGGAATGCTTTCTGAAACATTTTCTTTAGTCTCTTCAACAGAAACTGTTAGATTTCTTAATGTTGAACTATTACTAATTCATGATCAACTAACTGTAGTTTCTGGGGATGCTACATAATTTCAATCAATTTCTTCTGACGTTTTTGATATAACGTTATAACTTCATCCTTTAGCTACTACAAGATAGTCATCATCCACCCATTTAGAAGGATCTTGATTGAATGTTCAACCTTTAATTGAAACCTGTCCAGGGTTACCCTTATTAAATAATTTATTATTTTGATTACTCGTTATATTTATTATTCATCCTGTAATTTCAGCCGTAGCCGCATTTCAATTCATATTGATAGCACCTTTTTCTCCTTCTTTAGTAATATTAGATTCAAATTCAGACTCTCATTTAATGGTAATTTTTGAGTTATTTACCAACTCAACACAAAAATTATTTTTTGATTTAACTTTAGATGAATCAACATTAAGAACTCCATTATCCACTTTTATCAAAGTATAAAGATCTTTATGTTTCTCGTCTCAATTTATCGTTAAGTTTTCTAAATTCAAAATTGCATGATCTTTTACTATTATATTATGATACGAACATAATTTGTCATTTTTATCATTAATTGTTCCGTTTTTAATTGTAACTATAGCATTCCCATTTACCTCTATATATGTCTGTCCGTAATCTTGTGCACATTCTTTATTTTCTGTTGTAAGATTATTTTCATTTAAATCAATTGTTAAATTTTTATTTATGGTAACTGTTTTTTGATGTCAACGTTCATTTGTAATTAGACTAACGCCTGTTCGTAAAACTATTTTAGCATTAACAAATTCTGTACTATTGTTTACCTTATCAATAGCGTTTTCAAATGAAGAATATCATCATACCAATTTTTCTCCATCATATACTTCAGCAACAGGATTATAACTTACAGTATATGGATTACCCTTGTCTGAAATAACGAATCATTCTGCTACATAATCAACACCAGGCTTATCTGCAAATTCTCATCCTTTTATAAAACTTTTTATTTTTGATTCGTCAGAAGTTTGATTTTCACTAAGCACTTCACCACTAAAATATCATCATAAGAGATTAACACTTTGTATTTTACTTAATCATCCTGCAATAGTATTTGTAATAACAAAAGATTTTTCTGCCTCAAAATGTCATCATTTAATATTTACGCTTTGAATTGCCAAATTATATGGAGATACTGCAAATGCAACTCACGTTGTTGTACTTCAATCATTATTTGCTTTCACTTTATAAGCATTAGCATCTGATTTTAACGTTCCTCCATTAATATTTGTAATTCATGCTCTTTGTTCAAATGCAGTAGTATTTTTTGAATAAATATTAGCTCCTTCATTTACATTAACAGTTGAATATCAGTTTTGTCCAACACAAGCATCCTCATTTGATTCACAAGAAACGCTTCAGTTAATATTAATAACAGAATCACCAGTATTTATATTTCACATAACCCACAGAATACCATTCAAGTTTCAGTTAACGTCAATATTTGCTCAGTATCATTTATTAATTCAAGATCATCAACATGATAATAATGTATTATTTGTATCCGTATAATTTGATTCTCTCACAATAACAGCCCAATCTCAAACGACTGTTACATCGTCTCATATCACAAGATTTGCATAATCTGCATTTTCAGAATCTGCTGTACAAACATTTATTGCTTGATTATTAGAATAAATTACACCATTAGAAATTTCTAATTTTCATTTTTTTAGAAATATTGCTTTTTTACCTGCTGCTCAAGTTAATGTATATCCATTTAAATCTAACTTAATATCTTTTCAAGTTAAAATTAATGTATCATCTAGGGTAATTCAATTCATTAGAAGAATTTTATCTCCATTTGTTGCTGCAGCTACAGCATCTCATAATGTTTCATATCCTGTGTTTCAAATAACAGCAACTTCTGCTCAAAATTTAGAATTTAACACAAGTGTTTGATTATCTAATTCTTCACTTTTAATTTCAACCAAATCTCAAGATCATCAAAATCTCTTTTCACCTTTAAACCAACCTAAGAAATTTTTTCATTCTTTTTTTGCTCAAGGTAGCCTAATTTTTCAATTCTCAAGGTTTATTTTTCATTCCCAACCCCATCCAGTTTTTTCAAGAAGCTCTACAATACTATCATTTCTAATAATATCAACATTAGTTTCATCTCAATTATCATTTACCATTAACCTTATATACACTGCCGGGTCTGCATTTAATACAGTCAAAACATAAACAGAAAATCATTCTGCATCTACAGCTAATTTACCTTCTTCACTATTATCTTGATTAACTTCAACCTCTTTAACTTCTACTTCTTCAACTTTATTACCATTTTCATCTTTATCATCTAAGTGATAAACTTTTAGTTCTTTATTTTCATTACTATCTGCTTCAGTTAATTTTTTATTCTCAGCATAATCAAATGTAACTTGAACTGTTTTACCTTCTATTGGTTGAACTTCTTTTTCATCATAGAAGAAAGAAATATCAAATGCTAATAATTCTAATGTTTCGTCTACATTGTCTTGTTGTGTTACAATTTGATTTTCAATTTCTTTTAATTCCTTTTTCTTTGTAATTGGTTTGATTTTTAGTGTTGTTCCTTCTGGAAAAGAACCAATAGGAGCTTCTACATTAACAGTAATGTTGTTGTATGTTGATTCTCCTTTAATTTCTTCTGCATTAAGAACTACATCGTTTGTGTAAACATATCATTTATTCTTTTCTACAACTTCTTCTTGTATATTAAACTTTCCTTTCAAAATATCTTCTACATGATTAACAAGATATACTCTAATTGATTCATTTTGTTCTCTTGATCATACATAATCATCAATTCATGCTAGTTTTGCTAAATCTCATTTTTCTTCAGCCCAACTAAGACCTAATTTATGACACAAAGCATCAACACTAGGTTCATTTTTATATTTTGAGAAATTAATTTCTTCACAAGCATCTCAAGCCTTAGTGATTAGATATCACTGACTGCACTCCCATTCACACTTTTCTCCTGTTAAATTACTATTTTCAATTTTTTGTGCATTTTCTGGTATTTCACAACTTTTTACTTCTTCACTATTTCATTTGCTATCAGTCACGACACTTTCTGTGCTTTCTTCAACTAGAGTACAAGATAATCAATCTTCGCTTAAAGCGTAGTGACTATCACACTCCCATTTACAATTTACATCAGAAGCATCATCATCTGAAGATAAGTAATGAGCGTTTTCTGGTGCTCATTCTTGTTTACAAAGCAATTCAATTTCTTCTTCAACTGAAACTCCTTCTTCAGAAGCTTCGCTACCTGTTGAACTGCTTGCACTATTCTCTAGTGGTTCTTCTAGTTCTTCATCGCCTTCAGTACTGTCAGAGACTTCTTCATCAGAAATTTCTTCCTCAGAAGATTCTTCGTCAGTGACATCAGCTTCTGAATCTTCAGAATCAGCATCTGATTCTGTTCATTCATCACTTTCAACATCGTCTGAAGCTTCAGTATCAGAACTATTGTCACCCCCCCCCACAGAATTATCAGTATCCACTGAACTTTCTGTAGACTCTGAAACAGATTCAGAAGAAACTTCTTCTCAATCCATCGCATAAGTTACAGGAGTTACTATGTTAACGAATAGCAAAATAAATAATGAAAACAAAGATATTATTCTTTTCATCTTTTTCGGATAATAAAGTTTTTAAAGTTGTTAATTAGGATTTCTCTTAAGAGATCTCCGATTTACCAGAATTTATAAATATAACAAAAATGCAAAATGTGTAATTTTTTAGAAGAAAATTTATTTTATATTTTACGGGGTTTTAAGTGCAATTTTTAAGGTTTTTTTGAATTTTGTGAATACATTAATTTAGAGAAATACAATATTAACTTACTCATTTCATTCTTTTTGTTTATTTTTTGTCTTTTAGCAGATTTTTACAAAAATGTTTATATATGTCAACAATCTTTTAATTTTTTTTGATAACGATTAGTTATCGGATTTTTAATATTTTTTATTGCTTTTAGAAATATTGCTTTTCATTTCTGTTAAAATAACCAGTTCCTTTGGGCTTTTTATTTCAATTTATTGATCAATTTTTTTTATAAAATTATTTGTATCAAATTATTTGCAATATTTTTTTATTTCTATATATTAATAAAAATTACATTTTTCAGAAATAAAAAATGACTAAAGATTTTTCATTAGATACACTTCCTTACTTTACTTTATCACAAGTTTCACTCTTTTATAATAATAAAAAAGAAGCATCTACTCTAATTTCAAATAGATTAAGACAAAATAAAATTTCTAAAATTAGAGAATGAATCTATACTAGTAATGAAAAAATTAAAGAACTAACGTTAAGCTGAAAATTAAACTCCTTTTTAGAATTCGCATCAACAAATTTAATTTACACACCTAGCTATTTAAGTTTAGAATACGTACTATTCATAAATAACATTCTAACTGAAAATGTTTATAACTTCACTTTAGTAACAACAAAAAAAACAGCAATATTCAAAAACTCATTTTGAGTATTTAGCTATAGATCAATAAAAGAGCCTCTATTTTCAGACTACGAAGTTCATAAAGAAGATTGATTTAGTTGGTATCAAGCTACTCCTGAGAAAGCTCTTTTCGATTATTTTTACTTAAAAAGAGATTTCATATTTTCAATTGAATATCTTAATGAGTTAAGAATTAATTGGGAAAATGTAAACTTAAAAAAATTTGAACAATTAGTCAATAAATATAATTCTAAAAAGGTAAAAAACATTTTACAACTTATAAAAAAAGCACTATGATAGTCGATGAAATAAAACTAGAACTAGAAAAATATAGTAATAAGGCTGATGTCCTTAGAATTTGATATATTAAAGAATACCTTCAAACCATTATTTTGAAAGAAATTTATGAATTTCCTGACTGCAAAGACAACCTTTTTTACTGATGAACTTCCTTAAGATTTCTTTTTTGACTCAACAGACTCAGTGAAGATTTAGACTTTCTAAATCCAAATTTTAACAATTTTGAAGGACTTTGAGAATTTTTACAACATAGATTAAAGAATTATTGACTAGTAATTGACTACAAGATACAAAAATTCAGATTAACATTAAAGTTTAGGAATCTCTTAAGTGAATTTAATATTAAATATGGTAATTCAAACGACCTCTATATAAAGGTAGAAATATCTGCAAACGATTCACCATTAGAGAAATTTACAGTTAAGCTTTATCCTATTTTCAAACACAACCAAAGTCTAGTTCTTAAATCTTTTGATGAGTCTTCTCTATTTGCTACAAAACTTAATGCAGTGCTCTACAGAAAACGAGAAAGAAAATGAGAAAATACTTTTTTAAGCGTTAAATGAAGAGACTTTTATGATTTATTTTGGTATCTTCAGAGATGAACAAAGCCTAATATAAATTGTATTCAATGAATTCAGGATATTAATGAATTAAAAGAAAAGCTTATAGAAATAGTAAAGAATACTGATTTTACTCAAGTTGAATTAGATATAAGAAACTTTGTAGAAGATCAAAATATTATCGATTTTATTAAAACAAACTGAAAAGAATACATTTTAGAACAATTAAATAACTGGTAGATATTTTCCAGATTAAGCTCTTATATGTAGGTAATTCTTACTTGAAGTCACTCTTAAAAGACGAAGTTTACTCTCTGTTGTCAGAATAATATGATGGTATATTTGATATCTAGAAACAGAATATGTTTTCCTTTTCATTATGATTGTATTTAATTAATTCTCATACTTTTTGTTTTATAAAAAAACAATATTCCCTTTTGGATTTATGGGCCAGTTTTTTAAGCACCAAATAGGGACTACTAATAGTCACTTTTCAGTCCTATATGCATACTTTGTATTAGTAATAATCATTAAAAAGTCTGGAACTTTTTTCAAAAAATCAACAATTTTAATTTTTTTATTTTTATAATTCATAACTAATATTTCATTATTTCTACTTCCTATTTTCTCGGTTTTTTGTTTCCTGTTTTCTTGATTCTTTATAAAACAAAACATTAAGACATTTTATCGTCTTAAGCTCAATACTATTTAAGGTTATTTTAATATAGGTGATTATACTACCCGGCGTCAAATAGAAAGCTTTATATTCTAACCTCTATAACGATGAAAAAATTTATACTATCAATTGCAGGCATAGGCCTATTTGCATTACTTACATGATGTTTTACTTGATCTCCAATTCCTACAAAAACCACTGAGACAACAGTAAACACTGAAAGTACTTCCACACAAAACGAAGACAGTTCAACAGCTATTTCTACTAATAGCGACGATTATTCTTCAAGTCCTATTTATTCAGCTAGCGATTTATTTACTAGCAGAGATTTAGAGCAAGAAGTAGATTTAGAAGACGCCATCTATTATACTGTAGAAGATGGTAAAAATATTAGTATATCTAAGGAAGGAACTTATGTTATTCAATGAAGTGCACAAGAAGTGACAATATCTGTCGAAGTCTGAGAAGAAGAAAAAGTTCAATTAGTATTAGATTGAGTAAGTATTAGTAATACCAGCTCTCCTTGTATCTATGTAAAGCAAGCTGACAAAGTCTTTATCACTACAACAGATTCAGAAAATACTTTAGAAGTAACTTGAGAATTTGTTGATGATTGAGAAGTTAATACTAATTGAGTAATTTTCTCTAAAGAAGACCTTACTTTAAACTGAGTTTGAAGTTTAAACATCAACTCAACAAAGAATGGTATTGTTAGTAAAGATGATTTAAAAATTACTTGAGGAAGTTATACGATTACTGCTTCAAAAAAAGCGATTGATGCTAATGATTCTATTAGAATAAAAGACTGAGAATTTATTCTTAATGCAGGAACTGATGGACTTCATGCAGAAAATAATGATGACGATAGTTTAGGATACATTTATATAGCTTGAGGTAACTTCACTATTAATGCTTGAGATGATGCTATTCACTGAGTAAGTTATGTTCAGATTGATGACTGAGAATTTGTAATCAACTGAGCTGAAGGAATTGAAGGAAGTTATATTCAAATTAATTGAGGAAATATTACCATTACAGCGACTGATGATTGAATAAATGCAGCGCATAAATCTGAAAGTATTGAAACTGCCTTTGAAATTAATTGAGGATATGTTAAAATAACCATGTGAGAAGGAGATACTGATTGAGTAGATTCAAACTGAAATCTTTACATTTATTGATGAACTTTAGATATTTCAGCAAGATCTCCTGCTGATTATGATTGATCTGTTATCTATAGTTGATGAAGTTTAATAGTTGACTGAGAAGAATATGATTACGTACCTAATCAAATGATGTGAGGAAGAGGCGGAAATATGGGAGATATGAGAGGATGAAGAGCATGATTTATGCATTAATACTTGAAATTTACTGAGGTAACATTACTATAAGTATTGCCAATGCACAATGCTATGGTCCGTCCTAGCGGAACTAGGTAACAGATGTTAGTAACTGAAAATCTTGATCGATTGATGCTGGCCTTCATTGAGATAATGGAGGTCAGTTTTTTTATATTTTTGATTTAGTTTATAAATGAAGTGAAATTAGACTTATTAACCACTTCAAAAGTGGTTAAATTTAACTGTTCTTTGATATAATTAAAGTTTTTTCACCTATCTGATTTATGTTTTATTTCATATCAATATAATTCTCCCCCCTTCATCACGAGAAAGTCTACTTCTTTTCATCAATCTCTCCAAAAATAGCAACTACTATGATCTAGGGTATTATTCATTTTTTTCAAAAATTCGACTATAACAAAATTCTCCCAAATATGTCATACATCCGTTCTTAAATCTATAGGATTTAAGTTATTAATTAAAGCATTCCTTATTCATAAATCTCGAAAATAAATTTTTCTTAATTTTTTTATACCTGTTCTTTCGTTTAAAGTATAAGGTTGAAGTCTAAAAATAATAAATGCTTGTTCTAAAATTTGAACGTATTGTTCTACTGTCTTTGGATTCAAATTAGCCATTTCTCACAATTCGCGGTATGAAACCTCGTTTCAAATTTGTAATGCCAAGGCCTTTAAAAGCTTAATTAAATTCTCTGACTTTTTTATTTTATCAAATATTAAAATATCTTTATAGGTATAATTATTAACCAAGTCATATAAGAGGTTTTCATCATAATTAAGCACTGAATCTGGATATAATCAAGTTATCATCCATTGATTAAGATTATCCTCAACATTTATCACTGCTTTCTGCTGTAATAATTCAGAAACACTGAATGGATGAAGTATTAACTCAAATTTCCTTCATGTAAGAGGTTCATTAACAGAGTTTGCTAAATCCAAAGATGAAGAACCTGTGACTATAATTTTTTTTTCAGGATAAGATTCATGTATAATTTTTAGTTTTATTCAAATATTTTTTATCCTCTGAGCTTCATCCACTATAATATAATCATATCATTTTACTATTTCAGATAATGCTGTTTCTGTTTGTTCTTCAAAAAGTTTCTGAACACGAATATCATCTCCGTTCAAATATCTATAATCTTTTCATTTAAACACCTCCTTTGCAATTGTTGTTTTCCCGACTTGCCTTGCTCAATAAATAATAATAATTTTATTTTTATCAAGATAGTTCTTTATATAAGGCATAATTGCTCTTTGAATATACATTATCTATTATTATATGGGAATAAAAATACATTCATATTATAGTATAAAGGTTCCTTAATAAATTTCAAGTTTTATTGCTTTTTAAAATTATTAGTTACTTACTAATATTTCTCTAATATTTACTATTTTAACTACTCAAAATACTATGTATTTTGCATACTCTACTACTCAAAATACATAGTAAAATGCGTATTACACTACTCAAAATGCATAGTAAAATGTGTATTTAGATTAGAACAAAATTTCTTCTGATAATTTTAGGAATATTCAAAAAAATTACCTACTATATATTTCCTTTTTATAGGATTTTTATTTCAGTACAAAAGTTAAGAATTTGCAAATTCATGCATCTTAAGAATTAATAATGTTTGATATGGAATTCAAATAGCTTCAGCTTTAGCTTTTATTTTCGCAACATCAGACGGAAGCAACCTTATATTTATTGATTTTTTCTGTTCAGATTTAATAGTATATCAACTAAATCTCTTTTTTTCTTTTTCCAACTCTTCTTTAGACATAAAGGAAGCCTCACTAGATGTAAATAGCTCATCTAATGCTAATTCTTCTTTATCAAGATTTTGATTATCATAATTAGATACTACCATTTTATTAATTATTTCCATCTAAAAGTTTTTTCATTTTTCTGCTATAATATGCTGTTCTCAAATACACATATTTATCGTCCTCATCATAAGATGCACAACAAACATAATTGTCATAGTAAAGTACAAACATTTTTTGATAAGGTCTACTTGGCACTTACATAATTCATATATATGATTATTCTTTAATCATATGTGCAATAATTTCTAAATCTATTCATCTTTCAGTTAATACCTTTTCTCTTTTTTCCGGCTTATATGTAAATTCTTTCATTATTTTCTGCAATCTCTTAAATTTTATATAAATTATATTTAAATATTAAACAAATCTTATATATAAAATCAAACATTTTAATAAAAATTAATAATTTCTCATATTATTAAATAGAGAGACTCTACTAATATCACCACTATCATCTTGATATTGACTCATAAAATATTTATATCTTTGAGAATAAAAATAAAACATCAATATCAAGTAGAAACAAATACACAAAAAAATGGCAAAAATTTATCTATTTAAGAATCCTGTACCCTATTCCTGGGTAAAGGAAGCATTTTTGAAGGTAATCGATGAATATCTTCCGAATGCAGAGTTTGATGATCAAGGCGATAGCTTCGCTTGGAAACAGTATCTCACCTATTTCACTGAGCACAACGGTCCCTACATTACAGAACGGGTTTCAAGTGTTTTCTTCAAGGGAATCATTGATACCTATTTGGAATTCGTAGCGATTCCCTGCAGAGCGTTTCTTCATCTCTATGATGGTGTTGACCAAGTTCAAAAGTATGTAAGAGTTTTTGATGAATACCCTATTAAAGGTGTTTTCATTGCTCCTGAAATGAAGGAAAAGGATCCAGATCCAAGTAAACCCTATCCTTTCGAAGAAGGATTAGCTGAGTTCATTAAGAAATTCGTTGACAACAAGTATCTCTTAGAAAATGATAAGCTTCAGATTTAGAAGCTTATTTTTTTAATAAAAAACAAAGGAGAGAAACCGAAAACGGAACCCTCCTTGTAGATACACACCTCCTTTCTGTCCGGACATCCGAACCTTTAAAAATCCATTAGACAATATTGTGAATTAATCGTACGCAATTTCTATATAGACTTAATTAAACATATTTCAAGTGTTTTTTAACATTTAGTTTTTAATAGGTTATACCTTATTTTTCTTAATATTTATTATTTTTAATATTATTTTTTTGTTAAAAAAAAGAAGCAGATGATTAATCTACTTCAGTTTCCGAAAGAAACCAAGCCTATGTAGATGCCCTATGAAAGCTAAACAAGCTATTAACTTGAATAGTATTCCATGCTTTAGGCAATCCTAAAGAAGAAGATACCATGGAATAGCAAACCTTAATATTTTTTATCACTAGCGGAAACTAGGAGCAGGATAAATGTCATACTAAGTATCTAACTTAATAGATGAAGATATCCAACAATACCAAGACCGAAACGCCTATAACATCATTTTCTAAGCATTGCTCACAAGATGTCTTAAATATTCCATAATAGATAGAAAGTTGATAGTAGCAGAGTAATACTATACTTAAACTATTTTAAAGCGAAATACCTAAGAATAAGAATCATATGTGAGATAAATAGAATCGATTCCTTGTTAAACTCATAATCATTTAAATTACAAGCTAGAGGCTCTTAATCTTTGAAAGGAAACCTCAAAAGGAATTTCAACTTCAATCATCGCTCCTCTAAATTATTCAAGAATAATAAAGAGAAATTAGTTAACTAAGTTTGAGTCTTAATTAACAGTATAGAATGATTTGCACATTCAGCAAAGAAGATAATCGAAGCAAATGGAGTACATTTCTCATTACATAGACTATATTAAAGATCTCTTCGTTTCATCAAGAAGCTCTTATCTTTCCTGATGACGATATTATTATACTCCTAAAAAAATTATTTTGCAAATTTTTTATCACTTTTTTTATTTTTACAGTTTATAATTGATAAAATTCTACTAATTTTCTCAATAAAATACCCATAAATGTTTGATTTTGATAAAAATATTTCTAATATTTTAAAAATTTTATTGTCATTTTTTATTAAAAATAATGCATATTTATTTTAAAGCTCCATTAATCGATAATGATTCATATCATGCGCATCTTGCTGAGCACATCATTTCTGAAATATTATGAAATATCGATTATTTTAATTATAGGTTTGATTTGAAAGCAAAGACATATCCTTGATATTGCGTTTTTGATCTTCCCTCTCGAGTCTCATTAGATGAAATATTTATAATCTTAGAAGAATTGAAAAATAAAAAAATTGATAGTATTATTCCCTTAGAACAAGAAGTCATTAAAAAAGAATTAGAAGATCCTGAATATAATTTTCGTATTTATGAAGGAGCCATTAATTTCTCTTCAACTAATAAATATCTGCTTAATACGAACTATAAAAATATTACCGTTAATGATTTTAAGGAATACTATATTGGCTATATTTCCAAAGAAAATATCATTATTACTGATGATGAATATTCTCCTCTTTGGGAAGGATTTAAAGAACCTTTACATGAATGAAAGCAACCTGAAGTAAAAAAAGAGCCTTTTAGTTTTGAAGATGATAAGTACATTAATCTTAAATTTTCCAATATTACAGCAGATTTTATCTGAAAACTTCATTGTATATTTGAGATACTTGATGCTCACAATACTCAGATGCAAAGAATTAATAATAGAGAATACTTTTATTTAACTCCTTATTTTTATTTTTTTCAACCAGAAAAAAAGATAATTTTCACAATCCCTGATACTGATTACACTATTGACGAAACATTTTTTAATAAATGAAAAGAATTTGTAATTAACGCAATTAAAAGCTGATATTATAAAGAGAATTTAAAAGTTATTTTCCCTTATTTCTTTTGAGTAAAAACAGAAGAGAAAAGCATTATTTCTGAGGTAGAATCATTCAGATTTGATGAGTTTATGAAAATTATTTCTTAACAAAAAAGCCCCAGAAAAACAGGGGCTCAATTATGCAAAAATTTCATATACTATCTCACGACAGCATCCTGCATTTTTCTGTCTCACGACGTACTTAGCAGCAATTGGTAATATTCTTATACTCAAGAACATAGCTGAATTCAAGTTGAAAACAAAAAAATCCCCCGGAAAAACCGAGGGACGTAATGGCAAAGTTACGATCTTCACAGATCCATACTATAAAAGAAAACGACCGCCGCAAAAAGCAGCTGAAATCAACAGTGGTGCTGTTTATACTATTTTAAGTTTCAAAATCAACAACTATTTTAATGCATTTTTCAGCATTTCTATTTCATCTGTAATAATGAAACGCACCCCTAAGTTTTGAAGATTCTTTGCTACTTGAGCATCATTAACAATATAAGCAACTCCATCTACCATATATCTTTCAAGTTTTTGGATTAAGGTATCGGTAAAGTTCTCTGAAGGTGTCATAAAATATGAGAAATAACTTCAAGGGATATCATCTAATCTATCTAATGAATAAGTATCTAATGCAGAAATAATATTTCATTTTGTTCCTAGGAATTTAGAGACATTTTCATCATAAGAAGAGAATATTACTTTTGCATCCATCTTATATTTTTGAACAAGTGTTAATACTTCTTCAAAGACTTTTCCTTTATTTTGAGGACAACTTTCTCATTCTCAGATTTTAAAATCAAGGAATACATATTTAAACCAATCTTTAATTTTTGGTAAGACATCATCTAGAAGCGCAATCTGTTGTCCATCATTAAGAAGACATTGTTGAACTTCACTCCAATTCATATTACAAACATCTCTTGTTTCTTGTTTACACTTTGTTTGACCATAAAGTTTAGGACCATGGAAAACAATTAATTGTCCATCTTTTGTAGCTGAAACATCCATTTCTATTCACTCAGCTCAAGCATCATAAGCATCAGAGAAAGCATTTATTGAGTTTTCTGTAGCGTTCTTTGTTATACCTCTATGAGCTATTAGAATCATTCTATTCTTTTGTTCTACATCCTCTGTTTTTAATCCGTGTTTTTCTTTTTGGAAATCAATTGAAAGTCTTATATAATTCATAATATCATCAACAGGGAAATACTCTTCTCAGTTCATAACTTTCATACGATTAAGATCTATCACTCCTTCATGACCTGCGGTATCTGCGATATTCATCTTTTTCTCTTCGTATCGTTGTTTTATACTTCGTTTTCTTTGAACTTCTTTTGAGAATAAATCGTTATAATTCTCCCAAACTTCAACGGTTCAAGATCAGAATTCATGAAGTAATGAATAGAAAAGATCTGTTTGTTGATAAATTCAGTTTGCTAATTTATTTTCAGGGACTCATTTTCCTATCATAAATCAAACTATTTTAGCGGCAGCTGTAGTTCACCATTTAGCAAATTCTTTATCTTCTAATGGAGTCATTTTACGATGATCTCCTAATACAATAAGGATACCATTATCAAAAAAGTCTGTTGCTTTTAAGTTTTCATAGAATTTAGAGAAAGTTTCATCCTCATAACGATACATTCCTTCCATTGAACGACCATATGGAGTGTTATAAGGAGTATGAGATGAAATTGTTTGTAATGTTAAGAAAAAGCTTCAAGTTTGAGCGTTAACAACCTCTATTGCTTTTTCATAAAGACTTTCATCAGGGGCAGCATCAAAAGTATATTTAGGTTTATCTTCAAAAGCTTCTTCTCAGATAATTGTTTGATAACCTACGTTTTTAATGAAATCTCTCTGATCTAAGAATTCTAGAGTTGCTGTTGATAAGAATGTTGTAGCATATCATAATTTATTAAAGAATTCAGCAAGAGGAAGAGCAAATCCAGAAAAACTTGCATATCTTGTTCATTTATAATCATATTCTAATGGTTCAACTCAAAGAAGTGTTGCAATATGTCCCATATCTGAAGACATTCCATTAGCGTGCATATTTAGAAATGATGTTCAATCATCACTCACTTTATCAATTCAAGGAAGTCTATCATTTAATCCTCAGAATTTTCGAGAATCTACTGATGATGCAGACTCTAAGAATACCAAAATTACATTACTTTTATTTTTCCTTCACTCAACTTCAGTAAATAATTGATCAAAAGTTAATGGAGCTTTATACATTTGAACTGCATATTGAAGCAATGATTTAGCTATTTTTTCATGATCTTCTACAAAATTTTGATAGGTTTCTAAGTATTTGAAAGCCAATTCTGGATTAGCTTGGATAGCTACACGTAATAAATCTTTAACAATTGTTTTTCACTTTTTATCTTTCCAGTTTTTATAGTTATCGATATATTTAAATGCGAGTTCTGGTTCATTTTTTGTAGCTTCTGCTAAGACTTCAAACACATAATCATTTCCATATTCATCTGTAAGCTTTGTTAATGATGAATTATCGAAACTTTCAAAGATTCTTTCTGGATCGTCATGAGCTAAAGCGAACCACCATTGTTTTTTCTTTAACAAAAACTGCATTTCAACCTCAGGAATATCAAGTTTTTCTTTAAGAATATCTTTAAAATCTTCGTTATCTCATCAAATAGAGAAGGTATAAGAATCAGTTATAATACTTTGAAGGACATTCCCTTCTGGAAGTTCTACTCAAGAAAAGTGAAACTGAGGGAAAGGGAATCAATACATTAAAAATGAAAAAACAAGCAATATTATTACTGCGGTATCTCCTATTTTAATTCTTGTTATCCATAGAAATACTTGGATTAAAAGATATAAGAATCCTATACAAAGAAGAAAAACAAGAGCATAAAACATAAGCACTCAAGATCATGCAGTAAGATAACTTGCTCATGAAGTTAGGATTAATCTTTGTTGAAAGAAAAGGATTACTAAGACATCAGCTAAATAGAGTGCTGAAATTACTGCTATTAATATGTATAATATTCATTTAGCAAACCAATTTTTAAGACGAGATATTCAAAAAACTAGAAGTAGGATTAATCCTAGGATTAAAAGATCTGATTGAACTATTGAAAAAAGATAATACAGAACTTCTTGCCAATCCATCAATGCAAATGCATACGAATAGGTTGAGAAAATCACACAAACTTTAGCTAATAGCAAAAAAACAAAGAGAAAGACACAGAATGATTTTATTCAAGCAGATTTTTCTTTTAAGTTTTTAAGCATTGTTTATCTTTTTATTTATCTGTATAAAGAAGTTCACCACCTTCTAGTTCAATATCGGCACAAACATAAATGTCTGGTGTATTACAAGTTCATTTTTCTAATTGTTTTCCTTTTTCATTAATAATATCCTTAATAGTTAATGTTCAAGATTTCTTTGGAGAGAGGTATTGAAGTTGCATCCCTGGTTCTACCACCTCTTTTGGTGAATATTTAAAATATTTCTTTCAGTCTTTTTCGATAGCGTCTGATTCTATTATTCAGAAATAATTTCTATTAAACAATGGTCCTGGACTTGTTTTTGTTGTAAAACTTTCTAGGTTTTCTCCTTCTGGATAATCTTTTAAGTCATTAAACAGGAATCATGACCAATATTCTCTATGAGGGATTACATTTACTAGGTTTTTAATAGATTCATCGATTGGTGTTCAATTTAATATAGCATCTCTTACATGTTTATACGCTTTCACTACTGCTCATACATAGAATTCTGACTTACTTCTTCCTTCGATTTTCATAGCATCAACATATGGAAGTATTTCAGCTAATCTATCTATTGTACAAAGATCTCTTGATGAAAGAATATAGTTAGTATTATTTTCTCATTCTTCGATTTGAAATAGTTTTCATGGTCTTCTATCCTCTTCAAGATATACCTTATATTTAAATCTACAAGCATGAGAACATTCTCATTTATTACCAGGTCTTCAGTTCATATAATCTCACAAAAGGCAACGTCATGAGTAACTCATACACATTGCTCAATGAACAAAAACTTCAAGCTCCATATCTGGTACTTGTTTTTTTATTTCTGCAATTTCATTAATATGAAGTTCACGTGCAAGTACTACTCTTTTAACCCCTAAATCATACCAAAACTTTACAGCAGAATAGTTTAATGTAGAAGTTTGTGTACTTAAGTGAAGATGAGTATTTGGAAGATATTTTTTTAAGATATGAAATGTTCAAGGATCAGAGAAAATTATAGCATCTGCACCTATTTCAGAGATTCTTTCTACTGTTGATTCAAAGATTTTTATATCAGTGTTTCTTGGGAAAATATTCATGGTTAAGAATGCTCTTGCTCAATAAGAGTGGACAGCATCGACAGTTTTTTTTAGTTCGTCAAAATCTAAGATTTTATTTTGTCTCATACGAAGTGAAGTGAAAGGTACTCCCATATATACTTCTTCTGCTCAGAATCTTGCAGCTGTTAAAGCTTTTTGAAATGAACCACCCGGTGCAACAATTGTAGGTGTAACCATATTATCCAATATTTTGAGTTAAAATGTTATTCATTTATTAGTTTTATAATTTAATTTTTTGCTTTATGAAAACAAGGATAATTCAACCGTGAATTTAAAAAGAACTAACAATTAATTAATTGCTAGTTCTCTTTTTCTATCTTCTGTTTTTTATTTATTTTCTGCAGATCTCATTAGCATTAACCATACCCATTGTCTTAATTCTACTCTTCTTTCTGGATTCTCTATTTGAGTCATAATATTATTTTCTTTTAGAGCATTTAGGTGCTTTCTATAATATGGTGTTCATCATGCATATTTCTTTCACCATAAGAGCCTAGACATTATTGTTCCAAATTGTGCTCTTGTTACATCAAGATTTGGTAAAAATTTTGGCATATCTAATCACATTAATCATAGTGCGCATGATTTTACTGCATAATCTTTTATCTCTTCTGACTCCCAATCTCATCTCCAATCATTCCATCTACATTCACTTGGTATCTTCTCTGGAATTTCTTGTCCTAAAACATTAGTCACATAATTTACTACCATCTTTGCTAGATGTCATCTTGTTACTGGTCAATCTGGATTAGCTTCATCTAATGAAGGAATAGTTGTAACATTATATTCATAAGCCCATTCGTATGCTGATAAGATTTCTGGATCTACTGTAACAGTATTTTCTTTTGAAGAACTTGATGATTGTTGAGTACTTGATTGACTTGATGAATTATTTTTTTCAGGAACATTTGTTTGTTCTTCTGTTTGTTCTTCTTGTTTAATCTCTTGTTTCTCCTCTTGCTTATCTTCCTGTTTTTCTTCAGCAGCTTCATGTTCTTGTTCTTTAGCTTTTGGAGTTATTGATTGTCATCCTCATGCTGCTGGAGGAATCAATTGCCGATTCGCAGTTAATGTCGTTATTACTCAATTTTCAGTAGTTGCTCATTTTCATTCTGGAATAAAACCGTTAAATATTATTCAATCTTCTGTTTTCCATCAACCAAAAATATATCACTTTTTTGACACTACTGGAAGTTTTGTTTCTTGTCAATAAATAACATCTATATCACTAACATCTCATGTTCATCAATTAATATCAAAATGAATAGTATAAGTATTTGGAATCCATTTAGCATATAACGTTCTATCTTTTGTAACTTCAGTTCATGTAAAATCAAATAGCTTATTTAATCATGTCTCATACCATCATGAAAATGTATATCATAATTTATTTGGTGAATTATTAATTCCATCCAAAACGTAATTATTTTTTAATGAATATACCTGAACATCAAACGGATCAGAGGGACATGATGATCATATAGTTTCAACTGTTACAACATCATTTTTTATCACATAATCATAATTTGTTTTACAACCATTTCGTTCTGCTCAACACTCTTGTTCTATAACTGCATAAGGTAAATAATCTTCATTAACATTTTCTCTATCATAATCATATATTAATGTTTTATTTGTACATGATCTATTCCAATTAGTAATTGAAACATGTAATGCATCTTCTCATGTAAATCTAAAAACATATTTTCTAGGGACATTTTCACTTGGACTATTAATACTTATTCAATCATCATTCATTATAGTTCAAGAAACATTACTTTTAATTACTTCTATACTTCAAGAATCGTAATAAAAAGTATACCATGGATTTTTTCTCCATTTTGCTTTAACATTAACAATTCAATTTATATAATTTGAATTTGAAAAAGGAAATCTGTCTCAAAATCTATTATTTTCAAAATAATATCGTCAAAGGAAATCATATCAAAGATTAATTGGATTTTCTTGTTTATAAAATAAAGTTGGCTCCCACCATCTCAATTTAAATAAAATATTACTTTCTCAATTATCTTTATCTATATTAAGTATATCAATTCATTCACTATTTTTAAAACAACGTACCGGAAACGCATTTCTAGAAATTGTTGAGTATGAACCAAAACTAGGGGTCTTATTGAAACAATAACTATAATTCGAATCAGCTCCTGGAGTTGAGGTCCACAACGGCATTTCACCACCTTTTGCTGTATTCTTATCATCTCACCAATATCATCATGCATATGGTAATTTTAAATCAACTGAGAAACAATCAATATCATTTCAGCACACTTGATTATTCTGATTTTTATACGTTTCATATATCTTTTTTAATTCATAATAATCAGGAATATGATATCATACTGGACATGGTCATTGTTTATCAGCATCTGAATTTGCCGTAGAAGCTCATCATCGTAAATTTGGAATAAATTCCTCACTCCGACCACCATATCAAGCATCAACATAAATATCACTATAATAATAATTATTTGGTCACAAATTTTTTTCTCAAATACCTTTTATTTTTTTAGTAGAAATAAGATAATTATTACTTATCTTTCAATCTGTATATTTAAATCAATGATTATTTCATCGTTGATAAAAATATCAAAATGTCTCAGGATTTTCAGTAATTGAATAATATCAATAATATTCTCATTGAGCCACTTGCTCTGCTCATAAATTTCTATCCATCAATACAATATTTTGATTTCAAAGATTAACAGAAATATCATTAAACGGAAGCCATTTTGCATATGCAATATTTTCTTTTGAAAATTCAAAATTAAATTCATTTCACCAATCATTATTTTGTCATGATTTTGTATACCATCAAGCGAACATCCATCATGATTGAGCTAACATATTATCTGAAATTTTATTAGGAATTTGAATATTATTAATAGGCTCAAATGAATCTCAACTAAAAATATATGTAAATTGTTTTACATCATTTTTTTTCATTCAAGGGAATGCTCATCAATTAGGATGGTATGTAACAGATAATTCTGTATCGGAATTTCTAATACAGGAATTTCAATCTAAACTTTCAGTATATCATTTTTTACATTTAAACTTTGCATACAAGATAATATCGTCATTTGAATCAACTGATGTACTTATTACTCTTGTGTTTTCATCAAAATTCTCCGATAAATACCATCACATAAATACACTAAAATCCCTCTCAGATTCAGGTAAAAAAATCTCTTTTTCCCGCCATCTTGTTGTTTTCATATTAGAAATTTCACTTCATCAATTAGTATTGAAGACAATATTATTAACTTTATTATCTTTAAAACAACGAACTGGCATTGCCGTTGAACGAGTCCAAATTCTATAACTTGTTAAAGTTCCTCAATAATTATACATAAAATAAGCACGATCTCATTGATATTCAGATGAATAATATGGAGTTGATGACCAATGATATGAAACAGTTCATCTATCTCAAATTTCAGAAGAAGAAAAACGATATCATGCATATGGAAGTTTAAACAAAGAAGCAAAACATTTAGATCCATCATTTCATAGTTCTGAACATATTTGGCGTCATTCACTAGTATTTTTCAAATAATTAAACACCGAATTATGTAAAGAATACCACTCATTTTGAGTAGGTACATGATATCATACTGGACATGGTCATTGTCTGTCAGAATCAGGGCTTCAACTATCTTTTCATCACCATAAATTTCAATTTTCATTAATAGTCCACCTATAAGGATTACCATTTGCCTTTATAAAAACATTATTATAATAATAATTTCAAGGTCAATATTGATCTCACTCAATTTTTGTATAATTCGAATTTATATTTCAATCATTTTTAAATCAATAGTTATTTCACCATTGATAATAAAATCATAATTTATTTAAACTTTCATAATTTCAATTACCGTAATAGATTCAGTTTGCAACAGCTTCTGCTCACAAATTTCTGTCCATAATTATTATTTTTTTTCACCATAATTCAAATTCCAAATCGTTAAACGGAAGCCATTTTGCATAAATAGTTTGAGATTCCGTTGTATCATCAACAACTCACGATCGCTCTATAATTTGATTCGTTTGCGTACTATACCAACCTGCAAACATATAATTTTTTCTATTCGGTATTTGTAAACTATTATTTCATAAAGTAGAACTATAAATACCATCATTCCTTGAATATACAACATCAATAGAATTTATTATAACATTTCATGTTTTAAAATATCATCAATTAGCATCAAACTTAATCGTTATTGGATCTTTCCAATGAGCAAACACCTCAATATCACTCTCAACTACGTCTCCTATATCCCATTTCTCTCAATTTTCAGTATACCATCAATCAAAATCTTTTCACTCATATATAGGATTTTTAACAAAGGAATAAATAGTACCACCGAAATTTGCTGTACAAAAAGGTGTTCATCATAAAACATTTGTATAAACCGTATCTCAATTTATTATATATCTATGTGAAACAAATTCACCAGAAGGACTTCAATAAACACCTCAATTTACAGAATTATACAATCAAGAAAAAACAACTTTATTATTACAAACAGGAGAAATAATTATATCCAAAATCAATTCTTCTGCTCAAGGAATTGTAAAAATTTCTGTCTGGTATCTACTTCATTTCGGTAAATAAATAAATTGACTATCAATACTCTTTTTATTTGTTCAATCCCAAAAAATTCATCAACTTGAATTAAATGTTATTTTTATTGATTCCCATTTTGCATATAAATTAATATCCTCAGTAATAATTGTATTTTCAAAATCAAATTCTTCATCTGTTCAATATTTATACCATCATGAAAAAATACTCAAATTTTTCTTAGGATCCGAAGGCCTACCCGCTTTTTCACCATATGCCAAATATTGATTATTAACAGAATCTCATCAATTTGTATCAAAACTTACAACATATTTTTGAGTAAAATATCATGGAATTCAAGTTTTATCAATAACAGCACGTGCTTTATTTTTATAACTTGAAGAATATGTAGTACCATTTCATCAAACTAATCGTGAATTATTATAAAACATATTATTCGATTGAGGTACCTTATTTGTATTAAAATATTTCGAAACATATATTGTCCTCAAATTATACATGTTATAAAACATATTCGTCATATCTGACACATTAGAAGTATCAAAGCTACTCAAATCCAAAATTTTAAACCCATAGCAACCATAAAACATATTTTTCATACTAGTAACATTACTTGTATCGAAATTACTTACATCCAAATATTTTAAATTGTTACAATTATAAAACATCCATCACATATTTGTTACATTTCTTGTATCAAAATTACTTACATCCAAACTTCCCACATAATTACAACTTTCAAACATACTTTGCATATCAGTCACCTTACTAGTATCAAAATGGCTTACATTTAGTACTTGTAATTTTTTACATCACCTAAACATCCATCACATATTTGTTACATTTCTTGTATCAAAATTACTTACATCCAAATCAATCAAATTATTACACTCATAAAACATAGACTTCATATTTGTTACTTTACTTGTATCGAAATTACTTACATCCAAATATTTTAAATTGTTACAATTATAAAACATCCATCACATATTTGTTACATTTCTTGTATCAAAATTACTTACATCTATTTCTTCTAATTTATAACAATTATAAAACATACTTTGCATATCTATTACTTTACTTGTATCAAAAGAATCAAAATCTGTGCTAACCAATCAATTAAATTCTCTAAACATTTGAGAAGAATCAGAATTCAAATATATCGTTCACGCATCAGTATAATAATAGATTATTCAATTATCATACCATGCATATATTGGATATTGAGAATCTGTCGTTGATATTATATCCTTTGATCATAAGGTTAGTTCATTAGCTCTCTTAAATTCTTTTATTGATGAATTTGGTGTTTGATAACTTGAAACTGTTGAATTTGATGCTAAAGTTTTTAATTTAGTATTAAATGTATTTCAAGGAACAAGTGTTGTGTATTTTCAATTTCCACTTTTTATACACCTATTTCATTTGTTTTCATAACCAAAAATACAATCCCATTTTGCGTATAATTCAACATCTTTAGTAATTCTAGTTCACGTAAAATCAAATTTTATATCTCAAGATAAAAACCATCATGAGAATATACTAAATTCTCTTTGCGGATCTAAAGGTTTAATTCATGTCATATTATCCTCTACATTAATCGAAGTTACCGATCATTTTCATCATTTATAATCAAAAGAAATAGTGTGATATTCCGTTTTTTCAAAAGAATTCCTAAAACAACGAACAGATACCCCATTAGCACGATAACTATAATTTTGGACATCAACCGAACTAGAAGTAAAAGTTAAATTATAAGCATAGACATAACTTGAATGGGGAGAAGAAGACCAATAACTTCCATATCTATCATCTGTACTAATAATAGTAGCACTAATAGCACTACGCGAAAGAGCCAGCGGCAACATAAAATAATCTCTAAATCATGCTATTCAACTATTTACATAAGTATTTCTGTAATATGTATAAAGAGTATTCCATTCAGTCTTTGTTGGAACATGCCATCATTTAGGACATGGTCACTGTCATCATTCTCACCATAAATTTTTATCAGTTGTTGTCCATGAAGGATCTCAAGATATAAACGACGATGATGAATATTCATCCAATTGTGAAACATCTATCTTTTGTTGATATTCAGATCAGTTTATAGCTTCTTGGCTACTTTTAAGATAATCAAATCAATAATTATTTCATCGTTGATAATGATATCAACATGTTGATAAATCTGTAATACCACATCAAGTTCAAGCCATCGTTGCTCAAAGATTTCTATCCATCATTGTTATTCACTGATTAGAATTTGAAGGATCTGCTATTGAAATCATTCAATATTCAAAATTTATTAATTGCTCTTCTCTTACTTGAACAACTATTGTATATACTGAAAAGCTTTCAGCTTCTACTACTAATACGTTCTCTTCTTCGCTTTTTTCTTCATTAATAAAAGCTTCTTCAACTATTAATCATGTTATCTCTTCTATCTTTTCTCATTCATCATCTTTATCATTCAAATGATATACTTTTACTTCTTGTTCATCATTTTCTTCTGCAGCTTTTAAATTTTCATTATTCTCATAATTAAAAGATACCTGAACAGTTCATGTTAGTGGTTGTACTTCTTCTCATGAATAGATGAATGAAATATCAAACGCTACTACTGTTTGTTCTTTTTCTGCCATATTTTCTAATTGTCATGACAATACTTCTTTTACTCATTCATACATATCTCAAGTTACTGCTTTGATTACCAATTCCGTTCAACTATAAAATAATCATGTATCTGCATACACTTCTACTTTAACGTCATCATATTCTGCTTCTCATGTTATTACCTGTGTTTCATATTCATAATTCTTTTGTTCTTTTTCTTCCTCTTTAGATTCTCATATTCAAAAGAAATTCTTTATTGATTCAAACAATCATGTTTTACTATCTTCTCATGATCAATTTCCTATTTTTTCTCCAACTTGTTCCTCTTTTAGATTTTCATTGTTTCATGATAATTTAGTTATATCTCAACTATTAGCTTCTACTGTTGTTCATGATTGTGCTTCTACGGGTGCAACATCATGATTATCTTTACTATTTCAACTACTTATTTGAGCATTATTTCACGATGTTCACTGTTGCTCTATAAGATTACTTTTATCCCCCCCCCCCACAGAAAAATCAGCTTCTGGTTGTGATTTTTTTTCTGGTTGTTCTACTACAACTTCTCATGCAATAGTTTCATCTCACTTAGTAACATCTTTTGCTGGTGCAGCAAGTTCTTCTACTACAGCTTCTTCTACAGGTGCTACGTCTCCTGTTGCATACGCAAAAGGTGTCATAAGTTGAGTAAACAACATTACTGATAAACTAAATACTCAAACAACTTTTTTCATTTTTTTCATACTAAAATCTAAAAAGGAATAGTCCTTTTTATTCTATTCTGAAAAAATTTTTTTCAAAAAAATTTAAACAATCTATTAAACTTTCTTCTTTACTTTTTTTATTTTTTATGAAAAAGCAGAGTTATTAATAAACTCTGCTTAATCTTCATATTATTAACCTATTACGCTTCAATTATTTCTGGTTCATCATCTTTTTTAGATTCTTTATCTCATTCTTTCTTTCATTCATTTGTTGGTAATTCTTTTCTAGGATGTTTCTTTTTCATATACACCATTCAACAAATAATTGCTATAACAGCCACAAGTCCAATTATTCCATAAATAGGTCTTACTGCCAACCAAGCGATTACAACTGTTATAATCCAAACAATTAATGCCAAACAGAAAGTAACTAAACCTGTTGCAGCTCAAACAATATTTCAAATAAAAGGAACAACATCAGCCAAAGTATCAATAATGCTAAATATCATAGAGAAAGCTATCCAAAGAAGAAGAAATCCTACTCATCTAAGAATCCATGTCATTAATGAATTAGCATCATATGCATGTGCAAATAATTCATAAACTGGGACATCTCCTTGTTCTAGAAGAGATATTGATCTATGATTAGATGTCATATATGGTCTAAGAGTTTCATTAACTTGTTGTCCTACAGCACTAGCTTTTCAAGTTTTAACTGTATAGAATGATATTTTCATATCACCAATTTCAGGATTACTCATATCATTTCAGAAATAGAGAAGATTATCTAATTGCTGCATTCAAGAAATTGCTACGATATTCTGTCATGAAAGACTTAAAGATTTTTCATCATTCAACATATTAACATATGCAGTAGTTAATGTATAAGCTCATAAAAGAATTGGATCTTTTGCATAAGTTTCTTCTTCATATTTCCATTGAGGGTTTACATATTCACTTGATTTTTGAAATTTTGAAGAATCTATAGGATAATCTTTCCATACTTTATTATATGTATATGTTGTTGTAGTTGTTTGACTTCAACCTAGATTATCTTCTGTTTCTGTATGTTCTTCTTCCTCCCATTGATACATTTCAACTTTTCTAATAAGTTTCAAATCATTTGATTCTACTCAAAAAGTTTCATCTCTAAGAACTGTTTCATCAGTTGAAGAAGTTTCTCAATTAATATAAACTACTCCATTATTTAATGTAGCGTCGATTTTATCTGCTGATGTTTCTACTGTTTGACTTTCTGTTTCTTCCAATGCAGCCTTTTGTTCAACGAAATTATTCTCATTCCATCAAAGGAGAATAATTCAACCAATAAGCAAAATAAATCAACCAACAATTCATTTCAATGAATTTCCAATACGAGAACCATATCCCGTTGTTGACGTTACTGTATAAGATGGTGACATTTTTTAATAAATAAGATATAAAATTAAGTTCCTTATAGTTTTATCTTTAGGTTTTTCAAATAAAATTAATTAAAAAACTAGCGAATAATAATCCACTAGTTCCTTAATAGTAGTTAGTTTATTGGTAGCGCCCTATCATTTCAAACAATTTGTTAAGAGAACGAGCTACTGGACATGAAACCACATATGCAATAGCGAACCATACTGCAAGAATGATTGCACTTACTATTGTTGCTATGATTATTGCAGAAAGACAGTTCTCAATAGTAATTGCTCTGCCATAAAGGGCATAGAAACCCAACAAGATTGCTGTGACAATTAGTGTCACAATTAAGAATGTTTTACTTATTTTTTTCATACGTTTTGTATTTGTTTTTATTATCACATCACACATTATAATTATCTACAAAATAATGTCAATAGTTAAACAGCTTTTAACAATATGTCTTGATTTTTCAGTTTGGTTTTATAAACATACGTTGTGAATTTTTATTGTGTCCTGATCGTTCAATGGATAGGACCCAGTCCTGCGAAGACTGCGATCCCGGTTCGACTCCGGGTCAGGGCAAATTGTAGGCTTTCAATAGTCAATATTGGAGCTTTTTTCTTGCCTAAAATATTGATTATTTGTGTTTTTTTGAGAAAAGATTATACTTTATATAATTTATATTACTAATTATATTCATATGCATTTAATTCACGACATTCCTGCTTTTGTAGACCAAACTAAAGGATATATTAATGTTGTTGTTGACGTTCCAAAAGGGTCTAATAATAAATATGAATACGATCATAAATTATGATGTTTCAGACTTGATCGTGTTATTCATAGTAGTATGTACTATCCAGTTGATTATGGATTTATTCCACAAACACTTTCAGGAGACGGTGACCCTTGTGATGTTTGTTTATTAGTTACTAATCCAACATTCACAGGATGTATTATTAAAGCTAGACCTATTGGAATTCTTTATACCTTTGATAATGCTTGAGAAGATCCTAAAATTATAGCTGTTCCTACATCTGATGTTGATCCAAGATGGGATGAAATCCATCATATTGATGATTTAGGACATCATATGAAAGAAGAATTATTTACTATCTTTAAGCAAATCAAATTCTTAGAACATGAAAAATATGATAAAGTTGATGTTAAAGGATTTGGTAGCGTTTTAGAAGCTCAACAAGAAATTCTTTCATCTATTGAAAGATATAATGAATCTTTGAAAAATGGTAACTAATTAAATAATAATCTTGAAGTTTTTTTGATGATACATAGACTAAAAGTGTTTATGTATCATTTTTTTATGGAACCATTATCTTCAATTTTACGCCCAAAATCTCTCGAAACTTTTGTTGGGCAACACCATCTTGTTGATGAAGGAATGCCTATTTCAACATTTCTTGAGAATAAAAAGATTCCTTCTATGCTCTTTTGGTGACCTCCAGGATGCTGAAAGACTACACTTGCAGAAATTATTGCTAATAGTATGCAAGCAGAATTTTTTCAATTATCTTGAGTAAGAAGTAAAAAAGAAGACTTATCTGCCATTATTGAAAAAGCTGAATTAAACCAAAAATATTGAACACCGACTCTTGTTTTCCTAGATGAAATTCAGCGCTGGAATAAATCACAACAAGATACTTTATTACCTTTTGTTGAAAAAGGAACTATTACCTTGATTTGAGCAACTACTGAGAATCCAAGTTTTACTGTTAATAATGCCTTATTAAGTCGTTGTCGTCTTTTTGTTTTTGAAAAGATTACTCCAGATGACGTCTTTACCTTTCTTGTAAATCAAAAAGAGACTATTAAAAAGCATTATCCTGAAATAACTATTTCTGATGAAGTTCTTCATTTCTTAGCAAAGAATGCTAATTGAGATTTAAGAAATGCTATCAATCTGCTTGAATCAGCATTACTCTTACTTTGAAAATGAGATTTAACTGAAGAACATCTTATTAAAGCATGAACTCAACAAGTTTATTATGATAGAGACTGAGAAGAACACTATAACATCATTTCTGCTGTTCATAAATCACTTCGCGATTCTGATCCACATGCTGCATGTTATTGGATTCAAAGGATGTTAGTTGCATGAGAAGACCCCTTATATATTGCTAGACGTTTACTTCGTTTTGCTAGTGAAGATATTTGATTAGCTGATAATAATGCTCTACTTCTTGCTAATCAAGTTTATGATGCTATTCAAAAAGTTTGAATGCCTGAATGCTCTATCTTTTTAATGCAATTAGCAGTATACCTTGCTAGAGCTCCTAAATCTAATCTGTGTGAGAAAATAGATTTAGCAACAAAACAAGATGTTCAAAGATTCTGAAATCTCCCTGTTCCTATACATATAAGGAATGCTCCTACAAAGATGATGAAAGAGTTATGATATTGAAAATGATATAAATATGCTCATGATTATCCATGAGCTAAAGTGGATCAGGAACATTTTCCTGATGAATTAAAATGAAGAAAATACTTTTAGATTCATTATTCCTAATGACAAAAATCAATATTGCTTGGTCATGATGATGAACTTGAGGTCATGTCTTTCCAATAAAAAGTCTTATCCAGTATCTTCAAAACCATGAAGAATTCAAAAAAGACGTTGATACTATGGTTTGGTTTTGAAAAAAATGAAGTTTAGAGGAAGAGAACTATGAACAACTAAAGAAAAATATAACTAATCTTTATTTCTGTCCTATCTTTTCTTGAAAACGAAGAAGGGAGAAATCTTTTTCTGCCATTTGTAAAAATTTATGGGATTTAGTTTTATTCTCTTATGGAATACTTCAGTCTCTTTTTGCTTTAAAAAAATATCATATTGATGTCGTTTTTTGCAAATGAGGATATGTCGCATTACCTGTTGTCTTCGCAGCAAAAGTGTTATGAAAGAAGATTGTTGTTCATGAGTCAGATGTTCATCCATGATTAGTTAATCGTATTGCTTCTAAATATGCAAAAAAGACATTTACTGGTTTTGATAATGTTATTAAGGATGCCGAAACTGTTGGTCAAATCTTATCTGATGACTTATTACCTGAAGTTAAAGAAAATCAACAATCCAAGGAAACCAAAGTTCTTGTTATGTGAGGCTCTCAATGATCTAAAAATCTTTATGAAGCACTAGCTGAAGCTCTAAAAAACAAAGAATTAGAGAATATGCATTTTGATATTGTACTCGGAAAACTTAATAAAGAAACATGAAAACTCTTTAATAGTTTTAGCAATGTTACTTGCCATGATTTTCTTTCTCAGAAAGAAATGTGAGAATATTATTTAACCTCTGATATTGCTATTACTAGAGCTGGTACTACCTCTCTTGCTGAGCAAAATCTCTTTGATTTAAAGCTCATTATGATTCCTATTCCTTGGACTCATGATCAAAAAGATAATGCTAAATGGTATGTTAAAAACTTTGATTGAATCTTAATAGATCAAGATGATTCTAAATTTGTTGAAAATCTTCAAAATACCCTAATCTCTTTAAAAGATTACAAAAAATCATTATCTTCAAAAGATAGGGAAAAAGAAATTAGTATAGCTAAAGAAAAAATATTAAATGCTATTATTTATTATTAATATATTACTATGCATATTGTTATTGTTTGAGCTTGAGGAAGTTGAATATCTAATTTAGCTCACATTATTTGGGATTTATGATATAAAAATCTTATTGCTATTGATTCTCAAGAAAGTCAGATTACTACAGCATTAAAAGAGAAGTGAATCCCCGTAAAAATAGGACATTGAAAATATGATATCAAAGATGATGATATTGTTATTTATTCTGAAGCAACAAAAGACTCTCCTGAAGTTCAAAGTGCTTTCAATCTAAAAAAAGAACATCATCTTCCTTTAAAAATTTGGAACTATTTTGAATTTTTATGAGAATTGAGTAAGTATTTCCGCACGATTTGAATTGCTGGTACTAATGGAAAATCAAGCTCAACTTCTTTGGCTATTGTAGCATGAAAAGAATGTATTCCTGAATTATGATTATGAATTGTTTGAGCTTTAGTTCCAGATTTATGAAACAAGAGTTACTATCTAAAAGAAGAGGCAAAAGATGAATTTCATCAACTTTTTGACTATATTTTTACTGGGAAAAGACTTCCTTATGAACTCGTTAAGAAGTATTATTTCTTCTTAGAAGCTTGCGAATATAAAAGACATTTCCTTCATCTTGATTTAGAATACCTTCTAATCACTAACTTAGAATTAGATCATACTGATTATTATAAAGATTGGGAAGATTATAGATCTGCATTTTTACAGATTAATCAGAACACAAAAAAGCTCACTTTTGTTTTAGAGAACAAGGGAAATACCGTTGAAACCGATTATAGTTGATTTAAGGACATTAAAACTCTTCCTATAAGACATTTTGAACTCGATCATGTTCGATGAAAACACACCGACTGTAATGCTTCGTTAATAGCTTGATTATTACAAGAACTCAATCCTAGTTTAAGTATTGAAAGCATTGAGAAAATTTTCAAACCATTTAGATGAGTTTGGAGAAGATTAGAATATCTTTCAACATTAGAGAATTGAGCAAAGGTTTTTAGTGACTATGGTCACATTGCATCATCATTGGAAATATGATATAAAACATTAAAAGAACATTTCCCTGATAAAAAGATTTTTTGTGTTTTTCAGCCTCATCAAATGCGTAGAGTTTTAGCATGATGGGATGAATTTCAAAAAGTCATTCCTGAATTTGATAAAGCCATTATTTATTCAATTTATGCTGCCAGAGAGCCTCTTGAATTATTCAAAGAAGAGCCTCTTTTCCTTGAACACAAATTTAACAGTGTTCGCGAAGTTTGAGAATTCTTTGCTCAAGGAGTTTGAGCTGAGTATTATGAAGATTTTAATGAATTATCAAAAAGAATTCTTGAATTAACCGATAAAGATAGTATTGTTGCCGTTTTTACTGCTTGAGATTTAGATTATCAGATTAGAAAATTATTAAAACTATGTTAAAAAAAATGTGCCACCACCGTGGCACTACCCTGGATCTCCAGGTCTTTTGAAAAAGTACACTTTAAATTACTGTTTCTCACGAAACATAATTAATATATTCAAAGAGCAACTGTAATTCAATACATTTAATTGTATTCGGAAATAACAACGTCTAAATTTATATCTTTTTCTACCATTCACAACAACATTGCTAATTCTTCTTTATCAGCCTGTGAGACGCTCTTTTCTCAGTATTCATCTTTAACTACTTCAACATTATCAACAAGACTTTTCATAAATCAATTTTTATCTTTTTTAAGATTTACATCTTTTTTCAAAACAAAAACTCTTTGATAATCATCAACTTCAATATACACTCCTCAATTAAAGAATTGATAATCGAGTCTCGTTGGCTCTCAAGCCTTTAATTCATAGGTTATAAATGATATTTTTCTTAATTCAGGATACTCTTTTACATCTTCTAAGAAATCTTCTGTTGTTTTAAAATGAACTAAATTGACTCCTTTCTCACGTGAAGAGCTTTTTCTTCGGTTCTCAATTTTTAATTCATCTAATTTTTCTGAATCATTGATTCCGAAATTTCTAACGTCATATTTTAGAACATTTACTGATTGGATTAAGCGTCAAGAAAAAATATCATTAATTCACTCATAATCAATCATATAATCTACTCATCTAAAATTTACAACTACTCATGAATGTCTTCAACTTACAAGTCCTACAAAATTATCATCAGTATTTTTTAGTCTATACATTGATAGTTTTATATCTAATCCTGCTTCTCTTAGTGCATCAAAGAATTTAAAAAGCGTTAAGGTCCGATAAGAGCAGCTTCATCATTTACAATCATAATCAAAATCTCGTATTTCTTCATAGGTATTGTTGTAAAATTGTTCTCAGAGCGTCATATCTTTATATTCATCAATCGATGTTTTAGAGATTGTATTGTGTACTTTTCTTACAGAGAAATTAGAATTTAAACTATTAAGAAATGTACAAACATCAATGAATACATTTTTCTGAAATTCATCATTATTTGAGATTTTTGATTGATTTCTTATGAATCTTCTTAATTTAGTAAAAATATTATCTATTCAAGTTATCACATCTTGAGAAGATCTTGGATAGAACAAGGTATTCATAAGATCACGACAAAAAATATTTTTAAAGCGCTCTCTTCTATTTCCGATATCATTTATCTGTAACGTTTCTCTCATATGTTATTTTTGATAAACAAAAATAAAATATGAAATAATACAATAAAAGTCAAGTATTAAAAAAGCTGAAGTCTCAATAAAAACTCCAGCCTTAATCTTTATTGTACGATATCACATTGGATCCATCCAGAAATCCTCTACTGTCAGATTTGAGGGATTTTCTTGATCAGCCACAATTCTAAGTTCAAATAGCTCTTCAGGCCGCCCTTTGGCATCTGTTTTTTCTATTTTTTCTAGAAGTGGAAGTTCTGAGTTGAGAACATATGGCGAAAGGAATTTGAATCCAAACGCAAAGTAATAAGTTCCATCCTCTGCTACCTCAAGCATCTGAGGATTCATCCAATAGTAGATACAGCTGTAGAGCGCAGCACAAGCCAAGATATGAGGAATTTCACGTACAGCATTCATCTCCTCTATACCACTTGTTAGCATAACACTACTCTTGTATATTGATATCGATACGCGTTTCCCCATTTCATGGAATTCCAAAGAAATATTTTTTGACTCATTTGGCACGAGGAAGCCCGGATTTATTTTCAAATTAATTGTTAAATCGCGGACCACTTTCTCAAACTTTTCTTTGTTGTTTACTCCATCACAATGGAATAGGGGGACACCGATGAAATGTCCTTTACCATCAAAGGAAATTTCAATTGGTACTGGGATTCTTTTTGAACCAACGACTCTTCTCTCCCCAGTTCTAAGAATGTCGTTAATCAGTTCTGCATAAGGGAATCTTTCCATAACTTTACTTTTTTTATTTTTAGTATTTATTTTGTTTTAATGAATATATACACAAGGGCTTTGTTAATTTCAAGTTTTTATGCTAAAAATTTCAACTTTTTTCTTGTTTAAATTTTCTCAACTTTTTTGTCACAAAAAGCAAGTTTATTCGTATTAAAAAGTGAATCTAGAGAGAAATTCCTTGTGAGTCTAACTTTGGGTGTCATTATATATCCTAGTTTTTCTGTTAAAGATGAAATTAAATGAATATTTTAATCAGCAAGGTTGAGAAAGGCTTTCAGACGAAAGAAAGATTGCCCTTTATCAAAGAATTTGTGAGGAGAGATCAAGAGTTCCTCATAGTTTTTTGAGAACCTATGTTTTCAGAAAGAACAGGATTTATGCGATGTTGTCTCTTGTTCTTATTTTTTCATTCTTTTGAATTTTCTTTTGAGATATTCCTGAATTTAATGAATATAGAGCATTCTGGACTGAAAAGACTCCTAGTTGAAATTATGTAAGTGCTGATTATATTGCAGAAGTAATTGAAATTAACTGAGATTACATCATTGAAAAAGAAGGTAAAACTTTCCAGAACTCAGTACTTTTTGATTGAGATATTATTACTTTAAAAGATAGTGCTAAGATTATCTTTAACATTAATGATCACATCAAAACAGAGATTCAATGACCTGCAAAATTCACAATTAATAAGGTTTCAAATTGAAAATATCATTTATTCTTAATGGAATGAGATTATCTAAAGATTGATAGCGATGAAAGTGAAGATATTATTCAAGTAGAAACAGAAGAAATGGTTGTTGCTACAGAAAAAGATGAAAAAATAGCACTAACACTAACAAAGAACAATACTAAAACTACTCTTGAGAATAAATGATCTGCGCTTGTTGTTACTGACAAAGCTGAAGAAGAAGAAATTACTTTAGAGCCAGAAAAACTACTTACTATGGCTCCTAATGATATTACTCATATTAGTGATATTAAAGCATTCTCATCTGCTTTAAGTAAAGGTTGAAATCTTACTTATACAACAAGCATTACTTGAGAAGAGAAAAAAGAAGAAACTGCTGCTGAAATAACTTATAGCGAACTTGAAGGAATTATTTCTTGAGATGTCTTCTTAGCTTCATCAGAAAAATGAGTTGTTGATGTTGATAAAGAAAGCATTAACAATGATCTTTCTTATAGTTCAGATGAAAAAATTATTCCTACAGAGAATCAATTAAGTCAAATAACTGCTGCATTAAACTCAAGTTTCTTATTATGAGATGTTAAGAATCTTTATCTTGCTAAACAAAGTTGAGATACTGCTGCTGTTACTGCTGCTTATAGAACAATCCTTTGGAGAGTAAAAGCTGTTTGAGATGCTTGTGAAGTAGCTATATCACTAGATGCTACATCTAATAGCATTTTGACTCAAATTGATAAAGTTACTGAATGAATGAATAAATATCACTTCCCTCCAACTAAGAAAAACCAACTTGTTACTTTAAAGAATTGGATTAATTATGTTGAAGGAAATGATTTATCTCAGAATTGGGATGAATTCGTTACACAACTCCCTTGAAATTTGAAGTTTTAACTAAAGTTAGGAAATAATAATATATACTTTAAAAGACCTGATTTTCTTTCAGGTTTTTTGCTTTTTTTTGAATTCTGTTTATACTTGAAAAAGCTTTATAAAATCTAGATTTATGAAAAAGAGAGAAACATTTAAAGATAAATTATCAATTCCTGTAAATATTAGATGGATTTCTGCATCTTTTTTCCTTTTCATGGTTTGATGGTGACTTGGATGAGATACTTTTTTTTCTGTTTATGTAAAATCAATTTTATGAGCATGATTAGGAGTTACTTTAATCTGAACACTTTTAGCTTTAGTTAAGCTTCTTGTTACTATTCCTGTTGGAGTTATGAATGATCAAGGGAATACAAGATATCTTCTTTTACTTTGAAAACTTATCTATGCTGTAGCATGATGTCTTTATTTTACAGCATGAATTAATCATTCAGCATGATGGCTTGTTTTAGCTGTTATTGCTAACGGTATTGCAAGTGCTACAATGTTCACCTCTTATCGTAATCTCTATTGAAAAAAATGAAAAGCACAGAATCGTAGTAAAGTGTTCTGAGTATATTTTTCAAGTATGAATTTAGCTTATGTAATTTGAGCTATTCTTAGTGCTGTATTAGTATATTATATTGATTTACCTTACATGTATCTTTTTATTGTTATCTTTTCTTTATTATCTGTTATGCAAGATAGCAAGATTCAAGATTTACTTAGTAAGAAATTCAGTAAGAGTTGGAAAAAACTAGAAAATAAGATGCCTAATGTTGAATATGAAATTGATGAAGATCTTGATAATGTAAAAAAACTCCTTGGTAAAAAATGAGTTGTTCCTACGTTTATGAAAGAAATTATTTCTCCAGGACCATGGAAATCAATGTTTGTAACCTTGAAAGGATATTGAATGCCTATGTATGTTGCATTAGGAGCTGAGGCACTTGTAAATTTTATGAACTACGTTTGATTTCTTTTTATTCCTATTGTAGCACTTGAAAATAATCTAACATTACCTCAGATTGCTATTCTTTTTGCAGTTATGAAGTTACCATATATGATTAGTGTTTTATTTTGAGGTGTATGAGATAAATATAGTAAAAAAATTATTATTACTATTCTTGTAATCATTAGTGCTGTAATCTATATTCTTCTTGGAGTTTATAGCTGATTTATTGCTATTGTAATTTTAAGTTTCCTTATTTCTCTTATGATTGCTTTATTATCCCCAGTTACTTCTGCGCTTGTGACTTGATATACTAAGCCAAAAGATAATGGTGTTATGTCTGGATTACAAGAATTTGTAGGAAGAATTTGAGAAATTATTTGAGCTTTATGATTCTGAGGATTCGCAACATTAGTTTGAATGAACAGTGCTTTTGTTATTCTATGAGTTGCGTTATGAGTTTTGTGAGTATATCTTTTAGCTAAGAAAATTATTAATAGAAAAAATAAAGATAATGAAGCATTAAAAGAGAAGATGGCACACATTCCAATTGGAGGGAAATAAACCATTCAGCTTCTTTGTTTTATCTAGTACCTTATCATAATGCCTAAAGAATCTGATAATATATTTAGTAAATTCTCTGACTTCTTCTCTCCTAAAATTGATGAATGAACTAAAAGAGAACTAAATAAATTAAATGAAAAAGCAAAGGATATAAACAAAAAAATCAAAGATACTTATGGTCCTTCTTCATCTTATTACCTAAATCATATCAGATTAATCAACAAATTTAAAAAAGAACCTAAATATCTTAATATCTATAAAAAATATCTTAATAAATTCTGAAGTAATTCAGAACTATATACAAATCAGAATTCACTTAATGCACACATAGTAAATATAGCAAGTGAAACTGTTGTTAATGCTGTTAAAAATATAGAATCCTTTTTTACTCAAAACAAAGAAGATAAAAAGAAAAATGACGCGGCTAGTATGGAGCAAAACGCAAATAGAACAAGAGAAGCAATGAAAATCAACACTTGAAATAAGATAACTGAAATATCTTGAACATCTACTGATGCACTGAAATTCAAAGGAACGGACTCTAATACCTATTTTAGATCATGGATTAACGAAGATCCAAGAAAAACGTGTCGTTGATTATCTCTAAGAGAGTTGTTTTTTCAACAATTAAAAAAACAATCTTATAGCGCTGAAGAAATTAATAAAATGTATCATCAATGGAATATAGAAAGATTATCTAAAATTTCAAAATTATTTAATCTAAAGTATATTACAACATACACCCATGACAAAGGATTAGCTTCTATAAATTCAACGGATCAAGTTGGTTTAAACTATTATAAAACATTTGTCTCTAAACGATGACACATCGATAATAAAGATGAACAAGAACAAAATAATGAAAATGCTATACTAAATGAATTCTCACAATACACTCAGTGAGAATTAATTTGAGAGTTTTTAAAAAATATAGATACAAATCCTGATTGATTGTTAAATTTTCAAATTTTTATCACTTCACTTACGAATTGAAACAATGCTTTTAATTTAGAGCATGCAACCTGAAAATGGAATGAAGACACTCTTATTTTCTTAAATAACTTACTAAATGACCCCACTTTTACAAGTGAGCCAAGATATCAAGAATATGCTACAACTATAAATAAAATCCTTGAGGAACATAAAGATATTGATTATAAGAATAAAGAAAGCAAATTTAAAACATTATCCGAAGATCAAAGAATTCTTGATGAGTATTGGAAAGATCCAGAAGCTTTTTGGAAAAAACAAAATATAGAATGAAGAAGAGAATTTGAATGAATTACTACAGCTGAAATATTAGAATGATGATGAGACTATAAAACTTGAGAACAAAATTTTATAAACAAAAACTCCCAATATCTTGATTCTCAGATTTCAGAACTTTTTGAATTACCTACCTGAGAAAACTTATCTGAAAAAAACAAAGACGAAATAGAAGAAAAGAGAAGTAGAATTCGAAAGCTTTTGCCTTCTGAAGATTTAAACAGAATTTATGATGATTTTTCAAAAAATCCTGAAGTTCAAGAAAGATTTAAAAAATTTTTAGAAAAGAATAATCTTCCTGCTATTGATCTCAACAACTACTCTATCAAATCAGCTATCCTAAATGGTAATTTTGAAGGTAATAAATATGAAGAAGCTTTGAAAGATTGTTATAATGGTATATGGAGCATGTTCTGAAATGAAATCATGTGACTTACCAATAAAGCATTACAATATTTAAAGACTGAAAGTTGATGAACAGCCTTAAATATAAGAAATGAAGTATTAAAACATTTACTACCTTGAATATCTATTCGTCCTGAAAAAGAAAATAATTGAATTTTCTATTTTAGAGATGAAAACAATTTGGACACTCTTTATCAATTCGACCCTAAGACATGAGAAATTGCACTTCATGATAATATTTCAAATGGAACAGATTGAGTTGTTGATTTATGATGATGAAGTACCTCTCCATTACTAACAATCAAATGATATGAATGAATTATTAATTCTCTTCAAGTTTGAGAACTATTACCTAATTCAAAAGCTAATAATTTTGAAGAACTTCAAAAAAATTTACTCAATTCAATAAAATCTAAAATTACTGTAGATTGAGTTTCTGATATTGGTGTGGTTAATTGAAAAAATATACAATTACGTAATGAAAAAAATACTTGTAAAAATGAACTTGTTTGAGATTTTAAGTTTTTACTATGAGTTGAAGCATCAAAAGTAACAAAAGAAGAATGAATTAATTATACTCTTTTTAACAGCCTTGCTAACACCTTCAAAAAAATTGATTCAACACCATCTATTGATAATCATCAACTTATTACTATGAGAAATTTCTTCTATAAAGTTTGCGAGAGTGTAAATGCATGAAATCCTGTAAAAGCAGATATTCTTCAATGAATCCAAAATAGTGAAAATGAGAAGAAAAATGAGCAAGAAACTAATGAGAATCTTTGAAATTGGAAAGCTGATTTTATTAAAAAACTCATTGATCCACAAACAAAAACATTTAATATCGACTTAATGGAACAACTATTAAATGATTCAGAATTTCAAACAGAACTAAATAGAAGCAATTTCGCTAATTTGTTAAGAGTTGTCGATAAATGAAAAGAGTTATATGATTTGGAGATTCAAAAAAATAAAGATATTAACAACTTATATTCAGACATCAAAAAAGAGCTTTGGATTGCCTATAATGATGGTATGTTAGAAAATGAACTTTTATCATAAATATTAAGCTTTTAATTTAATTTTTTTTCGGAATTCTATTTGACTTTTAGCAACATTTATATACACTGCACCTTATAGGGCGGAAGCTTGTTTTGTTTTTTGGTAATTTGAATGAAAAATAGTCGCATTATTAAGAACATAATCATTCTCATTATTGCTCCATTTATTGCTTGGGGATTGTTATTCCTTATGAATAATTTTTCTTGATTAACTGCAAGCGTTCTTGATATATGAGAAGTTCAAAAAGTTAAAGATGAATGATGGGACTTGGCTTATAAAACAGAATGATGAATTTTTGAGATTTTTTGATCAGAAAAAGTACAAGCTTCAGATAATATTGTTGTAAAAGTTCTTTATAATCCAGATAAAATAGTATTAGATTCCTGACTTCTTTCTTGAATAAATCATGAAATTATCAGCGATAATACTTGAAACCTAGAGGTTTCTCTAAGCAAACTAAAAGATTGTGATTATAAAGAATGATGGCTTGAAATTCCTTATACTTGAGATGAAACTCAAATTCTCCTTGGTGATTCTCGGAAAGTTAATCAAAAATGAGAGAAAGAGTTACTCAGTATTTGAAATTTAAATAATTCAGAAGAACATTCGATTTTACCTTAAGAATAATCTCAATGAAAAAGTTTTTACTTTGATGTTTATCCTGCCTTTTCGGATTGTGAATATATATTGCATATGCTGCTTGATGATCTACTCTTCCTGACAATTTTCAGGTTGAAGTTAATCCATCTACTTTAAAAGTAAATCAAGCCGTAGACCTTACTATTACCGCCATCAAAAATGGTGAAGTAATGAAAAACTATGAATGATATTTTGATATTGTTGTATTGGATGAAAATAATAACATTTTACAATCCCATGAAGTAACTGTTCCTGATGGTTGATGGTGAAGTATCAGACTTCAAGATCAAGGAGTTAGACCTTATACTCAATGATTAATTCTTAATAAAGCCGGTAATTTTATAGTTTCTGTAAGTGAATTTACGAACGATTCTATTGAAGGAAAAGCTTCAATTACTGTTACTAATGATGAAGCTATAGACGTTTGAACAATTGATATTTATTCTCCTAGCCAAAACGTTACAGAAGAAAATTCTACAGTATCAGTTATGGCTAATGCTCCTGAATATGTTAACTCTCGTATACAAATCTATCTTAATGATTTACTTATTAAAGAGTGACAAACAGATGCAAACTGAACACTAAACGAGAGCATTCAAGTCACTAAAGAATGAACTAATACTCTTGAACTAAGAGCTGTTAATCTACAAGGAGCTACTGTTGCTCAATCACAAATTATTACTTTCAATTATTCTCCTATTCCTACAGATTTACAGCCTGAAATTATTATGTCTCCTAACAGAGACTTAAAGCTTTGAGATATTGTTCGTTTCGAAGTTTGAACTGATGAACATGTAAGTTCTGTATCTCTTTCAATATCATGAGTTCAGGATTATCCAATGGATAAAGAATGAGACTGATATTTTACTAAAAAATTACAATTAACAGCAACTGGAGACCAAGTTGTTAATGTTCAAGTAACTGCAGCAACTGAACCTATACTATATACCTGACTTTATTACTTTACTGTTGAAGATAATATTAAAATCGTCAACTTAAAGATTTACGCTGATGAAACAACAAATTGACTCATTCACCTTGAGTGGGAAACTGCAGGTTGAGTTAGCGATGATTATGCGGTAACTTATTGGATTAAAGGTACTAAAGAAGAAGATGCTTGGACTGATTTTGCTAAATGACCAAATCATGATGTGCGTGTTGGTCCATGACAAACTTATTTGTTTAGAGTCTATGCAACTACTGCAGAACATGTTGCTGAATGAATTCCATCTGAAATCAGTGAATTAAGATATGATTGATTAGGAACTGGAGAGATAACAACAGATCCATTAGTTTCAAAACCACGTCCTGATGATCCAGAAGATACAGGACATTCATCAGCAGAAACTGGTGAAGTTATTATTGAAAAACCTTGAATTGTTGAGGAAGAAGAACACTATGTTCCTGATGCACCAACTTGTATCATTACCAGTATTCAATTTGATACAGAAAAAATAGGTAACAAAAATTATCTTATTTGGAGTCCTATTAAAAATGTAGAGAAATATCTTATTTATAAATCTGATTTTGCTGATTGAAGCAATAAAAAATACGTTGGAGAAACTGATTTACCAAGATTCGAATACCCTTTTGATGCTAAAGCAAAAGAAGAAATTTATGCTTATTATTCTATTGAAGCTGTTTGTACTGATTGAAAGAAGATGATGGTTTCTGAAGCAAATAAAGTACAAGTTTGACCATTTGAAGATATGATGCTTATTCTTATTGCAACAGTTCTTCTTTATCTAATGTATAGAATTTATACTTACCGCATATAATTTCTAATATCAATTTTCTAAGCAATTTTTTAACAAAAAAATATCTTTTATCTTGAAAAAAAATATGGAATTAACAAAAAACTACGAACCCAAAAAAAACATCAATAAAATTAAAAAAGATTCTGTTGATTTCCTATTTCCTATCTTTTTGCCTTCCTATAGAAAAGTTAATTGAAAAAATCTTTCATGATATCTTAATCAATCTGTAGCTTGGAGAATTAGATCAAAAAAAATATGAAAGAATATTCTTCCTTGTTTTATTCGTAACGTTGATACTCTTTGAGATTCATTAGTATTAGAGAATAAAAATGAATTAATTTTCCCAGCAAAACTTCAAAGACTTTATAATCATAAGAATAAAATTTATAAAAAGATTTTACCTGTTCTTTCTCAAATTTTTACACAGGCTCATTTTGATAATATCTACAATTTTTCATTGAGTGATGAAAAGAACTTAGCAATATTAAATAAATTTCAAGAAAAATGACTTTGGAAAGAAAAAGAACAATTAGTATATTGGGATATTAGTACACAAAGTATCGTTGAAGATGATGCTATCGAACGAAGAGAAGAAGAGTGAATAAAACTTACTATTAAATGTTTTGTTGAAACAAAAAATGATGTTTTCCCTCTTGTAATTGATGATCCAACACTCTTTTTCTCAGATGTTGCAGTTGTTGTGCATTCAAATGATAAAAGATATAAGAAACATATTGGTAAAAACATTATCGTTCCTGTTATTAACAAACCTATTCCTATTCTTTCTTCAAATAATATTGATACCATCAAAGATAACTGAATTTTAAGAGTAAATCCTTTAATTAGTGAAGAATTATTAGAGAAAGTTAAAGAACTTGGACTTTCAACAACTGAGGATTATGTTGATAAGAATTGATTGTTTATTGATAAAGTTGAGAATTTCTGATGAAAGTCTGTTTTTGAATTTACTGATAATATTATAGAAACACTTTCAACTATTTGAAATCTTGAATCTCAAGAAAAGATTATTCAAAAGATTCCTTATTCAAAAGCTACTGGACAACGCTTAATTAAAAAAGTTGTTCCTATGCTTGTTCTTGATTTTTCTTGACTCAAAGAAGAGTTTGATACCTGGTTTGATGAATATTTTTCTGAATATAAAGAAAGTATTATAAATGATAATTATGAGATTATTATTGAAACCAAGAATCCTTATTCTCAGAAATTAAGTGTTATTGAAGATGAAAATTGAGGATTTAATCTTTTTAACATTCTAAATTATAGTTCTTGATCTAGTTTCTCATTATTACTCCTCCATTGGTTAAAAAAAGGACATCTTAATCGAGATTTTTCTATTAATGAATTGATTGATCTTATCTTTCTTTTAACAGAAGAAGAATGGGATGATTTTAAAAATCAAATTGATTGAAAAAAAGACGACTTAGAAGAACTAAGAACAAAAACCATTTCTGAGAATTGAATGCAAATTGTTGAAGAATTATATTCTGAATTAGAGAATATTCCTTGGATAGAACAAGTTTCTGACAAAAATTTTTCATTTAAACCTCAAAAACTTTTAGGAGAAGGGAAAAAATTACGATATATTTCTTGTTCTGATAGTTTTCTTCAAGCATTGGCTCTTATTCAAATTTCGACTTCTCAATTTGTTTTCCATATAGATGAACTATCTCCTCATACCATAAAGAACTTCTTTTTCTTTCTTTTCCTTTTGAATTGAAATCAATGTTCTATTTTTCCACATGAAGAATGAGAAATAAAAAACATCAACTATCCTGAAAAATTTAGTAAGTATTCTGAAATATATTGATGGGAATCACTAAGATTATTCAATATTCAAAATGAGAAGTTTGATGAATGAAAACTACAAGAAACTTTTTGATATTTAAAGCATCTTTGGAATCTCTTTAAAATTCTTTATGAAAATTGAGCTTATCCAGAAACACTCCCTAACAATTATGAAATTGATGGGAAATGAATGCGAGCTTTAAATAAATGGAATGAGATTAAAACAAATTTAGAAAGCTTCTCTATCAATTCTATCGAATTTACAGAAACTATCAAAGAATTAAAACATTATACTAGAGAACATTTCACTTGGTATTATACATTACTTAAACAGGAGAAAAAAGATTGAGATAATGCAATTATTCTTGCAGGTCAAATCTTTATGGATATTTTACTTCATCTAGAACCAATTATCCCAGAATTTGTTATCATGGTTGAGCAAATTTTAGGAAAAGAAATTGAGGCACCTTTGATTACTAAATTCTACTGTGAAGTTAAGGATTATAAAATCAATCTCGTTTTTGATATCTTTTATTCAATTTATCAAGAAAAGAATTCTTTATGATTAAAGAAACATGTTCCAATTGATTTCTTTATTCAAGCTAATCCTAACATTATTGAAGTAATTGAATCTTATATTCCTAGCTTAGAATTCTTATTCAAAATTAAGAATTTCAGTTTTATTAGGACTAATGAAAATTGTCCTACTTGATATAAAACTTTCTCAATTCTTGATATCACAATGTGAATCAAAGAGCATACATTAGAAAAGAAAGAAAGCACTTTAGATGAATTAGAAAGAGAATTTAAATCAAAAAAAGAAACTGCTGATTATCTAAGATCTATGCTAATGGCACTTTCTTCTATGCCACTTACTCCATCTGAAAAGATTGAAGAAAAGCAAAAAGAATTAGATACAGTAATGTCTGAAATACAACATTTAGAAATAAAAATACAAAAAGCCAAGATGGAAAAGAAGGCATAATAACGAATTCCTTGAAGAATTTGTGGAAATACTTATAATTAAAGTTAATCAAATGTTTTATATTTTTGTTTAATTATTGTTAAAAATGACAAAAACACCCAAACAAACACTATGGGCTTGGTCATGATCGTTCCTTGTTGTGTTTGTTATTTTATTTTGACTTATCTATGCAAGTAATCTTTCATCTCAAGTTGAGAATGAGGCAGAAGAGGTTACAGAACCAAAAGTTGCTACATTATCAGATTTTTCACATAATCTAATGATTGAAAAACCAGGTAAATTTGCATCTTCACAAGATATTATTGTTACTTCTCAAGCTAACTGAAAAGTATCTGCTATCTATTTTAAAGAAGGACAAGAAGTAAAATGAGGACAACCAGTCGTTGCCTTATCTGATACTATTGCTAGTTATAAGTTACAAGTTGATAATGCAAAGAATGCTCTTAATAGAGCGATCTTAACAAAGCAACAAACAGAGCTTCAAATTAATCAGCAAATTGAATCTGCAAAAAATGCTTATGAAAATGCACAAAAATGATTTGATTTAGCTAAGAAAAGTTCTGAAATTAGTGTTAAACAAGTAAGAAATTCTGTAAGTAGTGCTGATAGTAGTATTGATACTCTTAGAAATTCATTCCTTGCATTAAAGAATTGAACAATAAATTATTTAGATACTGTTATAGATACTTCTGATGCTCTTTTATGAGTTTCTCAATATTATGAAGACAATCTAGATAAGGGAATTGAAGTTTATGTGTGAGCTAAAGATGCTACAAAAAAAGAAAATGCTAAGCAACAACTTAGAGACTTATATAAAACTAAAGATGATATAAAGGCTCTTGCTGATATCCCTGAAGATATTGATCAACTTAAAACTTCAGTAAATAAACTTGATTCTGCAGCTGAACAAATATCTAAATTCTGAGGTACAATGGTTGAAGTTATGAGAAATTCAATAGCATCTGATGGATCTTTATCACAAGCTACTATTGATAAATATATATCTACTTTCCAATGATTTGAAGCTACTAGTGCTGCTTGAGGAACTAACCTAAGATGAACTATTACTAGTTTCAAAAGTCAAGTTGATGCTCAAATCTCTTGATCTTGAACACTTGCCCAAGAAAATGCTAATCTTACTCTAGAAGACACTATCAACAAGACAGAGAATGCATTATTCCAAGCAGAAATTGGTCTTAAAAATGCTAAAATTGCTTATGATACTGTATTAGAAAACAAAGATGTTCAATTAGCTATTCTTGATAATGCTATTGTATCTGCAAAGATTGGTTATGAAAGTGCTTTAACACAATATAATAAATTATCTGTAAGAAGTCCTGTTACATGAATCATCTGAGAAATTCTTACTACAGAATGACAAGAAGTTTGAGCAGGTACGCAAATGTTTAAAGTATCTGGTATCAAAAAACAACAAATTGAAGTTTATATCACTTCTGATGAATACCAATACATTCAAAGTGATAAACCAGTTGAAGTTGTTTATCAAGAAAAAGTTCTTACTTGAAACATTGATTCAATAAGTACTGTTGCTGATAGAACAAATCTCTTTAAAGCAACTATACAATTAAATTCAGATGTTTCTCTTCTATGAGATATCGCAAAAGTAAGATTCCCTATCAAAGTAGTAGATAATACTATACTTCCACTTGATTTAGTGAAGATTCTTAACGATAATGAATGAGAAGTTAAGATTTGGAGTTGAGATACAACTGAATGATTGACTATAGAGATTAAAAAAGTTTGGTGAAATTTTGTGGAGTTAAAAGAAGAACTTCCTTGAGATACTCAGATAATTGTAGGATAAAATTTTTAATAAATAGAAGACCTTGAGAAATTACTTTTTATCTCAGGGTTTTTTATTTTATTAAATTCTTTAAGAATATGCTCAACTTGATTTCTTAAGGCATTTTTTTATAAGCTAAACGTTGTAATTTTTTGAATAATTGGATTAGTTCTATATCCTATTCTCATATATGCGTTATCAAATCTTAAATCAAGATGCTGATTTATCTCTTATTGAAAGATTATTAAAAGTAAGAAACATATCAGATAATATTGAAAACTTCCTTAATCCTACTCTAGCAAATTATTGGCTAGATCCTTTTTTGTTAAATGATATGGATAAAGGAGTCGATAAAATTATTCAAGCATTAAAAAATAAAGAAAAAATTGTTGTTTTCTGAGATTATGATGTTGATTGAATTACTGCAAGTTACACTTTATATAAATTCATTACAAAATATTTAAACTACAAAAATATTACTATTAGATATCCAAATAGAATTGAAGATGGATATTGAATGAAGCCAAAGCATCTTGATGAGATGAAAAAAGAAGGTGTTGATTTAGTGATTACCGTTGATAATGGAATTACGTCTCTCGCAGAGGCTGAATATGCTAAAGAATTGTGAATTACACTTATTATCACAGATCACCACCATGCATTAGATACTTTACCCGATGCTTATGCTGTAATCAATCCACAAGTTTCTCCTGATTATCCTTTTAAAGGATTAGCAGGTGTTTGAGTAGCGTTCAAAGTTTTAAATGCCATGCTCTTAAAATCAACCATCAGCAAAGAAGTTAAAAATGAGATTTTTAATTATTTTTTACCTATTATAGCAATTGGTACCGTTGCAGATGTTGTACCTTTAGTTGATGAAAACAGAGTTATAGTAAAAAGGTGATTGGAAATAATGAATCACCATCCTGAATCTTTACCAAGATGATTAGCGGGGTTTCTTAAGTTTTTAAATATTAAATGAAATATTGATACTTTCCATATTTGATTTGTTATTGGACCAAGAATTAATGCTTGAGGAAGATTAGAAAGCCCATATGATAGTCTTAAAGTACTTTTATGTGAAGATGAAAATCAAGAAAAATATATTCAGAAAATTGAAGATATTAATACTGAAAGAAGGAGAATGCAGGATCAAGCATTTAGAATTGCTGAAAAACAATTAGATCCAGAGAAAAAATTCTTATATGTTTGTGATGAGGATTTTCATGAAGGAATTATTTGAATTGTTGCCTGAAGAATTACCGAGAAATATAACAAGCCTTCTGCTGTATTTAAAATTGATAAAGAAAAACAACAAGCTGTTGCTTCTCTAAGATGACCAGAGTATTTTAATGTTATTGAAATGATAACGAAAGCATCACCTTATTTAAAAAGATTCTGAGGACATAAATGAGCTTGAGGTTTAACAATCGAATTACAAGATTTAGAAAAAGTTATTAAAATCTTTGAAGAGCACTGTGATAGCTGTATTTCTCAAGAGAATTTAGAAAAAATTACTGTTATTGATACCGTATTATTACCTCATGAATGGAATTATGAGGAATTGAGTGAAATTGAATGTTTGGCTCCATTTTGAGAAGGAAATACAGAACCAAGTTTTCTTTTAGAAAATGTTAAAGTTGAAAGAGTTGAAAAGGTTTGAAAAAATTGATGAGCCCATTTAAAGATTTTTTGAAAATTCTGAGAAGAAACCATTACCATTGTCTTCCGATGAAAATGAGATGAAAGTGAAAAGATATGAGACAAGCTTTCTATAATTTGAAACATAAAAAGAGACACCTATAATTGAGGTTTCTTTGTCCACTGAATTAGTTGGCTTGAATAATTACTTATTTTGACACTCAAATACTATACACCTTATTGTCTGTAATTCATGAATAAACCTTATATTGTTTATCATGAAGTTGCATAATTCATTCCCGTGAAAATTTAATCCCTGAGATTTCTTGATTCTTTTTTTCATATGATTTAATTTTAACATTTTTTCAATCCTCAAAAAAACAAGCATTACTTGTTTTTATTAGACACTCCTCTGCAGTTCGAAGTAAAAAGAAATTTTTTCGAGATTTTTCTCAAATAAAAGCATATTCATCGTCTGAAAAAAAATCTAACATTTCTTGAGATCTTTCTTTTATTTCCTCAACATCGATTCCTATTTTTTCTTCTGAAATTGCCAAAAAGATAGTATCTCAAGTATAAGAAGTTGATACATATTTTCACTGATAATAATGCTCAGAATCAATCTTTAAAAGCGTTTCTTCATCAGCTTTAAAATATTCTTTATATGTTAAGAATTTATACAACTTTTGATTGTAGTATGGGGGTTGAATAATCTTCAAAAAGCTATCAGAAAAAGATTTTTCCAAATTTTCCTTCTCGTTTTTGTCAATTTTTTGTAACAATAACTGCATTAAAGAAGATTATGTAAAATAAAGCTAGCTATTCAAGGTTTGAATAAGTTCTTTATTAATAATATTTGTATGTTTCTCAGAAACTTTTCGCATTTTCTGGAAGCTTTTTACTATTGAAGAAAGGTTTTGATATACTTCCTCATTTTCTTGAAAATAGCTTTTCAGTAGTTGAAAAAAATCTACAACACTTTGATAATCCATATTTATTATCTCTTCAATTAACTGGCTATTCTCTTCTCCTTTAACATCCATAAAGATTTCTGAAATTCTTTTACAGTTTTCAGCAGCTTTTAGTCCTTGTCTTTCTAAGAATTTTCTTCCTCTTTCTCAATCTTTTTTAGCATCTTTTTCTATCTTTTCTGCAAATAGTTTAAAACTATTTTTTGGATTAAAAAGAATATACTTCTCTATTATTTCTTCTGTTGAGAAAGGATATGATGGCAAATAATTTTTATGGTTTGATTTTCTTATCTCTTCCATTGATTTTATAAATCTAATAATCTTTCTTTAATTCTTTTATCTCATAATACCTTCATTACAGAGAATAGATCTGGAGTCTGTTTAGCTCAACAAAGTTGAATTCTCAAGAACATTGCCAAATCACCAACTTTTCATATAAATCCTCATTGTTTAAATTCAGCGTTATTTGCTGCAAATCCATATTTTTTACCAATTTCTTTTAATTGATCAAACCAAGTGAGAACATCACCTGAAAGATTATAATTTTGCGCATAATCCTCTGCAAAAGCTTTTAATGTTTCTAATGGTATATTTTCTGGGAATTCTGGTTTATTTCACTTTATTTCTGGCCATTTCTCATCAAAGAAGAAAAGGATATTCTTCTCTATATCTGTATAAAGAGTAAATCTTTTTGGGTCTTTTTCTGTATGTCTTTCAATATTAAGAGCAGCTCTTGTATATTCAGGATCTTTTTTCATAAGATTAGCCAATTCTGTATGATACTTTTCTGCCCATTCTAATCATTGATTATATAATTCTTCAGTAGATATTTTTGAAAGATAGATATTAGCAATATTTTGTAATTTAACAAAATCAAATAATGGACCTGCAACATTCATTTTCTCAATTGAGAATTGAAAATCCATAAATGACTTATCTTCATTTTCTCTTTGCCAATCCTCATAAGATGAATCTGCCAAAGTCATAATATATTCAAGCAAAGCTTGAGCTGGATATCCTTCTTCAAAGAAATATTCAACATTTGCTTCTGGATCTTTTCTCTTACTAAGCTTTCTTTTTTTTCATTCATCCAACTTACAGATAGGAGCAAGATGACAATACTGTGGAGCAGGTAAATTAAATGCATTAAACAATTGAAGGTGCAATGGAACTGATGTTAACCATTCTTCACTTCTTGTAATAATTGTAACTCCCATTAGAGTATCATCAACAATATGAGCTAGATGATATGTTGGAAGACCATCTCATTTTATTAATACAATATCATTATAGTTATCAATCATTGATATATCTCCTCTTATCAAATCATTGAATACGATTTTTTTAGAAGTATCACCATGAGAACGGAATCTTAATACAGGGAAAGTATCACCCTCTTCATGAAATTTCTCAAGAAGTTCATCTGGGGTTTTATTTCTTCGTTCTGAATAATTTCCATATATTCATGGTATTATTTTTGATACCATCTGCATCTCTCTTATTTCATTTAGTTTTTCTTCAGACATCCAACAAGGATATGCCATACCTTGAGATAAAAGATGTTTCGCAAAAACTTTATATAAATCACCTCTTTTAGATTGAGTATATGGACCGTATTCTCCTTTTTCTTCATTTGTATTAATTGGACCTTCATCAAATTCAATTCAGAATTTCTGTAATGCAGAAATAAGAAGTTCTGCAGCTCACTCAATTTCTCTTTTTTGATCAGTATCCTCTATTCTTAATATCATAATTCCATTATTTTGTTTTGCATATTTCCATCCTACGAAAGAAGTATATAGTCCACCAAAATGAAGATATCATGTTGGACTTGGTGCAAAACGAAGAACTTTATCAGTAGTTCTCTTAGGATATCTATGTAATAGTTCTTCAACTGTTTCATGTACGTCAGGAAACAAAATATCAGCTAATTCCCCTCGTGTTGTCATAATCTTTTTATCTTTTATAAAACGACTTAAATGTAGTTAATTAGAGTATAAAAACAAGATTTTATGATATTAAAAAATGCGTCACTATATTAACACTAGGACGCATTGTTCTTTTAAATCCATTTAAAGGACTCTCTTATAACGGTATATTACCGTATCCTTCAGCTGAAGCATAAGACAAACTGGAGCGAAGCCTGGGTTCTTTTCTTCAACACGCTTGATAGCAGCAATGAATACCGATGGCTCCTTTTCAAAGTCGAATGGAACCATTCCCTTATGCTGGTCACCAATTTTGATAGTAACCAAGCTACCCTCTACCTCAACTTTTATTGTCCTTCCGGAGATGAGGTACTCTTCGAAACCTTTTAATTC
>ODAI013824565.1_pt1 | contig 58429 bp, 61 predicted proteins | sample 1539321 | NCBI WGS metagenome assembly ODAI01 (sample SAMN02144231, study PRJEB22623) | gut metagenome | biome: sheep rumen | host: Ovis aries | place: New Zealand | reverse complement strand
TCAAGTCCTTCCTTTACCCTGTCATTATCCACTTCATGCCTTGTGAAAAATAGTATAACCTTATCCGCTTTATACTGTCAAATACTCTAATCTTACATTCAAACGCAATAGTATTATCAGTTATAAACATCCCATCCGGCAGAGTTCTCGTGCCCTGATGAGATATGTCTTTATATTCTTTTATAATATATGTCTGCCACTGTCCGTCTTCATCCTCAAACCTTATCTTTAATGGCATTATATTTCCATCCGAAGAATGCTGGCAGATTACATCAACTTTTCGTCTTTTGTCCATAAAAACACCCTCTTTCAAACACATAATAGAACATATGTTCTAATTTGTAAAGAGGGTAATTGTGGAAGTTTTTTCGTTCACATCACAAACTTCCTGATTTTTTATAACCTGGTATCTAACTCAATTATTGCAAAAATCAAATAATAGCCGCCATGTAATAAGGCAAATATACTGTTTCTCCTTCACGCCTTATATCACCTTCATGTAAAACGTATTGCAATCCAACTTTATTACTGAATTTAGTTTTAAACTTTGTTAAAGATTTGATCGTATAAGTCTTTCCCGATTTTGCTTCAATCGGAATTATTTTCTTATCTTTTCTTATTAGAAAATCAATTTCTATATTAGGTCTGCCATTTTCACTATATTCTATATAGAAAATCAACTTATGACCGTTACTCTTTAGGCTTTGGGCAATAATATTTTCTACAAACATCCCCTCATTAACATGAAGCTTATCGGTAAGGATAGCCTTATATAAATCATTGTCCATAAATGATCCATCTCCAAAGCTAAGATTAATGAGAAGCCCTGTATCCATCATATAACATTTAAATTTTTCTTCGTCCATATTTAAGGTAAGTGCCGGACTTGGATCTGTTACATTTCTGGCAACATTTACAATCATTGCCTCTGAAAGCCAATTAAGCGGACTCTTATATTCTCTGTATCGGGCATTTTTATTGATATGTGATAATTTAAATGTATTGACCTTTGAACTATTTTTTTGTCCTGATAATTCTGATGGAATGTTCTCAAGGATATTTCCTACGTATATCTGATTTTCTTCTTCCTGATTCTTTATGTCGTTTCTATATAGTTCTAAAATTTCTTTCTTTGCAAAATCAACTTTTTCAAAATCCTTTGTCTCAGCATATTTTACAACTGCTTGAGGCATTCCGCCTACACACATATATTCTCGAAACTTACGCATTACATCCTTATGAATATTATTAAGTGACTTAATTTTATCATAATGTTCTTTCATAATAGGAATTGTTATATCATCCCCCATAGCCCATAAGAACTCTTCAAAAGTAAGTGGAAACATTTCAACAGCATATTCTTCAGAAGGTATAAGAATTTCTGTTTTTTCAGTCTTCTTTTTTATCCCTGCAAGCGAACCTGTCTCGATATAATCAAACCTACCATCTTTTATTAATGTTTTCAGTGCTTGTCTTGCTAAAGGAAAAAGCTGAATCTCATCCAAAATTATCAAAGATTCATTTTGATACAACCTAACTCCATACTGCATCTGTATTACATTAAAAAAATAATCTAAATCAAGGAGACTGTTTACAAACAAGTCACGTATAGTATCATTTGCCGACTGAAAGCTTATGGTTACATATGATTTATACTCTCTTTTACCGAATTCTTCTGCAATAGTGGTTTTCCCTACTCGCCTTGCGCCCTTAATAAATAATGCATATTCCGGAGCATATTCATTTTTCCATTTTAGCAATTCCTCATATATTTTTCTTTTTAAAATCATAATAATTATAATCTCCGTTTCACGAAATCGTCATTATAATACGGTGATTTTATCACAAAATCATCAACTTTACAATGTCCATCTTTCACAAAATCATCAAAAAATCACGGATAACTTGAAAATATATATATCATTTTACAACTCTTATGCTAGTATTTTATCTGTTTGCACGAATCATGCACGAAAATTTGGGAAAATGAAAAAATGTATTATAGCGTATGTTGGGTGAGGACGCAAATAATTAATTTTTCAGACAGCATAACGGTACAACATAAACACCATTCTCCATCTGATATGCAACCTTGTTCTTCGTGACCACCATCAGAAATGCCGGTTTTCCTGTTCTTTCCTGATCAATGTCATCAGCAATTTTAATTAGGTTGTCGGCAGCTTTTTTAACATCATCTTCACCGCCGAGCTTGACCTCTATCAACGCCCATGAACCATCATTAAACTGTATTACAGCATCCGCTTCTCTTCTTTTTGAATCACGGTACTTATAAACATGGGCACCTATCGTATCAGCATATACTCTGAGATCATGCACAACCAATGATTCAAATAACAATCCGAAAGTTGTTATATCCTTAAATATACCCTCCGGAGTGATTCCCAATGCAGCGGCACCAATTGAAGGGTCAGTAAAATGCCGTGTCTCCTTTGTTCTTATAGCGGTTCTGCTTCTAAGATTTGGATTCCATGCAGGAAGTTCTTCAATGACATACAAATTCTTTAGTACATTTAAATATTTTGCAAAAACATCTTTATCAAATGTTTCGTCACCTCCTGCACAATCCTCCAGAAGTGTCGTATCAGCTGCAGCTATAGACACATTTCTGGCATAGGAACGCATCAGTTTTCTTGCTTTTTGCTCATCTTTCTTGAGCGGAATATCTTTCAGCGAAAAAATATCATCTGTTACAACAACTTCGTAATAGTCTCTTGCTTGTGCCAAAGAAACATCTCTGTCCTTGCCTATCGCAACCGGCCAGCCTCCTCTGCAAATATAATATGCATAATCATTTATGTCCTTTTTTGACACAGCCTGGGAAAATTTGCCGTTTTTTAGATCCTGCAATGAGACCATTCCATTACTATCCCCGGTTTCATAGAGTGACAGAGTTCTCATCATCTTCCGTATAATTCTGCCATTCCCCGTGTGTCTGTTACCATCATCACCTAAATCTGATTTTGTCTTATCTGTGACGCTTCCGGTTAGGATGTACTGCCCAAATTCGCCGGTTTTATCCACTTCATACTTCACCTGATCCCAAATAAATGATACATGTTGCCATTCATCAATCAGTATAGGTTTTGGTCCATAGTTTAAGAAATGTGTCGGCGATATCTTTGCCAATTCTATGAATTCATTTCTTGATTCAAGGGGCATCAAATCAATAACAGTTTTTGCATATCTGTTCGCCGTTGTTGATTTTCCACACCATTTAGGACCAACAATCACCAAAGCCCCCTTGCTCTTCAAGGTAAACTCTACTATTCCATCAAATAATCTGTTTATATATGCTTTATCACTCATACCTATATATTCTCCATTTCACTCTACTTCATTCACGATAGACATCCTTTAGATATACTCTTTGCATTTAACCACATTGCGCAAGAGCACCTACGAATGCATAGGGGGTATGTCTTAAGTCTTATATTTCCTTAATATTTTAACCCAAATCGGAAGAAAAATCAACTTTTAATCGGAAGAATGTGAGGTTTTAAATCGGAAGAAAAATAGATTTTTAATCGGAAGAATGTGAAACTTATAATATTAGCTTTAGCATTAAATTATTTTTAATTTAATTCTTACTGTTAATCATATATCTTCTTGATTTTCCGTCTCCTTTTGCCAAAATTTTTCCATCTTCAGCCAATTCCGAAAGAATAACCCTTACACGTGCCGAGCTAAGTCCTATATGCTCTCCTATTTCTGCTGCTTTACTTTCGTCTTTGTCCCTAAGAAAATCAAGAATTTTTTTCTTATTTTCAACTGTTTTTGCAGCCTGTCCGTTTCTGCTTGTTTTTTCTGCTTGCTTTTTCTGCTTGCTTTTTCTGCACGTTTTTCTCATTAGAAGCAGAAATTCCTACATTTCTATACAATGTCACACGAACTCCACCACAATCTTCTTCAAATAATGGTGCTTTCATTCCAGCATCTTCAAAACCTTTTTGAATTTTAAGAATCATCAAATTTATTTCATTTATTTTAACATAAATAATTATATTTATAAAGCAAGCTCTAAATCAATTAAATAAAGCTGTAGCTTTTCTTCAATACTACAGCCTAATTAAATCTTTGTTACTCACTATGAAATTTTTGCAATGGTCGGTTATCCGCGTCCATTAAGTCCGGCAAATACAATAACTTATTATAACATAAGTATGAATTAACCTATTAATCTAAATCTTCTTCCAGTACATTATTCTTACATATAAGTCTCTTCTTGCCCACATTATTCAGCAGGTGACGAAAATTGACAGGCATTAGTCTGGTTGTTGGTGATTTATGTGGGATAATTCTAAAAAATGACGTATATCCTTTAAGACTATCTTTACAAATAGCCTCTCCTGCTATTACCTGATCTACAGCATGCTGTATATCCTGTCCCTTTAATTCTATGTAATATGCTTTCTTAGTTGAATCATTTACCAGAAGGTAATCACAACATAATTGCCTGATTACAAGTTCCCCATCCAATCTATAATGACGCACATCATACTTTCCATTGATATTATTAGCAATATGCTTTCTTCCTTTTTCTTCCGAAACAATTCTTGAATCATTTTTATTGCATCTTGAATCCTCTATCCTTAATTCCATAATTAATCCTCCAAGCCTAAATTCAAGTCTGTCAATTTCTCATAAGTCTCGTTTATAACTGAGGATACTCCATCTATCACATCATGATTTATATCCTGATATTCCTCATCCAGTATATTTTCAAGCATACCATTTTCTAGATAATATGCTCCCATAACACTATGTGACAGCCACATATGAGGAGATACTAATTCCTCTACCATTTCCTTGTTTTTAGATTTTCCAATCTTGTCGGCATATAGAAGATTATTAATACTACCAAGTATATATGGACTATGCGTTGTAATAAGCACCTTATTCTTATCATTTTTCGCTATTGAAATAAGTTCAGTTATTGCTTTTTGAGCTTCCGGGAACAAATGTGACTCCGGTTCCTCAATAATGAAATATGTCTTCATGTTTCCAAGCATGTAATAAAATAACATATTAGTAATCCAAACAGCTTCCTGCTGCCCTGAAGATGCATAGTTAAGTTTTATAAATTCACTATCAGACAATTTTAAAAGTTCTTCTCCATCAGAATTTTTATATTCGCCTTTTAAAATTTCTTCGATCTTAGCAATAGCCATTTTTAAGATGGCTTCATCTATATTACTGTTATTATTTAACTCTTTTTTTAATAACTGACTTGGTCCTCTGTCAAAATAAGACTTTATCTGTAATACTCTCTCCAAATAATTTTGTGTACAGTAGTCCATTGTACTCTTCTGTCTATCGTCCATTACAGAATACAAATATCCAATCTGTGCACTTAAAAGGGTAAGCAAACTTCTACCAGCCGGGATATACAGAATTTCCATATCATTTTTAAAAATATCAGAATAAATAATTTTTCTTATATCATCCGCATTCTTTATTCCATTTTCTTTAATTTCATCGTCAAGCATATCAATAGCTTTTGATAATTCATTATTTAATTTGGGCACAACTATTAACTCACCGGCATTCGATTCATTGAAAGTAACTTCCACAAATCTACCATTATCATATATATATTTTATTGATGTGTCGGTATTTCCAACATTTTCTCCAAATGATTGAACAAATGCATTCCTAACTTCAAAAACAAATGATTCTTTCAATGATCTGGTCTCAAACAGGGATTTTCTCTGATTAGTTTTTATTACATATTGAAAAAGAATATCTTTTAAATAATTAAAGAAAAACACACTTTTGGCAACTGTACTTTTTCCTGATGCCTGCGGTCCGGTTAATACCAAAAAATCCTTAACATCTATATCACAATTTTTAATTGGTCCGAAATTTTTAATAATCAATCTCTGCATTTAAATTACCTTCCCTTAAATCCCCATTTTATTAAGCTATACTCTTATATCTTTACAACGCTAATTTATTAAAATAATATCATTATTTATTTGTATTTTCAATCTTTCCATTCAAAATCATAACGATTACAATCTTCATTTCACAAAATCATTCAAAAGTCACAGATAAACAGCCTTATCCTCCTCAACACAATACATAGACTGCTTTCCTCCTAAGTCTCTGTGTGCTCCACCTGAATCTATGCAGATGTACTTATTTCTTCTGTAAATTTTATAAGAATTACCTTCCAGGAAGATAGTAGGTTTATGTCCAACCACCATGAACTTATCCAGCATCTTGACAGGCATGCTGTGTATATCACCGGAACACAGGAAATTGAAATCATTATTTGTATAGCCTACCTCGATGGACTTAATTACATTGATTGTGTCATCATCATTTCTGACTAACACATCTGCATTAAGCCCAGAATGTGTCAATACCATCTTGCCATGTACAAGACTTTCAATCTCCAGATATATTGGAAGACTTTTTATAAAAGCATTTAAATCAGCAATGTCTTCTTTGCTCATCTTCCTCATAGCTTTGAGCATCGGACCTCCACCAAAATGTTTACTAAGCCATACTGTTTCTGACAACCTGCCATCTATGTACATTTCGCAGAAAAGCTCGTGATTGCCTTTAATCATATACACATTTTGAGGAAATGAAGCCATCAGATCTCTTACCTCATCCAAAAGCTCCATGCTCTGACGTCCCCTGTCAATGACATCGCCGAGTATATAAAGCTTATCCACCTGAAAATCCAGATCTTTAATCAGCTTATCAAATATTTTCTTTTCACCATGCATGTCACTAATTAAATATGTGCTCATCGCCAATTCCTTTTTAAATAATCATCCCTATAATCTTCACTATTCTCTCATTCAATAGATGTTTCTTTCTGATTTAATCCTCTTTTTGGTCAATCTTCCTTTGCAGTTGATTACTGTATATCTCGCCAATCTCCTTGCGTCTGAGCTCAATTCCAATCACATTATACTCATTAAGAATATCATCAGGATAGTACTTTTTCATATCTTCAGCAGAAGCTTCAGCAATATTTTCCTCAGTATATCCACATTTTAGCAAAGGCAATTTTGCGTATAAAGACTCAAAATTAGGAAAAATATAAAGTCCTACTATTGTTGTTCCAAGCTCTTCGTTTGTATCATCACATTTAAATATAATATCATCAAATATTTTCAACTTCTGTCTTTTTTCATCAAATACACGAAGTTCTATTGTCTTTATTCCCATCTTTATTTTCTCAAAAGGATCACTTTTTAGATGCATTTTATGAACGATTGTATCTGCATTTCCCCTCATTTTCTCTTTGTTATATTCTTCAGCCTGTATGTTCTTTTGCAACATCTCTTCTGTAAGAACCTTTTTCAATGCTTCTCCGATTGTCTTTTCATAGTCATCCATACTCTTTGATTCCTCTCATATCATATTTTGAATACTCTTTTCGCATTTTCAGATGTTACACGTTCCACTTCTTCTATACTAATTCCTTTTATCTCTGCAATCCTCTTAGCAACGGCAGGAAGGATAAGACTTGTATTTCTTGCTTTCCGCCATTTCTTTCCTGATATGTTTTCAACTTCAGGGTGCTTTGGAGAAACGTAAGGACCATCTGTTTCCAGTAAAAGATATTCCAATGAAATCTCCCTTACTGTTTCTTCAAGGATCTTGGAAATATCCGAGTTCATGAGAAGAGTTCCTCCAATCCCCAGGCAAAACCCTAATTCCTCTGTATATATTCTCGCAACTTCCGGTCCACCACCAAAGCAGTGGCACACTCCGCCATGCAACATATCTTTATATTTTCTTAATATCCTGATAGCATCTTTATCAGCCTGTCTAATATGAAGTATAAGTGGTAATTTCAGTCTGTCTGCCAACTTTATCTGCCACAGAAACCATCTCTTTTGTTTAAATCTATACTGTTCCCTGCGTTTTAAGTGGTAATCCAAACCCGTTTCGCCTACAGCTACCACATTATCTTTATGAGCCCATGCTTCTACCTTTTCCCGATCTTTCCAACATGTATTAGGAGTTCTTGTTGGATGAACACCTACCGCTGGGTATATATAAGAAGGATATTTCTCGCTTAGGTTAAGCAGAAGCTCATTTGAATCAATATCTATTGCAGGTTCTATGACGCAAGCGATATTTTGTTCCTTCATTTCCTTTATCAGCTGTTCACGGGTGCCTCGCTCTTTTACAACAAAATTATCATTTTCTAAAGCAATATACGAAAACATCTGATTGAATAAATGATATGATAGATGAATATGTGAATCTATAAACACTGTTATCTCCTTTCAGATATTCCCAATGCTATGTGTCGTCTTCTTTTTTTGCTGTTGCATTAGGAATATAAACTTCCTTATCCAATCGCACGAGCAAAGAATCCATATAAGTATTAATTTCATAAAGAGTGTGCTCATAATCTTTCTCCGCAATCTTACGAAAACGCTTTAAAAATTTGTCCATATCTATACTACCACGCTTACAATAATTTATGAAGAAGTCTTCGGCCTTTTTTTTCTTGAAACAGTCACAAATAGGGCTAAGATGAAGATATGCTATAACAAAGTAAGAAAAGAGAATATTTTCATGCCCATCTCTTATATATGACTCAGCCTTTATTGCTAGGCGTTTCATTTCATCGGTAGCATATGCTATCTCATCGTCATCTAAGACAAACCTGTCATAATCATGATATCTGTCTTGCAAAAGATGATTGAAATGCTTCGCTATAGTATCATTGTATTTTGATGTTCTTTCAAATCTTATTTTATCATTGCCCATACCGCTTCCTCCAATCATATAATCTAATAATTATAAAGCTTCTCATTGTTATCAATTACAAGTATTTTTCCATCAGGGACAGAATAAAATTTTTTATACCGCTTTTTCTCTTCCTCAGTAAGATTACTGATAAAAGATTTATATTCTGATGGCGTATAATGTGGTATAATCGCAGACTCCTTAAGTAACTCCAAACCCAAAGCTCCTATACCTTCTATATAATCTATATCCTCATTGAAATATTTTGCGAAGTATATATCTTTCCCTGCAAGCATCGCTCCAGCAGAGCTGCCTATATATAAAGTTCCTTCATTTACGTTAAAAACTATATTAGTTATAAAAGCTTCCATTCTCAAATCAACCGCCAAATCAGAAACGTGACCTTCTCCAATATATATAATATCGTATTTTTTATAATACTTTTTCATATACTCTACTTTCTCATCAATACTACTATCATAGGTTAAGCCTTGCCATATGGTTATGTTGTCCTTATTAAATCCTATTTGAACAAAACCATTTATTACACTATCTGTGAATGATGAAATCCGATTCATCCTCAATTCATGAATAACCAATAGTGTCTTAGTTGACAAATCCTCATCTCCATAAATCTGCTTTATCCCTTTTTTTATTAATTTTCTGCCTATCTTATCCTGTATACCGTTTGCTGTTAATATTAATTTCATATCATTTATCCCTCCAAAGCATTACATACTTTTGAATTATCACTGCATAACCTATCTTGAAGACTCAAGTCCGTTTAAAAAATCCACAATATAGCCTCTCCACTGTGCTTCAAAGCAATTCGCTGAAGCTTCAATGAATTGATTGCTATACTCTTCAAAGGATTTGTCAGAGTTATATGAGTACGGATCGTAGTTTGCATAATTATTTATCTCACGGTCATACTGACTTATCTCATACGTTACTATTATATTATCACCTGAATCATTTTTTACTCTGGTTACTATTTCATTTTGGTATGCATGATATGCCTCATGGAGAATAGTAGAACAAGCTTCTAAACTATTGTCTGACATAAGTAGCAGATCACTAATTACAACGATATGTAACGAATCATCATAATATCCCAATTTATATTCAGGCATTACCTCTGAAGCCAAGCTACACTCATTTTCACATCCAAGTGAGCTCAGAACGCAATTTAAATAAATCTGCAAAGAATCTATACGTTCTTCTCTGGATAAGCCGCCATATATCCTTGAACTCAACGGTAGTAATTCATCCCTATGTTCCTCAAGTATGCTTGGTAAATCATTTTTCTCGTATATAGCAGCATTATAATTTTGCACATAATACTGTGAATCGAAAGCGTTAGATTTATCTGTCATATTACCCGATAATCTGCGAAAAACCAACGAACAAAAGGAAATCACAATTAATATTTTGAACAAATCAAATGATTTATGTAAAGATTTACATAGTAATCTTCTCCATCTTATTCTCTTATTCATCAACCGTGAATATGTAAACCGTGACATAATGTGAAATATCCCGAATACCAGACATATTAAAAATGCAGGAACAATGGTCTTATACATATATATCATAAAAATATCACTCCTTTTCTGTATTTTATAGTAAGGATATGCTTATTAATCAGCTCTTGGTCTCGGATTTCATTTTTTCCACACTTCATAAACTCCCCAAACTATAACTGCAAATAATACTATCGCTTCAAGTACATTCAACATCCAAAGTTGCATATTCAACCACCTCTTTAACTTTAGTTATTTAATATCGCTTACACCTATTTCAAAATTATACTTATATCCTAAATTATAAAATTTCTGGGATAATATCTTTAAGATTTATCTGTTCATAATCCATATCATCATATTTATGTTCTATAACTGCTCGTGTACATCTTTTTTCATAATCCTCAATATACTCTATTAATTCATTATAGGAACAACTATCTGTTGAAGAATAGGAATCAAGTAACGCACCGGGCGAGTAGTTCAGATTATTTACTAAAGCATATTCTTCTAGAAAAACAAAAACCTGTTTTGAAGGTATGGAATTGCTTTTGCCATAAACTTGCCTGATACATCTATCATTACTAACTTCCATTGTGACATACGACTTGTCCATATCATTATTTCTTCTTATGAAGAGAATTGTTGTTTCACTTTTTGCATGCCTTTTTATATATTCTATAATACAATTCTTTTGAGAAAGCGATTCCAGACACATATCAAATGCGTCCTTTGACATAATCACAGAGAACTCATTACCATGGTATTCGTAATTATAATGTTCTTTGATTCTTCTCTTACCACACAAAGCATTTATCTCTTTTTTACCAATCTTGTATTCATAAATAATGTTTAATTTGGCGACTATATCCTCGACTTCATCTGATTTGGGCATTTTCATTCTTATTCTTTTAATCTCCGGAAGTTTCTGTTTTAATTCAAAAAATTCCTTATATGATTCAAGCTTAAATTCGCTTCCGAATGAAATCAATCTTTTAAATAAAGCTCTATTAAATTTATAGCCGTAGAACATACCTTCCGGTAAATAAATCTGTTCGAGATACATCCACTGACCTTTTGAAATATAGTCAGATTTTCCAATATAGCCTGAGAACTTTTCAAAAGTTCCTTTAAGAACTTCAAATTTTTCCTCATTATACACAGAGTATATGAAATGTCTCTGATTCAAAATCCGTAAAAGTCTTAATGGTAATCCTATTATTTCCTCAGGATTTTTTCCGAGAATATTGTACCTAGAAACAATTCCACCTAAATGAAATGCTATATTATCAAGCCCTGCTTTATATAGTATTTCCCGCACACCACAATGAGTGGCATAATATATATGCATAAATGCTTTTCTTATCAGATATGGCTTAGTTTCCTTAAACTGTATCTGCGGAAATGCTTTTTTTACACCAAGAAAAAAATGCTCTGTAATTTCTTCGTGATTAAGAGAATAATCAAAACTTTCAATATAATGCAAAAAATCATTTTCTTTTTCTTCTGATAGTCTACACCCCTCAACTATAACAAATCTTTCAAATAAATCAGGATATAACATTGTATCCCACACGTATATTTCGATATATTTACTGCCTTTACATGATTCTCTCACAAAAGGAAATATATGAATCTTAGAGCTATAATTTGCAAATTCCGTTTCCATCATTGAAAGTTCTTCATACGTAGCTAAAGGGAATGTTTCGTAATCACAACAATTAACCTCCGAACACGGATATAAAATGCGTTCAATACTAGAAGATATGTTTTCATTATGATTCACGAGCTCATCCCCTTTCAAAAAATATTTCTCACTATTATATATATCTATAAACTATATAAAAAATTGTATTTTTACTTTAAAAAATCTAATTCACCCCTTTTCCATCAAAATCCTTCTAACCTGTTCGTCAAACCATAACCCACCCTTAGCTCTAGCGGGATTATCTTCAATGTCATCTCCGACCAATTTGTCATAAATAACAATAGCAATTGCATTTGCTTCCACTGCCTCATTAATCGGATTATCATTTATTTCCTTTATTTCATTGACCGGTACCTCATCTATAATAAGTAATTCCTTATTACTATTCTTATCTATTATACAAAACCTAATTTCATTATTATTCAATCTAACATCTATATCTGTTGATTTTCCATCGAGTAATTCATATATATCCAAATCGGACCACTCTTTTCTTTTCAAAAAATCTTCATAGAAACCTTTCATATATTTGTATATTTCTTTATCTTTTTGTTGTTGTAGAGTTACAGCTTCTTCCACATCGTCATAATACGCATTAAGCATTTCCTTAACAGTATCAAGTATAAATACGGCAGACTCCCTTCTTTTCTTGATGCTAACAAAGTTGTATATTTCAGTATGCATTTTATCTACAAAAGTTGCAACTAATGACATAAAGTCATATATACAAGCCTCTCCACCCTTTTTTTTATCATCATCACTTAATTCTATATCCACATTATATCCATTATTATTATCCAGTTTTATTATCATTGTCTGTCACCTCTTTTTTAAATGATTTAATCTATCCTTTATCCTGTAGTAACCGTCATTTTGCCTTCTTTATAAAATTCTAACTTCCCATTACCATCAATTGATTCTTTAGTAACACAGATTCTATTGTAATCATTAGCTATTGCATAATAATCACTGTCTCCGACTACTCTGTCCAATATATTAGATAACGATCTGGCACCCAAATTCTCCTGAATAACCTTTCGGATCAAAATATCATATACTTCACTTCTTATTTCAAGAATCAAACCCTCCTGTTCAAATTCCTTCTGTTTCCTCGCTATAACCCCATTCTGGGGATTTATGAGTAATGCTTTTAATTCTGACCTTGACAACTTATCAAGTCTTATTATACTTGTGATTCTCCCCATAAACTCACGTTGTGCTCCTATATTAATCAATTTATCCCTTAAGTCGTAATCGCTTTTTTCTTTTTCTTGATTTGGTACAAAGCCTATAGGATTTTTAGTTTTACTTTTTTGTTCATATTCATCCAGCTGTACAAATGCACCTCCCAGAATAAATAAAATGTTATTCGTATCTACATCTTCTATCTTTGTACCCGAAATAATATTCATGAGTTGATATTGAGTTATAGCATTGATATTTTCTCCGCTACTTGTGGTATTGGGCATTATAATCTTATCAATTTCATCTATAAATATGATTCCCCGATATTCTTTATTGCCACTTTTTCTACATAAAGTTTTCCACTTTTCTATCATAGTAGTCGCATCATCTCCTGAAATACCTGAAGGTGTCTGTCTGCTGCCATCAAATATCATAATATTATAGTTGTCAGGCAATATATCTATCTTCTCAAGCAACTCCATAAGATAAGTCTTTCCTGACCCCGATGGTCCGATCACCATAATTGGATTTCTAAGCCCATATTTGTTATGCTTGAAAATTGCCATTGCGACTTTTTCTTTATAACTATTTTGCCCCACCATATATTGATCCATGGATTTCTTTAAATACACAGGATACTTCCTTGATTCCAATATTTGCTGTTTATTCATATTCTACCTCACAGTATGATTTAGCTTGCTAAACCTTCTTCCCCTTCTTCCTCTTCCATAATTCTTTTTAAAGTATCCTCCATAGTTGCTGTTGACTGTTCTAATGACTTATCAATTTCTTCCAAAGCATTTAATTGCTCAGATTTATCCATTCCTTCTTCACTTTGATTCATCATTTTTTCAATCAAATCCTTTATTGTATCATCTTCGTCGGAAACAGGATAGCCGTTTGCTGCCTTTTGAATATTCTCCCCATACTCTTCTGCAACAACAATCAAATTACGTTCCATTTCATTAATAGTATCTACTTCAATAGGGTTGTCTTTAAAATACTGCGCAATATGCATATACACGTGACCATTTGATTGTATACATATTTTTCCGTTTTTTATTATTGAATTGATTTGTTCCAGATAATCTCCCAGCATTCTCCTATATGGCTTAAGACACATTACATCAAGGGATAACTCAATGTACAATAGTTCCGCCCTTTCATCCACAACAAATTGCTCAAAATACGTTCTTCCCTGATAAAAACTAAAATATGAAATCCATCCTTTATATCTACCAGATACCGGTGCGTTTAATAACCTTTTTAAACCCTCGTCATTTAATAAAAACTGCTCTAAATTATTATAAGTTTGTTCTGCATTTTGATTATTCATATCATTTTCCTCCTATCTTTGTAATTATCCTTACATAAATATAATCGTGGGAGTATTAAAAAATATTGCATATTTTAAAAATAATTTGAAATTTGGGTATAAAAAGAACAGGTGTTTTAAGCATACTTCGCGATTACACCTGTTCATTACTTATTCTTCTATTTTTTTCTTTACTTTCTCAAGTTCGCTATATACATCATCCTTATCTATTCCTTTATCTATCATTTCTTCCAGATAACGGCATGCTTTAGTGACTTCAAAGCAATCAAACTCCTTATAATCACGAGATGCTATGTACATATATGTAGCTAACACTACAACGTCATTATAATGCTCAATAATCTGCGAACTCTTTTGCTCGTAGTATTTTGCTTTTTCCGCAATTTTACCTACACGCATCTGTAACCTCTTATTAAACCCCGTTCCAAACACCTTCGCCTTACAGAACAATTTATAATCACTCTGCAGTCTTTCTATAAACGGCGCTATATCCTTTTCATCCGCCAGATCAACTAAGTCCCCTGTGTATTTTCTTTTAATCTCTTCATCTTTATATCCGTTTAAGACCTCTTCAAGCTTTTCGAGTCTTTCAATCTCATCATCATATTCTTTTATTATTTTTTCAAGCTCTTCTATCTTCTCCTCATCATCAGATTTTTCATTAAAAAAATAAACCATATTATTCCAGAAGCTATCAGAATCATATGAGATCGCCATTAAGAGCATAGCCAATACCATGAAAAACACCAGCTCTACAAGAAATGATATTCTTCCTTGAAACATCATAGCTTCTCCATATACTAAAAAAAAGGTATAGATAAACGATATTGTTAATATTCCTTTGATTTTCCTGCATTTTTTCGTGGTTTTTTCCCATCCGATAAGCAATACCAAAGCAATAAATAAATTATATATTACAATACTTAGTCTAAACCTTGCTGCAAACGAGTCATAATATTCATAAGCTCCCCAATTCTTATAATAAAAGAAGATTGAAATAAATGCAAAAACAGATATGCACCAAACAAACCAGTCCGGGGTCGGTATATCTTTACGTGATATCTCATTTTCTCTTCGATGTGAGAAAATTTTTTTCATCAACTCCATACTACATCGACCTCCTCATCATTCATCCCATAGATATTTATCATTCGCAAGGTAATACAAACCATACGTTAAGTCTGATTTTATGGTCTTTATGTCATCTAGAACACCATATGAATAATCATCATATCCCTCTTGAATAAGTTCTGTATCTATACCCGTCGGTGTATTATCATAGTAAAATTTACACGCTCTTAATCTTTTATAAAAGAGCAAATTACTATCGTCTTCCTTATCAGCTTCATAATTAGCAAGTACTAAATAATAATACCTTGCGCCCTGAAAAAAAACCTCATCATATATATAATAATATTTATCCTTATGAGTTCCTGTTATAAAATCTTCATTTATATATATCACATTTCCCTCGAGGGCAGATTTTTCATCTCCGATAAGGCTTTTATCTATTTTCACTACAACTTCATCTTCCACTCCAAGATATAACATTTCATAATCAACAAGCTTTTGCAAAAGCACCTGCATTCCATCTATATCTTTTGAGTCACAAAGTTCCTTTAGATGCTCCTCACTTGCATCCATTAAATCATCTTTGTAATCCTTAGCAAAATATTCAAATCCTGCAAACACGTCTCCTATTTCATTATAAACATCTTCATTTAACGGCTTATAAAGGTACGAATAATCGAGCTTGGCGCTGCTATACAAAAATGCACTACATACAATCAAACTCAAAATTCCCAACGAAATATATGTCCATGTATATGATTTTTCTATATCTTTTTTAATTAAATGATATACACCCAATACTAAAAACAAAAAATACAATGCTATTGCTGCTTTTGCAAACATATTAACCTTAATATAATATATTGATAATGTAAATGCTGTCGGTATAAGTCCTACTGATATATCAACTATCAGGTTTCTGTCCGCCTTGAAAATTATATTATTTAGCAAAATAATCATTAAAGCCATAGCAATATAGACCATTGACATGTTGTCTTTTATAACCCTCATATGTAGAAATAAAACCGATTTTCCGGCATTATAGCACATATTGAATGCTGTCAGGTAGAAAAAACAGCTCCATAGTATCTGTGCGATAATATTTTCAAATGTACTATAGACACCTCTTATTTTATTTTTTTCATTAATTTCTTTATCTTTGGACATTACTCTACTCCTCCCTTCTAACATTTCATGTTCTTTTTTTCAGATTTTTTTCAACTTCTATTAAACCTTTTTCGAAGCCTAATTCATAAAGCCCATATATTGTATCGTACATATACTTACAAGTTTCACAATTTATTATATGTGAATTAATGCGATGAACGGTAATTGGTTTGTCTGCATCCGTTGAATATATAAAATTAACTATTTCATCAAAACTTAAATGCTCACTCATTTTCTTTACCACCCTTATATAAAGATACATCCTTTTTCTTATTATCTGATTCTACACTCTTTTCCTCGTCTTTATGTTCTTCTCTATCTAAACGTTCGCTTTCTTTATCTACGATAGTTTGAATTCGATTAGATGCGTCTGCTATAGCACCAGGTGTGAGATTAAAAATTATATCCTTCCAAAGTAAATCTGTCTTTGGTTTCTTTTCATTTAAACGTTCATATATCTTATCAAATATATATGGTGGAAGTTTCTTTTCTACTGCATTCTGTAAATCTTTGGGAAAGTGCTTGACAATATCCTCAATAGTTCTATTATTTAATTCCTTTTCTGCTAACTTAGGCTTACCACTTGCATTTTTCGTAAAGTTATTAGCATTATTTAAAGGGATAATTATCTTTGAATAACAATATCCTAAAAGTCTGTCTATCCCAACATTTAAGCTTAATAAATGTTCAAGTCTGTTTACAAGCTTCTCACTTGCATATTTCTCTGTATACATTTCTTCCACAGATTTTGTTTCGGATTTTTTTATATTTGATTCTTCATTATCAAATGAATCTACAATATAAGGTATATATTTCTTTTCAATTTCCCCATTGGGTTTATTGATTTCAATCGTCTCATTTTTTTTATTTAAAAAATCTTTTATTTTATTTTCAGTTATTGAATTTAACCATGCTTGCCTTTGATAAGAGATATTATACTCAGAATTCAACAAAAAAGATACCAGTTTTTTGTATACTGCGGTATAGACCTCATGGAAGATATCTTCAGTATCTTCACTGTTTTTCAAAGAACTATATATCTTTCTCCAGACATCTTTTTTTATTACCTCATACAATTCATCATATATATCCGCATCTTTTGAATTGTCTGAGCTGACTTTTTTATGTAATTTATTGAAAAATTCATCTGAACCAAAGTATCCCATGTAATAACCTTGTATAATGAACTCATAGGGAAATTCACTACACATTTTCCTTTCTTGTTATTTTTTATATAATCATTTGTAAACACTGTAGATTGGTTAAAATTATTACAGCAACTTCCCTATAAGCTGGCTGTTTTCCTTTGAGATTCTAACCATATCCCTTCATTTGTTATAAATACTTATTTGTTTTTTTATATGTAATTTAAGAATCTTTTTCATTAAAACTTAAATATAGTTCCACATACTCTAGTTCACTTGGATTAAAGAATCTTCCGATCGTGCTACAATACATCGAAAAAGAATTATATTTTCCTTCGCTTACTGAGTAATTTCTCCAACCGTTCAAGACGTATAATATAGCCCCATCCTTATTACATAGATTTGCATATACCTTTACTCTTTCGATGTTTCCAAACTCTTTTCCTATCATTTCAATGGAACCATTAACGTGAATATCAAAGTTATAAAAATATTTTTTTCTCCTATATCAAGTTTTCTTAGTTACTCATCGAACAATCTGAGTTCAACTGTTTTTCTACCGATTTCATTCTTCTCAAAAGGTTCTGCTTTAAGTTTCATTTCATAGGTCATTTCCTACCATCCTCTCGAAAAAATTGCGATATCATGACTGATCAACTGATTACAAATTGACTGAACCTTTTCTTCTTCTGTTATCGCATCGAAAACCAATTGAACGCTCTTAGGTGTAAGTCGATAAGACAGCTCAAGATGCTTAACTCCCGGAATATAAATATGCCCCGCCCGAACTTTAAACTCTTCCGCCATATCCTGCTGGATTTCAACAAATGAAGAATCAAAGTCATACTCGATAACATGATGAATCAGGATATCGTTTCCATCGCCTTTTTCATGGATATGCGAAAACATAAACTTCAGCGTGATGTCATCGCAGTAATAACGATCAATGCTGAATCCATCAACAAATCCTCTTCTTTGGTTTGGAATGCTGAGCTTTATCAGCGCACCATCGATGTCATCATCTCTGTCCTCGAACTTTTTATTGAATGATCTGTATGGCTCGAGTTCCAAGGGGTTGTATTCGTTGTTCTCAGGGATAAAAATAATCGGCATAGTACCATCTCCTTCCTTTATCATCTGTTTTTTAGTAGTTCCCCTGTATGCAAATCTCTGATTCCATCAAGTACAGCATACTGGTTACGCCACAGCTCCGCATCAATGTGAAAATGCCCAAAATACCACTTCCCATAGCTTACTTTCTCAACCACCCACTGAAGATACCCGGTCAGCGGAAGTTCTTCTACCACTGTGTTTTTTATTCCAAGATTTAGTCTGGACATATACTCCACCGTATCCGCCGGGGCAGTATGTGTCAGAACATAATCAACCTTAAAGTCACAGGCTTCGAGGTTTTTTTGTGGCATTCTTGTATTTCTCTTCATCTGGCATCTCCTATAACACTGATCATCCTTGACACCTCCTTTTTATGCTTCTGCTTATATTAACGATACAGACTAAAAAACCTCCACTTTTCAGTGAAGGTTCTTCAAACTTTTCAATCAATTGTCTATCAAAGGACTATCGCAATTGTTATCAAAGCAATTCCCAGTTGAATTGCATAGTTAACAAGTCCGTACTTAAAGTATTGCCCTACTCCCCACGAGACCTTCTTATTCTCTCCTGTCTCGATCCCTGCTGCGTTCACTTTACCTGACAAAATAAACCCAGCCGTAGCGCTCCACATAAACAAAGAGCTTCCTGCACAGATTGCTGCAGCATATGCAACAGCTATCCAATCAGATTGTTCACCAAGAGGTCCCTTACAGATTTCAATTATTACTGGCATCATCGCCGCAGCAGCCGGTCCTGCACTAAATACACCAGCCACTAATGAAGTAATAACCATAATTGCCATCACCAATACTTTTGGATTATCAATGTTGCTTTGTAAATATTCTGCTAGCATATTCAACACACCCGTCTGACTAATAACCTGTGCAAAGAACAAGAAAGAGGCTATTGTTAGAACAGATTTTAATTCCATAATCTGGCCAACTTTAATTCTTTTTATTGAACATATCACCATTGCAATTCCATATCCCAAAATTGCAATGATCTCGGGTGGAATAATTCTCTGTGGAATAAAACTCCACGCAAGAAACATACCTATAAAAACTATTCCCAGCCATTTCAAAACATCAAAACGAATCTCAATATTCTTATATTGGCTCTTAAGGTTGCTAACAGCTAATTCTCGGAGCGCACCATCATCTTTTTCTTTTTTTATCCTCATCCCCCATGTAATAATAAGAACTATCGAAGTTAGTGCAAACAGCGGAAAAGCGTGTATCAAATAGCTGAGAAAGCTCGTAATACCGCTGGTCATAATTACAATGGCAGGGAAATCACCAACTGGTGAAGCTGCTCCTCCAGTATTTGAGAGAGCAAGGATGGCCGCAAAGAAAATACAAATATATTTTTTATCAACCTCAAGAGTCTTTAATAAGACAAATACAATCGGCAAGATCATCATTACAGCTGTAATATTGTTCAAACACGATGAGATTAAAAACATCATGCCCGCAAACATCATCAAGCAAAGCCTTTTCTTACCTTTTGATAACTCTGCTATTTTAATAGCGAGGAGCTGCATTATGCCGGTCTCAGCAATAAGATTTGTAAACAACTCCATAACGATAAGGATTACAAGTACATCATATGAATATCCTCCCATAACGTACCTTATAGGGATATTACACCATAATGCAATAATGCTACCAACTACAAACATTGCTGCAATAAGTATCAGAGAGACACTAGCCTTCACCTGATCCCCAAAAAAATATCCTCTGTTGTTCTTTTTCTCATTATATTCACCTTTAATCTTAGCGGTTGCAGTTGCAGTTATGTTACTCATTCTGACACCTCCATTTCTCACAGATCCTTTGCTGATTCAGTTCCATCCAGCCATCGTATCTTTTAGCAGTTTCCAGTTCCATGTATGGCACGAAGACCTTTTTCCCAAGGAACCCACTATAGTGTTCCACCATCCGATATGTATCCGTCAAGACCATAGGTCTTTCTCCACCCATATATCCACAAATTACCACCATTCCATTTTCAGGGAAAAAAGCATTAGGAAAGAATGGTTCTTCAAGTAGTGTTACCTTTATGCCTTTTGGTAAATTATTCTTCAGTCTCTCTCTTGACTCATGATCCATATCACAGGGCATTGTTACAATAATCTCCACCCAGTCTGCGTTTTCTTTGCTAATCTTTTCGATCAATGCTATTTCGGGTGTAAGAAACATATATTTTCTTTTTTCGAACCCAATCAACCACTCTGCCACTTCAGAAGCCTTTTTATCTATGTCTCTGTCCGGTAGGGGCATTGAAGCCCCTACTTTCTGAATAACATCAATACTATCTTTTACCTTATACAGGTTACTGGCAGTTTCGAAATGCCCGATTTCTTTTGCAGTTTTCTGAATATCAATCATATTAATCCCTCTCCTTCTTCTCCCTGAGATACGTAATAAGCCTCGAAATAACTGCAATCTCATTCGGAGATGTGTTAAGAATATCCACGAACTTCTCCCCTGCCTCACCGTAAATATTCGAATAAATTTTCTGTGCTTCCTCGCCCAGTACCGGTGAAGAAAACCCATATGTATTAAAGAAAACACCTTTCATAGCTATGCCACCTCCTCTTCGATAAGATTGATAAGCTGGATCGCAAGAATTTGAATCTCCGGTGGTGCCTCCCGAATAATCTCAGCTGCCGCTTCAGCTGTATCCTCATCTCCAAAAATCATCTTAAGCAGTGCAATATCCTTTTCATCAAGTTCTACGCGCATAAGCGCTTTTCTTTCATGCGGAGGAATAGGTCTCCTCAGCCCCTCGCGTTCATGCAGCGGAACAGGTCTATCTCCTCTCTGATGTTCATAAATCATGGCAATTCCTCCTTCCGTGTTTTTTTCATAATGATTATTTGAATAGATTTTCATTGCGCTCTCCTCCTTTATATTTATTCTTATTCTCACGCAGCTTCCTTGCTTTCGTGTTCAGTACGAAGTTTGTTTTTTAATGTCAGTACATACTCGCATCTTTCCACAACTTTCTGATCGTGAGATATATAAACAATGCCAGCTCCTATCTTTTTTGCGTATTCCTCTATGCTTGACAAGACATAATTAGTTGCATCTTTATCAAGGTTTGCTGTTATCTCATCAAAAATGAACATTTTGGGCTTTCTAAGGAATGCCCTTGCTAAAGACAATCTCTGTTTCATTCCTCCTGATAATTCATCAGCTTTCTCACTTATAGTGCACTCAAGCGCCTCTCTGATGTCTTTCTTAATAACCGTATCATTATGATCTGCGCCTACGAGATGCACCATCTTAAGAGCATTCTCTAACTCCTCGTCTGTCACTTCTCTTTCCAATCCATAAACAAGATTCTCCTTCACTGTTCCGGCTATGAAAAACGAGATTTGTGGAGTGTAATACAGTAATTCTGTTAACTCTTTTTGGCTGTAGAAGACCTGTTTCTTACCAAAGAGTGTAATATCACCTTGTGTATGCGGATAATATCTATTTAAGCATCTGATTAAGCTTGACTTTCCGCAACCATTCGGTCCCTGTAGTGCTATCACTCTTCCACCAGGAATAATCATATCTTCATACCAGGCTATCGACTTATTCTTTTCCGGATTAGTCACAACTACATTTGAAATATGAATGTCGTTATCGTATGCTTCCCCATCGGACGAACAAATCTCAAATACTTCATCTGTATCATTATTAGCCACTTCTAAAAGAGCCTTTGCCTTTATCACGGATGATGCTGTTTCATCCATAAACCTATACACATCATCGATCGGTTTAACAAGCTGCTGGAATAACAGACACACCGTTATAACCGATCCTGTTTCCATTCTTCCTTTTGAAATCATTACTATCGATGTAAAGATTAGAAGCACCTGGAAAAGAATCTTACAAGCTTGCTTGATACAGTCAAATGTTCCCATGTATCTATGATGTTTCTTTTCCGTTAGACATATCTTTGCAATACTAGGAATCAATCTGTTTTTTTCATATTTTTCAGCATGCATCCCTCTGATTAATTCAAGGTTCGTAATCGACTGGCAGATTTGTCCATCCAGTGCATTTTTCTGACCAACAATAGTCTCTCGTATCCCATTCTGGGATCGAATTTGAAATATAGAAATCACGATTGTTATTACCAGATAAAGCAGCATTATCCCAACCATAATTTTCGGTGCATTGAGCAATACCTGAGTTAAAGTGCATACAGCGATCAAAACGGTAGCAAACACATCATTGCATGTAATTTTTACTAATTGACTCAACCCAGCTACGCCCTGGTTCAACTGTGCAGTTTTTTCTCCACTCAAGGATCCGGAGTAAAAAGAAACCGGCATTTTCAAGAGTTTTTCTATGCTGAATTCACGGATTTCCGATTCATGAGAAGCAATCACACAATCAAGAACAACTCTTCGAATAATAGCTATACATTCAGCAAGCAAGTAAATAGCGCCAAACACTCCTACAGCAACGGCTCCGTCAGCTATTGAAGGGATATTACCATTTGATATGTTTGTATAAAGCTCACCAAGTTTGACCGGCCAGATCGAACCAAGCAGGGATCCAATAAATGCGAGAGCAATTACTCCAGCACATTTGATCTTTGTTCTTCTGCTCAGAATAGAAAAGTATTTTTTCATAAGCATGTCCTCCTTGAGCTGTTTATTTGACCATTTATTTGGTTCTATTGCTATTAACGAATCCCCGCTTCGTTTTATCCACATTTTTTAGTAGAAATTCTTTCGATTAGATACTGTGGTTTAAAATTCTGCTACCTATCATGTGTCAACTTAACGGACGTATTTTGTTCTCTTAGCTATATAAACGAAGTTGTTATGAAGTTCTCCATTTTTGATACATGAATTGTGATGCTAATTGAGTTAAATAACCTTTGTATGATATGCAATCGCAACACCATTAACAAATTTGCAAAGATCCTTTGCTTCAAATACCCCATCACTACAATTCTCAAAACGGACGTAGACTTTCTATGTCCAGTAGTTATGTGAAATTGTATCAACAACAGTTCCGAATCCCCTCTTTGGATGGAGAACTTCATCGCCAATTTCGTAGTATGCGTCTGGTTTGTGTTCTTTGATATGGGTGAGAGTCTTAGCTACGATATCTGAATCAATCGGGGGCTGATGCCATTTGTTCAAATAAGCCAGCACATCAAATTCAGTTACATCATCAGCGTTATATGCTGCTATAGCTTCAGCAAGAGACCACTTTTTCCCAATGGAAGCTGAATCATTATGACAACATTTTGGATCAGCGCCTACCATCTTGCATGCCCACTTCCAATCATCCCCGTGAAATGTCTCACGGCTAGAGTGGCCAATGTACTTTTCCAGATGAGCCACACCAACATAGTAATGTGCATACTCATGCCGAATAACATCAATAACTTCGGCTTCCTCGGTGGATGGATTATTAAAGAACTTACGGTTGAAGCCAAACGCCTTTGGTTCAACGTGCCGGTAGTGTCCAAGAAACCACCCGTAACTATTAAAAGCAATCGACAGAGTGGATCCACTGAGGCCGGCTTTCTTATCAAGTTTACGAATGATAGTACGAATCATGTCTTCATTCCAGTTTTTCGTTATGGTTGACATTTCTTATCATCCCCTTATCATTGGTTTCTTTATTCTGCCATTTACTACTTTGTATATCTTTCGGTTCTGTACAATTCTCGGCTCTCCTTGTTCAAACTGCACGTAGAGAAACTGCTTATTAACTGATGGAAGTGTATCCAAGACACTACCATGGCCAAACTTGTCGTGAAAAACATAATCCCCTTCCGAAAATACACGAAGCTTCGTATACTTCTTGATCAAGCCTTTTTCAAGATATCTTCGCCTGTTTATCGATGGAAGAACAAGTCCCCAGCGATCCTCCTGCTCAAGGATATCAACTGGTTTAATATCCTCAGCCATATAAGCATTCATAAATGAATCATCTGTCGCTGTAGAAAAATACCACGCACGATAGGTTCCATGCTGATCAGTATTGAGAATACCGCAAGCTGTCTTCCATACTATTCCGTGATCATTTTCATCATTGAATAATCCCTTAAGACCCAAAGTATCCACAAGGTAATGGCAGTATTCATGTCTAATGACATCAATAGCGGCTAAGTCATTAAAACTGCTATCATCGAAGTATTTCAGGGAGAATGAAAAACAACGCCAGCAATTATCTTTACCAGGACGATATGAGCCAAGTGTAAAACCATCGCCCAGAGCTTTGCTGAGATGGATAGAAATAGATGAGCCATTCATTCCAGTTCTCGCATCCAGGCTACGGATTACCTCTCTAATATCCTCAACACTCCATTTACCATAAAGCTTAGACATCTGATTTACTCCAATCGAAAAACACGTTCAAGGCAAGCCGCCTTAATCTATATTTCACTACTTGCTTCTCAGAGTAGCTAAATTATCCAGAATTAAAGTATTCACTCGCCATAACCGTTTTTCCCTATTCGATTGAAATGAAACAGCGTTTTCATAGGAAATCTCTATTTCATTTCTCTTATGTATATAGAGGCGAAGCTCTTACGAAAACATCCACTTTTTACTCATCATCAGAATCTGATTCACTTGTAATAGCTATTGTTCCAACCTCCTGAAGCTTCTCAATGAACTTTTCTGTCTTTTCAGTATCCATATGTTCAACCGTGTATGTTCCTCTTCGAGCCTCAATCATTGCCTTCTTAAGAAGGTCATCCTTAAGACCGCAATAGCGTCTCATAATATCAGCGGTTTTTCTTGTGTCTCCAACTGTCACAATAGTCACATCACATTTTTCAGGTTCAGGATTATTTCCCTTCTCTTTCTCCTCTTCGGCCTCAAGTTCTGCTATTTTTTGATCAATTTTGCTGATTAAATCGTCAACATCGATTCCGGATCTTTCAGACTCGCCTGGCATCATGAACGGAAAAGACGGTGAGTTTCCTTCACCTCTAACTCCAAAAGGGTGATCTGCCATCGACTCCCTCTTTTTTTCCTTTACATACTTTTGAATGTCAAAATACGAAGCCGTATTGGTGACTTTTCTCCGAGTCACTTTCCGAGATATATGTTTTTGCTGTGAAATAGTCATTTCTGTAAAATCCGGAATCCACGTAACAAACTTAACTCTACCGGACACTATGACAAGCGCCTGACCAGTCTCCATGGCTGCAAGCTGACTCTGTGTAATAAGCGGTTCTCTTGAGACATGCCCTTCACAATTGATTTCTCTTTCTCCGCAAATCCGTGACAACTCTGTAAGCGTATCCCAGTGGTTAACTCGAAAAGCAATCCTTACATCACAATTACTCATGATGGTTGTTGCATTGCTCTCTCCGTAAATATCAACAAGCTGTGATATAGACTGGAGCACAAACTCAACACGAATATTCCTTGATCTCCCAGCACTCATCAAATGCGGCAAATTCGTGATTGCTCGGCCTATATTTCCAAGTTCCTCAAGAAGGACATTAACTCGTACAGGTAATTTACCGCCGTATTTCTGTTCCGCGATACGAACATAATGATTCATCAACTGGCTCACAAGAACGCCGGTTAATTCATCATAGATCGGTGTTTCATCCGGAACGATAATATAAATTAATGTAGGCTTATCTCCCTTAAGATTGTTGATCCTAAGTTCATCATGGCTCAGAAAATTACGAACACTTATGCTCTTAGTCGCGATAGATAAGCCATCAAGAAAAGTAGATCTGATTCCCGCGCGTGTGTCATTAGCAGTTGTCACATAGCTCTGAAGTTGCATTGCAACGTTCTCATTGCTCTCAGACATCTCAACAAAAGCCTTGAGATATGTCGAAGGTCCGAACCGTTCTTCTCCTTTGGAAATCAGATAATAAACGCTTGCTAAGTTAATCTGATCTGCCTCTGCAAACTCGAACAAAGCATACACTGCTGCCAAAAACACATTTCTTGCTTCCTTAATCCAGAACGGATCCGTTCCTTTAGCCTCCGGGTACATTGTATGGGCTAGACCTTCTATCATCTGTTCTGCTATATGCCTATTTTCAGGTGTACCGGCTTTCCACAGGACATAAGGAGCATAAAGAGGGTTCCATCCTTCTGCCCCCTCCTCATATAAATTTCGAAAATCAATAACATGCACGTCATATTCATCCGGAATCATATGCTTCGTATTTGCATATATCTCTCCTTTAGCATCTGCAATCACGGCACTCTGCCTGTTCTTGATGAAGGACATTGTCATAGGAATTGTACCTCTACGACTCTTACCTGACCCACTTACGCCAAGAATCATCACATGCCCCTCACCATCATGCGTCAAAACTTTCCCATTATCGTAGGCAAGCACCGGTCCAGCTGCCTCAGTTTTTAAAGCCTTAGCTCTCTCTATTGCTGTTGTCCATCTTTCACTTCTCATAACCAGCCCTCCTTAAAAGCAAACCTTGCCGTTGTTGAAATGTTCACTCACCATCTTCGAGTCAATTCTCGGAGTAAAGCTGCTATAGTCAGCGCAAAAAACAAGATCTTCAGCTACTGCAACCGCCTGCTTTGCACTTGCAACATGATATGTGTTAACCACTTTACACAAGATATCTTCCATTTCCTCTGTATCAACCTCGATGCCGCGCTCAATAATATTCTGAACCACTATTTCCGAGTAATCCTTTACCGAATACGGAGCTACAGATACATCGATGCAGTTCCCCATAGCTTCTACAACGCGTTCCTTAATCAGTTGCATACGCTTTCCAAGACTATCATCGTAGTAAATGATTACCGTTGCACTCTGTGAAACCACTCCAATCTTTTCCACGAAGTAATCAACTTGAAATTCGTTGATATATTCGGAAAGAGCGGATATATCGATTGCGACAACTCCTTCATACTCATTTGTATAAACGGCGTTACTTGAGATATCCTCAAAAATCTGCTTAATTTGCCTAAGACTTCCGTCTAACCTATATTCCAGAAGGGTATCCAATCCATGAAAAGAACGCAGTCTATTGTCATATAAAACCGAAGTGAAGTACTCTGCCACGATGCTCTGCCCATTATCATGAGCCAGATTCATAACTACATTAGGAACTTTTGCTCCGCCCTTTCTAAAGGCATCTGCCTTTCTTGTGATCTCTGAAAGCTGGTTCTTCAGTTCATCTAATCCAACAAGTTTCATCACTATTACCTCCCTATATTATTTCCGGAAATCCCACGTGGTCTGCTATTCCATACTCTTTTGCCTGCTCTCCGGACATCCAGTGATCTCTCTCCATGTCATTTGTCACTTCGGTAAGATCCTTTCCGCAGTTCTTCGCCATTATCGTCGCCAGTTTTGTTTTGATCTTCTGAATGTGATCTGCAACAAGCGATATATCTGTTGCCTGTCCCTGTACACCGCCTAAAGGTTGATGAATCATAACCTCTGTACTTGATGTTACATATCTCTTTCCCTTCGCCCCTGCAGCAAGAAGAAACGAACCCATACTTGCTGCCATTCCGTTTGCTACTGTGACGACATCGCAAGGGATCTCATTCATGACATCAAAGATAGCCAAACCGTCACTAACCGCCCCTCCCGGACTGTTGATAAACATATAAATGTCCTTGTCTGATTTTGCTGCGAGATATCTGAGCTGTGTAATGGTAGAAATAGCACTTTCCCCATTCACCTCGCCGTTTAAATAGACAATGCGATTTTTGATCATGTCATAGCTGATCAAATCAGTACTATAATCATTCCCATCTGTAGATGTGATAATATGCGGTAAAAAAGCCATTTTCGTTCCCTCCTTATCTTATTTTTCCTGAAACTTCTGCATAAATACGGTTCACATCAGTGTTTGCATCGGCAACAATTATGCCTGTATCTCTCTTAACAATTGAGGGTACGAAAATATCCAATTTATCCTTGAGAATTATTGTTTTACTTCCTACAACAAGAGTGCTTCCAGTAACATTCGTAAGTTCTTTGTTTTCTTTGATCATATAGTCCTGTGCCGTCATGAGTGCCACCGCCTTCCCTTTTTTCTTTGTAGTACTACTAACGGATGATCTTCAAAAAAAATCCAAAAAAAGACACGAAAAAAGACACGAGATAAAAATCTCATGTCTCAGTCTGAAATCCTATTTCTTTATGTATTAATATTGGGTATATTAATCGCCGTCTCGATCAAATTACGTGCAGCATCTGTCTTTTATCATTGAAATAATTGTCTCCCTGATAGTTTTCTCAAAATCTTCGGAAAATTCTGCTCTCTCTGCCACATATCGTTCTGCAGCTCTAATAACAATATCACCCGCTTCTTCTTCATCTATTTTTGCAAGCTCTTCCATACAGTCTGTGCTTTCATAAATCTCTTTGATAGTATGTTCAGTGCGAAATATACTGTACAATTCTTCTCTTACACTACCAGGTAGTGAACAAATAAGATTCATAGCTCTATCATGAGCGGTCTTACCAAAAAGAGCTATTTTTCTTGTGCCACCATACACCTTTGCATACGTATCTGTATCCGTCAAGTCAATTATAAGTTTATTATCTACTACTTGATCCATGTTCTTTCCACTCCTTAATCTCAACAATATTCTGACATATGACATTTTTTGCCATCTCATGTAAGCAGATCTGTTATTAGCTTGTATACAGGCTGATCTTTTCGTATCACAGAATCCACTATAATCCCTGGAATCCTTCGATTAATCATTTCACAAGAAGCAACCGGTAAAAACTTATGAGAGCAAATGTGAGGCTCAGATTCAATAATATATCTTCCGCATCTTTCTTCATAAATAGGATGATAATCGGAATCCCACTTTCTGAATGAATCACCGATTCTTACATACTCAAAGTACGAATAAATATAACCCACGTATGATAAATTATCGTACCCTATAGAATAGTCTTCTAGATAGTATTTTGACCAAACATCTCGTCCAGTACATAATGGGACAACATAGGTTTCTTCACCAATATCCTCAAATAAATACTCATTTATTTCATGTATTAGAGTATTATGATTATTTATAAACACATAACACGGTTTCACCTTATTAAATCGAAGTAAAAAATCGTCATTTTGCTCAATAGTTCTCACCGCTAATGCCACATCATATACATGAGACATGTCCGCGGGGCTGTTACACCATGATTTTGTGTCAAGCCCATGCCCGTCCCACACATTTACATAAACCCATGACCCTGATATACGGTGTACTCGTCCTTGATATACTTTGCCAAGGACATCAGTCCACTTTATAAATTTTCCAATATTAGGAATAATTGTATTACCTGTTACATTTACCATTGGTATATCTAATGTATATTTATCATTGTCATCACCTTTATGATGTCTTATACACATTCCGTCAGGACAATAAGTTAGGTACTCATATTCACCATCTTCATACTTGTATGTGCCTTCAATGCAAAAAAAGAATTCCCCATGATAGTTGCGAAAAGGCTTCAATTGATTATTTTTAAATGCACGATCATAAACTTCAAACAGAGTTATTGATGAATCTACACTGTTTTCATCCATGTTCATTACAGACCTAAGCACATTTATTAACAACTCGTCAGTCATCATAATTCCTCATTTACGGATTATCACAAATTATATCACCAGTCCGTAGGCAGAAATGTCGGAAAGCCGCCCCAATCTACATCATCGGACGGTGTAACAATGTTCTTCATTTTATCCGGAATCTCCGTCCATTCTTTCTTGACCTTATTAAATAGTTCTTCCATATTTCCCAATGGGCTGTTCCCCACTTTTCCATGTCGTATTAGCATAAGGTGAACAAGGTATCCCTCTGCATCATTAGCAAGAGCAACATCCTTCCACCACCCAAATGCACCCGATGCATCAGATTTATTCACATAGCTTACCAGTTTATCAGCAAGCTCCCAATTATCTTCGCCACCACATTCCAAAGCCCAGAATAAAGCCATGTTAATCAGAGAAAATGTGTCCTTCTTTGCCACACCATCCCTTAGAAGATTTGGTACTTCTGTTTTATTTCGCTTTTCAGGATTTTCAATCTCATTTCTTCTGACCAGGTAGGCTAGATTATTCTTATATCCGGTCATCAGATAATCTTCATTGCACTGCTCAATTGCACAACGATATGCTCTTTCTGCGACAGCAAAATTTTTCATCTCATATGCAGACATACCCATCATCGAATAGTCAGAACAATCAGCGTTGTACTCTTTAAGCAGGTCAAATAATGCATCAATATGTTCAACATCCCCTTCTCGTATCAACGCCTCTGTAAGTTTACCGACAATCATGACGTTATCTATGTGTTCATCGTCGCTCTTTACATTTTTTAAAAACTCTAACAGATCCTCATATGATAATGCGGAAGGTTCTTTCTCCCCAAAATCCGGCAATTCATCAAGCCATCCTTCAATCTGCTGCAATTCTGTCTCGCTAGTATCGCCATTATATTTTTTATCAGATTTGTCCTTTTTGCTCATGCATATCACCTACCATGTATAATTGTGAAATTCAAGCACATCCATCGCGGATTACGTATTTACTGAGTAATGCTGTCATAAAGCAAATCAAACTTTGGATCCACAGTTTGCCCAGATTTATTTACGATTGTATTTGTTTTTGTTATTATCACATCAGTATAGCTGTTTTTCGTTCCCTGGAATTTCAACAATGCAATATTAAAGTCAGAATAAATATCCTCTGCTTCATCCTTACTTATTGCAAAGCCTTTATTCTTCTGAATAACTGCAATTTTACAGAGAGCCGAAAGATAGTAAATGTATCCTTCATTCACACTACTTTGTGTCTGAGTTGCGTCACTGATTCCTCTATTTATGGCATCGGCTGCTTCTTCATAGAATCCTCGTTCAAACATAATGTCGGCATAACGAAGAGCACATTTGGGAGCTACTTTTACATTTTCTAAAGCTGATTTTAAGATACCAGCTTCTTTATCAGGATCAAGTATATGATAAACTGATGCCTCTACTCTATAGGATTCCTCGCTATACGGAAAACGTTTTCTAAAGTCAGAAGCAACTTCTATCATTTCACTTTCCTTCGCATCTATATCTTTGTCAGAATCACTTCTATCTATCAAAAACTGCAGGTATTCAACCAAAAAAGCAAAACCTCTCCAAGTCCATCTTCTCTTAGGGATTTTTACCAACGTTTTATATACTTTCTTGCATTCGTCAATTTTATTGCAATTAACCCCGAACTGTAGATAATCTGCAAGTAAATCAACATTTTTTGGAAAAAGCTTTAGCCCGCAATCCAAAACACTGCACGCTAGAGTATATTCATCTTTTCGCGCCAATTCCACTGCAAAGTTATGAAAATCATCAGCATCACCGGATTGCTGATCCTGAGATAAAAACTGGTCAATCAGTTCATATAAATCCTCACGTGCGGCTTCATCGTCCATACTATATATGTATTCAAGAAAGACTTGTGCCTTCGAATTAACTTTGCTGACTGGCAATAGCATATCGTTTCTTTTCTTCTCATCCACACCATCAAACTTATCATCCGTACTGGTTTCAATGATGATTTCTTTTTCATTGTTTGTACTCATTGATTATCTCCTTTCTTATCCGTTCCGGCGCTCTCTGCGTTCTTTTGTTTTTTCTCCTTTTCTTTCTGCTCCTCAGCTTCAAGTTCAGCAATCTTTTTGTCAATAGCTTTTATCGTTGCGTCTATGTCAAAAGGATCCTCCGGGCGATTGTTTGAAACAGCTGAAGCAGAGCCACCAAAAGGATTATTCGGAAGTTGTGGAATGTATTTATTCCTAATTTCCTCCTTTAGTTCAAACGATAAGCGATTTCTCTCCATTCGTTCTCGTTTCTCGTGTTCAAGTAAGATGTAACTTCGATCACCGAAGCGATCAATGTCTAACATGGACACCTTACAGGGTTTTAATCGTCCAGAGAGAACGAGCGCCTCTCTTCGGTCTTTGCTTAAATGCTGTAAATCATAAATGCTTATATTAGGCATATGATTTTTTTGAGTGCCACACAATTCTGATAACTCTCTTAACAATCCTAATTCTCGACTTGTAAAGAAAATCCAGTTAGTACAGTTAGATATTATAGTTTCAGCCTCTTCTGCATATCTTTGCTTTAATGAAGACTGGCTCTGAACAACAAGCAAAAATCTGATATCCCTACTTCTTGCAGCGCTTATCATGGACGGCATATCAGCGATTTTGGGAAGTGACGAAAACTCATCCAATATGTAGTTAATCCTATTTTCAACCTTATTGTCTTCCGTCTGCGTTGCCAAATAAATTAAATATTCATAACTTTCCTTAACAAACATTGATACAAGACGGTGATAGCTTGTTTTTTCATCCGGAGTTATCAAGAATACGGCCGTTTTAGTTTTGCCAATATCGGCAATATCAAAATCATTGTTTGCCAACATTTCAAGCAATGTTGGCTGGATAGTAAACGATCTCATCTTCTGATCAAAAACACTCAGGATACTATTCATGGTATCTTTAGGAGCATAAACACTTCCCGATAGACTTGCTGCAACAAGCTCATCCTCGGAAGCATATTTCCATAGAATCGTATTCTGCGCTTGTTGCTTACTTGAGAATAATGTTCTCCGTAGCGTTAGCAAATTTCCAATATTTACCGCATTTATTGGTGCCGAATGATCTTTACAATATCTAAACAGTAACTGTATTAATCCATATAATAAATCTGATGCCGAAAAATCCCAAAAAGGATCATCCGTTGATCTATCGCTAACCATTAAGTTATTGGCTATATCATTTACAAACTCGGCTGACTTGTCTAAATCTCCATTAATATAAAACTGATATGGAATAAATAATGGATTCCATGAATTACCAAGGCTTGGATCCCTGAAATTAATTTCTACGATATTATAGCCTTGTTTTTTTAAATCCCCAGCATGTCTTGCAAACAATTCACCTTTCGGGTCATTGATTATCATAGACTCTCCTGCATATCCTAAAACCTTAATTCCGGGAGATACAATCGTTCGAGTTTTCAATGAGCCTGTTGAACCATACACTAGACTATGTGTATCACTCGAATCTATATATAGTCTTCTAGCCTCGTAATCATACATTAACGGAATTCCACCGGAGTAATCACTATATTTTTTCCCCGAAAACGTTCGAGTATTTAAATCAAAATACGGATATTCTTTTTTTATTTTATCAATATTTTCAAATCCAGGAATATTTACCATTATAATCCTCCTAAATTGTTCCTTTATCATAGTTAATTGAAGCGCTACGTTCTGCTATGGAATTAATTAATTCTGCTTCTACTGATTCATTTTCTCTTCTAATGTCAGACAAATCCATTTTTGTTTTTCTGATTTTAAATTGGATTTGTTGCACCTTCTCGATTATCCCTGCTGATCTATTTAGTTCTTCTGATTCTTTCTTTAATTGAGCTTCCAAAAAACCCAAAATAATATAAATTTCAACAGCATTATCAATAATATCGATTTTTAATGTTGTTATTTCTTGCTCATTTGATTCTTGCAACAACAAATCCCTCTCTAATACAACTCTATAGTAGGCTACAGTTTCTGTAATCATATCCTTTAATCGGTATGCGCATTCTATCCATCCTCTACTAAGTTCATCTGAGTCATCATCAGGGAGATTTCTAAAAAAGTCTTCTGCCGAAACAAAGCATTTCCCTATGGTTCTTTTGATTCTTATCATTGATTCTAACATTAAGTTTTCATTCTTAGCCTGCCTTAGTGAATCAAATGCACTTATCAATTCAGCCTTCTTAGTTTCAACATCATTATTACTGCTTCTAAAAATTCGCGAAACAACCTGTTCTATTTCTTTAGTTTCATCCAAGGGCTCTCCTTTTTTAGGATTGCCCGATTTTTTTGAATTTTCTCCAAAAAGTCTGTTCAAATATTCTTTAATTCTCTCATCGACACTTGCACTTTCATTTTGGGGAATCTCTTTTGCATTTTTAATATTTAAGCTCAATATCATTGCCGCAGCAAACACGGCAGCAAACAAACGCTCAGCCTCATCGTTATCTACTTCTGGTATTTTGTCAGTAATAGTGTCCGAAAACCATTTAATGTCATCTCTATTAGCAATGATATGTATCGGAACATCTTCGAATAACTCCTTAAGCATTCCAAATTTAGAATAAATGTTCGGAAGTATTCTATCCCGTTCGATGAGTTTTCTCTTATACCAATACTTTTCATTATTAATTGATCTTTTATCAAAATCAGGTTCGCTTTCGCTAGCGCATATCGCCAGTTCTAGAAAACTGATAATATGTTCTTTTTGAGCATCAATATATGCATATCCGTTTGTTGCCGATATATTCGGGATATATTTTCTTCTAAGAGTATTCTTCGTCTTATCATTGACCTCACCTCTTCGCCATGTGCGTAAAACATCAGGATTAAGATTTGCACTATGGGAACGTGGAGAAGTAGATAATTTTACCATAGCACTACAAAAATACGTTTCCCAGATCGTAACAATATCATTATTTGATATTATTTGATACCCATCTTCTCCGTCTATTGTAACTTTTTCCAAATAATCAATATCAAGTTTTTCAAAGCACTCTAAGAGGGCATTCAACAGGCTCTCAGTCGCCATATTCTCCAACTTTTTACCCTCCTTTCGTATAAAAACTATTATTTACTATTACCCACTATTGAGGCTTCTCATTCAAAGCCTCTTATTATTTTTCTTTATCGCCAAACCCCGTATTTCTATTTTTTCCTATCTGGCTTACTAAAGGCAAGAGGAACAAGTCCTCAAATTATAAAAATACGGAGGTAACAACCATGAAAAAATTATACCACTCTTTATCCAAGGTCGATGCATTAGGTATCAAAACTCGTGACCAGCTTTCACAGCACGAAGAACTGTATGCTGAAGTTTTCCTCGATATCGACCATTTTATTACCCACACGGCACTTAGAAGTCATGTCAACGTCAATCGCCTTCTTGAGCTCAAGGACCTTGGTGTAGATCCTGAGGATGTCCACTATGACTCTCTCGAGAGATGTATCGACAAACTCGACCTTGTTCTTGCAAATGACCTGGGCCATATGGTTCCGTATCTCTACACCATCGTTAACCGTCGTGTAATTGATACATATCGTAGCACCATCAAGGAACACAACATGGTAATCTCACTGGATGAAGCTCTTGACCGCCATGACCAGGACGACGATTCCAAAAGAGCTAAGACCCTCGAGGATTACCTTGCGGATCAGAGAGCATCTGCCGAAACCATCTGTGTTGCAAAAGAGGAAGTACTCGCTCTTTTCGAAAAGTACAGTGGCAATTGCGATGCGCTTCTCTGTATGATTGCAACAAAGGTATTTGACGACTCTCCGAGAGAGATTACCAAGGTTCTCATTTCGCAGGGTTCTGTGTCCAAGGCTATTTCTGTATATCAGAAGGAGCTGTCCGAAATCTACGGTATTGATCCCGATGAATATCCTTCTATCGCCCCTGCAAAAAAGACCGGTCTGTCAAAGATTCTCTCAAATGGTAGCAAGGAAACCAAGCCTGTAGCCTCGAAAATCTCAAATATCCTGCATCGAGTAAAATAATTCTTTTCTGGCAGCCATACCCAAAACTGGGTATGGCTGCCAATTATACTATCATTTAATCATCATCGCTACCATCATCCATTAACTCTCTAAGCAATCTTCTCTTGAGTTCGCGTTCGCGGAGCTGGATAATCTGCTTCTCATAATGGTTAAACGCTCTGATAAGCATGGCAACCCGTTCTTCTCTGTTCTCTCTGCTCTCGATGAGTGCCAGAACAACTCCCGCTCTTTCAGTCTTCTGGTCAAAATCATGAGACATAGCGCTATCAACTGCCTCTAAGGTCTCATCGCCAATTGCCTTAATGATTTCAGCATACTGTTCGTTTTCCATCGAAATGGCACTGGATGTATCAATCTTGTGATACGGAAGGCGCTTGTCAATAACACAATCAAAGATTGCAATAGTTCCTGCTTTACCATCCTGAAGCATCTCGTCGTTGAAAAAGAATTCCGTAAGTTTCGTATAAAAGTCAATCTCATCAAGATTTTCCTTCAAAAGCTGTTCCAACTTCTGATCGACGTATGAGCCATATCTGCTCATAAGATTTGCTTCTTCTCTCTTAGTAATTACAACCGGCAATTTCATTGAACCATCCGACTCATCACGTCTTACGCTTTTAATAAATTCCTCAAAAGCATGTGCACGTTCTTCCGGTTCACAGGACTTGATCATCTTATACGCTACTGCGCACAAATTCACATCAGTCTGTGCATGTGAAACAATAACTCTCAGTTTCTCTCTGTTTGTCTTATCTGCCATGGTAGGCACCTCCTTTATCGTTGATAGTACTTCTAACGGAGGATTTCAATAAAAATCCATTTTAATTTACCTACTATTTTTCACATGTAGAATGAACTGATACTATAAATCCATAATTTCAATTGACCAAGAAAGTCCCTTCTTTTTTAGCACTTCTTGTAGAGGTTCCCAATGATAATATCCTAACCACATGGTTTTTCCTTCTTTTTCTATCGTTTCTCCGCTTTCATACATCCATTTTAATAAAGTTTTATAACAACCCAATGCATTTTCTTCAGCAGCAAAAACAAGGGGTGAACTCATATCCTCATCAAAACACGGAGCCCCAAAATTAGGATATTGATAACATTCGTTTCTTATCAAAGAATACTCCAATTTTCTTTTGATCATTATATCTATGCATTCCTTCCAATCATATCTACATGCACTCCTAATAATCTCTGCACAAGTTGCATAACAATCATAAAATTCACCATTGAAGTCGCATTCAATCAACCACATAAGAAGGTTAGAGTATTTATTCTTGCATATAGCATCAATCAACACTCCCTCAGGTTGAGTGTCAATATCATAACCATGACTATAATTATCCATATCAAGAATTGTTTCAATAAAATGTATGAATTGATCCCGTGTTGTTATTTCTCCAATACACTCTGGAATATCTTGAATTGAATCCATTTTTTTCATAATCGCACCATAGTTTTCTTAACACTTTTTCTTCTTGTCCGTTATTATAGGATTATCATCCCAGCGTCTCTTCATTATGGTTAATCGTATACTTTATCCTCTTCTGCTGCAGCGTCTCATCTTCCCTTACAACCGATGCTATCGTGTAAATATTAACACTCTTCCAGCCAGTTACACGACATTCCCAGTCATTAACCTTCATCTTTTCACCTTTGAAATCCACATATGAGCCATCAAGCAAAGTAGCCTCTGAGTCATTTGGATTGAAAGTAATGCAGAGTCTATCACCGGCATGAAGCACGCCGTATTCAATCAGTTTATTCATCTTTGGTAATGCGTTTTCTCTGAGTTCAGAGGTAAATCTCAAGTTAGGATTATACGCTGGCATGGGCAGGCATCTGTCCATCAGGGTATCTATGATTGCTTCGCCTCTGCCTTTTATCTTGGAATACGTGGCAAAATCGACATATCCCTTAAGTTGCAGTGCATCATTCTGTCTTGCAGAATTATCATCTTTATACCACAACCGCAGATTACCCATCTTATTCAGGACAATTCTGGTAAACTGGTCATACTCCATGCCGGATACAACACCAGTCTCAAAGTCATGTCCTTCCTTAAGAACAAGTCTTCCGTTATCATCCCTGTAGTATTTGAAATCGGAATCCTCTTCCGGTGTTTGAACCAGAAGATGATCCAAGCTGAACGTCTGTCCGTAATCATGTAAAAGCGTATAAGCCTTGTCAAATGAAATCTTTGTTTTACCATACGAATCTACGTTAGTAGATTCATAAAGGGAAATCAGTGCAACCGCAATTCTCTTATTCTGCTCATAAGCATCCATATTAGCAAGGTCAGATTTTATTCTTTCTACTGTAACTGCCTTCGAGATCATTTCGCTCGCTATCACATTGACAACGACATCCTTATCAATGTTTGAACGGATGTAAATATCGTTCATGATTGTTGAAAACATCGTGATAGCATCTTTACTATCCCTATCACTTATAGTCAGGAACTCAAACATGAACTTTACAGTCTCTCGGATAATGCACACCAGATCTTCCTTTGACAGTTTTCCGGCATCATATTCCTCTATACAGCGAAGAAACAGCGGCTTTGGATGCCGATAATTGATCTGGTTGAATATAGTGTAATAGAACCGGAACTCATTGTTCTTAATGAGCTTATATGCCCTATCAACATCACCAAGCATGTTGTAATACTTGACCTTCTTGTACATATCATCCAGCAGAGCCTTTAATGCATCGACAATACTGGTCTTTTTAAAATATGTCTTAATCTCATCCTTACTCAACGTCTTAAAGTTATCGACATTGATATTCTGTCTGTAAAATGATATGTATGCCTTAATATAGTTGTAGAGGTAATCATAAAGCTGATCATTTGTCTCTATGATGAGGTTTCCCCACAGATTCAGATAATGATCATAGGAAGCCTCATCCAATTCCGAAAAGATGTAAGTCTTAATTTTATCTATCTCATCTAGCGATTTGCCTTTACTATTAATTGATTCAAAAATCGAGAACGCCTTACTGATACTGTATGTGCAATCTTTCGCAATTATCTGGACATAGTTCAGAAGAAAATCTGCAAAGTCAAGCAGATCATTACCCTTACTCTCCAGAAATTCTTTCCCGACATGATTGTAAATATTTCTGAAATTCTCGATTACCCGCTTTTCAAATCCATTTTTTGCATTGTACTGATCACAGAAATCTGCTATATCCTTTGGCATATCAAAACAGCTGTTATACAGATCTTCAAAACTCTTCTTTTCAATGCTGTTGAGCGTCACAGCCTTGTTTTGTTTGTCGTAACTCCTGTCCACATACTTCTAGAGAGCCTTTTTTATCTCTATCAGAGTCTGCTCATCTGCCGGAATATCATAACGAATGGCATGAGAGTAAATCGAAAGAAGCAGTAGTGATATGGTTGTAAGGCGCTGCTGCCCATCAATAATCTCATACTTCTGTATCAATCCCTTAAGCTTCTCATTACGATCATGGATATATATGCTACCAATAAAGTAACCTTCCTCACGTTCAGCTTCTGGAAGCGAATACGCATGGAAAATGTCCTCCAGAATCACATTGATCTGGACAGATTCCCACTATCCCGTCATAGTCCATAGGAATATTGGCTACACGGCTAACATTAATAGCATCATAATTATCGTATCTAGGATACAATTCCGCATCGTACTTCTGTGTAAGCGTAAGTTCTTGATGCCGCTTAGGAATATCCAAATTCGTAAGCCACATAGCATTTCCCAAACTTCGCCACTTCTGTCCTTGTTCATCAATCCAAAACCTTGTCTTGCACGGTTTAGAATCATTTGGCACTCGAAATGCCATATCGCCAAATCTATACCCGACCCACGCTTTGTTTTCCTTAATATACGGGAATATCTTCTTGTAAGTTATGGCATTCTAGTTCCCAATAAGCAAAAATTGCTTGTCGTACTGTACCAAAAACGAAAACAATGCGGCAAACAAGCTGAATGGCGGATTTGTGCAGCATATGTCGCATTTCTTCAGATACTCTATACATTCATCAGAACAGAAATCTCCATTTCCTTTTAGCTTCTTCACCCTTCCCTTTTTGGCAAGCACTTTTTGTATTGTGTCGTCATCTACTTCTTTGTCAGCATCTCCTGGCATTTTGGAGATCTCCATAACATACCCGTTTTTTGTTGTCAGCAACTCTCCGTTTTCATCCGCAAGCAGCAGAGTCACCTGAACATTTTCTTTTATCAAATCAATCTTTGATGCACTATATGATGTGCAGATTAGTTTTTTTATCCCCAACCGATTAAAATTCTTCAAATAATATGAGAAATTTGATTCAAACGGATCATCACAGTTACACAAAACCACCTTACCCTTGAACTGTTCTTCATAATGAGTCTATTCCTCAGCAATAGTTTCGTAAGTCGTGTACCATTCGTCTGTATCAGCGGAGTATTTTGCATTGTTCAATATGGAATTACCCGACATAATACCAGCCTCTCTTTTATATAAGTAATGTGCTTACTCGGCATTTGCACTTTTACCACTATTTACCCATTCGTCAATTTCAGAACATTTAAACTTCCAAAATCTCCCTATTTTATGAGCCGGCACTTCATTCTTTGGATTTCTAATCCAACTTCGCAGAGTAACAGGTTTTATTCCAAGATAATCAGCGGCTTCATCAAGGCTAATATACTTTTCTTTGTTGAGAGTATCCATTACTTATCCTTTTCTCTTCCTCAAAACATTTACAATCAGCCATGATTAATTTTAGCATAAAATCCCCGTTATTTCAACAGGGTTGACTGTTATGGTTTCTGTCAAGTTTATTGTTTCAATTTCCCCTTTTCATCAATAGTCATACCATTAAAAGAAAACACTAAATTTATTTAAATTTTTACCCCCTTTTCTCACATTCACAAAAATACTCTTCAATTTTTTTAGCCTGAAAGTGTTTTACTTCCTCGTAAATTCTCTTAAAAAAATAAATCTCATTATTTTTAAACTCGTTGTATTTTGGGAAACCATAACTTTCCAACCGTTTTACAGTCCCGACATCATCCCCCACAATTGCCTCCATATAGATATCTCCAATCGTCATATTTTTAGATAGCAAATATTCCATGTCTTTTTCTGTTCCATGTTCAGAGAGATGACGAAAAAAACTAATTAACGTGTCAAAATCTATCTCAAAGTGGGATTCATGATCATCAGGCGTAAAATTATCGTATATATTACATCCTCTAGCTTCAATAAACTCTTTTGTACACTGCTTCCACTCTTTATGCTCATCTGGATTATCAGGATCATGCCTATTGAGTGCTATAATCCCTTTTATATCCGACAAAGGAAAACACAATCCACTAATCGTAGCTGGCTGCTCCAACACAAGATATTTAATATTTCTCGGTGACTGCATAGTTTCAGGTTCGTACTCACTATCCACGTAATTGTTGCCTAATTTTTCGGGAAGCACAAGTATTGGTCTATCAGGACCACGATAATCTGTTATTGATACCGTTCGTTCATCCTCATCAAGCAAGAAGGACGAAGCATTAATCAGACAACTATCCTTAAATTTGTATAAGTACCCGTCTTTTTCAAGTAATTCTTCTATCGTATTATTTCTACTTTCATTATTTATATCACCCTTTTCTTCCCTTTCATTACTAAGTAAAAGATCAACTAGGCTTTTTCTAAATTCTCTTTCCATGCTTCATCCTCCTCTCTCTCCCATGTCCATTTTTTAATACCAAATATTTTTTTTAAAGCATTAAGCACATCCAGACAAATGTCTTCGGACCTGATTATGTGTCTCTTTTTTTGCATGCAGTAACCAATAACATAGTCTTTCTTATCATCTGTAAACACATTCCAGACGCCATCATTTTCTTCTCCCTCGCTTACGGTATACTTTTGAAAAACTAAACGATCCTGTCTCTTGCTATTTGCAAATCCTATATATACCTTACCATCTGAATTAATGTATTTATCAAATTTAACATCATTGATATTGATTTCATCCTTTTCACTACCCTCCGTATAATAATCTGATAGTGGCTCACTTTTGTAACTAAAATCCATATTTCCTTTTTTTATACTTAACATTGACACTTCATCTGCAATCATGCAGTCTGTTATTTTTACCGATGATCTGCTACTTACAACATATTTTTTTGTCAGAATATTATATGCGATATCTGCATACATATATTTTGATGATTCTTTTTCTTCTCTTAAATTCTCTATAGTTTTTATAAGGTAATCCTTATCCAAATGTGCCCTGTCAATATTCTTTTTATATTTTATATTGCAAGTTTTAGTTTCTACATCAAAGCATAATCTTCCAACTGCTCCTTCATATATATCTTCACTATTATGACCTCTTAAACTAAAAAATGGATTATTTGAAGCTATTTCCAACTCTGAAAGCCGCTCTTCTGTCCAATATACATATGGGGCAAATATTTTTTTGATTTTTTCAATATCTTTGTTTAATGATAATAATTCCCCTTCCTGATTTTCTATGTGTTCATCTAATATTCTTCTGAAAAACGTATTAAATATCTTATTGGGAAATCCTAAAAAGACTCCATCTTTAAACGTCTTGAAACTTATTGATACAAGTGTTAACAACAATTCTGTGATATCATCGCTATCCTTAACGCCATATTCCGTCAAGATATCCAGCAACTCTTCAAATGCACTTATCCTATTTTGTCTGTAAATTTTTTCACGTGTCTTTATAAATACTCGAATCTTTGATATAGAATTTTTCTTAGGAATTCTAAGTCCTGTCCATATAGCAAGTTCTTCATCACATCTTGCTCCACAGGACATATATTTCCTAAGCAGACCCCATAAATATTTTGAAACATATATATGCGGGGCTTTCTTTTTCTGAAAATCTTTCCTTATGATCTGTGGACATCTCACCTCTCTTAAACAAAATGGTTTTGCCAGATATAAGATTCCATCAGGAGTAGTCCTGCAATTGTATGTATTAGGTATTTCTATTTTGGGAATCCATTCTTTCTTTTCCAAATCAAACGTCATAAGTCTGTTTCCAAATACACCTACAGGTTCGTCAAATCCAATATTAGTAAGCATATACGTATTATCAAATCTATAAAGTTCATTTTTATTTAAATCATAGATAAAGCTAAATCGAGACTCACAAGGCAATTCTCTTTCACGTACATTAAAGGCGCCAAATATAATGCCTTTTTCCTCTCCAAAGTCTAACGTATATTCGTCAACTCCTCTTACTATATATCTTCCCTCGTCCGACATTACCAGATCATTAACTCCGGATATTGATGGAATAAGCTTAATATTATGTCCACATACAACGAGCCCTTCTTTACTCTGCAATTTTTCAATTGTTTCTTCAATCGTCATGCAAATCACCTACCTATTGTTTCTTTTATATGTATCTTTGATATCCAAATTTGACACATTATCATTTGACTCATATTCTTTTTCAAGAGAATACATCGGAAAGAGATTTGATATAATCTCCGAAAGATGTCTTACGGGAATTATTGAAATGCCTTTAAAACGATCAAGCTTCTCATTCTCTTTAAGAACACGGTAATTATCATATGGGATAAACACTTTTGTTAAACCTTCACTCAAAGCTGCTGAGAGTTTTTCCTCTTCACCACCTATGGCATATATGTAACCCAATATATCAATTTCTCCTGTGAAGGCAACGCCTTTGTCGACAGCTATCCCGGTATGAGACGAAATAAGTGCTGTTGCTATAGCAGCACCTGCACTTGGTCCATCCTTTGAAATTGCACCTTCCGCAAACAAAATCGATGTTGTTTCAAGCTGCCTGCCGAGAAGATTTGATACAAAGATTTCAGCATTATATATGCTATCCTTCATAACCTTTTTAGGAAGTCCCGTTATCCTACCTTTTTTTAAATACGGTGTCTTGACCACTTCCACAGGAAAAACATTACCAAGTCCACCTCTTACACCCAGACAATTACATACTCCTGGTGGATATACATCTACACAAGGCTTATTTCCTGATTTTATAGGAATTGCTCCAAGTGAACTATACACATTTTCGTTTGTTATATGTATAACGGTATTACTCTTAGCCCCATCTCTTTTTGTGTCATATGTTTCAACATCCAAATTATCCAAAATAACCTGCTTAATCTTTTTTTCTATTGGTCTAACACTTCCCTGATGAACATATTCTGTTGCTATTAGACTTAAAGCCTCATTATCTATAGTAATTTTGCCTTCAAGCCCCATCTCTTTCATAATTTTTGGATATACATAATTTTTTGCAATCTCTTCACGCTCAATCTCTGTATAACCGGAAAGATTTACCATTTCAAATCTATCCAAAAATGCTGCAGGCAATGTTGATATATCATTTCCGGCGGCTATCATAATTAACTCATCTGTCGGAATACATCTATCTAAATAATTGTCATAATACTGTCCTTCATTCGGATCTACTATATCATATAATGTATTAATCACAGAAACCGATGCTTTTTCTACCTCATCAAACAGTAATACTGCACGTCTTGTACCATTTTCCATCAGTTTTTCCGCAATAGTTCCCATCTTTGAATTTGAAAAACCCGACGAAAATCCTTTTATTATTTCCTCCTCTGACATACCATTAAGTGATATCTTTATAAACGGAATTCCCAGTACATTAGCTATGATTTTTGAAATACTTGTCTTTCCTGTACCTGCCGCTCCATGTAAAAAAAGTCTAAGATTGCCACATATTTCTCCATGCTTTACATAACCCTCACTTATAGCTCTTATAACTGTTTTTTTACTTTCCTCATGTCCATACATCTCTTCATCTAACTTTTTCCTGATTTGTTTGATAATATTATAAATATTGTCATTGTAAATATCCTTTTTCGACGGTATAAAGTTTACCGCAAAGACAATTTTATCCTTTATTATACTTCTGTCTGAACTTTTTTCGTCATGTGAATAATACTCTTCAAACAAATTTTGTATTAATTCCTGTTCTTCCTTTGGAAATCTGTATCTGTTTTCTCGAAATTTCTTTTCAAGTGCTGAGACATCTTTTACTATTGCCGAATGCTCTTTGCCTATACCAAATACCTTTTTAACATATTGCATGGCAATTGATGCTTTTTTCATTTCTTTATTGCTTATCTTATTATCTGCAACAAATTTTCCTATTAGCTTTCTATAATTTGCCACAACCTCATCCATACTTGATGTCACAATGTATAGATTACAAAGAAAGTTTTTCACCTCATCACTCATACAAATTTCTGTATTTTCAATGCCAAATTCCCTTTTTATATTTGGCAGGATATAATTATGTCCGATTTTTATCCTATCCTCTTCCGTATATGAGTCTAGATGCAATTTAACGCCAATGTCATATAATTTTCTGGGAATATCTTTGCCATCCTCAGCTATAAGAATAAATGTCATATCGCCCAAAGGAATAGGTACCTGAAGCATCATATCTGTAAACTCTCCGGTTTGGAGAGATCTTTCAAGATTAGCTTTAATATCTGACTTTGCATCCTTGAATCCGTCAATTATCATGCATCCGGAATTTCCAATTCTATAGAGCATCTCTGCAAACTCTCCATGTTTACAGTTATCATATATATCTGAAGATCCTAAAAAAACATCTGTTTCATGCATGGAACCATCTATTGAAAGAAATTCATAAAAATCACTTGTTGCTTCTGCTATCGTCTTTGATATCAATGCTTTTCCCAGACCATTTTTTCCTGTAATGCATATAATCTTAGGAATTCCGTTCTTATTTCTTCTAATACTAAAAATATTGACTATTTCATTCTTTATGTCATCTCTTCCATAAAATCCCCTGCTTAAACTGTTTAACAAATCATCAGCACAGATTTTTTTAGGCTTTGTTTCAAAAGAATATGAAAGAAGATAGTCTATTGCTCTCTTTATATTGCTCTTTTGACTCGATGATAAAGAGGTATTTGTCTGATTTTTAATCATGTACCCTAACTTATTCCATATATATTCAGGTATGATATTTTTGCAAATCTCATATTCCATTTTTATATCATCATTATTTTCAGGAAAAAAATCTCTCCTGATACCTGTACCAAGTTTTGATGGTAATCCATGCTTGATTCGCCTTAATATCCTATCTTTATGTTTATCCGGATACTGAAGAAAACACGACAACAATATGTTATCTCTAAAATTATCTTGTGTAATATTTAAGAGTTCTTCTGCTTCATTTATTCCAATACAATTAACTAGGTTTAATCTGTTTGAATCCTTTACCACAAGTGCATATAAATCCAAATGATTTTTTCCTTGCAGCATATAGTCAGCTATTTTCTTTGAGCATACCAGTTCTTCATAATTCCACTCATTATTCTTATCTAACATCTTAACTATCAGTTCATAATAGCTTTCATTTTTTGAATCTGATATTCCGGTGACATGAATTCTTTCAATTGATAATTTTATTTTTTTATCATCTGATTTTTCAGGATTTATACCACTACCATCAAACACTATTGCTTTTTTAAGCTCCATCAAATCCGTTTTACCTTTTTCATACAACCTTAATGTTGAATCATCATACATTACTATCACTCCCTTCTGATTATATAATCGTTGGGTATGGATAAAATATTGCAATGGAATTAAAAAATTTTATTTTTTGATTATAAGATATTGAAATACTTCCAAATTAATTTTAACACCCAAAATAAAAAGGTATTGTTATCAAATTGATTTAACAATACCTTTTTAATGTAATCAAACTATAATTTAATATGTTTTGTACGTTTTCTTTTAAATTATGACTTTTTCTATTTGATTTTGCATATATTATTACGCAATCTCTGATGATTATATTTCTTCATCTTTGTATTTGTGCTCCAATTTATCACATAATAAATTAAAGTCCTTTGTATTGGCTTCTTTAACTTGTTCTACACCGGTTAAAACAAGATTATGCTGTTCTTCTTCATACTTTTAAAACCTCCTGACTGTATCAGAGGTCAACGCCTGTAAGCTTGGAAATACTCTCATTGTTCCAATAATCATTTTCCCACATAAAGAAAACATCTTTTCGCTTTTTAAATATTCTAAATGGTGAGTCTGTGTTATCATATATATGCAAAATATCACATACTTTAACTAATTCTGGCACTAATTTTAAAGCCTTATCATATCTCATTTTTATTTTATCTTCAGGAACACCATGTCCACCTGATTTTTCTCGAATTTTAACTCTAACAACATTTATCTCTGGTTTAGCTGTCAGTACATATATACAACGTATAAAAAAACCGTTTTCCTTTGCCTTTTTTAGTAGATTCAAATTACGTTCAGTCGATAAGACAGTTTCAAATGTAAAATCGTCTCTATTAGCTACAGCTTTATCTCTAAGTTCTTCCGCTCTAACTGCTGCCTCCATATCTGAACACAAATTGGCTTTTTTTATATCATCTGCATTAATATATACACCAACCGTTTTTGACATTCTTGTTATTGTTGATTTACCGCTACCATTTGGTCCGGCGAACACTATTACCTCCGGTTGAAGTTCTTTGTTATGCATATTCTCTCCTTCCATCAGGATATTCAATATATGCCTTTTCTTTTTCTTTATCATATCCGGCAATCGGTAATCCTTTTATTCGTCTTATTTCATTGTCAATTCTTATTGATTCCTTGAAACGTTCAGTCAATTCATCATCAGATATCCCACACATATAATCAAGCTCATTTTTTTCTCCTACCGCTAACATCTTAACCACCCTTTCTGCATAATATTTATATAAATATTATACACAATTAGCACGCAAAAACAAATATGTTTATATGTTTTTCTTGTTTTATCCAATCTTTGCGTATATTTATTATACAATCTCCTGCGATATCTTAAACTTTTCAAATGTCTCAACCCAATCTTTGTCGTCAGTTGAGGTTTTAAAGACATCCAATATTTCTTTGTTTGGAACGAACACCTCTCCGGTTTCATTGTCATAGCCCAGATAGCCAAGATGAATTAGAAGTGTAAGTATATCATCCTTACCTGCAAACGTTGTCATATCATTCTGATATTTGCTTATAGCAATTAATTATTTATCTCCTCTTATGCCAGCTTTTTCCAGCTTGCACGAATCATGCACGAAAATTTAAGAAAATAAAAAAATGGGAAACCTTATATTTTCAAGGTTTCCCATTTTTTTTAGATAGAGGCGCCAACCAGATTTGAACTGGTGATAGAGGTGTTGCAGACCTTTGCCTTACCACTTGGCCATGGCGCCATTTGTCATGAGGTGGCAGTCACGAAGTGACTGACGGAGCCCTGATGACTTTCGTCATGAGGTTTGTCATGAGGTGGCAGTCACGAAGTGACTGACGGAGTCCTGATGACTACTGTCATGAGGAGGGACCCATGCAATGGGAGGAGTCCTTATGACCTACTCGCGCATCAGCGCGTTTCCTCTTTTTGTCATGAGGAGGGACCCATGTAATGGGAGGAGTCCTGATGACCATTTTTAAGAAGCTCTGCTTCTTAAGCTCCCCGAGTAGGGCTCGAACCTACAACAACTCGGTTAACAGCCGAGTGCTCTACCATTGAGCTATCGAGGAATGATATTAAGGAGGGACCCACGCAGTGGGAGGATTCCTTAATGTGATACGAGCACCCATTCGCGTAGCGAATCTTTATTGGTGCGAGTTTCCCGTTACTATCACAATCTCTTGTGATAACGGAGATGGAGGGATTTGAACCCTCGCGCCGCGCGAACGACCTACACCCTTAGCAGGGGCGCCTCTTCAGCCACTTGAGTACATCTCCAAATGCCTAAATCCTACCAAATTTCTATGGTGCTTATTAAGCTGTCGCGCTTCCTTAAATTCTTTTTTATGAATTTAACACGCTTAGATATAATAACAAATATATGTGTATTTGTCAACCAAAACCTTTTATTTCTTTGATTTATATTCTTCTATCGCTGTTTCGTAAAGATTATTTCCCTCCGAATCAATAACAACTATAACCGGAAGATCTTCGACATACATCTTCCTTATGGCTTCTGTTCCAAGATCATCATACGCTATTATTTCGGATTCCTTTATGCATTTGGACAAAAGTGCTCCTGCACCCCCGACAGCAGCAAAATATACTGCTTTGTTGTCAATGATTGCATTTATTACTGACTCACCGCGCTTACCCTTTCCGATCATACCCGAAAGTCCTTTTTCAAGTAAGAGAGGTGTGTATTTATCCATTCTTGTGCTGGTTGTCGGACCGGCAGATCCGATTACCTGTCCCGGCTTTGCCGGCGTCGGGCCAAGATAATATATTACATTATCCGTAATGTCAAACGGAAGTATTCCTTCCTCAAAAAGCTTTTGTCCACTGTAATCCGCTACGGCACCATCCTTGGCTACCGCATCATTTATACTGTCATACATTCTCTTATGGGCAGCATCTCTTGCACTGTAAATGGTTCCCGTAAGATATATATATTCACCGGCTTTAAGTTTTATGACATCTTCTTTTTTAAATGGTACATTTACTTTTTTCTTTTCTTCACTCATTTTTCCCCGCCTGTTTTCCTGCCGTATCCCGACATGTTTTTTGATTTTTAATTCTGTATAAAAAATTATTTTATCAACAAAAATCCATCCATACTAAAGTTTTCCACGGTTTTTCCATCCTCATGATAACGAAAGCTGATATGTCTTATAACTATTTTTTTATTGTCAAAAACATATTCCCTTGCCTTATGCGCATCATAATCCGTTTTTTCTTCACCGTATCCGTAATCTGAAAGTGCATCATTAATTATATCTCTTAAATCTCTTATTTCAAGCTTATCTTCATTCTTAACATCGCTGATGTTTTGCGGCTCCAACAGCATATTGGCGTTATCCATTGTAAACGAAACATTCTTATTTACCGAAAATGTATACATCCGCGAATAATCGGCTATATCTATCTCGGAAACCTGATAATTGGGGGATATATATACCCCTACAGAGTAATAATTGTTTCCTTTATTTTCCTCAACATAATTTTCGTTTATCTTTTTAATTTCTTCGGTACTGTAATTTTCATCAAGATATTTTTTTCCGTATCGGTTGTATTTTATTATTCTTAATGCACTGTATGCAGTTACATAATCATTTTCATCAAGTGCCTTTTCCATACGATTCTTCTGCGACACATAGCATGTATATTCAATATTTGTAAACGGTACTATTACAGCAAAAATGTATATAATTATCGCAACAAAAATCAGCTTCTCATAGCCTTTTCCGATACCTGTTTTATTATTGAGATTACTATCTGAATCCGTTGCTGTTTCTTCTGATTTTCTTTTTGTTTTTCCGATTTTCGATATCAGCTTATTTATCGGCTCCCAGGCAATGTAAATTATCTGCGCAATTATAAATACCACTCCGATATATCTGTCACCTGTCATACCATAGTCAGCTACACGTATGCCGATTGCATAAATCTCAAGAAGCACGGTCGGTATGAATCCGTATTTTATATACAATATTATTTTGTCATAAATACTTTGCTTTCCCGCATCATTTATTACTTCCTCGTCCATATATGCATATGCGAGCGTTGAAATTACAAACCCGATTGAAAAGACACCCGCGCATATTCCGAATACCTCATTGCTCGGAACACTGCCGATAAACAATATCTTAAAAATATAAATATATATTATCAGCATTGCAACTATTAAAAGCGGTACCAAAAGAAATCTTATCATCGCTCTGATAAATTTAGGTTTTTCTTCATTCTTGGGTGTTATGCATATAAGCGCATAAGGAAAATAAAGAATTCCCAGAAGCAAAAGCTCAAATCTTGCCCAAAACTCATATATATCGATCTTTACGATAAGACTGTTAAAGATTTCAAAAATGATAAGTATACCTACGTTTAAAACCGCAAATATAGCTCCCCACTTTGCATAATTCAATCCTACGGTATTTATATAGCCCTGAAAGGACATTCCTGATTTTTTTATAATTACGTAAAAGCTTGTTCCCAGGATAATTATGAAATAAAGTGCAAAATACTTTAAAAATGTTTCCAACACATCCGAGCTGACCCAATCCTCAAGATTATATACAAGAACCGTCAATAGAAGTGATATCATGGTATCTGCCACATACATTATAATCCTGTTATTCTTAAATATGGTTTCAATAAAAAAGCTTCCGCAGGCAAAAATCGCAAAGAATATCATCAATTGTTCGACTACACCACCGTTTCCTGCTTTATCCACCTCGTAGATTGCTACAAGGCAGAACAGGAATACGGCTATTATTGTAGCTATATATTTGATAAATATTTCTTTTACTTCAATTTTTTGCTTTGCTAAAAGCTCTTTTATTTTCCCCATATAAAAATCCTTACATCTTAAAGAATTTTATTTCTTCCATAAGCATGTCCGCATGCTCTTTAAGAATATTAGCCTCTTTTGCAAGAGCTCCTACCGTATCATTTATCTGATCCATTGATGCGGAAGTTTCCTCGGTACTTGCTGCATTTTCTTCTGAAATAGCCGAAATGTTTGTCATTGCATCAACTACGATAACTCTTGAGTCGTTACATGCTGCTGCATTATTGTTGATATTTCCTACACCGTTAACTGTTGTCTGAATCTCTTCGATAAGACTCTGGATATTATTAACGGTTGTGCTAATGATATCGTACTGATATTTGTTGGTTTTTGATACATCATCCGCAACTCGTACAGTCTCTTCAGACTGCATAAGAAGCTTATCCATCTCTTCCTTAATCTCATTTGCCGAATTGGCAGATTCTGTTGCAAGCTTACTGATTTCTTCTGCTACAACGACAAATCCTCGTCCTGCCTCTCCTGCTCTTGCAGCCTCTATCGATGCATTCAATGCAAGAAGGCTTGTTTGTGATGCTATAGAATCAATATTTGTAGTCTTTTCAGAGATATTATTTACAGCCTGGCTGGTTGCATTAATAACCTCCATGATTCTTTCAATTGCCTTAGCCATCTGATTTGAAGATTGCTCAAGTGCCTGAAGATCTTTCTCTGAATTTCTTGAATTAACATGCATTATCTCGGCTGTTCTTGCAAGTCCGGTTGCATCATCCGTAACACCTTCGATATTTCCGGATATAATCTGAATACTTTCGGTTGCCTGCTGAATCTCATCTGCCTGCTGAACCGCACCGGTTGAAATACCCTGAACTGCTACGGATATACCTTCCATAGTATTTGTAATCTGATTTGCGGTATTTGCAACACTGTTTGAATCCTTATCAAGCTCGACCGCCGTCTTTCTTATTGATGCGACTGTTTCTTTTATTCTTCCGATAACCGAATTAGTATTTCTAATCATTGCACCGAACTCATCACCACGATTCTGGTATCTGTCTATCTCTTTAAATTCTCCGTTAGCCAAAAGCTGAAGTGATTCATCCATAGCTTTAATAGGTTTATTGATACTGTTACTTATAATAACCGCAATAATAATAGCAAGAGTTATAAGTATGGCGCCCATAATAAGCATCATAACAGCTGCCTGCCTTGACGGTCTCATAATAACTTTATATTCCGTTGTTACTACAATAGCCCATCCGGATATTTCTTCCGTTAAATAAGATGTAACTACCTTTTCGCCTTCAACGGTAGTTTCGATAAAGGTACCGCTTTCCTTACCGCTCTGAATCTTTTTATATACTTCGCTTTGAGTTAAATCAATCGAGTCTTCCGGACCAAGCTCCATCTTTGATGTTGCTACAACCATACCGTTTTTATCCATAATTAAAATGGTCTGTCCTTCTTCAGCCTCGCTTGAAAGAAGAGAATATAAAAATCCGATATCATAGTTACGTGTAAGTACACCTATAATTGTTTTTCCGTCATCATCAACAATCGGAACCGCAGGAACAATAATTCTTGAACCTGTAGTCTTACTTATAGATACCTCCGAAAGATTAGCATATCCGGCCATAGCGGTCTGGAAATATGGTCTTTCGGCAATGTTTGTAAAATTACCTTTTGAACGTGCAAGGTTTTCTCCGTCTGCACCTGTTACAACTGTTGAATTTCCGTCATTGAATCTCTCATCAACAAATTGAAGCTGTGCAACCATTGCTTCGTATTTTATCGGGTCCTCCGGATCTTTTATAAAATCCCTTGTCGATTTTGAAATAACTACCTGCTCCATCGCCCTTAAGTTGGCTGTCATCTTGTTACTAAATTCCTCTTTGATGTAATCAGCCTGCTTACGATTCAGCTTTTCGGCACTTGTTCTTGTTGTTTTTTGTCCATTTGTGTAGCTTATTAAAATAGCTACGGCAAGCGGTATAATACATATAAGTGTCATGCTGAATATAAGTCTTGATCTTAAAGTTCCTAAAAATCCTTTTCGTCTCTCCATATACTTTACCCCCAATCTCCGTTTTTACAGGATTTTTGTCATATGTCTGTTTACATGACAACACATATTTATCGCTACAGGAAGACCTGCTATATGTGTTGCATAGGTTTCTATATTTAAGGCCAATGCCGTCGTTTTTCCACCAAGTCCACCCGGACCGATACCCGTTTTGTTTATCTCATCCAAAAGCTCATCCTCGAGCTTTGCTATATGAGGAAACGGGGAATGTGACCCTGCTTTTCTTGTAAGAGCCTTTTTTGCAAGTTTTGCGGAAAGCTCGAAGTCTCCGCCTATACCGACTCCGACAACGACCGGCGGACATGAATTCGGTCCTGCATCCTTAACTGCCTGAATTACTGCTGCCTTAACACCTTCAACCCCGTCCGCAGGCTTTAACATAAATACCCTGCTCATATTTTCACTTCCGAAGCCTTTAGGTGCAATGGTTATTTCAAGACTGTCTCCTTCGACTATATCATAATGTATTATCGCAGGAGTATTATCACCCGTATTGACCCTGAGTAACGGGTCCTCCACAACGGATTTTCTAAGATATCCTTCCGTATATCCCTGTCGTACTCCTTCATTTATGGCTTCCGTAAGACTTCCGCCTTCTATATGTACTTCCTGCCCGACATTTACGAAAAAAACCGCCATTCCCGTATCCTGACATATCGGAATATCATCTTCCCTTGCTATTTCAAGATTGTCCATGAGCTGATTTAAAATCTGCTTTCCGAGTTGTCCGTCCTCTTCTTTAGCAGCTTTTCGTAAGGCACATTCCATATCCTCAGCCAGATAAAGATTTGCACTTATACACATCTCTTTAACCGTTTCGGTAATTTTGCTAACATTTATCTCTCGCATTTTTTCTCCATATAGCATAGCAGTCATATAGAAACTATATGACTGCCGCTTCTGTTTTAATCATCTAAAAAATCATCATTGTCGGCGCTTGACACACCACGTCTTTTCCTGTTTATGTAGCAGTTAACCGCCGAAAATAAATAGGCAACAAAAAGTATGATAAATATTACTCCGACCCAGTAAATGGCTATATATAAGTGGTCTGCAAAACCTTCAATTTTACTTAAGCCTTCAAGGCCTTCCTTTATCGTATCGCCCATATTAATTCACCTCTCGCTTTTCATATGTATCCTTCAAGCTTCGAAAACTTTTTTATTTTGTCTCCTCTTCAGGATCACCTTCAACCTCTATATCCTCATCTAATTCAGGTGCTCCCTCTGCATTATCATTTTCATTCATCTCTTTTTCAAGAGCTTCAAGTGATTCGGATTCCTCTGCCGACTTTTGTCTTACCTTTGCAATACTTGCAACCGTAACGTCATGCTCGATATCCATATTGATAAGCTTAACGCCTGTTGTGATTCTTCCGAGTTTTGATATATCCTTACAAAGAATTCTTATAACAATTCCCTGATTGGTTATAAGCATTATCTCATTATCATCATTAACTGCCTTAAAGCCTATTACCTCACCTGAACGGTCGTTAATCTTATAACATTTAACACCCTTACCGCCACGTCTCTGTGGTGTAAATTCTTCTATAGGAGTACGCTTTCCAAGTCCGTTCTCGGAAACGATAAGAAGTGCCTCACCCTGTGTATCAAGCTGCATGCCGATGATTTCATCACCGTCATTTACATTCATACCGATAACACCCATGGATGTTCTTCCGGTACTTCTTACATCAGTCTCGTTAAATCTGATACACATACCATGCTTGGTTACAAGAAGTATGTCTTTTCTGTTATCCGTAGCCTTAACCTCGATAAGCTCATCGCCTTCCTTTAAGGTTATGGCTGCAAGACCTGACTTTCTTACATTTTGATATTCGGTAATCTTAGTCTTCTTAACTATACCATTTTTAGTACACATAAACAAGTATCTGTCATCTCTGTACTTAAGTATAGGAATAACCGCTGTTATCTTTTCATCCGGCATAAGCTGAAGCAGGTTGACTATTGCAGTACCTCTTGCGGTTCTGCTTGCTTCAGGAATTTCATATGCCTTAAGTCTGTATACCTTACCCATATTAGTAAAGAACATAATATAGTGGTGGGTTGTAGTCATAAAGAGATCTTCTATAAAGTCGTCTTCTATGGTCTGCATACCCTTAATGCCCTTACCTCCACGATTCTGACTCTTGAAGTTGTTAACTGTCATTCTCTTGATATAACCAAGCTTGGTCATGGCAATAACAACATTTTCCTTCTTTATAAGATCTTCAACGGTAAGATCGTCATCCATATCAATACCGATTGATGTTCTTCTGTCATCACCGTATTTTGTGGCAAGTATAAGTATTTCTTCTTTTATTACTCCAAGAAGCTTTTTCTCATCTGCAAGAATTGAACGAAGCTCTGCAATCCTTGCCATAAGCTCTTTAAACTCATTTTCAAGCTTTTCTCTTTCCAAACCGGTAAGAGCACGAAGACGCATATTTACGATTTCTTCTGCCTGAATTTCGGTAAGTCCGAACTTTTCCATAAGTGCAAGCTTTGCATCCGCTACCGCCTTGGAACCTCTTATAATCTTTATAACCTCATCAATGTTATCAAGAGCTATAAGCAATCCTTCAACTATATGAGCACGTCTTTCTGCCTTGTCCAAATCAAACTTGGTTCTTCTTGTAACCACATCCTCCTGATGCTTTAAGTAATATCCAAGCATATCAAGAAGATTAAGTACCTTCGGCTCCTGGTCTACAAGTGCAAGCATGATAACACCGAATGTATCCTGCATCTGTGTGTGTTTATATAATTGATTAAGAATTATGTTTGCATTACAGTCTTTTCTTAACTCGATAACTATTCTCATACCTTCACGAGAAGACTCATCACGAAGATCTGTAATACCGTCTATCTTCTTTTCTTTTGCAAGCTCTGCTATCTTTTGGATAAGCTTTGCTTTATTTACCATATATGGAAGCTCGGTAACTACTATACGCTGCTTTCCATTTGCCATAGACTCAATCTCGGAAATAGCTCTTACCTTTATCTTTCCTCGTCCTGTTCTGTAGGCCTCTGTAATTCCCGATGTACCGAGTATCTGTGCTCCGGTCGGGAAGTCAGGACCCTTTACTATTTCAAGTATTTCTTCGATATCTGTTTCTCTGTCCTCAAGTACTCTGTTATCAATAATCTTAACAACGGCATTTACTATCTCACGAAGATTGTGAGGAGGTATATTTGTAGCCATACCAACTGCGATACCTGAAGTACCGTTTACCAAAAGGTTAGGATAACGGCTTGGTAAAACTACAGGCTCTTTTTCGGTTTCATCAAAGTTTGGTACAAAATCAACAGTATCCTTATTTATATCGGCAACCATTTCAAGAGAAATCTTGGAAAGTCTTGCCTCTGTATATCTCATTGCAGCCGCACTGTCACCGTCAACGGAACCGAAGTTTCCGTGTCCGTCTACAAGTGGATATCTTGTATTCCATTCCTGTGCAAGTTTAACCAATGCTTCATAAATGGAACTGTCACCGTGTGGGTGATATTTACCCATTGTATCACCGACGATACGGGCACATTTTCTGTGCTGCTTATCCGGTGTATTTCCAAGTTCGACCATAGAATGAAGAATTCTACGCTGAACAGGCTTTAAACCATCTCTTACATCAGGTAAAGCTCTGGCAGCGATAACACTCATCGCGTAATCAATGTATAAGTTTTCCATGGTTTTCTTCAAGTCTACTTCTTGGATTTTATCAAAAATTGTATTCTCATCCATTTAAACCTTACCTCCATCAGATGTCGAGATTCTTTACGAATTTCGCATTTGTCTCAATAAATTCACGTCTAGGTTCCACTCTTTCACCCATGAGTGTGTCAAATGTTACATCAAGCTCTGACTCATTGTCATCATCTATAGATACGCGGAGAAGAATTCTCTTTTCAGGATCCATGGTTGTATCCCATAACTGCTCCGCATCCATCTCACCAAGACCTTTATAACGCTGAATCTTATTATTGTTATCGCGTCCGACTTCATCAAGTATCTTTGCAAGCTCATCGTCGCTGTATGCATACCATGTCTTCTTATTTTTCTCAAGCTTATAAAGAGGTGGTTGTGCAAGATACACATGTCCCTGTCTTATAGGAGCAGGGATAAATCTGTAGAAGAACGTAAGCATAAGAGTTGCGATATGAGCTCCGTCAACGTCGGCATCGGTCATGATAATTATTTTATTATATCTTAATTTTTCGATATTAAAGTTTTCCTTAACGCCTGTACCGAAAGCTGTAATCATAGCTTTAATCTCTTCATTTCCGAGAATTTTATCTATTCTTGCCTTCTCAACATTAAGAATTTTTCCTCTAAGCGGAAGTATAGCCTGAGTTGCTCTTGATCTTGCGGTCTTTGCGGAACCTCCCGCAGAATCTCCCTCGACTATATA
>ODAI013125306.1_pt1 | contig 58506 bp, 65 predicted proteins | sample 1539321 | NCBI WGS metagenome assembly ODAI01 (sample SAMN02144231, study PRJEB22623) | gut metagenome | biome: sheep rumen | host: Ovis aries | place: New Zealand | reverse complement strand
TTTTTTTCAATATTTATTTTGATTAACTTATTTTTTATGCCGGTTTTTTTCAAAAATAAATCAGCAGCTTTGTACACAAGATTTTTTTCATTATAAGGAATTTCCGAACTGTTCCCTGATAAAATAATTTGACTATTTGCAGCTTCTTCAGCGGAAATATTCAAATAATCATAAAGACTGATTAACTGCATAACACTTTTTATGTTATGAAATCCGTCCTCTCTTTTATTAACTATCTCTAAAGTAAGATTAATTTTTGCAGGGCATTTTATTCTAATATTTTTCATAAAATAATTTTACCATAGAAGAAAAATATAGTTAAAATACCTCATTGTTGATTATGCAATACCATCATAAAATTTTGTTAAACATTTGTTACAAATAGTGGAAATTAAAACTTTTATTTAATAAAATGTTAAATGAGAAAAGATAGAGGGGATTTTGGGAATGAATACTACTTCAGGCAAGGTACTGTTACCAAATGATGTAAGAAAATTATTAAACGCTGATAATAAAGAGATAGTTGAATTATGCAAAAGGACTTCAGTTACTCCCAAGAAAAATAAGCTGGGTCAAGTTTACTTTTCTATAGATGAAGTAAAAAAATTAAGAAGTGCAAAATCCTCATTGTTAGCAGGAAATGGAATTAAGAAAATGAATAAGAATGAAACTTTACCCGTTATGACAAAACCAAATTCACAAGCTGTTGTAAATGGCTTATTAGACACACTAAACAAAATGGAAAATAATATTACAACTTCCATGACAAAGCTTATTGATGAAAAACTTGAAGGCATGGATGATGTAGTATTGGAGCTTGTTCGTTGTAAAACAGAAAACGAAAACCTTAAAAATAAAGTTAATGAGTTAAATAAAGAAAACTTTAAGTTAAAAAATATCTTGAATAGTTTCAAACCTTTATTTGCCGGATTTTATATTAAAAAAGAAGAAGAAAATAATATTTTACTATAAGTGAACAAGTGATTAAGTGATTTTGTTTGATATATTCACTGATTAATTAGGTGAAAATAAGAAATTACTTAAGACTTGTGTAGTATCCAAAAAGATTTTAAAATTCACTCAATCACTCAGTCACCTGCTCACTTAATCACTATAAAAGGAGTTTAACATGGCTGTAAAAGAAGAAGAAAAAGTTACTGTATCTGATGAAAGGCAAAAAGCATTAAAGTTAGCTATAGATAAAATAGAAAAAGATTTTGGTAAAGGCGCTATAATGAAGCTTGGTGACAAGCCTTCCGTTAGCGTAGAAACGATACCAACAGGTGCGTTAGCTCTGGATGTAGCATTGGGAGTAGGAGGTATTCCAAGAGGTCGTATTATTGAAGTTTACGGCCCTGAATCATCAGGTAAGACAACGCTTGCTCAACATATTGTAGCTGAATGCCAGAAAAAAGGCGGTATAGCAGCATTCGTCGACGCAGAACACGCTCTTGACCCTGAATATGCAAGAAATTTAGGTGTTAATATTGATGAATTATTAATATCTCAACCTGATACCGGTGAACAAGCGTTGGATATTACAGAAGAACTGGTACGTTCCGGAGCTGTTGATATTATTGTTGTTGACTCTGTTGCGGCTCTTGTACCTAAAGCTGAAATAGAAGGTTCGATGGAAGATCAGCAAATGGGACTACAGGCTCGTTTGATGTCAAAAGCTTTAAGAAAATTAACAGGTATAATCGGAAAAACAAATACAACGGTTATATTTATCAACCAATTAAGACAAAAAATCGGTGTTATGTATGGGAACCCTGAAACAACAACCGGCGGTAATGCGCTAAAATACTATGCGTCTGTTCGTATGGAAATAAAGAGAGTTGAAGGCTTAAAAGGCGACGGAGAAGATGTAGGAAACCACGTAAGAGTAAGAGTTTTAAAGAACAAAGTTGCTCCTCCGTTCAGAACGGCAGAATTTGATATTATCTTTGGTAAAGGAATTTGTAAAATCGGTAATATTTTAGATGTAGCTGTTGATTTGGATATTGTTAAAAAAGCAGGCTCTTGGTTTAGTTTTAATGATGAAAAATTGGGGCAAGGCAGAGATAAGGCAAAAGAATTTTTAGCAGCTAATCCTGATATACTTGATACAATAGAAAAACTTGTCAGAGAAAAATTAGCAGAAAATTCTTAAGAATATTGCTAATTATTAAGCGCGCTGTTATTTTGAAGGCGATAGCTCGAAAAATCCTGCTAATTATTAACTGCGTTTATTTAGGTTATTGTTGGGTTTCACCCAACCTACACTGAAAAATAACAAGAGTTCAAAAACGAATACAGATATATTTTATAAGCAAACATCAAGAGGCGGTTTGAGAAAATTCTCAAACCGCCTCTTTTACTTTTTTATTTTATACTGAGTCAATCTTCTTGAAATATCTCTTTGAGGGAGGCTTCAAATTTTTATACATTTGAACGAGTCCTTCAATGCCGACCGACCCAAAATGAAAAGTCTTTTGGTTCTTTTCTTCAGAAAAGAATATCCTTTTCATTTACCTCTCACCCTGACCCTTTCTCACAAGGGAAGGATGAAGTTTTATTTGCCTCTAGTAAGAGCAAGCGCAAACGCCGTTTTCGCAGTGGTAGCCTAGAGCTTCTTGCGCTTCAGACATACGAACTTTGATACGACCGTCTACAGCGATGCCTTCACCTGTCTTTTCAGAGATAAGTAACGGGTTAATATCCAACTCATCAATAAATTTAAAGTCAGATACCAATTGAGATAATCTCAACAGTGTTTCTTCAATTTGATCCATTTGAGCAGGTGTTGTGCCTCTTGCACCTTGAAGAAGTTTGTATGCTTTAACAGATTTAATCATGTCTTTAGCGTCCATATCAGTAAGAGGTGCAATTCTGAATGTTACGTCTTTCATAACTTCAATAAATACACCGCCCAAACCGAACATCATCATCGGACCGTATTGCGGGTCAGTTGCAATACCGCAAACCATTTCTCTTGAACCTTTTACCATTTCTTGGATGATAACACCTTCAAGACCTTCTAAAAGTCCTTTAGCTTCAAGTTTAGAGATTAAGTCTTGATATTCTGCTCTAAGTTGTTCAGCTGATTGAATATTTACTCTAACACCGCCAACATCAGTTTTGTGAGATGTTGTTTTAGAAGTCATTTTCATAACAACCGGATATCCTATAGAATCAGCAATTGAAACTGCTTGATCTTCTGTTGTTGCAAAACCTGATTTACAAACTCTGATTCCGTATGCATCTAATACATCAATTGATTCACGAGTAGTTAATTGATCACGACCTTCATTAATTGATTTAGCGATGATAGATTTAGCTTTATCGTAATCAACATCATATTTCATGATAGTTCCTTCCGGTCTTTCAATCCATAATCTTTGTTGATTCAATCTGTTAAATCCGTCAGCAGCTTCTTCTGCGTACATAAAGAATGGCATGTTAACATCCATGTCAGAAAGTGCAGTAAAGAATTCAGACTTAGTCATAAATACACCGATAACAGGTTTGTGCGGATATTGAGCCTTAATTTCCATAACGGCTTTAGCAACATCAATATCTTTCAAACCTAAGAACGGTAAGTATATAACCATAATCATATCAACATTTTCATCAGCAATAACTGTTTCAAGAGTTTGCTTGTAGTGTTCAATCGGAGCTGAAGCAATCATATCAATCGGGTTTTTAACTGATGCAGCTGACGGTAAGAAGCTTCTTAATTTTTCTTTTGTTTCATCTGAAATCTTAGCCATTTGCATACCGTATTCGCAAACTGCGTCAGTTGCCATAATACCGGGGCCGCCTGAGTTAGTAATGATTGCTACTCTGTCACCCTTTGGAATAGGGCAGTTAGCAAAAACTTTAGCTGTAGCAAACAGGTTTTTCAAAGAGTATTCTCTGATTACACCTGATTGACTTAAAAGAGCGTTAGCTGCTTTATCTGCACCTGCTAATGAACCTGTGTGAGAAGAAGCAGCGCTGGCACCTGCAGCACTTCTGCCTGCCTTAAGAGCTAAGATTGGTTTTTTCTTAGAAATTCTTGAAGCTAATTTACGGAAGTTAGCAGGGTTTTGGATTGATTCCATGTAAAGAAGAATTTGTTGAACGTCATCTTCATTTTCCCAGTATTCCATAGCTGTTTCAGCGTTAACATCAGCTTGGTTACCGATAGAAATAAATTGAGCAAAACCTAAGTTAAGGTCTTTTAATATGTTAAGGATACCGCCGCCTAAAGCACCTGATTGAGAAACGAAACCGATATGTCCTCTTTCCGGAAGAGATTCTGCAAAACATCCGTCCATAGAAATTTCAGGAAGAGTGTTAACAACGCCTAAACAGTTAGGGCCAACACATCTCATGCCGTATGATTGAACTTTTTCCAATAATTGTTTTTCAAGTTCAGCACCTTCTTTACCTGTTTCTTTAAATCCTGCTGTAATAACGCAAAGACCTTTGATACCTTTTTCATGGCATTGGTCAATAGTTGAAAGCACGAATTTAGCATTAACAACAATAATAGCTAAATCGATTTCATCAGGAACTTCAAGAACAGAAGTATAAGCTTGAAGTCCTTCTATAATTCCGCCTTTTGGGTTAATCGGGTAAATATTACCCTTGAATTTGTATTCTTGTAATCTTTTCATGATGTCAGAGCCGATTGTGTGTTCTTTAGTAGAAGCACCGACAACTGCAATTGATTTTGGTTTCATGATTTTGTCTAAATTGCTCATTTTCTCATCCTTTCTTTTTTTGAAATAAAATTATATTCCTATTTTGTTAAGTAATTTTCCATATTTTGCAGACCATTTTGGGCTTATTTTATATAAACATTCGTTTACAAGATCAACGGGAAGAAGCAATATTGTCGTTATAATATCAATCAGACCTTCTTTTTTAAGTTTCTTTTGCACTTCTTTCCATTTTTCTTGTTCTTTTATACATTTATTTTCTTCAAATTGGTTTATAACATCTTTTGCTGCTGAGATGTATTTCGAAGCTTTAGATGTAATAGGTATATTTAGTAGTGTTCTTGTAAATAATAAATCCTTTTGAGACAACTCCGACGGAAGCGGGTAATCCGCAATTATTCGCATTTCACTTTTGCTGTAATCTTGCTGTATGTATAAATTATAGTCTTTTGGTTGAATTAATTTTTCCAAATTATTACGAACCTTATTAACATATCTTGCTGGCTTATTACTCAAATTGTTTACTATAAAGAGTTTTCCTCTAAAATCGGTATTTTCTATGGGCGTATTTTGCATTTGCCCCCCTTACTATCTAAAACAGATTTAGATATGAACGATTTATACATTTCTATAGCCTCTTTTGCTGCATCAATAAGTGTTTCTGCAAGAATTTTTGATTGAACTTTTACGGTATACTCTTTAACTTTTTGTGCTTTTGCAAAAGTCTTATTTGCTGCAACATCAAAAAAATTGCGGTTTACTTTATTTGGGGATATAAAAATATCAAAAGGTTCATTTTCTATTTGTGTTGCTAATTTTTTAAACTTATGAGCCAAAATTTTTGATATAGGCGCATTATCAGGTTTATAATAGACCACTTTGCCATTAAAATTCGGTTGTGTATTAATTTGTTGTATGTGCATGCCGGATATCCTTTTGCATAAACATAGTTCATTTCTCGTAAATATTATGATACAGACAGGGGCAAAAGTAAAGAGGTTATTATGTAAACAGGTATATCACCGATTGATTTGTAAATAATGAATGAGTAGGTAAAATAATTGCTGAAAATTTGAATTCATTAAAAAAAAATGTATAATTAAAAAATAGTGGAATTAAACGTTTTTAACATAATAAAAAATACTAAAGTTGAAGGTCCAGGAAATCGTTATTGTATATGGGTTCAAGGTTGTTCCAGACACTGTAAAGGATGTCAAGCGGTTCATACTTGGAGTCATGATGGCGGAGAAATTTTTAAAGTTAATGATATTATCAAAGATATTCTAATAATTGCAGGTAATCCCCACCCCAAAATCAAAGATTTTGACCCTCCCGCAAGGGGAGGGTGTGCTTCAATAGAAGGTGTTACATTTTTGGGCGGAGAACCTTTTGAACAAGCGGAAGCATTAGGGGAAATTGCTGAAGCTGTTCAAAAAAAAGGATTAAGCGTTGTTTGTTTTACCGGCGAAAAAATAGAAGAGCTTAAAAGAGATGCAAAAAATAAAAAACTACTGGATAATGTTGATTTATTAATAGACGGAGAATTTATAGAAGAATTGACTGACTATTCCCGCCCATGGTGCGGTTCATCAAATCAACGTTATCATTTTTTAACAGACAGGTACAATGAGAATATTTTTACAAAATACAAAAATAAAGTCGAATTAAATATTTCTAAGAACGGTCAAATTTTTATGAACGGAATGGGAAATTTTGCTGAGATACTGCGTAAGGTTGATTTAGCAGGGGTAAAATAATGGTAAAATTGTATAAAACAGGAGAAGAATTATGTCTACATATAAATTAGCAAATTTAATTCGTGCAAGATTTCCAATGATTTATATAACAACATTTGAGGAAGACAGAGTTACAAAATATATAAAATCTGTTGTTACGGATGAAAAGCAAGTGAAATTCCCCAGAGAAGTTTTCACTTGGACTCAAACCAACGGACTATTTAATGATAATACTCAAAAGGGAATAAATGATACCGCATGTCCTTGTAAAGCTTTGGAATACATAAGAAAATATGATAAGGATGCTGTATTTATAATGTATGACTTTCATGTAAACTTCGGGCCGAAAAACAGACAGCCGGATTACAATGTTATCAGAAAAGTCAGAGATATTGTTCCTGATTTAAAACTTGGTACGGTAAGAAAAACAATTTTCTTTATATCTACCGAACTTCTTATTCCTGAATCACTTCAAAAAGAAATTACTATCTTTGATTTTGCACTTCCAAATTTAGAAGAAATAAAAGCAAAGTTTGAAAGTATGATTAACCAAAATACAGGAGTGGTAAATGAATTATCGGAAGAAGATAAAGATAAATTATGTAAAGCCGCTCTCGGTTTAACACTACAGGAAGCTGAAAGCGCATTTGCTCTTGCAATGGTAAATGACGGAAAAATCAGTATAAAAGATTTACAGGTTGTACTGGAAGAAAAAGTGCAGGTTATTAAGAAAACAGGTATATTAGAATTTATTCATTCAAACTATACTATGAAAGATATAGGCGGTCTAGATAATTTGAAAAGCTGGCTTTTAAAAAGGAATAATTCTTGGTCGGAAAAAGCTAAAAAATATTGTATACCTGCTCCAAAAGGCGTTTTGGTAACTGGTGTTCCCGGATGCGGAAAGAGCTTAACAGCAAAGGCTATGAGTACTATTTGGGGACTTCCGCTTTTGAAATTGGATTTTGGAAAAGTTTTTTCAGGGCTTGTAGGAAGTTCGGAAGAAAATATGCGAAGAGCACTTGCTACTGCTGAAGCAGTAGCACCTTCAATTCTTTGGATAGATGAAATTGAAAAAGGACTTAGCGGTATTGGTTCCAATGGTGATAGCGGTGTTTCTTCAAGAATATTCGGACAATTTTTAACATGGATGCAAGAAAAAGATTCACCTGTATTTGTTATTGCAACAGCAAATAATATTAGCGGTCTGCCCCCTGAATTACTAAGAAAAGGACGTTTCGACGAGATTTTCTTTGTTGATTTACCGACAGAAGATGAGAGAAAGGAAATATTTAAACTTCATTTAGAAAGAAGGCTTAAAGATAAAGAAGTTGCAAGCGAAATAGTCGGTGTGAAAAATTTATGCAGTGAGCTTGCAAAAATGAGTGAAGGTTTTATCGGTTCGGAAATTGAACAAGTTGTTGTATCATCTCTTTGTGATGCATTTTTTGAAAACAGACCGCTTAAATTTGAAGATTTAGTTAAAAATATTCAAACAACCGTCCCGCTTTCCATGACTCAAAGAGAGCAGGTTTTGGCATTAAGAGCCTGGGCAAATGTAAGAGCGGTTTCCGCTACAAAAACATCTCAATTGAATAAATATTCAAAAGACATTGATGAGGGTAATGCAGCAACAAGCCGCGGCGGAAGAACTTTGGATTTTTAGGGGTAAACATACATTTTTAAGCGCAAAAGTTTAAACAAATACTTTTAGTATTTTTATTTTCTTATTATTAACCTCTCCTATTCCTGCAATATTATCTTCTTGTGTCAATATTATTATGCCGTTATTTAATTTAGCATCTGAACTAAACGGCATACCATTTGATACTTTTTTTAATTCTTCATTACTTAGTTTATATCGCGGATAATCTAAGTATTCTATAGGAGACAAAAGATTTTTTGTTACATCTTCTAGATTGTTTAAATTATCAAGTTGAACAGCGTTTTCAATATTAAAATATCCTGCTTTTACTCTGACTAATTTGTTTAAATGTCCATACACTCCGAGTTTTTCACCTAAATCATTCGCAACGGAACGAATATAAGTACCTTTGGAACAAGATATATATAATTCAAGCTGCTGTTTATCGTAATTAAAATTTAATATCTTTAGCTCGCTTATATTTACCTTGCGGGATTTTATTTCAATATTTTCTCCGGCTCTGGCGTATTCATACAGCTTTTTACCGTTAACTTTTATTGCCGAGTATATCGGTGGCACTTGTTCTATTTCTCCGGTAAAATATTTTAGACTTGCCTCTATATCATCTTGTGAGACTTTTTTATCGGATTTATTAACAGCTTCACCCTCTATATCATATGTCGTTGTTGATATTCCCAATTGTACTGTACCAATATATGCCTTATCGTCATTTAGATACTCTATTAATCTCGTTGCTTTTCCTATACAAACAGGTAAAACTCCTTCTGCAAAAGGATCTAATGTTCCTGTGTGACCAATTTGTTTTATTTTAGTGACACGACGCAAAACCGATACAACATCATGCGAAGTCATACCTTTAGGTTTATATACATTTAAAAATCCAAACATTACTTGATTTCGCCTTTAGATATTTTTTCAATAAGATCTAAAACTCTTGAACCTTGTTCTAAACCGTCTGAATACACAAATTTAATTTCTGGAGTAACACGCAGGCGAATGCGTTTTCCGACTTCGTAACGAACTTTACCCGTATTTCTTTCAATAATTTCTTTATCTTTTTCAACTTGTTCAGGAGAACCTAAAACACTATATATAACTTTCGCATATGAATTATCATGTGAAACTTCCACATCAACAACAGAGACTACTCCTTCCAAGCCTCGAACCTCTTTGCGCAGAATATCAGAAATATCACGCATTAATTCTTTTCTGACACGTTCATTACGTAATGTTGACATAGACCTTCTCCTTTTACATACTCATAAATCTATTATATCATAAAATGTAAATATTTGTTACAAAAAGGCAATTTTTTCTCACAATCAAACTTTATATATATACGAGGAAATGTAGTATGCCTGATCCTATAGAGAGTTTTAGAAACGCATTTGATTATTATGATACAAAAGACGCCATCTTTGAAAGCAAAGAAGGTTCTTCTGTTATAAAATATTTTAGAAAATTAGGCTATGACATTTTAGATTCCGGAAAAGACTGGTTTGAAAATACGTTTAAAAATAAAACACAAAGTGATATGAATTCTTCGGACAAAAACATACAAAAACCTTTGCCTCCAAAACCTTTAATAAACAATATACAAGAAGAGGCTGTATTCGGCTCTAACACTCCGCTCCAAGAAGTAACAAAGCCAAAATTAAAAGAATATACAACTCCCAATATGTCTTTTAGCGTCAGAGATTTACATGGTATATTCAAATTTAAAAAGGGTGAATCTCAATATTTGATAGGAGCTGGCGATAAATTTTCTGTAGGATATAGAAATAACACCTACAGAGCAGAAGTCAAACACAATTTATTTAACGGAAAATCTGAACTTAACGGTTCCATAAATTCAAGATTCGATTCAAAATATGCATCTGTTTATCATTATAAAGACGGGAATTATGGTGCAACCATAGGATATTCAAATCGTAAAGGATTTTCTACATCAATTTCTACCGATAAACATGGGAATTCCGCATTAAGTTTGGGATATTATCACAGAACATCTGATGCTGAAATTGACGTAAAAGGATTTGTTTCAACATATAACAAAAGTTTAAGTAATTACTATGAAGACAAAGATTGCAGATTTGGAGTCGTTGTTAGAATTTGGGGATTATAAAAATTACAAGAAAATCAAATTTTTTTGCGGTAATTCGCACATAATTACCTGTCTAAAAATTAATAAATCATTAATTTTTACTTAAGGCAATATAAAATAATCTTTCTTTGATATAAAATTGTATTTAGTAAAACACAAATCAAGAGGTGGTAAAATGTGGGATTATTCAGAGAAAGTTTTAGATCATTATAGAAATCCGAGAAATGTCGGGAAAATTGATAATGCGGATTTAATCGGAGAAGCCGGTTCTCTGGCATGCGGTGATTCACTCAAATTGTATTTGAAACTGGATGGAAATAAAATTGTTGATGCTAAATTTCAAACTTTTGGATGCGGTTCTGCTGTAGCTTCTTCAAGCATTCTGACAGAGATGATTATCGGTAAAACCTTGGATGAAGCTAAACAAATCACAAACAAAGATATCGCAGAAGAACTTGGCGGACTTCCGCAAGAAAAAATGCACTGCTCCGTTATGGGTCATGAAGCTCTGGAAGATGCTTTAAAGAAGTATTACGGAGAAGAAATCGCAGAAGATTTACCCGCTCAAACCGCAGACAAAATAGTTTGTACCTGTTTTAACGTAACAGAAAATCAAATATGGGAAGCAATAAAAATTAATGGTCTAAAGACCGTTGAAGAAGTAACAAATTATACAAAAGCAGGTGGTGCTTGCGGTAGATGTAAAGGAACTATTCAAGATATTATTGATACATACTATAAAGCTGAAAACAAAAAGGAAGAAACTCCGCTCACTCCAACACAAAAAATACTTAAAATAAGTAAAGTCATAGAACAACAAATTTCTCCTGAACTTCAAAAAGACGGAGGAGATATTGAATTTGTTGACCTTGACGGTAACAAGGTTAAAGTTAAATTAACCGGCATGTGCCAAGGATGTAAGAATTCAAGAATGACTATAAAAACTTTTGTAGAATCGATTTTGAAAGATAAGGTTGACAAAAATCTTGAGGTAGAACAAATGTAAAAGTTATTGTCGGGTTTTAATCCGACAAAACCAAAAAGAGTGAGGAGACCCCTCACCCCCAACCCCTCTCCCGCAAGGGACGAGTGGAGAAAGGTTAAATATGATATATTTAGATAATAACGCAACAACTGCAATAGATAAAAAGGTTTTAGAGGAAATGCTTCCTTATTTAAGTGAGGAGTACGCAAATCCTTCTAGTATGTATGATTTTGCAAAAAAGCCTGCATCCGCAATAAGAGAAGCAAGAGTAAAAGTTCGTGACTTTTTTGGTGCAAGAGATGAAAAAGAGATTTTCTTCACTTCTTGCGGTTCAGAATCTGCTAATATGGCAATCAAAGGGGTCTTGAACTGCAACAAAGAAAAACGCCATATAATTACTACAAAGGTTGAACATCCTTGTGTATTAAACACATACAAATGGTTTGAAAAACAAGGGTATGAAGTTGATTATATCGGAGTAAATTCGTACGGAGAATTAGAAGTTGAAGAACTGAAAGAAAAGCTCAGAAAAGATACGGCACTTGTATCAGTAATGTGGGCGAATAATGAAACCGGAGTAATTCATCCCGTTGAAGAAATTGCAGAATATGTAAAATCTCATTCTCCCGAAACAAGGGTTTTTGTAGACGGAGTTCAAGCAGGAGGCAAGATTCCTATCAATGTTAAAGATACAAAAATTGATTTAGTAGGTATTTCAGGTCACAAATTTCACGCCCCGAAAGGAATCGGCGCACTATATGTCAAACCTGATGTAAGGCTGACATCTCTAATAAACGGCGGACACCAAGAACGAGGCATGAGAGCAGGAACCGAAAATGTGCCATATATAGTTGGACTAGGGAAAGCGGCTGAACTTGCAATGGAAAATATGAACTACGAGTTAACCGAAGTTAAAAGATTACGTGATAAATTGGAAGCAGGTATTTTAAAGAATGTATTTAATGCTCGTCTTAATACATCTATAACAAACAGAGTTCCAAATACTACAAATATTGGATTTGAATATGTGGAAGGCGAATTAATATTACTTCATTTGAGTGATATAGGGGTTTGTGCAAGTTCAGGAAGTGCCTGCACATCAGGTTCACTTGAACCGAGTCACGTTCTTAGAGCAATGGGAATTCCGTTTACGGCGTTACATGGTTCAATAAGATTCAGCTTGTCAAGATATAATACAGAAAAAGATATTGACTATGTAATTGAGAATATGCCTATAATAATGGATAAATTAACAAAAATATCACCATTTCAAGATGAATTAAAAGAATTAAGAAAAAGAAAAGGTTTTTAAATAATAAAGGAATATGAAAAATGATTGATAATACAATAAACGTAATTGTTAAACCTATTTTAGATTTTTTGGCAAAACACTCTCCGTTTATAATCGGGGTTATTATAAACATAGTTTTAATTATTGTTATCAATAAAATTATTGATACTTTGGAAGGCAGAGTAACAGGAAAACTCAGAGAAAAGCATTCAGACTCTTCTCTGGTGAATCTTTTGCCGATACTTATAAAAGTTCTTAAAGCAATAATTATATTTATGCTTCTGGCAGGATTCCTGCAAAGTTTTGGTTATAATGTATCTTCACTTATTGCAGGTTTCGGAATTACAGGTTTAGCAGTAGGTTTTGCTGCTAAAGAAGCAATCGGTAATGTTTTTGGCTCAGTTGGTTTATTGGGTGACAGAGTTTATAAAATCGGTGACTACATAAAATTTGATAATATAGAAGGGTATGTTGAAAAAATAAATCTTCGTTCTACTTCAATCAGAACTTTAGACAATTTCGTTGTTAATGTGCCAAATAACACAATTGCAAATGAAGCAATTACAAACGTTTCTAAATGCAAAAAGAGAAAAATTGATATAACGGTTGGTGTTGAATACGGTACTTCTAATGAAAAACTCGATAAGGCTATAGAAATACTAAAAGATATTGCAGCAAAAGATGAAAAAATAATTGGTTCAGGCATGTTTACATCAATTGAAGCATTAGCTGACAGTTCAATTAATTTGAGACTTTTTGCATATACTTCTGAAACAGCGTGGGCAAAATATAAAGTTGTAAAAGGTAATGTTATAAAACAAATTATTCACAGATATAGAGAAGAAGGAATCAACTTTGCATTTCCGTCAACAAGTGTTTATATTGAAAAAACAGGAAATGAGCAATAGTGAAAATTAAAATTATTGCACTCGGAAAAATTAAAGAAAAATTCCTCAAAGACGGTATAGACGAGTTTTTAAAACGTTTAACTCCATATACTTCAATTGAAATTATAGAATTGAACCCTGTAGAAATAAAAGATGAAAATCTTATTGAAAAAAACCTTGAAGAAGAAGGAAACAAGATTCTGTCATTAATCAAAGACGAATCATACGTTATTACATTAGAACTTGGCGGAAAACAATTAACTTCGGAAGAATTTGCCGAGAAAATCAATGAAATTACCGTAAGCGGAACATCTGAACTTGTTTTTGTAATAGGCTCATCCTGCGGACTTTCAAAAATTGTCAGCCAAAGAGCAAATTTCAAATTAAGCATGTCAAAAATGACTTTTTTACACCAATTTGCAAGATTAATATTGGTTGAACAAATATATAGAGCTTTCAAGATTTTAAAAGGTGAAAAATATCATAAATAAATATTTGAAATTTAAAAAACACATATGATATAATTTTTTAGTAGAGGATAATGTGTGTTTTTAAGAAATTAAAAAGGAGATTTTATGAGCGATAATATTGAAATAAGAGAGATGGAAGGTTTTGATGAGGTTCGTTTTCAGCCAAGCGGAGTTTGCAGTAAGTTAATGAATTTAAAAATAAAGGATAACAAAATTTTAGATATGGAAACTGTTGGAGGCTGCAGCGGAAATCTTAAAGGAATCGGCTCGCTTGTTATCGGTATGGATATTAATGAAGTAATAAAGAGATTGCAAGGACTTCCTTGCGGAAGCCGACCGACAAGCTGTCCGGATCAATTATCAATAGCTTTAAAATTATATTTGGAACAAAAGTCAAAGGTTACTGTAGGATAAATTTATAAAACATTTTTATAAAAAAACAGATTGAAAATTCTTTTTAAGTAATTTTCAATCTGTTTTTTATTTTTTCATTCTGCATTTATACACTTACTTTAATAGCTTTTTCTGCTCTGTATAAAGAGGTTTCTTTACCCAAAATCTCCAATATGCCAACCATATCAGCACCGCAAGTTCTTCCTGTTATTGCGGCACGAACAGCCCACATTGTAACTTTAGGTTTAATACCGTCTTTTTCTTTCCAGTAAGCACGAAAATCAGCAAGTTTTTCATGCAGATTTTCTTCTGTCCAATCCCATTCTTTTGCTTTTGATACAAAATCTACAAGAACTTTTTGCGCTACATCAGTATCTAAAGTTCCGGTTTGAGTCTCAGGTTCAATTTCGACATCTTTACCGAAGAAATACGGAACAGCATCTGTTATATCAGATAGTAAAGTCAATGGCTCGCGAGTAATTTCAACCATCTTAGTATATTGTTCATCAGTTAAAGAACTCAAATCGTATTTTGTTAAATACGGTTTTAGCCTTTCTTTCAACTCTTCAATCGGTAACATCTTAATATAATGACCGTTCATCCATTTTAATTTATCATATTCAAAAATAGAGTTAGAAGAAGATATCTCTCCGATTCTAAAGTCTTGAGCGATTTCATCTACTGATTTAATTTCTTGTCCGTCAGAAGGCGCCCATCCTAAAAGTGCTACAAAGTTTATTAAAGCGTCTGTTAAATATCCTTCTTTAACAAAATCCGAAACCGCAGTTGCTCCATGTCTTTTAGAAAGCTTGCTTCTATCCGGTGCAAGAATCATGCCCAAATGACCGAATCTCGGAACTTCAAAACCTAATGCTTCAAATATTAAAATTTGCTTATAAGTATTAGATATGTGGTCTTCACCTCTTATAACATGTGATATTTTCATCAAAGCATCATCAATTACAACGGCAAAGTTATATGTAGGCGCACCGTTTGATTTCATGATTACAAAATCACCAATCAAATTAGTATCAACATGTAATTTCCCTTTTACCAAATCATCGAATTCTAAGATTGAAGAGTCATGAAAAGCTTTTTGAGCTTTTGCAATATTAAATCTTATAGCAGGCTTTCTTCCTTCTGCTCTTAATTTTGCTTTTTCTTCCTCTGTTAGATTTTCACACTTTTTAGAATATACATAAGCTTTTTTTGCTTTAGTTGCTTCTTCTTTTTCTGCTTCCAGTTCTTCCGGAGTACAGAAACATTCATAAGCAAATCCTGAATCTAAAAGCTGTTGGACGTATTTCGGATAAATATCAAAACGCTGTGATTGTGTGTATGGGCCATAATTACCGCCAACATCAGGCCCTTCATCCCAATTTAATCCGAGTGCTTTCAGTGAATCAAAAATATTATCTACATATTCTTGAGATGTTCTTTCAGCATCAGTATCTTCTATTCTTAAAACAAATTTACCATTATTCTTTTTCGCAAATAAATAATTAAATAAAGCCGTCCTTGCAGTACCTATATGAAGGTTACCGCTGGGTGACGGAGCAATTCTTACTCTTACTTCTGACATATTTATTATCCTTCCTTTTGCGGGTTCGGGTCAGTAATCTTGAAAATTTACATATTTACCCGTTGCCCATTTTATCCATTTTCATTATTACATAAACAAAAAAAGCATGCTTAGCTAAATAAAATTATTAAAAATAAATTCTTTACATTACATTTTAAGAGCTTAAAATTTGTTACAAAAATTTACAATTATTTTTTTGCTGTAAAATTAAGTATTTAAAGAAATTTTGTTACTATAGGTAAGAATTATCAGAAGTCATGTGTACCAATCAATCAAAGTTTCTTAAGAAGAAAAAAATATTCAAAAATTCATCTTTACATTCTCTTAACATTTAACAAAAATTAGGCAATTTCTAATTTTTTGCGCTTTTAAATATATATATAAGTTGTTATAATCAACTTAGATTACATATGTGTATAGTGATGTATGATTAATAAAGTTAGCTTAGAAAACAGTACAGGCAGTATAAATAGCAAAACAGCCGGTCAGCACAAAAAAACAGTTCAGCAAAATCCGAATTTCAAAGGATTAGGCGCAATTGCTCTTGCAGGAATTCAAAAATGTGAGCAGGTGCCGATGATAAATGTTGCTGTTATTGACCTTCTTTCCGCTATTTTACCCAGAACTATAGTAGAATCTATGACGAACTGGTTTGCCGGTTTTGAAGCATTAAGAAGAGAGTCATCAGGATTAATCGTTAACTGCTTAATCCCGAGTGCCTTAACTCTGGGAATAGCTAAACTTCTTAACCCCGCATTTATGCCGGATGGCGTAAATATGTCAAGATGCTGGGCTGATAAAGACCTTATCCAAAAAGCTGCCGATTATTATGACAACTCAAAATCTTCGGATAAAGTTCAGGAATCTTTGAAAAAGCTTTTGGGAAATATTGAAGGTGTAGACGGAACGGAAAAAGTTAATTTTGCTAATAAACTTGGAGAGAACGAAGTTGAAAATTATGCAAAACAACTGGCTGAAATTTCAAGAAAGAAAATAAAAAATTCTGAAATGAGAAAAGAAGTCGGCGAAATTACTAAAAAAATTGTCGACAAAACTAAAGTGTCCGAACATATTACGGTAGATAAAGTAAGTGCTCAATCTGTGGGTTCAATGCTTGAAGATTCTGTTAAGTTTTTCAGAGAATTCCAAAGAGCTGACGGCAAAATCAGCATGGCTGATTTTGCAAAGAAAAATAAGAACTTTGTGAGAACAAAGAGTCTATTAGGTTTAGCGGTTGTTCTTCCTCTTGCAGCTTCAATGCAATATATTAACAGATGGATTACCGGAAAGTTATCGGGAACAAAGGGTGCTCCGATATATGATGATTTTGCAAAAGTTCAAGATAATATTGAAGAGAATCCTGAAGCTAAAAAAGGATTATTAAAGCAAAAACTTATATCAATTTCTTCAATGGTTGCTGTTTCTCTGCTTTCTCTCACAAAAATGCCATCGTGGAAAATGCTTGATTTTAAAGGAATGTTTCCGACAATGGATCAGGCAAGGATTATTTCCACAACGACATTTGCTTCCCGTATGGCAGCAGCAGACGATAAAAATGAACTTGCCGAAGCTACAGTAAGAGATATAGCAACATTTGCAAGCTTGTATTATCTGGGTGACGTAGCCGCAAAAGGCGCTGCAACAATGATTCAAAAGAAAACAGGAACAGTTCTTTTAAATGATATGAAACCTTTAGATAAAGATGCCGGAGTTTGGAAAAAATTTAAACATTGGATGAAAGATGTTAACATCAAATCTTCTAAGGAAGTTATCGGTCAAAAAGCCATTAATTATCGCTCGTATTGCCAAGTTACTAACTTAGGTGTATCATTAGCATTGTTAGGGTTAATTATTCCTATATTTACTCGTCGAAATACAAAGAAAAAGCATGAACAAGCTTTAAAACTGGCTCAAGAACAAAATAAAACACAAACCGAAAACAATAATGAAACTGCAAAAGTTACTCCTTTGAATGTTCAATATTCAAAATTAACTGCAGGTTTTAGAGCCGAAAATCAGCAAAAAACAGCATAAATAGCAAACAGGGAAAAATGAACGTACAACCAATTACACAACAGAATCAACAACTAAAACAACACACAAATTTTAAAGGTGCTGTTGATACAACACTGCGTTATCTTGCAACAAATCAGGCAGTCGGCGCAAATCTTGTCGACTTTTCGTTTATGGTCACACCCAGAACATTGAATGACGGAATTAAGCGTGGTCCCGCAGCCGGAATGGAAACAGGACGCCGCGAGATTATGGGTACAATAAATGATTCTTGCGTGGGTTTATTCGGTGCAGCTTCAGGCGCTCTGATTGCGGGAGCATTAACTGAAAAGTACGGATATAAAGTAAATAAAATGTTTACAGCTCCTGAAACATTGCATATATTAGCAGAAAATAAATCATCGCAAATAAAAAATAACAAATCACAAATTGAGTATCTTAAAGAAACCTTAAAAAATGCCAAAGGATACAATCCTACTGCGCCAAAATCGGATTCTGACGGTTTTGTTAAGTTGTCTGATAAAACTATAGAAAAAATTGCTAAATATTATGACGAACTATTAAATAACAAAGCTGATTTTAATGAATGGACAAAGAAAAAAGCAGATAAGTCCAGAACGGTTATAATGAATGAAATTATAGCAGATACAGGTGCAGGCTCTGATTATATTTTAGAATCCGCAGATAAAAAGATTGTAAGCAAAACCAATCTTAAATCATTATTAAATGATATATTCATTGTTTCTGATTCATTCAATAATGACAAAATCCAAAATGCATTTAAAGATCAAATAAAATCCGGTAAATCCGTTAAAGAAAATGTATTTATCAAGGGTTTGGACAATTTCATGAAGCACAGAGCATGGATGGGATTTGCCGCATCTTGTGCAATAGGTCTTTCTGTTCAGCCGATTAACATGTATTTAACAAAACTCAAAACCGGTTCTGACGGATTTGTCGGAGTGGAAGGACGATCTAAAGATAACAGCGCAGGCTTCTTTGGACTGAAAGGTATCAGTAGTGTCGCGTTCTTTAGTATGATTCTTTCTACATTAAATATGAACCCGCTTAAATTTACTCCGAAAAAATTTATGGACAAAATGTCATTCAGCGGTAAAATGCCTACAATTAATCAATTAAAAGGTATATATGGTATTACAATTATCTCAAGAATTTTCTCCGCTCGTGATAAAGACGAGTTAAGGGAAGTTTTGACAAAAGATACCCTAGGATATTTAAGCTGGTTAGTTCTCGGTGATATCGTAAACAGAATGACCGCATCAGCTTTTGACAGCGATAAGTGCAAAGTATTAAACATCAAAAAGGGAACAGAAAACGAAAATTACTTCAAGAGAATGTTCCATGCTTCACTTAAAACAAGAGATGAAATATTAGTTCAAACTCTTGCACAACAAGGAATTAAAACAACAAAAACAGAAGACGGAAAAATTCTTAATAAATCATTTAAAGAGATGTTAAAAGATTTGGATAGCTTGAAAAATGAAGCAATCAAGAAAGCTACTAAAAAACGCTTAAGAGCTTTAAATGTAGCTCAACTTTCAGGTTACTTGTTCTCAGGACTTGTTCTTGGTTTAGGAATTCCTAACCTGAATATATATATTACAAACAAATTAGATGCAAAACGTAAAGCCGAAGCTGCTAAAAAGGCTTCATAATCATTCTGTTAGATGTAGGAATCCAGTATTGCTCTTTCGGTTTTATTAAGTCCTTGCAGTATGTCTTTTGTAACCAATTCGTTTTCAAATTCCACCCGATTTGTTGTCAGAGCATATTCTCCGAGATTTGGGACTTTTGCTTTAACTTCTTTTGGAACAATTTTTGAAAAATACAAGAATAAACATTTTAAATATTGTCTTGAATGGGCGAATTCATGAACATAACAATGCAAAGGATGATTTGTTGAAAAATCAGTACATAAACTCGGAAATTCTTCATCTATGACTTTTTTTGCTTCTTCTGAAAGTAAATTATAAGCCTCCTTCTCAATTTGAGTTTCTTCTACACCGCTTTTTATTATTACGGCATTTTTAGATTTTGATAACAATAAATTAGCACCATTTGTATTTCTTGGAGTAAAAGGAGTTATTATTATTGTATCAGCAAGTGGTATATCTGTTTTTTTAATTATATTTATTGTTTGCAAAATCTTTTTTGCTTCTTCAAAATTTTCCAAATGAACATAATCCATTCCGTACATTGATTTTAAATAATTTTCTATTTTTATGACTCTTGAATCTGTTGAAGATACAGTAACAGCTTTTATCATCTCTAAATACGTATCTGCCATTTTTCTGCCTTTTTCATATAATTCTTTTTCAAAAGTTAATGAGATTTTATTTTTATGCATTGCTTCTATGCATTCTTGTATGTATTTTACGTTATGAGCTCTCCCCATTCTGTCAATAAAAGTTCGTATAATGTTTACTAACGCCTCAGGAGTTTTCATATTTTTAGCCGCTTTTAAAATATTCGGAGGAACTATGTCAGAATTTTTTTCAAGAATATCTAAAATCGTTTGTTTTTTTTGTTCAAAATTATGACTTAAACTCTCCAAAACAGTTTTAGAAACTTCGTTTGCGGTTTTAAATTCATATTCACTAATCTCCTCAAATAAAGGATACGGCTCAGATTCTGCTATTTGTACTTCGGCAGGTTCTTTTGGCTTGGGCGGAGTCAAATGTTTATTATATCGTCTATAATATGCTTCTATCTCTTTAGACGTAACTTTTTGCGGTTCAGATACGACTTTTCCCATTATGCTCACTGGCTCTTCAATTGTTTTCACTGTTTTCCCGAAAAAGCGCCGAATATAGTTTTCCACAATATTATATACAGAACTTATTTTTCCCATAAAAATTCCCTTATCTTACTTATATATATAAAGTATTTTTATGTTCGGAAATTGCCCTATTTATTTTCTTCGGTTTTATTTACTCTTTCTTCCAGTAATTTTTCAATTTCAGGCTCTAAATCAGGTTCTTCCAAAAGTTTTTCTACCTGAAGCGGAGGAAGATTATTTTTAGAAAGTTCCGCCTCAGCATCAAAACGGTTAATAGAATGATCTATAAACAAAACTCCGTTAAGGTGGTCAAACTCGTGCTGTATACAACGGGCAAGAAGTGTTCCATCCTTTGCCTCAAGCACAAACGGACGTCCGTTTCTGTCTATCGCTTTTATCATTACGTTTGCATATCGTCTTACATCAGTAAATGCTTCCGGAAAACTCAAACAACCTTCATGGCTGATTACCGCACCTGATTTTTTTATTATTTTTGGATTAATAAATACTATTGGATGTAAAGGCTCATCATTCGTTGAAACATCAATAACAAATATTCTTAAGTTCTCTCCGACTTGCGGCGCAGCTAATCCAACACCGTTTTGAGCGTACATCGTATCAAGTAAATCATCTACCAGTACTTTTATTTTTTGAGAAACTTTATGTACCTCTTTTGAAGGTTCTCTAAGAGATGGCGTTCCATACTTAACAACTTTTCTTATTGACATGAGATATTATCCTTTTTATATAATAAATTCTTATATAATCATCTTATCATAAAATGAACTTTAATGGTAAAATAATCGTTGAAGTACATGGTGGGGTAAATTATAAATTAGTATAAACGAAAGGAAAAGATGAATAAATTTTTAGTTTTATTTTTTATTTTATTACTTTCAATAACAGAAACATTTGCATACGCAATTAAAGTTTATGATGAATATGGAAATCGAGTCGGTACATACAGAAAAGAAGGAGAAAATTTCCAATTATATGATTTTAATGATAAAAAGGTTGAAAATCCGGATAGTTTGATTAAAAATGCACCTGATAAAAAAATACTGACTGAATACTCAAGAACATTTTATGATGAAAACATGCTCCCGATAGGAACATGGCGTTCAGGTTTCTACGGAAATAACGGAAGATATTATCCCAGAGGCGGCATTTTTTATCCGTCAGCTTTTTATCATACAAGAACGCCATATATTGTAAGACCTAACGCAAAAGATTCTTTTCATTACCAAAATCCCAACAGCAGTATAAATATTATTGATACTCGATTCCCTAAATTCCACAAGTTTAGATAATTTTGTAAATATTTCATATTTTATTATTAATATTGTATAATTTTGAATTATAATATGATTATGGATAAGAAAGTTATTTCTACAAACAGAAAAGCTTTTCATGATTTTTTGATTTTTGACAAATTTATTGCAGGGATGGTGTTAACAGGTACAGAAATTAAATCAATCAGAAAAGGTACCGTAAATTTAAAAGATTCCTTTGCCAAAGTTGAAGATAGTGAAATGTTTTTATACGGAATGCATATCTCACCATACGAACATGGCAATCGTTTTAATCATAAACCTGATAGAGTGAGAAAACTACTTCTGCAAAAAAGAGAAATTCTTAAAATCCAAGATAAAGTAAAAAAAGATGGTGTAACAATTGTGCCTTTAGAATTGTTTTTAACTCATGGTCTTGCTAAAATAGAAGTAGGTTTGGCAAAAGGTAAAAAGATTTATGACAAGCGTGAAGCTATAACAAAAAAGACACAGGAACGAGATATAGCAAGACTTGTAAAAAGATGAGGATTAGCGGATGTTTAACAGAGAATCAATTTTAAAAAGTTTAAATACTGAAAATTATTATATAGACAAGCATTCGCTTGATTTATTTCTTAATGATTGGAAGATTGAATCTATTTATGAAGACGAACAAGGTCTGGAATTCTATGATGAACTTGCGTTAGAAAAAATTAAAAGAGGTATTTCTCTTAAAGCTCAAGGATTTACAGATGAACAAATTATAACTAAACTTGCAAGAATAGAAGCTCGTGTCGAAAAATACGAAGAACCGCCAAAGCCTGTTCAACCTGTTATTTTGGATGAAAACGGAGACGAAATAGAAGGAAGATTGGAAGAAGTTGCTGCTGCATCAAAACCATCTCCGGAACTTCCGCAAGTTCAAACTCAATCAGAAACGCAGGAAGTTCATCAACCGCAAACATCTCCTGATGTTATTCCTCAAGGAAAAAGTTTTACTCTTGATGTTTCAAGCCAAACATTACAAATGCTGGCTGAAGCTGTTGCAAAAAAAATCAGTGATGATATTACTCAGTCAGATTTAGCTAATAAACTTATTGAAGCAGGCGGATATAAAAAAGATAATGAGATACTTGCTCAACAGGTAAAAGAATTGATAGAACATAATAAAGAATTATCTAAACGCATAGAACAACTTGAAAGCCAAGAATCCAAAAGTTTTTGGGCTCGCTTCCGCAGAGGAGGAAAGAGATAAAGGAGTAGGGGTAAAGGAGTAAAGGGGTAAAGGGGTAAAGGGGTAAATATTTTTTACCTGTTATAGACTTAATTGGGTTTGTATAAATTTTGTAACGGTCTTCCCTGCTAATTCCATATCGGTGCATGTTTTTTATGAAATATACTGATTTTTTAAAGAATTTAGATAAACGCTTAGAAAAATATTTTGAACTTCATAAAGAATACGTATGCTGTAAAAAAGGGTGTTCTTTTTGCTGTGAAAAAGGTGATTATCCGTTATCGCAAGCTGAACTTGAATATATAATGATTGGTTTTTCAAAATTGAATGACCAACAAAAAATAAAAGTTCAAAAAAACATTAAATTAATGCAAAAAGGCGGTAAATGTCCGTTTTTAATTAATAAAGAATGTGCTATTTATCAATTTAGACCAATTATATGCCGAGTTCACGGACTTGCTTATTTGTGTAAAGAAAATATGGTAAAAGTTCCGTATTGTGTTAATAATAATAAAAATTATTCTAAAGTTTATGATGACGGACAAATTAACATAAATCCGATTGCAGAAAATCTTGACACTTCTGCTATTATAAAAAATCTTGATTTTGGTGAAATAAGAAATTTAGCTGAGTGGGTTAATAATATATAGTATATTCTGATAACTATATATAATTTGCCACAAAAAGTTATTATTGCGCATATCAATAAATCAGTTACATAAATGCAACAAAAAACATATTTTGTTGCAGGAGTTGCTAATTTTTGGTAATATAAACCTTGTAATACATAGCTAGGAGTTTATTATGTTCAAAAATTTAGGAAAAGAATTAAGAGATTTTATTTTACGCGGAAATGTAATGGACATGGCTGTCGGTATCATTATCGGTGCCGCATTCGGTAAAATCGTAGATTCTCTTGTAAAAGATGTTATCATGCCTCCAATCGGTTTTGTTTTGGGAAAAGTTGATTTTTCAAACCTATATTTTCTAATTTATCCTTGGGGAGAAAAGTACGACAGCTTGGATGCTGCAACAGCAGCCGGTGCTGTTACAATCAATTACGGTCTATTCTTAAATACTGTTATCAGCTTTTTAATTGTTGCTTGTGCAATATTTGCAATAGTAAAAGCTGTTAATACAATCAAAGAAAAGGCTTGCAGAGAAGAAGCAGAAGCAGATGCTGCAGAAGCAGCCGCAACAGAAAAAGAATGTCCGTTCTGCTGTACTCAGATTCCTATTAATGCTAAAAAATGCCCTCATTGTACATCTGAACTTTAAAAATAAAATTAATTATTTATTTTTTAATTGTTAAGCGGTCTTTCCAGACGGGATGGAATAGACGCTTATCAAATTGCTAGCGTAACAAAAGGAGAATTATGCATAATTTAACACTAATTAAAGGTGACGGAATCGGCCCTGAAATATCTGAAGCAGTACTCAAAATAATTGAAGCTTCCGGAGTTAGAATAAATTGGGACATACAAACAGCCGGAGCTGAAGTAATAGAAAAAGAGGGGGTTCCGCTTCCTGACAGAGTAATTGAGTCTGTCAAAAATAACAAAGCGGCATTAAAGTCTCCTGTTACTACACCTATCGGTAAAGGTTTTCGCTCAGTTAATGTACAACTTAGGAAAGAACTTGATTTATATGCCAATTTGAGACCTTGCTATAATATTCCGGGAGTTAAAACACGATATGATAATGTTGATATAGTTGTTGTAAGAGAAAATACGGAAGATTTATATGCGGGAATTGAAAGACAAGTAGATAATGATACTGCTGAAAGCATAAAAAGAATTACCCGCTCCGCTTCGGAAAGAATTGCAAAATTTGCTTTTGATTATGCCGTTAAAAACAAAAGAAAATTTGTAACAGTTGTAACTAAAGCTAATATTTGCAAATTATCAGACGGACTATTTCTTGAATCAGCAAGAAAGGTTGCAGAAAGTTATGATTTACCGCTAAAAGAAATTTTAGTGGATAACTGCTGTATGCAGCTTGTTCAGAATCCTAATCAATTTGATGTACTGTTACTTCCGAATCTGTATGGAGATATAGTTTCAGATTTATGTGCCGGCTTGATTGGCGGTTTGGGAATTGCGCAAGGTGCAAATATCGGAAAAGACTATGCTGTATTTGAGCCCGTCCATGGTTCGGCTCCCGATATAGCCGGTCAAGATAAAGCAAATCCAACCGCCATGCTTTTGTCTGCAATTGAGATGCTCAATTTTATAGGAGAAGTTGAAGCGGGAAATGCAATCAGAAAAGCTTTATTTAAAACTTTTGAAGACGGCATTAAAACTGTAGATATCGGGGGAAGCTCTTCATGCTCTGAATTTACGAAAGCAATAATATCAAGATTATAATTAAGGATTGTAAACTCATTCCTTTACAACTATTTTTATATTTGATATAATCATGTTATGAATAGTTTCTTAAAAAAGAACGGTCATTAGTTATCCGTTCTTTTTTTATTGAGGGACAAAGGGGTAAAGGAATAAATAACCAATCCCCCTAATAACCTAAAATAAAGGAGGCTTATGAAACAGGACATTAACAGACATGAAATATTGGAAAAAATCACACCGCTCATTGAAAACACTGCAATGAGGTTTGGGTATATTCCGATAGAAATAGAGTTCATCAAAGAAAATCATCGCTGGTTTTTGAGAATTTACCTTTATTCAAAAGATAAAGATGTTACGCTGGATGATTGTGAAAATGTTACACGTTCTCTTAATGATTTTTTGGATGAGTTAATTCCTGTAAAATATTATCTTGAAGTTTCTTCTCCTGGGTTAGAAAGAAAATTCAAATCAAATAAAGAATTTGTTTATTTTCAAGGCAGGAGAATCAGCTTAAAACTTAAAGAACCTTTGGAAGGTGAAACCGAAAAAATATTTAAAGGTGAAATTGTAGATTGGGATGATAATGCAGGTTTAACATTCTTACGTTTTGATGACGGTGAAGAACTTCACATTTCACCAAATAATATACAGTCAGCAAAATTATATATTGATTAAGAAAGCTTTTGTTGGGTTATTAAACACAAACTACATTAACAGCATAATATTTACAAATAATAGAGAAAGGATAAAAAAATGATTAAAATCGGAACAGCATTATTTGAAGCTTGTGAAGAGCTTGAAAGAGAAAGAGGAATATCAAAAGACGTCATTATTTCTTCTCTTTGTGACGCTCTTGTAGCTGCATATAAAAAACATATGCATGTTAAAGAAGCTGCTAATATTGAAGCAATCTTTGATGAACAAACCGGAGAAATCGGCGTATTTTCTACAAAAACTGTTGTTAAGAGTGTAGAAGACCCTGATATGGAAATCTCATTAGAAGATGCTCAAGAAATAGATGATGAAGTTGAAATAGATGACGAAGTTAAGATTGAAGTAACTCCAGAGCAATTCGGACGTATTGCTGCTCAATCCGCTAAACAGGTTATAACTCAAAGAATCAGAGATGCAGAAAGAAATAATATTCTTAATGAATTCTTGGAAAAGAAAGGTACTCTTACAACCGGAATTATTCAAAGAGTCGAAAACAGAAATGTAATAGTAAACATTGGTAAAACTGATGCAATCATGCCTCAAAAAGAACAAATTCCGAGAGAATACTATAAACCCGGTAACAGAATCAGAGTTTTTGTTTTGAACGTAAAAGAAACAAACAGACTTCCTCAAGTTATTGTTTCACATGCTCATCCTGAAATTGTCAGAGAATTATTTGAATTGGAAGTTCCTGAAATTGAAGACGGAATTGTAGAAATTAAATCTATTTCTCGTGAAGCTGGTTTCAGAACTAAAATTGCGGTATGGTCAAATGATCCTGAAGTTGATTCTGTAGGAGCTTGTATAGGACCGAGAGGAAGCAGAATTCAAACTATTGTTGGTGAATTAAAGAATGAAAAAATTGATATCGTTCGTTGGTCAGAAGATCCTGTTGAATATATTGTTAACGCAATATCTCCTGCAAGAGTTGTATCGGTTGATATTATGACTGACGGTGAAGACCAAAAAGATGCTTTGGTAGTAGTTCCTGACGATCAATTATCACTTGCAATCGGAAGAGAAGGTCAAAACGTAAGACTTGCTCACAGATTAACAGGTTGGAAGATTGATATTAAATCTGTTTCACAAATGGAAGCGGAAGAAGGTGAAAATATTAAAAACTCTTCGTCAAACTATGAATATGATGATGCAGAAGAAGAACGTGCCGTTGATTCAGATGAAATTCAAGAAGAAATTGAAGAAGAAATGAATCAACAAGGATATGATGAAGAAGACTTAGCTCAAGAAGCAGAAGTCGAAGAAACGGAAGAAACTGAAGAATAAAAATAATATTTAAAATAAAAAAGGTGCCGAGCAAAATTGCTCGGCACCTTTTTTAACTCATACTTTTGATTGAATTTTACACTAAACCGTAAAGTTTTGTAACATTATTCCGATATATTTATTGACGAACACAAAATAATCATTAAAAGTTAACCAAGAAAGGTTTAACTAATTATGGCAGGAATTGTAAAAATATTAACAGAAGCGTTTTTGACTCCGAAAATTCAATCTACCGGAATAACAAGAACAAACTCTAACCCTTTTGCACAAACATCAGGAAATCCTTTTGTTTCATCTCAAAACAGCAATCCGTTTGCTAATTACGGGCAAAACAAGCCCGTAGCAGGAGGATATTTTGCGGGTTATTACAACAATCAGCCTAATATTGTAGGCAGACGTTTGTTTATTGAAGTTTAGACTCAAAAATATACATTTTCATTTACTAATCAAAGTCCATACTACGTATGGACTTTTTTTATATTTTAAATATTATATACCGATTATTGCAGAATAAATTTAAATTACTTATTATTTTAGGCAATTTCTTTAAAGAAAAATACTTTATATATATAAGAAAATGAGGATAAAATATGCCTATTACATTAACACCATCAAAACCACGAGAAAGAGTATACATTCAATTAAGAAGAATTAAAGAGAATAAAACACTTACAAACAGAGAAAAAGCTCTTGCTATTTTAAAAATTCCTGATAGCGACGTAGTTTGGACAGATAATAAGAACGAGCTTCCACTGGCTCGCAGATGGGCACGTGATGAGCTAAACGGTAATAATAAAAGTCTTGCAGAAAGTCTTTATGAATATTATCAAGAGTTTAAACAAAGTTCAACATGGAAAAATATCAAAGAAGAATGGAATGATTTAAAAAATGAAAGTAAATCGTTTTTTTCCGATTTATATAAAAACATTATTGGAAAATAAAATAAGATAACTATGTATTTTGCCTACAATAACTATTTTTTAATCCATTCGGCATTAATCAAGCAGAGTTCTTCACCGGTTTGCGCATTTTTAAGCGCATGTGTTGTAATATTCCCGTTAATACTCAATTGAGATAAAACGCTTGAACCGTAAACTATTTCTTTTTTAAACATCATATCTATCGTTTTTAACTTATGCTCTCTTCTATAGTTAAAATCTAAAGGTTCAAAAGCCCATACAATATAATTTGCGTTATTTACATGCCTGTTAACATCCAAATCATCAAATCTTATTTCAAATTCTTTTTCTATATCAAATTTTTCAGGGAGTCTTATTTTACCATAAGATAAATCACTATCTCTTTTTTCGTGTTGAACCATATATGGGTTATCAGCTAAAACCTCGGAAGCATTAGCCATGCTTTTTGTTGTCAAGTCAACAAGTGCCCAGGTACTCGTTGCTTTACCGATAAGTTTATCCCCATGAGATATATAAAAATCACGAAAAGCAAATATTTTATTATATCCTCTCGGTTCTGTTTTTATGGTTAAATCATATATTCCTTCCGGATAATCTTCAAATTCAAGTCTGTATTTTAAAAGAAACCATGCCAAATTATTTTTGACTACATATGAGTATCCAAAACCCAGTGACTCAGCATTATCACTTGCTAAATCCTGTAAAAACTGAAGCATGGCAGACGGTTTTAATACCATGTCACAATCCATCTCAGAATATCTTATTTTTACTGTTTCTTCAAATAAACTCATAGTGTATTCTCTTCCTTTACTATAGGCATATAAACTTTTACACAAAATCCGCAGTCTTCATTAGAATATAGTCGAATCTCTCCATTCATTGATTCTACAAGACCTTTAACTATATATAACCCCAATCCTGTTCCGCGCGTTGTTCTTGTTGTTGAATCATCTAGTCTTGTAAATTTATCAAACAACGTTTTAAGTTTTTCTCTTGGAATAACATCGTATTCATTTTGGACACTTACAATCAAATTATCGTTTTCTATTTCATAATCCAATCTGATAGGAGTTTCTTCTTTTGCGTACTTTATTGCATTTTCTATAAGGTTAACAAAAACCTGCTCGATTCTGTCATTATCGGCAGCTATTTCTGTTGAACAATCTTGGATGTTATTTATAATCTCTTTTCCTGAATCGTTTTTTACAAGCAAAATAGAGTTTTCTATAACTGCATTAATAGGTAAATTTACTATGTTAAAGTTAAGTTTTGCATTTTCTATATCAGGTATAACAAGCAAATCCTCTATCATTCTTTTTAATCTTTCTGATTGGCGCTTAATTATTTTCAATGACTTTTGTCTTGTTTCCTCATCTATTTGAATATCTTGCCTTAAAAGTCTTGAAGTATATCCCTGAATACTTGTTAATGGAGTTCTGAATTCATGAGAAACAGTGTCTATCATATTAGAGCGGAATTCATCAAGCTGCTTAAGCTCTTTGTTTTTCTTATTTATTTGTACATATGACTTATGTATTTGATTAACCATCCTGTTAAATTCAGTTGCCAAAAATACAAGCTCAAACGGAGTAAATATATTGGTTAACAGCCTGATTCTTCTTCCGTAGTTACCTTTTGAAATCGCTATAATAGCTTTAAAAAGTTGTCTGATATTTATGTAAAGGTAGGATGTATATAACCCCAGAACGAAGAAAATAGCGAGCATTGTAATCAAAATAGAAAGAATTATTCTGTCTCTGTTAAAATCTATAGCATCTCTTTTTATTGCTTCTGTTGTATTGACAATAATTAATGCATCCGGATTTGTTTTCTTCAAATATACAAGCGGCTGATTTTTTACTTCACCAAATATAACAGGTACATTTTCCTGCAAATTTTTAGGTAATTGCAGCATACTGTTGTTAAAACCTTCAACAGTATAGTTGCTTGACGCAAAAAGTTCATTGGTTGAGCCTTCAAGTACATAAATCTGTCGTTTATCCTCTGCCAAGGTTTTAAACCAATCCATCTTAAGATTTTCCATGTCTAAAACTGCAACCAAAAATCTTCCGTTTTTTAAAGGGCGGCTGAATACCGCATAGTTATCACGAAGGTTATACGCTTTGTACTGCTTTAATTTTTCTTTTGAATCTACTATTGTTAATTCTTTATAAAAAGGCAAACCGGAAATGATATTGTCTAAATATTGTTGTTCTGCATTTGGATTGTTATAATATTCTATTGTATTAATTATTTGATTAAGTTCTGTATTTATTGATTGTTCAAATACGTCTATCTCTTCCGATACAATTTTAGCAATCATAATTGCGGTAGAGCGCAGTTGAGCTCTGTTAGATTGTTGGTTTACATTATTTATGATAATACCACTTATAATCATAGGAATAAGCACCGCAAAAAAACTAACAACGATTATTTGCTCCGCAATTTTTAAACGACGCTTTGAAAAAAACTGAACCATGGTTTTTATTTTAGCATAAAAAGTATGTATACAAAAGTTTACCCTGCTTATAATAAACAACGTGAGATTGACCTTATACCAAAGAGTAATCTGTTATATCAAAAAACGCAGGGTCATGACCCTGCGTTTTTAATATTTAAATAAATTAAAATAAAATATTAAACACTAACTTTCATTGTGTTAGCAATAATTTCATTAAAGCTGTCAGCTTTCAAACTTGCTCCGCCAACTAAAGCTCCGTCAATATCAGATTGTGACATTTGTTCTTCAATTGTGGAAGGTTTTACTGAACCGCCATAAAGAATTCTGATGGAATCTGCTGCAGAAGCTCCTGCAACTTCAGAAACAACGCTTCTTATCATTTTAATAACTCTGTTTGCTTCTGCACTGTCACAAGTTTTTCCTGTTCCGATTGCCCAAATAGGTTCATACGCAATAACTGATTTTGCAACATCTTCAGAAGAGATTCCTGATAATGCTGCTCTGATTTGTGATGCAATGTGAACATCGGTAGAACCTGCTTCTCTTTGTTCTAGAGTTTCACCGCAGCAAATAATCGGAATCAAACCGCCTGCTAAGATAGCTTTTGCTTTTTTGTTAATCATTTCATCTGTTTCAGAGAAGTACTGTCTTCTTTCTGAGTGTCCGATAATTACATATTCACAGCCAGCATCCTTAAGCATTTCTACAGAGATTTCTCCTGTGTATGCGCCGGATGATTCCCAGTGGCAGTTTTGACCTGCAACAGAGAGTTTATTTCCGCCGCAGCCGCAATTACAAGCTATTGAGTGAACTTGATTTATTGATGTGAATACAGGAGCGATTACAACTGTAGGTAATTGAACAGCTGTATAGTTTGATAAATATGAGCTTATTCCTTCAAATAAAGCTTTTGCTTCGCTTTGAAGTAAGTTCATTTTCCAGTTTCCTGCAATAATAGGTTTTCTTGACATAATTTTTCTCCCTTTATTTATTACTACACTTGAATTGTAGAACAAAGTTCAGCTAAAAACAAGTTTTATTTAATTAATAGATGGATTCTGCAAGATATTTGCATAAAAAAACATATTTTGATGTATTATAACAATATGGAAGAAAAAGAACCCAAAAAAATTATAGGTTTGATGTCGGGTACGTCTTGTGATTCAATTGACGCGGCGTTATGTGAAGTTCAACCTGATTTATCGGTAAATCTTATACGAGGCATTAACTATCAATATCCTGCTCATATTAGTGCAATGATTTTTCAGGCCTTTCGTAATGAACTCGGTATAAAAGAACTTTGTCAGCTTAATTTTGCCGTTGGAAGATGTTTTGCAGATGCTTGTAATGTTTTAATTGAAGAATACGGAAAACCCGATTTAATCTCCAGTCATGGGCAAACAGTCTACCATTATCCTTTTGATGAACAAATTGACGGAATCCCGCTTAAAAGCACATTACAAATAGGAGAAAGTTCAGTAATCGCAGCTTTAACAGGGTGTCCTACAGTATCAAATTTCAGAGAAAAAGATATTGCAGCAGGAGGTCAAGGAGCACCGTTAGTTTGTTTTGCAGATGAAAAATGGTTCAGGAGTAAATATTTTAACGAAAACGGAGAAGCTAAAAACTTTGTAATCCAGAATATAGGCGGAATATCTAATGTTACGGTTGTTTCAAATGACTGTGATACATTCGGTTTTGACACAGGATGCGGCAATATAATGATTGATTACTGCGTTCAAAAGTTTTTTAACAAAAAGTATGATAAAGACGGTGAAATAGCTAATGAAGGTACGATTTGCGAAAATTGGCTTGATTGCTTGCTTCAAGACGAATATTATTATTTGGAACCTCCTAAAACAACAGGCAGAGAATATTTTTCATCCAAATATATAGAAAATATTCTAAAAACAGCGCCCGCAGAACCAAAAGACATTATATCCACACTAACGGCTCTGACTGCAAAAACAATAGCACAAGCGTATGAAAGATTTATTTATCCGTCAGTCCATATTGATACTGCGGTAATAGGCGGAGGCGGGGCATATAATAAGACAATGATGAAATTTTTGCGTCATTACTTACCGCAAAGAATAGAATTAAAAACCCACGAAGACTATGGAATATCAAATAACTATAAAGAAGCCATGGCATTTGCATTGTTAGGATATTGCAACTATTACGGCATTCCTTCTAACGTGCCTTCTTGCACAGGAGCCCAAAAGAGAATAGTGCTCGGAAAAATTTGCTGATATTTATTATTAAATCGAACAATGTAATTTCATTGTATTAAAAAAGTAAAAGCGATAATTAAAAAATTATCGCTGAATTATGTGTGTGTATTATATTATAGATTTATATTTAAGCTAATGTGTTTAAATGTTTTTCTGTTTCAACTTCGCTGGAATCATTATTTCTTATAAGACTAAAAGTCCTATATAACTTGTAACCCAAAGCAGTAAGCGGGTTTGTATTTAATGCATCGGCTTTATGCGCAACTTCCTTATTTTGTTGGAATCTGACAGAAGCATTTGCATCTCTGAGCATTAAAATTGCATTTTCTGAAGTTGAAACCTTTGAAGGTTCATTTTCTTTAAAATTTATATAAGATATAGGATTTATTTTCATAGAAGTCACCTCCGTGATCTTGTTTTTGCATTAAGTGTTTAATTAACACTTCATCTAACATTTTTATTATGATACATAATGTGATTTTTGTCAAGAGGGTTTGTAAATTTTATTACAAAAAGCTGAAAAACCGTAGCAATGAGTGTTTTAGATTAAATGTAAAAAATACACTTTATATGGTGTGCAGGATTTTCTTTTTTTGCGTTTTATATATTTCTTTATTCTTCAATGATATTTAAAAATTTGCATGCTTCGTATGCACTCATTTGCTCTGCTTCTTTTTTTGATTTTCCGCATGCATTCCCGATTACTTTATTTTCCCATAGTACTTCTACATTAAAAACAGGTTTGTGAGCCGGCCCTGTTACTGATACTACGTTATATTCCGGACGGGTTTTATTATATCCCTGGGTATACTGCTGTAATATATCTTTTGCATTATATTTTTCAAAATGTTTATCAACATCTTCGGCGTATGTAAGTATATATTTACGTATAAATGATTCTATTTCGTCTCGCTTGCCGCTTAAATAATAAGCCCCCAGAACAGCTTCAAGTGAGCATGCTATATTAGATTCTCTTTTGCGTCCGCCTTGTTTTTCTTCAGAAGGGCCTAATATAATTAACTTATCTAAACCGATTTTTATTGCTACTTCTCCCAAAATTGCATCTGACACAAGGATAGAGCGAATTTTAGATAATTCACCTTCTGCTGCGTTCGGATATGTTTCATACAGAAGTTTGGAAGTAAAAAGCTTTAATACTGAATCTCCAAAAAATTCTAATCTTTCGTAATTTTCTAAGTCGGGCAAATTATTCTCTTTTGTATATGAAGGATGAGTCAGAGCAATTTTTATGAGCTGTTCTTCTCCTTCTCCAAAAATTTCTTTTAGCATTAGTACAATCCTTTTAATAGTTCAATAAAATTATTTTGCACAAAGAATTGTAAATAATAGTATATAACAGGTATTGTCAGAATATAGCTGTCTGTTCTGTCTAAGAAACCGCCATGCCCCGGAATTATATCACTTGAATCCTTAACTCCGGCATCACGTTTTATCATTGATTCACATAAATCACCTATTTGAGCAAACAATGCAATCAATATACCGATAATAATGGCATGGTACCATGGCAGGTTAAAGAATTTTATGCCGAATATAGCACAAAATAAAATACACATAAGCGTTCCGCCTATAGCACCTTCAATTGTTTTATTCGGACTTATTACTTCTGCCAGTTTATGTTTTCCGAACTGTACTCCTGCATAATAGCAGCAAGAATCAGTTAAAATAACTGCTAAAAGTAGTAATATAGCGTATGCAGCACCTTCCATAGAAGGATTGTGCTTAATCCATCCGTTATACAAAGGTTCACAACATCCTATATCTCTTAAAAGAAGCAAGTGCAGAGGAAACCATCCGCAATACACAAATCCTAATATTGTGGTGGCAACATTAGCTATATATGGCTGTTTTCCTCTAAACAGAACCCACATAAAAGACATTAATGATGCAATTGTGAACACTAGCGGTATTAAATCTAATCTGTTAAAATACGCAATAAAAGCAAATATAAGACTTGAAGAAATAATAATTTTATAACTTGGTAAAAAACCTTTATTTTTAAGTATTTTTGTATATTCTTTAGCTCCAAGTATTACAATTACCAAGCAAAGTATTACTAAAGGAATTCCACCTGCAAGAATTGCAAATAAAGCGGAAAAACCGATTATTAGTCCAACAATTAATCTTAATACACTTTTACTGATATTCATTATACAGTCATAACCTCTTTTTCTTTTTCGCTGACAAGTGAGTCAACAATTCCGACATATTTATCCGTAATTTTTTGTATCTGATCTTGATTATCTTTAACTGCATCTTCAGGAAGATTTTCGTCTTTTTCTATTTTCTTTAAGGAATCAACCATGTCGCGTCTTACATTTCTGATTGCTATTTTTGTATCTTCACCAAACTTTTTAACATCTTTTGCAGTTTCTCTTCTTCTTTCTTCTGTTAAAGGCGGGAAATTAAGACGAATACATGTTCCGTCATTATTTGGTGCAACGCCTATTTCAGCTTTTATTACAGCTTTTTCCACTTCTTTTAATATGCTTTTATCAAACGGCGTAATAACCAGAGTAGTACCTTCCGATACGCTGACTTGTGCCATTTGTCTTATAGGAGTCGGAGCTCCGTAATATTCGACAACAACTTTGTCAAGAATACCAGGATTTGCACGACCTGTACGAACGGAAGCAAAATCTTTCTTTAATTGTCCGATTGCTTTTTCCATTTTTTCTTCGCCAAATAAAAACATTTCATCAAGAGCGTCTGACATAATTTTCTCCTTTTATAATATTAACTTATATACGTTCCGACAGATTCACCGTTTTGAATTTTAACCAAACTTCCCTGAGCTTTAAAATCAAATACGATGATAGGTATACCGTTTTGCTTACATAGAGCGCAAGCAGATGTATCCATAATCTTTAAATCTTTTTGAATAATCTCAGCATAAGATATTTTATCCAATTTTTTAGCATTCGGATTAGTTTTGGGGTCATCAGTATAAACCCCGTCTACTCCGTTTTTAGCCATCAACATAACATCTGCTCCGATTTCGGATGCTCGAAGAGCAGAAGCGGTATCTGTCGTAAAGAAAGGATTTCCTGTTCCTGCTGCAAATATTACAACTCTACCCTTTTCTAAATGGCGGATTGCTCTGTGTCTTACATAAGGTTCTGCAATTTGATTCATAGCAATAGCTGTCTGAACCCTGCATTCTACTTCAATCTTTTTTAATGCACATTGAAGAACTACTGCATTCATTACTGTTGCAAGCATACCGACGTAATCTCCGGAAGCTTGATCCATGCCTAACCTTGCACTGTTTTTCATTCCTCTGAAAATATTACCGCCGCCTACAACAACTGCTATTTCCACTCCTCGTTCGTATATAGAACGAATTTCGTCTGCTATCATTTCAACGGGTTTAGGGTCAATTCCAAATTGCTGATCTCCTAACAGTGCTTCTCCGCTAATCTTCAATAACACACGTTTATATTTATTCTCTGCCATTAGATACCTCGTATTCTCAAATAAGGTCAAATCCCTCTATATAATCGTATTAAAAAATAGGGTTTTTGTAAAGGAGTTCAGGCAAAATTTTTGTAATTATTTACTACTTTTTACATTTAGTATAAATTTTAAACGGAATCATTTTATACTGCATTTTTACACACCAAATAATCAGTTAAATATATGTAACAAAACTTTTTGTTTGTTCCATAAAATAACTAAGTTTTCTATAAATATCAAAATTTTTCAGAATAAATTATTGAGCATTAAACATGTCTTTGCCGACAGAACATAGAGGGCAAGCCCAATCATCAGGCAAATCTTCGAAAGCAGTTCCCGGAGCTATTCCGTTATCAGGATCACCGACTTCAGGATCATAAACGTAACCGCATACTGAACATACATACTTTTGCATAATTTTCTCCTTTTTTAATTTTTTAAACTGCCGACAATTTTGTCTGCAACATTATCTAATAATTCTAATTGTTCTTCTTTTAATGCAGATTTTATACAAATAGATTCATCTATTATTTCAGTTCCTTTAAGAGGTTCTAATATATTCTTCATTGCATTTCCGCATGTCGGAGCCCAAGAACCGTTTTGAATAAGAACAATTTTACGATTTTGCAAATTGTGTGCTGCTATATTATGAAGCAGGTGTTCCATAGATTCAAATATTCCGTTATTATAAGTAGTTGTTGCAAAAACTATATGTGAATATTTGAAAGCGTCAGAAAGAACGTATGAAGAATGTGTATGAGAAACATCGTACATTTTTAATCCTTTTACACCTTTATCTGCAAGTTTGCCTGCTAGAATATTTACAGCATTTTCTGTTCCTCCGTATACAGAAGAATACGCTATAAGGACAGAGTTTTCTTCCGCTTCGTAGCGAGACCACCTGTCGTATTTTTCAACAAACTTCGCTATATTGTTTTTAATTATTACACCATGAAGCGGATAAATTGTTTGAATATCTAATGCCGATGCTTTTTTCAGAAGCATTTGCACTTGCGGGCCGTATTTCCCTACAATGTTAGTATAGTATCTTCTTGCTTCATCCAGATAATCTTTTTCAAAATCTATATCCGTATCGAATAAATTTCCGTTTATTGCACCGAAAGAGCCGAACGCATCCGCAGAATACAAAGCTTTATCTGTTTTATCATAAGTTACCATAACTTCAGGCCAATGAACCATTGGCGCCATGGCAAACGTAAGTTTATGTTTGCCTGTATCCAGTTCATCACCTTCCTTAACTACCATTACATGTGAATCAATATCAAAATCAAAAAATTGTTTAATAAGAGCAACAGATTTTGCGGTTGTAACAATTTTTACTTCCGGATAAATTGATATAACATCTTCAATTAAGGCGCAATGGTCAGGCTCCATATGATGAACAATCAGGTAATTCAAGTCCCTGCCATCTAAAGCCGCTTCCAGATTCTGAAAAAATTGTCCTGAACAAGCTTTATCAACAGTGTCCATAAGAACGGTTTTTTCATCATTAATTAAATAAGAGTTATATGAAATTCCGTTTGGAATAGGATAAGCACTCTCAAACAGAGCAAGACGCCTGTCTGAACACCCTACATAAAAAATATCGTCACTAATTTTTCTAATATCGTACATTTTTTACTCCTTAAATAAAATAAGCTCTTTTCTAATTTTACATTAAACAAGAAAATTTTTCTAAATCATCTATATGTTTGATTACAAATATAAAAAAAAACTATAAACTTATAATATCTAATATTATGGGGAGAGATATGTCTAAATCTAATTTGAAATTAAAGCCGTCGAAACGGGAAAATAACTTAAAAGTTGTAGACAAAAATGCTGTCAAAACGACTTCTTATAGTGATATTAATTTAAAAAAATGGAAAGAATATGATCATATAAAAACCGATACACTATGGGAATTCCCTTCAAGATTAAAAGAGGGCGGACATTCAAACGAGTATCATGGTAATTATATTCCTCAAATAGCTCAGCAGATTTATGAAAGATATACAAAAAAAGATGATATAGTTTTAGATTTATTTTTTGGCTCCGGAACATCGGGTATAGAAGCTGTTAATATGAATCGCCGTTGCATAGGCGTAGAACTGAAAGATGATTTAGCGGAAAAAGTATCTGAAAAATTCACTCCAAAACAGCTTGTTACGGATGTTAATATTATATGTGCGGATTCGGCAAGTGAACTTGCAAAAGAAAAAATTAAAGCTCGTTTAGATATTATGGGCAAAAAACAAGCACAGTTATTAATGCTTCATCCTCCGTATGATGATATTATTAAATTCTCAGATAAGAAAGAAGATTTATCAAATTGTGCAACTACCGAAGAATTTTATGATTTATTTGAAAAAGTTGCAAAAAACGGTTATGACCTTTTGGAAAAAGGAAGATTTGCCTGCTTAATAATCGGCGATAAATACGCAAATTCACAGCATATTCCGCTCGGGTTTGAATGCATGGCAAGGATGAATAAAATAGGGTTTATCACAAAAGCAATAATCATAAAAGATATGCAAGGTAATGAAAGAGCAAAAGGAAAAACTGCCAACTTATGGCGTTATCGTGCTCTGGCAGGCGGATTTTATATCTTTAAGCACGAATATGTTATGATATTCCAAAAGGTATAAAACATATAATGATTAAGAAATCAGAGTCAGGTATTCTTGTAAATATAAAAATAGTTCCTAATTCTTCTAAAAACGATATTATAGTTGAAGAAGAATTCATTAAGATTAAAATTACTGCACAACCTATCGAAGGTAAAGCTAACAAAGCTCTGACGGAATTTTTGTCTAAAACTTTTAAAATTCCTAAGACTTCTGTTGAAATTGTAAAAGGTGAAACCTCAAAAGAAAAAACTGTTTTTTTTAATGTTCAAGATGCTGAAAAACAGGATTTTATAATCTCTAAATTGACAAAGCAATAAAAAAATTATACTATTAATTATATAGAAAAGGTGTGAATGATGTATAAACGTTGGTATGATATAGACCCTACTGTTAGTTTAGCAGTCAGTTTGATGAGAAATGCAAATGTTCTTACTCAGTATAAATGTGCTGATTTAATAATAAAGACATCTAAAGAAAACGGAATTGATATGTCTGAAAACATATTGACGGATGCTTTTACATACGTTTTAAGACGTTGGTACGACACAGATCAAAAAATTGCAGAGTCTTTTGAGTATTTAAAATCTTTACCGGAAGAATTACAAAAAGATGTTGCACTTAAAATAATTAAATTATTACAAGTTGAAGAAGTTAGCTAGATATGAATAGTATAATAGAGTTTTTTTCAAACCCTGCTTTGATATCCGTAATATTGTTATGCATATTATGTGTCAGGGGAGTGAATGTTCTATTGTCTATTATAGTGTCTACTATTGCGGCAGGCTTACTCTCCGGTATGAAAATAGGACATATTATGGATGTTTTTATATCCGGCATGGGAGGAAATTCCGAAACAGCATTAAGCTATATATTGCTTGGTGCGTTTGCTGCTACAATGGCACACTCAGGTTTTACGGATGTCATATCTAATAAAATAGCTAAAATAATATCGGGTAAAAAATATATTTTATTGTTGATATTAGCTCTTATTGCTATGGCTTCACAAAATATTATTCCGATTCATATTGCTTTCATTCCTATTATAATACCTCCTCTATTGGGAATAATGAATGAGATAAAACTGGACAGGCGAGCAGTTGCTTGCGTATTGGCATTTGGATTAAAAATGCCGTATATTGCAATACCTGTAGGTTTTGGGTTGATATTTCAAAACTTAATTGCGGATAATATGATTCAAAACGGAGTAAATGTATTAAGAGCGGATATTTGGAAATCGACTCTGATTCTTGGTGTAGGAATGCTTGTGGGACTTCTTTTTGCACTTTTTGTATCATATAAAAAGCCTAGAGAATACGAGCAAAAAAATGTTGTAAATTCTAATATAAAAGAATCAAAATTTTTATTTTCTCATTGGATAATTATATTTGCGGCAGCGGCAACTTTTGTTGTTCAGCTTTTAACTAAATCTCTTCCGCTGGGAGCTCTTGTAGGATTAGGTATAATTTTCACCTGCAGAGTTATTCCGCAGGAGAAAATGGATCATATGATGAATGAAGGTATATATTTAATGGGTTATGTTGCGTTTGTTATGCTTGTTGCAGCGGGATTTGCATCAGTTTTAAAAGAAACCGGAGCAATAGAAAACCTTGTAAATATTGTACTTAATTATATTCCGTCTAATATAATGTTAACGTCTTTAATAATTCTTATCTTAGGATTATTTATAACTATCGGTATAGGAACTTCCTTTGGTACTATACCGATTATAGCGGTATTGTTTGTTCCTGTTTGTGTAAAAACCGGATTTAATCCTCAGCAAATTATTGTATTAATTGCAGCTGCAGCGGCATTAGGTGACGCGGGTTCTCCGGCTTCCGATACAACGCTGGGGCCGACTTCCGGACTTAATGCGGATGGTCAACATAATCATATTGTTGACACTTGTATTCCTACTTTTTTACATTTTAATACATCTCTTATATTATTTGCGCTTATCGGTATTTGGTTGTTAGGTTAAGATTTGTTAAACAAATTAGCAAATTTTATTTTGAGGATACTTTATAAGATAAAAAGGTCTTTTTATGGCAAAAATTGTAAGTCTTATTCCAAAAATAACAAGAACGCCTGCGATTCAGCCGGTAAAAAATCAGACTGTTACGATGTATTCTGCACCGGTTAAAATTTTTGATTTATCAAAAGCGTTGCATACAACATTCACTAATATTTCAAAAAAACAGGTGAAATCTGCAAGAAGAATGGATAAATCAGATGCGGCAAGATATTACTTTGATATAATAGCGAACTCAATGGCAATCCCTGACGAATTAAGACCTCAACTGATTATAAGAGATATTGATTCTGAAGCTCCGAAGTTATGCGGATGTTATGACAATTCAGATAATACACTTACTTATTTTGCTGAGAGCAAGAGGAATAAAAAAGCAGGAAAATGGTGGACTTTCGGACTTATCAGGCATGAGATGGAGCATTTTAGACAGTATTTAGATATTTACAGGAATAGAGATACATTTGATGAATTGTGTAAATATTACGTTAAAATCGGAAAAGAGCAAAATATTGCACCTGATACAATTGATGAAGCCATATCAAGTTTACATAAGTCAAGAAATAATATTTTGAAGTATTACACAGAAACGGATAAAAACAGCAGCGACTATAAAAAGACTAAAAAATATTTAGATAGTGCCATTAATTACCAAACATACGATTATAAAGACATAAAGCAGTGTTTAAAATACTTTTTACAGCCTATGGAATTTGATGCATGCAAAGCACAAGGCTTAAATTGGATTAACTATTTTAAAACACTTTTATTAGGGTAAAAAAAGAAATTCGGCGTAACAAAACACTTATCGCCAATCTTGCCGATAAGTGTTCGTAAAATCTCCTCACGCGCGCCCTCATCCGGTTCGCCGTTAAATTGCCTTAATTTTGTTCTGTTCTCTTCTCTTAATTTTTTCAGATATCCTGTGTTCGGGTCATACATTTCACCCGATATCATTTTTTATACTCTTCCATATGAAGATTATATCAAAAATGATTATGATTGTGCTCCAAAAAATGCGCTAATGTCAGTTCTGCCTTTTAGAGGATCTGATCCGCTTGCATAATTTTGTGAAAAATCAATAGCAGGAGCTTGTGCAACTTTTGTATAATCTGTCTGATCGTTGCCATATCCTAACGTTACACCTCCGGTAGCGCCTTCTTTAACTGCCGAGTTAATGAAACCAAGTCCAAATTCCATTTTATACGTCCTTTCTTCTCTATAATAATCTGTGTTTATTTTCATAAATCAACATGATTTACATGTATATAAAGTATTTCAGGATGAAAAAATTGCCTAATTTCTTTTTTGAAGTTTACAAAACTTTACAAACATATATAATTGTTTGATATCAATAGCTTTGGTCAGCTTAGTAAAGTTGACCTACAAGCTAAGCTGCAAACTTATGTAACAATATATGTTATTTGTTGCATATAAGTAACTATTTATTTTCCAATTACTTTTATTGCTTTATGTTTTATGTTTATATCAATATTTTCTTTTATAGTGCGTTTTTCACCATCAATATGACACACAATCCAAGAATTATCTATTTGAACGCTCTTAGCCTTAAGATATTCTGATTTTTGTGTTTTTATTCTTAAGTTAAAAATTATTGACAAAAATTCAAAAAAGAATCTTATAGGATTTTCTGTTTTCAAAATAAAAACTTCCATAATACCATCATCTAAAACGGAATTTTTATCCAGTGATACGATATTTTTATACATGTTTGCAGCATTGGAAAAAATAACGCACGAAGCTTTTATTTTATGCTTTTCTCCATCAATTATCATTTTGTATTTTTTCTTTTTTAATCTAAAACCAAATAAAATCCCTGCTATAAAATATGCAAAATATCCAAATCTATTTTTCAATGTTTGCGGTGTTTTACATATAATATCGGCATCATACCCAAAGCCGCATCTTAATGTACATAAATTATTATTTATATCAAGAATATCTATCGTCTTTATATTGTTTTTTTCAATAATTTTGAAATTCTGTTTTAAATTTAAAGGTAAACCCAACTTTGCAGCCAAAAGGTTTGCCGTTCCGCATGGTATTATGCCCAGAACTTTATCCGTATTAACTAAATATGGCAAAACCTTATTTACGGTTCCGTCCCCACCCATGGCTAAAATTGTATCATATGGGGTTATATCAATAGTTTTAAGTTCATCAATATCTGCAAATTTAAAAAACTTTGTATATTTAAGTACAAAATCTATCACAGCTTTTTTATATTTAACGGCTTTTTTTCTGCCTGCATTGAAATTTGTAACAATTAGGACACATTTCATCATATACGTATTTTAGAATAAATTATGCATAAAATAAAGCCTAAAAAATATGCACCTAAAACATCAGTAGGGTAATGAACACCGAGCCATATTCTGCTTATACCGACAAATAAAATCCATATAACAGACAAGGTTATTATCAGATATTTAATTAGTTTATTTGAACAATTTTTATAAACATAGTAAATCACCATTCCGTACAATGCCATTGTAACAAGGCTATGACTTGATACATAACTGAAACTGTGAGGATGAATTATTTGTTGAAGCTCATATGGAGGACGAACCCTATGAATAATCGGCTTTATTATACAATTCAATAAAAATGTTACGAGCGGAATAGAACAAATAAAACCTGCTTTTAACCATTCCCGTTTTTTAATAAAGTAAACAGACGCCCCGATAAGCGGTATTGCAATCATTAAAGAGTATAGTTTGCAATCAGGCAGCAACGGAATCCACATAGGTAATTTATTTAATCCCCTTTGTAATTCAATAATTATACTTGTATCCCATACGGTAATATTAGGAAAATTTATTATTGTTATTGAATATATTATAAAAATTAATATTAAAATTAATATTTTCTTCATAAGCAGTTTTAATAAATAAAATTTACCCTTCATTTGATTGCTTAGAAATAGATTCGCTTTTTTTACTTTCCAGTTCTTTTACTTTTGCATCCAAATCCATATCTAAAGAAGGTTGAGCTATAATTGGTTGTGGAATAAGATTTTGAGCGGTAGTCTTATTTTTTCCGATTTCCTGAACTAAATCATCATGATATTTTATTCTCTTATGGTGCATTCCTCTAAGCATCCTTGAGAATGTTTCGCCTATTATTTTTATATCTTTGAGTGTTAAAGGTGAATCAGATAACTGACCGTCACTTAAACGTTCTTTTATTATTTTATTTATAATTGCGTCTATTTCCTCATTAGAAGGATTCTTTGCCGCTCTTACGGCTGATTCAACGGCATCAGCTATCATTAATATAGCCGTTTCCTTCATATTAGGCTTCGGACCGGGGTATCTGAATTGTTCCTCATTAACATTTTCTGCCCCTTCTTCTTTTAAAGCTTCATTATAGAAATAGCTGACTAAACTTGTACCGTGATGTTGTAAAATAAAATTATGAATAATCTGCGGAAGCCTTGCATCTTTTGCAAGTTCCAAACCATCCTTAGGGTGAGCGGTTATAAGCATTTTTGAAAATCTCGGTGTACAAGAGTTATGCGGATTTTCTATACCGTAGAAAGATTGGTTTTCTACAAAAAACATAGGTCTTAACAGTTTGCCTATATCGTGATACATTGCTCCGACTCTTGCAAGTACGTGATTTGCACCAATTGCCTCAGCTGCGGTTTCACACATATGAGAAACGGTTAAACTGTGATTAAATGTACCGGGGGCTTCTTGCATAAGCCGTTTAAGAAGTTCCTGATTATGGTCTGCAAGTTCGGCAAGACCATATGGAGTCATTACCTTAAAAACATTTTCAATTATAGGAAGCACGCCCAAAATAAATACACCGCTTATTACAAAACAGTTAATTACGGTAAAACCTATATCTTTTAAGATTAATGTATTTTCTATATCCATCATATATTTTTCAAGGAAATAAATGCCGGCAATAATTAAGACACTTGCCAGCGTTATTTTTGCGCTCACAATAAGTAAATCAGAACGTTTTGAAAAACGAAGTTTTGACATTGCAGTAATAACAACTGTATTTAATAACAGAAAAGCTGCAATTATTTCAAGATTCCAATGCATACCTATAGCAATAATTGACAGCACAATTGTTGAAGCAAAAAATGCATTTCTCGGAGTTGTAAATATTGATAACAATATTGTATATGCAGGAATAGGAATAACAGCAGGTGATATTCCGGTTGGAAGCATTGCGGAAGTTAAGCAAAGAAGGAAAGTAAAAGTTCCCATCATTGTCATGTATTTTGAATTATAGTACTGTTTTTCATAATTTTTTTCATATTGTAAGAATACAAATGTGAAAAAAGATATCAGCAAATATATACCTAAAATTCCGAACCAATTTACTTCAAGAACATTGTACCCCGCAGCTCGCAAGGCATCTCTTTTTAATTTTGTAACAGGTTCACCTTCAAATACTATTTTCTGTCCTTTTTTGAATGTAACTTCATATGGTTTAACAGAATTTTGAGCATTCTTTTTTGCTATTTCGGTTGCAAATTCATCTACTACTAAATTTGGTACTATTACTTGATTTAAAATACCTGAAATTAATGCTGCTTGATATCTTGGAACATTATTTGGAATATTTTTTTGTATAATTAAATTTACATTGTTATTTTCAAAATCCTTTGATGAAATTCCTATATTTAGTACGGAAGTCAGTGTTATTTGAGCTTTTTCAAATAATGAATTTAAATCATTGTCGCTTGCTTTAAGCATAAAATCTACAAGTCCTTTTTTCCCTGATTCATCAAAAAGAACTTGGAGTTCTTCATGCTTAGTTTCTTCTGAAACATCTTTTTCTCTTATTTTTGAAACTGAGTTTTTTAATGTTACAAGATTTGTAGTAATAAACTCATCTTCCGCTTGAGTTATAATCGGTTCAATATTTTGAGCAACTTCTTTTTTATGCTGCTCTGTTTTTTTTGTATCAATTACTGTTATATCTTTTTGTGCAACAATATCTTTTTTACTTATTCCGTTCTCTATAACTTTTTGAAAAAAGTAGTTTTGAGAAGATATTGTTATCGCTGTAATAAATGTAAATATTACAAAACATAATCCATTTCTAAAGTTTTTTGATGATATAAAATCAATTAATTTATTCATTTTTGTTATTTTTCCTTACTTTCTTTTTATCTATGTTTTATAACAAATCCGCATTTTGTACAAGCTAGAACCAATCCTGTACTATCAACCGGCATAAAGTTATGTTCACATGTTAAAGCTTCGTCTTCTTGTTGGTCTGTAATCTCTCCTTCGCGGTTAATAATTATTCCTTCCTTAAGATTTTGCTCCGGATTAGCATTTGTTCCGCGCTTATTTTTATTTAACCATTTTATAAAAAGCTCTACTATATACATATCTTAGATTTTAAACCCATATGGCAAATATTCACTGAGTTTTCGTACTACTAATTCTCCCATATTTTCGGTAATAATTTCAATATCGTCATCATCATCTTGAAATTCATACATTACTTGACGACAAGCTCCGCAAGGATTGCAATCATCAGCATTTGGAGAATAAATAGCTACTGCGGTTATTGTTCTTTCTCCTTCGGATACTGCTTTAAAAATTGCACATCTTTCTGCACAAATAGTCATTCCGAAAGATGAATTTTCAACATTACATCCTGTATATAATTTTCCGCTTTTTGCAAGAACACAGGCTCCTACCGCAAATCTTGAAAACGGAGAATAAGACATTTTAGATGCCTGTTTTGCATTATCCATAAGTAATTTATAATCGCACATAATCTATCCGTTTATTTATGTTAACTTACGATATTTTAACATAAATTTAAAATTTTGTTAAATTGCCGTAATCTGCTGCCTTTACAGGATTCTGCCAAGATGAAAGTATCCTGCGAATAGTTTCCTCAAGAGGGACACACGCATAAGCAGGAGCAAGGGAGTTTCTCTTACGCCGCTTTGCGGAGAAAGTACAGAGATGAGCATTGCACAACTCCCTCGCTCTGCGGGAGAGGGTAGGGGTGAGGGGTCATTATTTGTCACCTTGAAAATACCCTTGGATGGTTATATTATTGCATTCCGCTCATTGTACAAACATTAGGATTTTGCAAATACTTATTAAATACATTTACTATTGGATTATTTTGAACAGCTTCTATAGATGATGTATCAGGGGTTGCATTTGAATATTTTAATGTTGTATAATAAGCATCCGCAACAGATGTTATTTCTCTGATTTGCGGTTTAGAAAAATTGCAAAGTATATCTACATTCATGTTACCCATATTCACAGATTCTTTATACCTGCATTTATCTCCATGCCAACCCAAAATTTGTTTATGAGAGGTAACATTAACTCCGTCTGCATTAACATTTCCAAAATCGCTATAAGAAGAGCAATTTCTCAATGCTTCTATATACTTATCTTCTGAAGAATAAACAGCAGAAAACGATGTAATAATAATCATAAGCGGGATAATTAAAAATTTTTTCATATAAACCTCTTTTTATAAAGTAAATACTATTTAACTAATAGAATTATAACAACTTTTTATATTTTTTACACTACTGCTCTAAATAATTTTTATTTAAACAAGTTTTATTTCGACAGAGTCTTATAAGGGAGGTAAATTATGATTATTGCTTAAATCTCAAATATTATTGTAAACTTTTGTAACAATTTGACTAATATAATTAAAGTTTTAAAAAAAAATGCCGTTAACATCTGTGGGTAGATATGTAAACACGAAGGAGAATTATATATGGCAGGCGTAAACAATAATCCACACAACAGTATTAATAAAACTGCTGCAGGACAAATTGCTAAAAAGTTGGATGCTGCAGATGGTAAGCAAAGTGATGGTAAAATTGAAATAAGTGTATGGAATAAATTTTGGGAAAATAATAGTGATTATGGCAAAGCAGGTAAACAAGAAGGTAAGGTAATTCAAGGAGATACACAAACTATAAATCTTCAACAAGCAACAGATTTAATTATGACAAGATTGTTCAACAAATTTGAACAGAAAAATGTTAATAAAAAAGGTGCTGAACTGCTAAATAATGGCAATTATGATATAACTGCGCAAGAAGCTGATGAAGCAGGTGAAGCAAATGGAGCAGGTGGAGCAGGTGGAGCAAATGGAGCAGGTGGAGCAGGTGGAGCAAATGGAGCAGGTGGAGCAGGTGAAGCAGGTGGAGCAGGTGGAGCAAATGGAGCAGGTGGAGCAGGTGAAGCAGGTGTAACACACCAGAAGTCACAAGAACAAGCGGTACAAGAATTTGAAACACAACACCCTAATGCAAAGCAAAATAAAACAAGAAAAGTTAACGGACAAGACGTAAAAGAATATTATAAATATAAAGATGAAAGCGGTAACACTGTCCGCTCTATTATAGATGAAAACGGTAAAGAACAAAAATTAGTTATTATCTCAGATTCTCCTTTTACAAATAAAGAATTTGCAACTATTGATGTTGTAAAAAATGCTTTAGGCAATGATCCGGATTTACCTGATGATTTTAAATTACCATTCGGCATTGAAGGAAAATTTAAAGAAGGTAAATTAGTCTTTTATAGTGCTACAAACGAAAAAGAAGTTCAGGCAAATGATGTTGCTAAAATGATAAAAAACAAGGCTAATAAAGCTAAAGCCAAAGCAGATAAAAAGGCTGCTAAATCAGAGTTAACAAAAAAAGTAAATGAATTCAAAGCAAGTTCAAATGTAGTAGACGTAAAACAAAGAATTATTGACGGCAAACTTCAATATTATACAATTACGAAAGATGGTGTCAGAGCTGTTATAAATGCTGACGGTTCTACATCATCTATTGTTCAAATCGGAAGGAAAAAAGGTAAAAAAGTATTTGTATCATTAGATAAACTGCGACAGGCTGCAAAAGATGCAAATATTGAAAATGCAGAATCATTAATGAAAGTTCCGAAAGGATATGAATGCAAAGTTGATGAAACTGGTAATGTTACTCTGGAAAAAATTACAAACAAAAATAAAGATAAAAAGGAAGAATAAATATGCCTGTAGAAGGAATTAAAATATCAACATTAATCAATAAAGTACAACAATCTAATCTAACCTGGCAAGAAAAAACTAAACTATCACTTTTCATAGAATCTGCAGCAGGAGAAGACGATGACAGTTCAGTATTAAGTAATAATGAACTGAGTGAATTAATAGATAAAATAGATTTTGGCTTCAGAGAATTTTCCGGAAAAATTAAAAACTTACTCGGAATCTCTTCCGGAAAATTGCCGGAAGTAACAGAAGAAGATGAACAAAAACCTGTTGTTGAATCTGAACCGCAAAATGCTAAACCCAAATTGCAAAATAATGAATCTGAACCGCAGAAAAACAACATAGACAAATCAAAACCGGGAGTAAAATGGCAAACTATAGAAACAAGAGGTTTTGGCGGTAATGTTACAAAAACTGTTTCCACATGGGAAAGACAAGAAGACGGAACATCCGTTAAATATGAAGCAGGTATAATAAATACAAACAAAGGTTTTAAAAGTGTTATGTTAAAATCACATTATCAAGCAGATGATAAAACGCCTATTCAAATTCAAACCTCCGGAAGATTTGGCGGAATGAACTTAGTTGCAGAAGAAAATTATGATAACAACGGAAATTTAAAGAATAGAACATTTAAACTTGATGATTACAATAAATATAAAAGTATTGATATTCCGAGTCTAGAATTTGCTTTACCCAAAATTATGCAGAGAGCAAAATGTAAATCTACAGTAGTGAAAGACTCATCCGGCAAAGAAAAAATAAGATTTCAAAACGGAAATTACTCTGTAGACGGTCAAAATATTACGCCTAAAAAAGCAGAAAAAATATTAGAATCTATCTCTGAAAAATCCGGATTTACTTATACAGAAGAATTTTAAAAAACAGTCAATATAACTTTTGATTACTTCGTTATTCGACTAAATATATTCACTCTTAACCGTTATTTAGAGCGGCTTGTAATCTTGCTAATGCTCTAGCCAGAGCAGCTTGAGCTCTTTGAGTATCATATTGAGCATTGGTTTCTGCCAAACGAGCTTCTGCACGTTCTTTTGCCGCATTTGCACGAGTAATATCTATATCGCGACTATCTTCACATACATCAGTTAAAATAACTGCGTTATTATCTTTAAATTGAAATACTCCGCCCATTGTAGCAAAATACTTAAACTTTTCGCCAATTTTTGCTTTTGTAACACCTATCTCTAACGAAGTAGTTATTGGTATGTGATCTTTTAATATACCAATTTGACCGCCTGTTGTATGAATAATAAGTTCATCAACTTCATCATCAAAAACTATTCGTTCGTGTGTTATTATTTTGAGTTTCACTTTGCTAATCCTTATGACTCAAGTGAACAAGTAAGCAGGCGGAAAGGTGAAAATGTGAAAATATAATCCACTTAATCACTCAATCACTCAATCACTTAATCACTCTACTAACGTTTTTGCTTTCTCTACAGCTTCCTCTATAGTACCAACCATGTAGAAAGCCTGTTCAGGAAGGTCATCATGTTTACCTTCGATAATTTCTTTAAATCCTCTTATTGTATCTTCAAGTTTTACATATTTACCTGAAATACCGGAGAACTGTTCAGCTACAAAGAATGGTTGTGACAAGAATCTTTGAATTTTTCTTGCTCTGTTAACTGTTTCTTTATCTTCATCCGAAAGTTCATCCATACCCAAAATAGCAATAATATCTTGAAGTTCTTTGTATTTTTGAAGAATTTGAAGAACTTTTCTTGTAACTTCGTAATGTTCTTCGCCGATAATGTTCGGGTCAAGAACTCTTGAATTTGATGCAAGCGGGTCTACAGCAGGATAAATACCCAAAGATGCTATTTGTCTTGATAATACAGTAGAAGCATCCAAGTGAGAGAACGTTGTTGCAGGAGCAGGGTCTGTTAAGTCATCTGCAGGAACGTAAATTGCTTGAACGGATGTAATAGATCCGTCTTTTGTTGATGTAATACGTTCTTGAAGTTCACCCATTTCCGTTGCAAGTGTAGGTTGATAACCAACAGCTGAAGGCATACGTCCTAACAGAGCAGATACTTCTGAACCTGCTTGAGTAAATCTGAAAATGTTATCTATAAATAACAATACATCTTGTTTTGAAAAATCTCTAAAATATTCTGCAGCAGTAAGAGCGGATAAACCAACTCTCATTCTTGCTCCCGGAGGCTCATTCATTTGACCGTATATCAAAGCAACTTTATCGATAACGCCTGATTCTTTCATTTCATTCCACAAGTCGTTACCTTCACGAGTTCTTTCACCAACACCGCCAAATACTGATACACCTGAATGTTCTGATGCAATATTGTGAATAAGCTCCATAATAAGAACTGTTTTACCTACACCGGCACCGCCAAACAAACCAATCTTACCACCCTTTTGATACGGTTGAATAAGGTCGATAGCTTTTATACCGGTTTCTAAAATTTCTACTTCCGTATTTTGATCAACCAATTTTGGTGATTCTCTGTGAATCGGAAGATAATTTTCTGTTTCGATAGGACCTGCATTATCTACAGGTTGACCGATTACATTTAGAATTCTTCCTAATATAGGCTTTCCTACAGGTATTTTAATTGGCTCACCCGTATTAATAACCTTCATACCTCTTTTTAAACCGTCTGTTGATGACATTGCAACTGTTCTAACTCTATTTGAACCAAGCATTTGTTGAACTTCTGCTACTATTACTGTCCCGTCATCACAAGTTATATTTAATGCGTTATAAATTTCAGGCAACTCACCTTGCGCAAATTCTACGTCTATTACCGGCCCGATAATTTGCGTAATAATCCCTTCATTCTTTTCTAAAGTCTGCATAAAATCTCCTATCTCTCTTCTTTATGTCAATTATATAATATAAATCTATTCATGACAATACATTAATTACTTGGTATTTATAAAATTTATGAGAAGAAATATTATAGACTTAAAATTTTCTGTTAACCCATATTAAGTGATAACCAAATTCTGTTTTAATCGGTCCTACTACTTCATTAGTATTTGCTTTAAATGCAGCTTTTTCAAATTCCTTAACCATTTGACCTCTGCCAAAACATCCTAAATATCCGCCTTTTTGCCCTGAAGGACATGTAGAATATATTTTTGCTAATTCTTGAAAATCTTGATATGATTTTATTTCTAATTTTAATTTTTGTGCTTGTATTTCTTCAGGAACTAATATATGACTTGCACATACATTTATGGGTTCGTCAAAACTGCTTCCCATATATGCTTTTACAGGTACTACAGTAATTAAAAATAAAAATACCAATCCTAAAAATTTTTTCATTTTAATTTTCCTTTTCTAATTCTATTTTAGCTTTTTTCCATAAATCGTTAAATTCGTCATATGTGTATTCTTCAAACGGTTTTATTTTTAATTCTTCCATTTTTTTAAAACGTTTTGTGAATTTTTTATTTGCTCTTAACAAAGCTTGTTCGGAATCAATTTTATACCATCTTGCAAGATTTACTGTTGCAAAGAAGATATCTCCCATTTCATCTTCCATTTTATCTTTGTCACCTAATTCTACAGCTTCTTCAAATTCTTTATACTCTGATTTTATACAATCTTTTAAGCTTTCAACTGAATCCCATTCAAAACCGACTTTTACAACTTTTTTACTTATTTTTTGAGCAGACATTAAAGCTGATTGAGATTTTGATATTCCGTCTAATATAGATTTTCTGTAGGTCTTTTCTTCTTGTTTTAATTTATCCCAATTAACTATTACATCGTTAGCAGAATCAACGTGAGCTTTACCAAATACATGCGGATGACGATGAATTAACTTTTCAGAAAGCTCTTTAGCAACATCTTCTATATCAAATTCATTATTATCCTTCGCTATTTGTGAATGTAAAACAACTTGAAGTAAGACATCTCCAAGTTCTTCCCGTAAATTTGGTATATCATTATCATCAATAGCATCTACCGCTTCGTATGCTTCTTCCAACATATTCGGTCTTAGTGATTTATGTGTTTGCTCTCTATCCCAAGGACAACCGTTTTCGCTTCTTAATACGGCTATTATGTCAACCAGTTTTTCTAAATTCGGATATTTCATAACAGCATTATATCATGTTCAAAACTATGTTCAAAACTTTTATTTTATTGTAGAAAAGTTCGTTAGTTTTGAACATGTTTCTACTCTTTGTTTTTACTTTTTTATTTTTATTTTATTTTTTTGTTCATAACTGTTCAAAATGTTTAAATTTTCTACAATCTTTCTACAGTTTTTTGAACAATTAAAATATAATAATATTAATACTTTCATACAGTTTTGAACAAATTTTTAAAGCTTATTATTATGATTATTATTATTTATAATTAGAAAATAAATAATAATATATACAAAAAATTATTGCTTATTAAAAAGTGGTAACCTGTATATAATAATTTACTTAAATATTTTTTCTGAAAATTTGAGACAGGTTTATAGTATATGATATAATACAAAATATGGGGAAGTTTGATTTATTTAATAAATTTAATACAGCTGTCGTTATCATAGGAGAAAACAAAGAAACTGTTTTTACAAATAATGTATTCAAACGTATTTTTAAAGATTTTGAAAATATAAAAAAATTCTCTCACAAATTATACTATGAAGTTTGGGCACTTGATAGTAATAATGTAGAAGTTCATTCACCTATTCTACAAGCTTTTAAGTCAAAAGAAGACTTCTCTGCCCACGTAATGTATCAAACATCAGCCAGTGAATATCAGTATTTTGACATGAATACTACTCATAAAGGCAAATATAATGTTGTTATTTTTACAGATGTTACTGCAAAAATAAAACTTGGAAATATTGAAAATCAAAACAAAAATCTTCTAAAAAAAGTAAACTCATTGGAAGAAGAAAATAAATCAATGAGTAAAATAAAACTTCAAGCACAATCTCAAGCCATGAAGCTTCTTTTATTAAATAATATTTCAAATATTATAAGAAGTTCCATTAATACTTCTGTAATATTAAAATCAGCACTAAAAGAACTTTCAGATATTTTTGGAGCATTTAGAGCTTATTATGCGGAAAAAGAAAAAGATACGTTTTTGATAAAAGAATCTACTGTTAAAAAAGAAATAAATAAAAAAATATCTTTTGATAAAGAAATAAATGAATATATAAATAAAAATAAGGTATCTTGTACAACCTGCAGAAAAGAATATAAAGAATCAGAACCTTTTAAAGAAAATGTGCAAAGAATAATTCTGCCTATTTACCATTTGAGTAATTTAATAGGCATAATAGTTCTTTCTACAAAACAAAAAATAAAATTAGACGATACATTAGAAGTATTGGAAGGTATTTCTTTTCAACTCGGTAATTCAATAATTCAATCCGAATTGTATAAGAAAAATGAACAAATGGTAAAAGATTTAACAAAAGCTCTGGAAGAACTTAAAACAACACAATTACAACTTATAAATTCTGAAAAAATGGCATCTCTCGGTCAGCTTGTTGCAGGAGTAGCGCATGAAATAAATACTCCTGTTGCTTCTATAAAATCAAATAATGAAATATCAAAAAAATTAATAAAGCAAATTAAAGATAATGAATTATCAGAATTGTTAGCAGAAACAAATGCAATAGATACTGAAGCAATAGAGAGAATAAACAGACTGGTTGTATCATTAAGAAAATTTGTCAGACTTGATGAAGCGGAATTGCAAGAAGCAGATATAAACAAAGAAATAGATTTAACTCTTGATTTGATACGTCATGAAACAAAAAATCGCATAAAAATAATAAAAAATTATGGTGCAATACCTCCGATAAAATGCTATCCAAATATGCTAAATCAAGTTTTCATGAATATTTTGGTGAATGCAGCGCATGCAATAAAAGAAGAAGGACAAATTACTATTGACACAAATTATAAAAATAAAAATTTGATAGTTAAATTCAGAGATAACGGATGTGGAATAAAAGAACCTGATAAAATTTTTGATGCCGGATATACAACAAAGGGAGTTGGTGTAGGAACAGGTTTAGGGCTTGCAATATCACAAAAAATAGTAGAAAAACACAAAGGAAAAATAAACGTAAAAACAAAAATAAATGAGGGAAGCGAATTTACTATTACTATCCCTAGTGAGTAATAATTATTACATTTTGTAAATAGATAATTATTAATATATATAAGCATTACAGACAAAAAATAATAAAAATAATAATTAATTTTTGTAAAAATATCTGGAAGAGTGAACACAAAAATGTAAAAATATGATATATTGATATAGCTAGGATTAAGTGTAAAAATTACCCTAAATCATAGAAATGTAACAAATTATTAACAAAGTCGAAAAAAAAAGCAATTTTAAAAAAAACAAATACTTTATATAACTGTGTAGAAGTTAGATAACCATGTTTACATTTGGAGGTAAAGTGTATGACAATTACAGTAAACAGCAAAAAGAAACAAGTAAAGAAAACTTTTCAGGAACTAATTAATGACCTGATGGGTTCCAGTTCCGAGAAAGTTCGTTATAACGCCGCTCGTGTTTTAGGCGAAATGGGCGATTCTAAGGCTGTTGAACCGTTAATTAATGTTCTTAAAAATGACAAAAACGGTTCTGTTCGTTTATACGCTGCTCGTGCATTGGGTGAATTGGGCGATTCAAAGGCTACAGAACATTTAATTGAATCTTTAAGAGAAGATAGAAATGTTGATGTTAGAGTTCGTGCTGCTCGTGCATTAGGCAGACTTGGCGGTAAAATTGTTGTTGAGCCGCTTGTTGAAGCTTTAAACGATGAAAATTCACAAGTTTGTATTACTGCAACAGATGCTCTTATTGAAATAGGAGATGTTGCAACAGATGCTTTAATGAAATCTCTTGATCACGAAAAAGTTAACGTAAGATGTGATGCAACTCGTGCACTGGGTGAAATCGGAAACAAAAAATGTGTTGATAAGATTATCAATATGTTGTATGACGAATGGGTAAACGTAAGAATATATGCTGTAACTTCATTAGGTAAATTAAATGATAAAAAAGCTGTTCCGGCACTTATTGATGTTATGAAAAACCGTTCTGAAAACGATTTAGTCAGAGCAGGTGCAGCTGCAGCATTAGGTGTTCTTCGTGACCAAAGAGCATTGCTTCCTTTAAGAGAATTAATTATGGAAGCTGAAGAGCTTGGAGAACTTGAAGACACCGCTCTTAAATCATTTAAGAAGATTATGGCTGCTAACTGGCAAGCAATTCCGGGTGCAACTCAACAAAAGAAACCGGCAGCTGTATAAAATAATAGATTTTAAAAAATAATAAATTTTAATAACACGGGGTCATGGCCCCGTGTTTTTGATTGAAAAATTATTACTGAAAAAACTTTTGCAGTTATGATTGGTATTTCCAATAATTTAAAATAAATAAGTCTGATTTTTTCAATAAATAATTTGGGAAAAATTGTATAGTAATCATGTTTATTATATTATTACTCTATTGTTGTAAAATGCAGTAGGATGTTTATATGTAGAAATATAAAAATGTAACAATGTAAAAGAAAAAGATGAGAATGTTGAATTAATAGCTAAGGAGGAAAATTAAGATGAAAAACATGCTAAAAAGTCTTTGTGTACTGTCATTACTTGTACTTTTTTCTGCAACCGCAAATGCAGCCGGCATGATTAAAGATTATCATGCGTACAGAATAAAGGATCAAAACATAAGAACGATTGTGCCTGTTGTAGATAATATTTTAAGTAATGAAGTCTCAATAAAGAAACTTGCAAGAAATGCATATTATGCAACATATGGTGATGAACACTATTATATGAAATTCTATCCGGCTTTGCATGATACGGATGTATATATTGTGACAGACGGAGAATATGATAAAGAAAAAAATGATGTTACTGATTTCTTTAAAAGTCAAAATTACAAATATGAAACACTGGAAGACAAAGAAGCTTATAAAGAATACAAGTTTGATTTTATAGATTATGCAAGATCAGGTGCTTTAGACGGTTTATTCACTCTTCCTGACGGTTTAAAACCGCTAAAAGCAGGTGTTAGTAAAATAAATGATAAATTGTCAAAAGGAAATGAAAAGACTTCTGCTATTCCGTATTCTGAAGATAAAGATCCGATTGATTTAACTTGTATTGATTCGCAAGAATTTCATAATACAGAAACTGATATTACGGTTACAGTAAATGAATATCGTTTAAAAAACAAAGAAAATAAATATGTTCATGCGTTTGAATATATTGTTAAAAACAATTCAAATTCCAATATAAAAGTAGAAAAAGTTTATTCAGAAAGGCTTGCAGGATTAAAAGATATCACAACTTCAACATTTGTAGATTATGACAGATTAGATGTTGCAGATACTTTGGCTGTTCCTTTAGCTTTTGCTACAGGAGGTTTGTCTTTTGGTTTTACTATTGCAAACAATGTAAGACTTGGAATGGTTGTTAAAGAAGCTACAAGATTTGCTCATTCATTACCTGAAAATTATGACCTGAAAGCAAATTCTTCAATGAGAATACTGTGTTTAAAATTTAAAGATGACCCGCAAAAACTTCAATTTACGGTAAATAAACAAGGTAATATATATAATTTTGCATATTAATAAATATTAAAAAGAGGTTGTCCATGCTTTTTGGACAACCTCTTTTTAAATTGATGAAATAAAAAGGTTAGAAAACTTGTCATTCTTGAATTGGAGGAAAGGATGGATAACAAAGTAACCTTTAAACCATACGATATGAACCAACTAAAGTTACCAATAGAATTGGGTATAGAAATTCCCAAAAAACATTTGGTAAAAATAGTAAACAATGCCATAGAGCGAATGGATTTAACAGCATTAATAAATACAAAGGTGGTGGAACAAGTGCGTATCATCCGATGATGATGTTGAAAGTGTTGGCATATACTCAAAGAATCTATACCGCACGAAAAATAGCAAAGGCATTGCGAGAAAATATATATTTCATGTGGATAAGTGGAAAACAAACCCCAAACTTTAGAACAATAAACTTATTTCGTTCAACAATAATGAATGATATTATTGACGAAGTATTTGTACAAGTAATGGAGTTATTGATTTAAAAGGTTCTTAATGGCTGGATTAGACCAGGTTAATCTTGAATTTGGATTAATTTCTATAGCTCATAACTTCAGAAAATGGGTTTTGGCTTAAAACGCCATGTGTTATTTATTTTAAATCAAAAAAGAGGATGACTTTTTAGTCACCCCCTTGATTTTAATCATTTTTTTATGCA
>ODAI012669376.1_pt1 | contig 58539 bp, 102 predicted proteins | sample 1539321 | NCBI WGS metagenome assembly ODAI01 (sample SAMN02144231, study PRJEB22623) | gut metagenome | biome: sheep rumen | host: Ovis aries | place: New Zealand | reverse complement strand
TATCGTTACCAAGTTGGCTTGTCCTTGATGGGATATTGGGCTTGTTGGTCAAGTCATTATAATCACCGCTGAACAGGCTGGGCTTGTTAATCAAATCATTATAATCTCCGCTAAACGCCCCTAATTCCTCAAGCGTTTTGTTTCCCTCAAGCGTATTGCCGTTTATGCTGGGCTTGTTCTCAAGTGCATTGTAATCGCTTGTGCCTGTAATGTTGATGGCGTTGCTGGGCGTGAAATTATATGTAGGGTTGTCCTCTGTTGTGAAGTTGTATTCTGGGCTTTCCTGTACCGTGAAATCATATTCAATCTGCATCCAGCACCTCATTCTTTAAGTTCCGTTCGCTAACAAGTTCTATTTTATTACTTGTCGCTCTCCTAATCTTGCCATTTGCCTCATACAGCCAGTTGATTTGGGCAAGGTAGCCATCCTTTAGTTTCAGCGTATCTTCTTGGTCTAACTCTACTATGACTTTATCCGTTTCGGTCTGTGGCTCTACTGTAAGCAGTTCCTTTTCGTTCATAGTGGAGAATGTTACCCATACTTTTGTTGGTATGGTCATATCCAAGCCCTCTGGTGCGTTAAATGTCATCGTTACTGTCGTTCCTCGTGATACCATTGTACCTCCTTTTCGCTATGTGTTTCGTCTTTACGAAATACCGCATAGCATCCATATCGTGGTCATTTATTTTTATCGGCTTTTCTCTGCCCTCTCTGTTATCCCATACATACCCAGATATTTCTTTCCAGAAGTCATCCAAGTCTGGGGCTATCTTTATAAGCCCTTTCTGTAGTGCCGTGGCGGTTTCCCTTATGCCGTCATCTACTGCGTTATCCGCATCACGCACCTTGTATCTGCCTCGCTTCCGCAATGTGGCTTTCATACTTGAGGCTGATGGGTCAATTATAACTTCTATCTTCTGCCCATATTGTAACTTAATATCATCGGTAAGGCAATCTAAATCATCAGCGTAATCCTCATCGGTCTTTTGATGCCCCTCTTTTCTGCCATTGTAGTAGTAATTGCGGTAGGCATACCACACACCCTTTTGTTTGCCCCATAGAAGCCCAGCAAATGCGTTCTGCGTGCCGTAATCTATTGAAAGGCATATATCATCGAAATCGTGCTTGCCTGTGTCTGCGGTGATTTCTGGCTGTCCTTTAGCCTCCTCGTACATCGGGTAAATAAGCCCCTCTGCTATGCACCTTTCCCCAAGTATATCTCTGCGATACCAAATAGAGCCTTTTACATATTGGCTGGCTATCTCCTCTTGGCGTTCTGGTGTTATTGAGAGGTTGTCGGTCATCGTAAAATGCTCATACTGATAACCGCCTTTAAATTGCTCTTTATACAGGTCTATGTAGTTCTCGTATATCGGGTCGGCTGGGCTTGATGGGTTTAAATCCCATAGCACCATTGGTCGTTCACTCGCTACCTGTCTGCCAAACGCCACCTTTATAAATGATGTTCGGCTGTCATCACTATCATAATGCTCGTTTATCTCGGTTGCTATCCACAGCCCATAAGAGTTACCCAATATCTTCTTATAACTGTCTGCCTTGCCACCGCCAGCAAATATCACTATCTTCTCGCCTGTCTTGGTCTGTATTATAAGAGCCTCATTGCCCTTGTATAACCCCCACTTGCATCTGCCTTTGAATAGGTTTTCCAGCCCGAAGCCGTTACACGCCCCTATATTCAGTTTGGCATTGCCTATGGTGCTACCGCTTGCCAAGTGTATCTTATCTGGGCAAGTTTCCAGATACATTGAGGCTATAATGCAATGGTCTATGGTCTTACCGCTTCTTATAGCCCCCTCTGCTACATTCATTCGGTTATGCAAGGCGTTCTTGATGTATTGCTTGTGCTTCTTGCTAAAGGGCTTCCATTCAATCGTCTGCATCGTTCAACATCTCCGCTAACGGTGTTAAATCCTCAAAGGTGGTTATGTTCTGCTCAAAACTATCCTTTTGCCCAAGGTAATTCTTACCCAAGAATATAGCCATTGATGCCGATTTTTCTGCTAATCTAAACTGCGCTCTGCGTAAGGATATTTTACCCTTTTCACGCTTTTTGGCGTATACCTCGGAGAAACTTTCACCATAGGTATCCTTACACCATCTTGTTAATGTTTTATCGGTAATATCAAACCAGCCCATTATCTCCGCTTCCGTGCATTGTAATCCGCACAACTTCTCAAACTGGTCTTGGTCTATCTCTTTCTTTGGTCTTGCCATAATTACTCTCCATATATAACCGCCTTGCCTTGGTAGTTGGCATAGGCTAACTCCAGCAATGCGCCTTTGCTGTTTTTCCAATCGTTGAACATATATACCGCATCTGCTCCCTCTATCATTGAGAGGCATATCGGCATATACTTATTATGGGGCAATCCATTCGGTAATAATGCTGGGTTTATTACTATATGCCCCAGTTCCTCAAGTTCCTTTTGCTTTTGGTTAAATATACATTTATATGTATCTTTACACGATGCCATAGCACCGCTTATATATATCCTCATAATTTGGTTGCTTCTTCTCCTGTAAAGTTTTCATATCTCGAAATAATCACATCGCAATAGTGTGGGTCGAGTTCTGCCATATAGCATTTCCTGTTTAATTGCTCACACGCAATCAAGGTACTGCCCGAACCACCAAAGCAATCTAACACAACATCACCTTTTTTACTTGACTTGTTCAAGGCATATGCAATCAATTCAATAGGTTTCATTGTAGGGTGCATTTTAGGCGGTTCTCGGTCAAACTCCCATATGTCCGTATCTCTTGCACCATTCAATTCTACTCTACCCTTATTCAAGTATAGGATAACTTCATACTGCCCTGCGTATGCTCCTTTTAAGTCTCCCATACTCCAATTATTCTTTTTCCAAATAATCACATTCTTTAAATCAAGGCTTGTATTTTCAAAGTATTCAAGCCATTGTTTCAAGGATTGCCAACCACAAAACTCATATACAGGGCAATTATCTTTCATCGCCCCCCATATTGCAGGAATGAAGTCTAATATCTTATCATCGTTCTGTAACATTTCGTATTTGTCTTGATAGTTACTTTCGTACTTGTACCCATATGGCGCATCGCAAAACACCATATCAGCCTTTACCCCATCCATAAGCCTATCAACAACCGCAATGTCCGTAGAATCTCCACAAATCAGGCGATGCCGTCCGAGCTGGTAAATATCACCGCGTTTGGCTTTTGCCTCCACCGGCGCGTCAACGTCGAAGTCATCCTCTTCGGCGGTGGGCGTATCAGATACCCCCCCCTGTATATCCTCGAACCCATCAAACTCCGACATATCGAAGTCCAAATCCATCTCCGCAATCTCCGCCTCCAATTCGCTGAAATCCCACTCGGCGAAATCGGCGGTCAGGTTGTCGCGGATGCGGTAATCGGCGATTTGCTCCGGCGTCATGTCGTCGGCAATCCACACCTCGGCCTCCGTCCAGCCGAGCCGCTTCATAGCCTCATAGCGCGTATGGCCGGCAATAATAATGCCGTCTTTGTCCACGATAATTCGCGCCCGGTAGCCGTCCTTCTGGATGGACTTCATCACCGGCTCAACGGCCCTGTCATTGATTCGCGGGTTGCGCTCATATGGGTGAATATCGCCCAGTGAAAGCGTTTTCAGGTACATGATTCACACCCCACCTTCTGCGCCGGGTTTGCAAACTGCGCCACGGCCTTTGAACAGTCTTCGCAAAGGTCAATCTCCATCGGCACACCGAACCATTGATACATCACGGTCATTCTGACAATCGGGTAATTGCACGTAACCGCGTTTGTCATCGGCGAATATTGTGGGATGTCTTTCCCGCAACGGTTACACTTGACAATCTTCATTGTGGCCTCCTATGCCAAACCGCCGTAAAGCGGCATTATAGCGTGTTCCGAGCCGCCCCTGCTGTTATCGCGCATGAAAGAAAAACGGACGTATGACCCGTTTCTGCGCGTCTGACAATAAAATAGGCGGTTTGCGCGTCTCTACACGCCATTAACCGCCGTTTCCGCGCTCTTCCCAGGTTACTATACGCGCGGATGTATAGCAATGATTACCGCCCCCGCCTGCGGTATGAATCCCCGACCGATAGGCCGACTACTCTTTAGCCGATTGTCACAAACCGGGCAATCAGCATTGGTGGTCACTGTTTATCCGGCACACATGACCGAAGCCTGAGGGTTATCTTACAGTTATACGCTCAAAGTCCCCTAAACCCCGTTGCGTTGCATTTCTGCATTGGTGGACACTGATACGCTCAACGCCCGAAGCGATAGCCCGCCTTTGATCGTCCGGCTGGTGCTCGGTAGAATACTCTCCGGCTGGTGCTAGGTACGACAGGCGGGCACCCATGGTAAGGTTGGTGACCATGCGGCTCGGCTTATAGCCTATCAAGAAAGGATGTTCTTCCCTATGCCAAGAAAGAACACTGGTGCCATCCGTGGGAATTGCACCCACGTGAACTAATAATGACATATATCTACGTCCCCACCAACGTAGGAGGCCGCACGTGTAGAAGAAAGCAAGACCACGCGCATTTTTCCCTATGCCCGAATATTCAAAGCATACCCACAGCCTAGGACAACCGGGTCATCACTCCCGGCTGTCCATAGAAGCATAATACCACATTTTTAGTGCATTGTGTTGACCTAAATTAAAACCGTAGGATTGTCCGCATACACGCCCGCCGGAACTGTATACGGCGTGTCCCATCCAATCGGCATAATTCCGATAATGCAGTAACCGTCTATCAATCCGTATTGCGGGCAGTTACGCAGAACATAGGTTACTTCCCGCATTAGTTTGTGCCCAGTGTACTTTTCGCCGTCCCATTCGCGGAGAATCAGCACATCACCGGCTTGTATGTCGTCCTCATCCTTGCGAAGCTCAAATGTCTTAATACGCTTGCGCACAGCGTCATAATATTCAGGCAGCAGCTTCTTTTCGACGTGCTTTCCGTAAACCTTATTGCTCGGAATAACCATAACCTTTCCTCCTATGCTATCGGCTCCAAGTCTCCGCTTTTCATCTCATGCAGAATCCAGAAGAACATGCGGCGCACTGTATAGAACTGCCGTTCTCCCATCGGTGGGCGCGTGTCCGGGTTGGCAAATAGCGCTTGCACTCCGCTGCGCTGTGTTACAGCCTTGATGATGTATCGCGGGTCGATTTTCCAGCTATATGCGTCCCTCGCCGCTTCAGATGCCCCTCTCGCCGCTTGTTCTATCATGCGCACATCATTCAACAGCCTATCCCTTTTCGCCGCTGTAGCTGCCACAGGGTCACTTACATGCCCGCTGCCATGCGGCATGAAAGTACCGTGCATAACGTTCACTATCTTTTCCGCACCGCTTGACAGCTTAATCTTGCGCTTTGTATAGTATACCTCTGGCGTGGGTGTAGATAGATTGATTGTCAGCAGCGCCGCCGCGTCCCTCTTTTTCTGCTCATACTGTAGGCAAAAATACGTCAGCTCCTTGTATTCCTCCCAGCTTATGCCCCATTCATCTAACTTGATAGGTCTAGTGCTTGGCATGTTCCCTCCTGAGATTGTTTGCCCTTGCAAGGGCTTTGATTCTGACAGGCCCTATCGCCGTCCATCCGAATATAATGCGCTTTATATTTCGTTTGTATATGATAAGCGTCCCGATTATGTTGATGCTGCAAAACTCTCGAAACACGCCGTATTTTTTGTCACCCATACTATCCCTCCTTCTCATTCGGCTTAATCCCAAGTTTTTGAGCGATGTCGGCAGGGATGTGAGTGTTGGTATCGACAACCGTCTCCCACGGTGGGTCGACGATTCTCCTGTCCGGTAACTCAAACGGAATACCAGTTGGAATCTTTCGCGCCGCCCCTACGCTGATAAGCCATTCACCCCACGTCGGATAAACTGGCTCCGGGTGTTCTGCGGCCCATGACATTATTTATTTCTTCGGCCTTTTTATATGTTTCTGATGTACGATCACCAGCCGACAGACTGCAAAAGTCCTTATTTCCAAGCGGACATTTTATACAGTTATCCCCGTACCGTTCGCACATCCGTTTTAAGTGCTTGCAGACTTCCTGAAAATCAGCCATCTTGCGCCTCCTGTCCATCGTCCTGATGAAACTCCCATATCAGTTTTTTCAGATACTCAGCCTTGAGGATATTACCGTTGCTTTCTTCCTCTCGCATCTTCCTGCATAGCCACTCTACCGGGATAGCATCCACAGTGGGTATTTCGTCTATGCTACTACAAAAATCACTAAGCGCTATAGAATAATCTACTGTACAACGATAATCCCTATGGTGACAAAACTCACAATTTTCCGCCACCTTCCAATACGTCCTGAGATCGTCAGCGTTAATCAGTGCCATGTTTTTCACCATCCATTCGTGCGCCGCAGTTTGGGCAATAGTCAAACCGATCAGCTTCATTATCGATGATATTCCATACGCTCTTGCAGTTTGAACATACAATGTTTTCATCACAATATGCACCATCATAGCCCAAACATTCCGGGTAGTTTATCCACCGCCCATGAACTACCGGCTTTACGTCGTTTACGTAGACGAATCGCAGTTTATCCATTTGATTCACCATCCATCTTTGCGCCGCAATAAGGACAATAATCAAATTGCATGTTCTTCCAAACGTAGAAATCAACGATTGTAATTTCCTTACACTCGGAACATTGGTGTTCATCTTTGTGATCTATCCATCGCCCATGTACCACCGGCGCAGCGTCCACGGTCTTTTGACGCATAATTAGGTTACGCACTCCCATATTGTCCCAACCGTCTCCGGTTTGTGGGCCGCACAAGGAACGAAACTCGTCAAGCAATGCCACCCTTGAAATCAGATCATCCATCTTTCTCCCTCCTGTTCCATTTGTTCGCCGCCATGTTCTCGCTTGGCACCGGGTCATTTATTTCTGCGCCGCACTCGACACACTTAACGTAGTACCATTCCGCACCAACGCCAGCCAAGAATAAACATTGCATCATAGCCCTATTGCCACAAAACGGACACGGTTTCAGTTTGGTTTCGGTGTCTATGTCCATTATTAACGCTCCTCTGTATTATCCGTTTCAGTATTCATTACCCGCTCGGTTTCCTCGTTCGTAATTATTGCGTTCAGCGCAGCCGACCTAGAAATCAGATCATCCATTACATGTGCCTCCATATCAGTCCATTGCTACCTTATAATCAAACCACCCACTGATAATCTGCTTAGGATAGAAAATGATCTCATACTGATATTTACTGACTTCTTTGGTTTCAATCTGCTCTACAATATATGTAGTATCTTGTGACAAGTGTGCGAAGTTTAGGATGTACTCGCCCGGTGCTTTTTCGATTGCGATATTTAAATCTCCGTCATCATCCACATTTATTGATAGTAGTCCGGTAATCTGCATCATTGGCGTATCTGTGCGTGTATTTAGTACCGTAATTCGTCTACGTACATTAAAATCATCTGCCTCGCGCCGTAGGTTGTGCGTCACAATATATGATTGTCTGCAAGATGTAAGTGCAAACATCAAGATCAAAATGAGACTGATAGCCACTACCTTTTTCATTCTTAATCATCCTCCAGTCGTTCATCCAGCTCCAAACGCTCCCGGGCCGCCTCGATGATCTCCCGCTGCCCCTTAACACAGCCGTAGGGCCACGCCATACCGGGGCTCGGGTTCCACGCGCACCCCTCGCACGGGTGCTGCCGCGTCACAAAGCACTCCAGGCCGTCAATGATCCTTCTCCGCTCCGGCATTTCGCTCGACCTCTTCTCTCTTTGTGCACCTTATGCCGTCGTTCTCATTGATCGAAAAACCCCACGCCCGGCACATGCCGAACGCCCTGCCCCTGTCGTTCTCGCCCTGCTTCTCGAAGTGCCTGCAATCCCTGCATCTCAGTCCCACGCTGCCGCCTCCCTCTGTCTTGGCGTCGGCTCGATGTACCAGGCGCGCCACACCCGGCCATACTCAATCTCCGAATACACGCCGTCCAGCACGCGCCTGCGCAGCCATTCCGAGAATTCGTTCTTGTTCCGCGCGCTATACCAGTCGGCGACGATGCCATACTTCCGCGTTTCAATCACAATCGGCTGGCTGGCCTTAATCGCCCTCATGGCTTCCTTGGCGTTCATCAGTTTTCCCACGCTGCCGCCTCCCTCTGTTCCTCGGTCGGGCACACATTCCAGCAGCGCCACGTCACGCCGTAACTTCTCCAGTCCAATTCAAGCGTCGAATAATCGCCCTTATACGGTATCCGCTCCATTCCGTATTCAATCAGCACTGCCGTCATGGCCCACATGCCCGAATACTCTTCCCAGATATAGCCGTTCGCGTTTATGATTTCATCGCGCGTCAGCACCCTCGCCTCCTGCGCTTTCAGAACAACCGCAGGTGCTTCCTCAATCAGCTTTCTCGCTCCACCCGGATGGCCTTTGTGCGCCGCGTCGTAAGCTGCCAGCAGCGCTGACCGGCTGATGGTGTCGCCGTCGATAGGCTCCTGCGCTTTCAGCAGGGCAATGGCTTTATCAAGCGTCTTGTAAAATCCCTTATACGCGCCGTCAATATCTCCGCTTAACGCCTGCCCTCGCAATGTCGCAATCTGTTGATGGGTCAACTTCGACCTATTATCTTTGAGCATCTTCAAGAAATCCTGTGCTTTCACGTATGCCTCCCGGCTATACTGCTTCTTCTCCAACGCTATGCCTCCTTTAGCAGTTTCAACGCCTCATTAAGCGCCGCTATAATATCCTCCTTTGATGCAAGCCCAACATTTAGCCATCGTTTCACCTTCTGAATGTGCTCGATAGCTTTTTGCTTATCGTCCAGTGCTGCCAAAGCCGTTGCTTCCCCTCTCGCTATCCTGATTGAGTTCATCCACGATCTCCACGGCCTCATACCTCACAGGCACGACAATCAACTGACCGATTTTATCCCCCGGCGCAACATTGTAATCATCGCTACCAAGGTTGAACATATGCACCTTGATTTCTCCCGTATACCCTTCATCCACCACGCCGAAGGTCAAGAGACTGCGATTGCACATCAGCCCACTTTTGGGAAGTAGAAGTCCTACCGTCCCGGCTGGGAGTGCTACATGCACTCCCGTACGAAACGTCATATCCTGATGTGCTCTCACGCAGCCGCCGAACATCGCTCTAAGGTCAAGCCCCGCATCCGTGGCATGTGCTCTAATCGGCTCATATGCGCCGTAATCAAGTTTAATCTGCATTGCCATACCTCCCACATCCATGCATTTCAGGGCATCGTCCTAAGTGCTCACACATCGGCACCAACAGCCCATTCAGCCACGGCGCAAGCATCAACGTAATAGTACACATGTGATTGATAATAGCCCTCGTATCAGGGTCAGCCGTATTGCACAAGCGCTTATTGGCGATGGTCATCAATTCCTCCGCGTTCATCGTCCAGATCATCATGACCGGCGCGTCCTGCGGTGCCTTTCGCCTATCGTAATTATCCTGCCTGTCATTACGCTGGCTCTGGATATACGGCTGTGCATGTATGTGCCTCGCCAGATGTGTGCTTACAAAATAGGGAAGATTCTCGAAGCGATAAGCAAACCTCAATTCCCTTATCGGGCTGTGCCTCGCCTTACACAAGTCATGCAGCCATTTGTCGGTCGGTACTTTGTCGCTGTCCTTTCCTACCGTCCCCAATGCGCAAAGGCGGCAAAAGGCCGTTTCTGCGTCCGTGGGAACGTGTAGAATTTCAATTCTGCATGTGCTGCCGTTGGACAGTTTCACGCTCGTTGCTACAATGCTATTCATGCTGCCTCCTTATTCTACTTTCTCGATATGGTCAAAAGGCTCTGCGAAATTCAGCCTCAGTCCCATCTCATCCCACACTTGCTGAATTGCCTCGTTGCTTGTCAATGTATACATGACCTTTTCGTCTACGGCTCTTAAAAGCTCCTCACAGCGTTTTTTGCCGAACCCATGCAATTCCTTCAACGCCAAGCAGAAAGCCGCGTAAATTGTCTGTCCGACTTGATCTATACCGTCTTTCCTGCCATCGGCATATCCTTTGTTGTATTCCTCAAGCAAATCCTGCGTTGTGATACCATTCTTTGACCACGCTGCCGAACGCTGTTCAGGTGTCATGCGCTGCCATGCGGGCTTTGCTTTCTGTGCCTTTCTCCTGTCTTGCCTGTTCATAGGCTGTCTCCCTCTTATGCTTCTTTGTCGTTGGTAGTGTGAGCGCCCTTTCGATTGACCATCCGCCTCGCAACCGAGAAATCAAAGCAGTATAGTCAATGTCCATTATCTGCGCCCACTCAGGCAATGAGTGCCATTCACCGTTAAAGTAAACCTTTTGACCTCTGTGTCGCCGCTTCATCGGTTTCTTCCTACGCGGCATAGGGTCAAGTCCTGCAAGTACGCGCGCCTTATTGTACAAGTCTCTGCATACACCCGCATCGCAATCCTTCTTCATGCATGTCAAACAAACATGTATCAGTTCCGGCGGGTCTTTCATTTCGTAGATGCTATGTGGCTTCAAGAGCGCCACCATCTTTCCAGAAAAGTGCAATTATCCCGAATCTCTCCACACAGGCCAGCCCACGCTATCAATAGAGCGTCATGCAGCTTGCCGTGCTTCTTATTCCCACCATAGAGCATTTGCGCTTCCTCAATCTTGCGCTCCCAATACTTGCTGTCACGGTTTCGCATTACCGCCAACTCCGCCTTACAATGTGCTAGCTCCCGGCTATCCAGTGGGATAACCTTCTGAGTTATCCCATCTACGATAGCGCCGCACATTGCAGGATCACCGGATGTCTTAATCACGATTGCTTTCATCATCTGACACCTCTGTAAACTCGCCATTCTTGAGCATGTACCACGTATCAGGCTTGAGGATTTCGCCGTCGATTTGTGCTGATTTGACTAAATCGAGGATGTATATGTCGTTTCTGAAATTCCATTCTGCTAGGACAATCCAACTGCCAAGCGTCGATTTCGCCTTACCTTTAATTCCGAAACTCGCAGCTATCGAATTGTTACCTTTTGTTTCTGCCTTGCTGAAATTGCCCTGCACCGCTGCCTTGCTGCAATAGCCCTGCGCCGCTGCCTTGCTGAAATTGCCCTGCGCCGCTGCATTGCTGCAATCGCCCTGCGCCGCTGCATTGCTGTGATTGCCCTGCACCGCTGCATTGCTGCAATAGCCCTGCACCGCTGCATTGCTGAAATAGCCCTGCGCCGCTGCCTTGCTGGAATCGCCCTGCGCCGCTGCCTTGCTGAAATTGCCCTGCACCGCTGCCTTGCTGCAATAGCCCTGCGCCGCTGCCTTGCTGCAATAGCCCTGCGCCGCTGCATTGCTGAAATTGCCCTGCACCGCTGCCTTGCTGCAATAGCCCTGCGCCGCTGCCTTGCTGGAATCGCCCTGCGCCGCTGCATTGCTGCAATAGCCCTGCACCGCTGCATTGCTGCAATAGCCCTGCACCGCTGCATTGCTGGAATCGCCCTGTGCCGTCTTTCCTATTTTTGCTTTTTCAAAAATGAAATCTACTTCGGCTTTAATAAAGTCCTTAAAACTCAGTTTTCCACCAATGTGCAATTTACTGCTTGCTCTCTTATCGCCGTCATGAAGCACTTTGTCTAGCGGTTTTACCTCCGCGTATTCGGTGAAATCACCGTTATTGTCAATGACTGGGTAATAATTCCACACCGCAAACGGTTCCTCACAGAAATGCATTACCCCGGCTTTGCAACAGCTATCAGCGCCTTGTTCCTCGTAATCTGTATTCTCTGCATACTGCTTGCCATTGCAGATCATACCCTTGTTGAATGCCTTGTAAAATACATCTTTCATTTCGTTTCCCTCCGTCTCTCTCTTGCCCTTGCCAGTTTCTTCCGTTGTACCTGTCCGGCTAAAAAGCCGTCTGCGTCATTACTTCGCAGCGCTGCCCGCTCCGCTCTTACGTGCTCTACCCATTACGTATATTCCTCACAATGTGCGTGGCATAGCTCACAGCGCTTGATGCAAGTCTTACATGGTGCATTAGTCATGGTTCAATTTCTTAGATACTCTAGTATCGTGTTCCTTGCTTCATCGAAGCCCTTGCACACCAACGCACAGTTGCCAGCGCGTTTCAGTGCTTCTATCCATCCCCGTTGTGCATCGCTTACCCTTCCTCCGCTCTTGCGTTTAAGCTCGATATAAAGGGCTGTATAGCCGCCTCTCGGTACAGGCAAGCAAATATCCGGCACACCTGCCTTAACGCCTTGCAAGCGCAAATTGTGGGCTTCTATGGTGTTTCTGCTACCCCCATTCGGAATATGAAAAAGAAGTCTCAATTCCGGGTATCTGCCTGTCGCACGCTCTGCCCATTGGAACAGGGCGATTTGCTCAGATGATTCCTTCGGCGCGTTATTCCTCATTTGCCGCCTCTCTTGCGCTTGTCCACCGAATACAGATCATCATCAAACGGTTCGGGCTTTTTATCATCGCTCAACGCCCAGCCTATCAACGATGCAATGCCCAGCAGTGTCATCATACATGCCAAGAACGAAATCACAGCACCAAATCCCACAAGGCCATAACTCAGGCCATCGATAAAGTAGCTCATATCCTCACATCCAATCCCATTTGATTTTTCCGCATCGCTTACACTTGTACTTATACTCGGCGTCTGCCGCACAACCGTTATTAAAGTATCTTGTGCCTATGCGTTTCCAGTCGTGGGTTTCACACGGGCATAGACGCTCCTCTAAATCATCCACACGTCTTTGGAGCTGTTCTATTCTCCGGCTTTTTCTTCCGAATGCCACGGCGTTGCCTCCATCTGTACGTCGGTCGGGCGGGTTGTCCAGGCGTGCCATGTCTGGTTGTACTCACTGCATTCGAATTTCCTGATGTCATGATCGGACAAGCTGCAACATCCGCCGCGCTCATCACCCTCGGCTCCTGTTCTTTTAGCAGTGCGGCAGCAGCCGCGACAACCTCCAGATCTCTATTGGTCATCACGTAGAGCGTTAAGCTATCCATGCTGATGTTTTCTGCCATCTTCAACATGCGTTCTACGATCTCTTGCCGTGTCATTCTCCGGTCTTCTCCTTACCAATTCCTGAAGCAGTCAACAAACACAATAATGCATCCGATAATCTCTATGGCGCAAAACACAAGCATCCAGAACTCATGCAGCGACATCATTCCCACTTCACCGCCTGTCCGCATATATTGCAATAATTCGCCGTCTTAAAAAGTAGCTCATATAATCACCCCCACATTTTCATCTGTTCCTGTCCCGCTTTGCAATCTATGTCATAAATGTTGATCTGGTCAATGCTCATGCTGTCCAGCATTTCCTGCTTCGCCCTGCGATAGAATTCACGGTCAATTTCAAACCCGTATGCATTGCGCCGCATTTCTGCCGCCGCTCTGAGCGTTGTCCCGCTGCCTGCCACGGGATCGATTACCACATCTCCCGGGTCAGTAAAAATATCAATGAGCCGCTTCAGCAGTTTGACGGGCTTTTGTGTCGGGTGGATTTTCGGAACATCCACGCCGTCGCGCTCCCATTGCATCCAGTTGAATACCATCCTCCCGGCGTTATTGAATTTGGGAAGCCGATCCCTGTATAGTACCAGCGCGTATTCCGTGGATCCCACGATTTTCATGTTTGCCTTGAGCACCTGCGGGCTGTAATTCTTGATAAATACCAGCGGTATGTATTTGCCGAATCCCGCATCTGCCGCCCAGTGTATGACATCGTTCTGCTGCTGAAACGCGCAAAACACAATCATGCATGGCGCGCCGCCTTTGCCTTGCTTTGGCTCAGGCTTCATCAATCGCGAGCAGAACATGAAATACTCCGATATTCTGAAATATCCGTCGCTGTTGAAAAAGCTGCTTTTCGCCTTATCGCTCTCCCCGTTTTTGTTGTCGCCTCCTACATACCACATGGGATTGCTGCCATAGGCAGCGTCCCCGAGATTGTATGGAATATCAGCTATGATTAGCTGTGCCTTTTGAATTGGATATGATTTCCAATTCTGAAATGAATCATGGTACAATTCACACTTCAATTAAATCATCCTTACTTATCATCGTAAAATCTCATATTCATCGGCTTAAACAGGCACCATGTTCGCGCTGTCTGCCCTTGCCTCTGCTTCGCAATCTCAACCGTAAACGGTTGTGCCATCGCGTTGAACGCACGTTCTAAAATGCCATCGTGCTTTTTCTCAATGCGTTTCAGTGTCGGGTCTTCCGGGTCTGTCGGACTGTGAATCAGCAGCACGTTATCTGCATCCTGTTCAAGGTCTCCACTGCCTCGCAGCTCGTCCAGTGTTGGCGCTCTGCCTCCCTTCTTTGTATCGTCCGCGCTTTGTCTGCGTACCTGTGCCGCTGTCAAGATGGGAATATCCAATGTCAACGCCAGTTGCTTCAAGCCCTTTGAAATGTGGCCGAGACGTTCATGTTCCGCAGATGTCTTTTCAACGGTCTTGAGTAGCTGAATGTAATCCAGCACAAGTAAATCCATTTCTCCGCGCTGTACCGCGTGCCGGGCAATGTTTGAAAGTCGCTCAATCGTCAGTCCGTAGGATTGATAAATGTGCAATCTCTCATTCAAGCCCTCGGATTGCAGCAGCGTCAAACCCTCTGCCATCCTCGCCCAATCACCATCGGTCAGCCTGTCGCGCCCATAGCGTTGCTTTGTAATCGGCACCAGAGACCTCGCAGCCAATTCACGTTGACCAATCTGAATAGCACTCATTTCAAGGCTAAAATATCCAACGTGAAATCCTTCCTTCGCCGCGTTCATCGCTGCCGCCAGCAGAAACGCGCTTTTACCTTTGCCCGGACGCGCTCCAACAATGGTTAATTCCGGCTTTGTCAGCCCGCCGCATAAATACTCGTCCAGCTCGTTAAAACCTGTAGGAACCTGCTTTAAACGACTCTCAGACGCTTCAAACGCGAGTATTGCCGCATCCGTGCCGCTTATCCATCCTGCGTCCTTTTGCTGGGCGCGTGTCGTGATGTCATTGCAAGCCCCCTCTATCAGTTCAATGATTTGGTCGGCTGTTAGCTCTTGCGCATTTGTCTTTCTGTTGATGCTCTCGGCGATAGCTTGCAGCCTACGCAGGTTTGCCTTTTCAAGCACTATATTGATATATGCCTCCACGTTGGCTGTGCTCGGTACCGCCATGCTTAGATCAATCAGCTTTTCAGCACCGCCGATCATGTTCAGCCTTCCCAGGCGCGTCAGCTCCGCATCCACCGTGGTAATATCAATCTTGCGTGAACCGAGTGCAAGAGCCATCATCACCGAGAATATCTCCCGGTTAGCAGGATCGGCGAAGTCATCCGGCCTTAACCGCTCTGTCGCCGTTCCCGCTGCCGTGCTTGATCGAAGCATCGCTCCCAGCACACACCGCTCAGATTCCAAATGCGCAATCATCTAGCATCTTCCTTTAATCGTCATATCCCGGAGCGTAGCAGTTATACCCGTTTTCCTCGAACTTGCGATTCAGCATCTCTTGTATCGTCGGCCTGTAATCATCGTCATCCGTTGCCGCCGCTGCCGGTTCATCTTCCCAGCGCCTTTGATTCAGATAAGTTGCAGGATGAGGAATATACTTGCTTTCGATTTTCTTCCACTCGCCGTCTTTACGTCGGCGAATATCTGCAAGAATTGCATCTCTAGTATCCTCATCAGGTTTAATACTCGCCCAAGCTTGGCGTGCTTTCTGCTTAGCAACAGGTCTAGGGTAAACAGCCCAGAAATCATCGAATCCATCTGTAAAAACAGACTTAGCGTTCTTGCGCGGAGTATCTTTAATCGTTGTATTGATAGGTATATTAATAGTGTCTACTTTTTTTAAGTCTGCCTTATAATTTTTATAAGTCTGCCTTTTAAAAAAGCTGAGGCAGCTTTTTAGTTTTCGCCGCCGTCCATCGAATGATTCCCGCTTGATATAGCCGAGATCAACCAACTTTGAGACGGCACTTGCAACCTTCGGAATGCTGCATTGACAGAATGTCGCAAGATACTCGTTACTTGCCCAGCATCCATCATCGCTCATATCAAGACTGTCGATCTCAACCAGAATTCCTTTTTCAAGCATGGTTAAATTGGTATCTAACCACACATCTTTGGGAATCCATACCCCCTTAAAGTCTCTGTCTGCCATTTAATCACCTCCCCGCCGATGGGGTTTCACCGTGCTCAAAACGTGCTTTTCTCGACTTTTTGCGAGCTTCTTCCAAAAACGACCTTTGAGATGTAATTAGACATCTCGGGATAAGAAAGCTCGGACTATATTCTGAAATTGTATTGTCATCAGTAGAGCCGACAGCTATGCTTACCCTATGATGCAAATCCCTTGCTTCCTGAATCATAATATGACCATCTTTAAAACAGTGGGCTTTCCACCATTTAGCTCCTTCGACGAATATTGCCGAATCATACCATGGAATATGTTGTCCAATCGATTCTTCCCAGCAACTACAGAATATTCGCATATCCATATCAACAGGGTCACCGAAGCAAATAAGTACGATATTATCATCTGTTTCAGCGAGAAGCATTTCACATTTCTTCTCAGCTTCTTCTTTCGCAGTTTCGTCGAGATTGCTATGCTTAATTTCTACAAATGCTTTAAGTGATGGCAGATAGAAGTCTGGAAGATACTTTGTGCCATCTTCAAGCTCATATCCTTCAGGTTCATACTGGTATTCGATACGAGCCTCATCAAAGAACACAGCCCAGCGGGCTTCAAGTCTGCTTCTGAATCTATACCCGTTGTAAACTGTCTCAATCGGCTTAATGTCCATCAATTTCACTCCTTTCACGGTAACATCTGTTACCTTATTTATTATTATATGCTAACATTTGTTACTTGTCAACTATATCCGAATGTGATATAATATTGCTAACAAAAATTAACACATAAGGAGGTCAACACTATGCCTAACACAAAAATCCAGACCGGAATTCGCCTCGACGAATCGCTGTATAGTAAACTCAAAACAATCGCTAAACTGGAGGGCCGGACACTCAATAACTTAAATGAATACATCCTGCGGCGTTTCATAGTAGACTATGAGCGGGAGCACGGCCCTGTCCAAGAAAACGATGATTGACATTTGGCGTTGGTTATTCCAGCGCCTTTCTTCTAGAACGGCAGTTGGTCATCATCGACTTCCACAAACTGATTTGCGGGTGTCTCCGGCTTTTCTTCCTGCCTGTCCGACAGACTGCCCAGCGCCTCAATGTGATCTGCGATGATCTCCGTGACGTACCGTTGCGAACCGTCCTGAGACTTGTAGCTGCGAACCTGTATGCTACCCTCAACCGCAATCTTGCGGCCTTTGGTCAGGTACTTATTGCAGAAATCAGCGGCCTGCCTCCACACAATCACGGTCAGAAAATCCGTGTCATGCTTGCCATCGGCGTTCTTCATTCTACGCTGTACCGCCAGCCGGAGAGTAGAGCGGGTAATACCGCTCTGTGTAGTGTAGGCCTCAGGGTCCGAACAAAGGTTTCCAATCAAAAATACACGATTCATAAATCACTTCTCCTTATTCATTTCAGCGCGAAGGCTGTCTTTAATGTAATAGTTTAGGCCAAGTCTCTGACAAAGCGCCTCAACCTCATATCCGAATGCCTTCCAGTCGATGTCTGACGGGTGATAGTTAAGCTTGCCAATCTTCACCTTATCCATGTACCGAACAAAGCATCTGATTGTATCAAGCACCTTTTCTGCGTTCAGAACAGGTTCAAATGATACCCACGTTCTTATGCCCTTCTCATGGGCTGTAACAAGGTCAATTAAACGTCTCGCGGTCATTTTAGCGTTGGGCTCGTCCTTTTGTTCACCTTCGGAAACTGTGATGCCGTACCAGTCGTTTTCGTCCAGCAGGTCGAAGTCTCGCGTTCCGCTTCCCTTGGTAAGTATCTGCACATGGTTTCCGTAAGTTTTCAGCAGTTTGATGATTTCCCGCGTTGTCCATGTGTCGTAGCCAGTCGGGTACGGGTCGCAGGTGAAGCAAAGGTGAATCAGCTTGCCGGTGATCTGCTCCTTCTCCAGTTGTTGGCGCGTCGCCTCCACGATACCTTCCCGCGGCTGGATGTTGGTGTAGAACGCCTCGCGATCCCGGCGTAAAACCGATGGCGCAAAGCAGTAAAAGCACCTATGCGGGCATCCCGTGTAAATGTTCAGTGCAAGATCACCATATTCTTTAGCTTTGCCTTTCGGTTCATATATCGGCTTCATACTCTCACTCCTTATTTGTCCGTCCACACATAAACTCAATGCTCACGCCGAAGAAATCAGCGATTGCCAACGCATTGTCAAGCGATGGTGTGTTGTCGCCAGTGCTATACTTAACCAACGTCGTATAATGCAGATGCAGCTCACTGCCCAGCTCCTTGAACGAAATACCGTATTTCGCCATCAGGTAGCATAGCCGCGTGGGAAATGTTCCCGGCATAGGGCATTTAGCCTTGGGGTCTGGTTTTCGTCTGTAGCCCATTCTTTGCCCCCTCAATCACAGTTCCTTGCTCCATCGGATTTTCATTTCATCCAACGGCATTTCAATTTGTTCGGAATATCGCTTTCCCGTCCAATGGGTGCCGCCAGCCTTTCCATCGCACGTCCAGTTTGAGGCTTTAAGACTTGTTTCGGGTTCACTTTCACGTGTATATGTGAATATACGCTTATATCCCAACGCCTTCGCCGCTCTAGTTGCTGCACCGTACAACATCGTGCAAGCGTTCTTGGTTCCATCGGTGCAGCACCGATTAATTTCAAGCGTCAGCCCGTCATCTAAAAACCTTCCAACCGGACGGCCTACCATACACACACCACACAGTCTATCACCATCATAACAGGCGATGGAAAACTTGTGTCCAGCCGGTGGTTTATTGTGTCTATGATTAAGCCGCACAAATTCGCGCGCTGTAGCATAGTTACACGGACGAATCACAAGCATACATTTCTTCACTCCCTTCACAACCCGTATATCTTACAGATGGTCTTGTCAGCCGTGATTCCACCGTTGAGATGCCATTTCTTCATGAAGTTGTCTCGCCCGATGGTGTGAATCTCGGCATGGTGCTCTCTACACAACGGCATGACCTCTAAGCCCTCGTGAATGATCTCCGTCCGATCTCTGCCCATTCCTATAGCGGAGACGTGATGAAGGTCAGCACTCTTGCCGCATATCGGGCATTTCTTCGCCGCTGTACAGGCGTACAGATAAGCCTCGATGTCATCCACATACTCAAGCATAGGCCGCTTGGTGGGCACGTCATGCGCCACGATGAACCGCGCTAGAAACGTCTGAAATGCTGCCACGGTAGACATGGGCGCGTTGCTCAGGCTGAAAGTGTCCATGTCATCTACCAACGAACCGATAAAATTGAACTTCATCATGTCCTTCATTTCATCGGGTTCGTAGCCGCTCCAATCAGCGATTTCTCGAATCATCGCATAGCAGCTTCGCCGTTGCTTATCTGATAGTGGGCGGGAATCAAGCATCTGAATGTCCACTTCCTTGTATTCCCGCCTACACATCGTGGCAAAATCTTCGTATGGTGCTTCAATCAGCACCACACCCCGGCGCTCATCGTACCCGGTAATCTTGCCCCGTACCCGATCAATCACGCTTGCCATTTTCTGCCGCCTTGCGTTTCTTACTCAGATCCATGGAGCACGCGAAGCAGTAAACGCCATTATAGGCCATCTTAGACTTCGCAATGATCTCGCCCGCAGTCATCGTCTTGCCACCCGGTAGCGCAACCCCGGTTATGGCCTGCTGGCAGCGCTCACATCTGACAGTCATATCCTCAGCAGCGTTATCAAGCGCTTGCTGCATGGTTTCAGCGGGTTTGTCCTGCGCCGCTTGTACTTCTTCGCCCTTGTCGCTCCGCGTGTTATTACCCGGTTTCCGCGCGTTTGACGGCTTGCCGTATTCATACACCACATTGCGGGTCTTGCTATTGATAATCACAAGGCGGTTAATCTCGCGGTTATCGTTATAGCCGATGTCTTGAACCTCGAAACGGTCATAGCACAGAAAGCGACCATTATTCTCCTTGATCTCACAATTCGGCGGAGTAATCCAGATAAACGGCGCGGTGTACAGTTCGCGGCCTATCCCGATATTCACACAGGCACGTTTGAATGAATCTGAGGCCAACCCCTTCTCTGCCTCGGTATTGCTCTCGGTGCCCGTGTCCTCCTTTTCAATCCAGCACTTCTTTTCATCGTCCCAGATGCTTACAATGCAGTTGGCATTATCGCGGGTGTGACGGCGCTGCCAGTTCATCGGACCGAAGGTTTCATCAAGAATGTCCATGTCAGTCCGCGCGTTCTTGTACAGCAGTAGTTGCAGCCCTGTATTTTTGATCTGGGCCACGCGGCAATCAATGTCACGCGCGGTCAGAAGTCGAATACTCTTCATCGTTCTACCTCCTTATAATTCCTCGGGATATGCATGCTGGTAAGCTGACTTATACCGCTCCATCTTTTCATCGGTATCATCGCGCAGTGCCTTGATGATTCCGCGCAACTGATTTGCGGCTTCCCTCAGCGGCTTGTAAACCTCGTCATCGTAAACCGTGCTGACGGGCTTGTAGCCCTCGCAATCTTCCAGTGCGCTCAACACTTCTTCCATCGCCGATACTTCCTTGCGAACCTCGTCAAGCTCCTCATAAGTAGCGGTGAGATTGTCCAGCAATCCAACCTCATACTTTTCACGATAATCAAAAGCTGCCTGCGTCATATTTTCTTTACCTCCGTCGATTTGACTTAATTCGTTGGTCGTGCTAGAATAATAGTGACAGTTTTCCAGGGCTGTCTCTCTCGCCTACCCGCGCTTGCCTTGCACCGGGTGGGCTTTTTAATTTACTTCGATACATCCTCCGATGTACTCATCGAAAAATGCATCTGCCCGCTCTCGATGAATCATCACCGAATGCCCTATGCGGACAATGGGAAAATCCTTGTTTCGCCTGTACAGTTGCTCAAGCTGACGAATGCTTATGCCGTACCGCTCTTTTGCTTCCTTGCGGGTCAAAAGGTACTTATTATCAGTAGGCATGTAATCACCACCTCGGACTGTAAATGCTGGGTCGCTTCGTCTGTTCTCGCCGCATCTGCCTGTCCTGTCCCATCAGGTAGCCGATGAACCAAGCGGCAGCGCCGAAAACCAACAGAACAAATGTCATTGCCATCAAATCACCCTTCCTCATACAAATCTTCGATCTCACAATTGAACAGCTTTGCGATTTTTGGCAGCAGCTTTGCCCGGGGATATGTAATACCATTTTCCCATAGGCTTATAGTACACTGCTCAACGTGTAGGGCCTCTGCCACTTGCACCTGAGTAAACCCAGCGGCTTTGCGCTGCTTTTCAAATCCGTTTATAATCTCACCTCCCATCAATCAAGCAAATATTTGAATACTTGATATACCTTATTATACTACATGATATTAGAAAAGTAAATACCTAATATCGGATTTTATATTAAGAAAATATTTACTTTTCTAATATTTGCTGATATAATATTATCGAAGGGAGGTCAAAATATGAATGGCATACGGGAGCAGCGCAGAAAACTTGGACTTACTCAAGTTGAATTAGCGAACGCGCTAAACATTTCACAAGGGTCATTGTCCGGCTATGAAACAGGACGCTATGACCCCGATGTTGAGACCATGCATCGGCTTGCTGACTTTTTCCATGTTTCTCTAGATGAACTATTTGGATTGCCCAAAGATGACGATGAACAGGTAAATATATCTGATATTTCGTTTGCTTTATCTGGTGAGATTAGAGACCTTACTGAGGATGAAAAGAAAGATGTGTTGGACTATGTAAGATTCAAACGTGCACAGAGGGCACGCAAATAAATAAGGAAGTAAAGCGATGATGACAATCAGGCAGCTTTACCAAAGAGCCGTCGATGAAGGCATAGAAATTGACAATGTGAAAATGCAAGAACTTCGCGCCATATCCTTCTCCGAGGGCTGGATAGCCATTGATATGCGTAAGTTCGATAGCAAGCGTGAATTGAAATGTATTTTAGCACACGAAATCGGACATTGCGAAACTGGGAGCTTTTACAATATTTATTCGCCGTTTGATCTGAAAGCGAAATGTGAGTATAAAGCAAACAAGCGAGCCGTGGAGATATTAATACCCATTGACGAAGTGCGAGAGGCGATGCATAATGGTTACAGGTCGGCGTGGGCACTTGCGGAATTATTTGAGGTAACACAGGCGTTTGCTCATATGGCATTGACATTCTATGCTGACAAGCTACATGATGTCAAACACGCTGTAAAAAGGTTGGAGATGCCACGTTTAATGCGGGCCAGTGAATTGCTTAGGCCTATGCCAAAGGCAGCAGGACATGATGTAATTGATTATCCAGATGATGACTATGAATCACCATTTTAATAGGAGGTTTTACCATGATGTGTCCGAAGTGCAAGAGTGATAATGTGACAGTGCAAGTTGTAACCGAATCCCAGTTAAAGACAAAACATCATAATATATTCTGGTGGATTATCATTGGCTGGTGGTGGATTCCTGTCAAGTGGATTGTGCTATTTATCCCTGCGCTGTTGGCGAAGATTTTTATTCCGAAACGGCAGAAGTTGAAGCAGAATAACGTGTCAATGTGTGTTTGCCAGAGTTGCGGGCATAATTGGAAAGCGTGATATGGGCAAGAAAAAAAACACCCGTGCTAGTAATGGCATGGGAAGTATACGCCAGCGCCCGGATGGACGGTGGGAGGCAAGGTATACCACGCCGGACGGACGGCAGCGGTCTGTTTATGCGAAAACTGAAAAAGAGGTAACGGCGAAACTGCGTGGGCAACTGCATGATCTGGACAGTGGTGCATGGCGGGAGCCATCAAAGATGACCGTTGGTGAATGGCTTGATATTTGGCTTGATGATTATCAAGATGATAATACAGAGAGAACTGTGCTCAAGTATAGATCAATCGTCAACCACAATTTTAAGCCCGTCATAGGCAGCTTGAAAATATCTAAGCTATCGTCAATACATATTTGCCGGATGCTATCAAACATGAAAGACCGTGGTCTGTCGCAAGTCACCATTAGCAACTATTACAGAATCCTTCGCACTGCGTTGAAGTGTGCCACGGAGGCGAGGATAATCAAAGAAAATCCTGCGATAACTGTCACAGTCTCAAGAGGCAAGGTTAAAAAGTTCAATTTCATCGGCAAAGAACAGTTTCAAGCCTTCATTGACGCATCTTCACACACAAAATATGAAAATGAGCTTGTTTTTATGCTGTATACCGGGCTGAGAATAGGTGAGCTACGTGGGCTTCGTTGGTCGGATGTAGACTTTGACAAAGGTACAATATCCATAGAAAGACAGCTCCACCCCAAATCCCACAGCGTTGAAAGGATAACCGCGCCAAAGTATCTTGAAGACCGTCTAATACATATACCGAAGGAAGCTATAGACGTCCTTAACGCTCAACGTCGCAAACAGGCAGAGCAACGCCTTGCAGCCGGGACGGAATGGAAAGAGGATAAGATAAGTCATGATCTAGTATTCAGGCAAAAGGACGGCAAAGCCCACGGAGAGCGAACTATCTTCACAGCTGTTAAAAGGGCTGGGGCTGAGATAGGTATACCCGACCTCCACCCGCACGACCTGAGACATTCATATGCCATCGCCGCTTTACGCTCCGGCGCGGACGTGAAAACAGTACAGCACAATATGGGACACAAGAAAGCCAGCATGACGCTTGATGTATATATGGCCTATACTGAGGATGCTGGAAAAGACAGCGCCGCCAAACTGTCGAATTACCTCCAAAATAAAGCTGATTAGGGTATTATTTAGGGTAAAAATACATCTAAAAGTGCTGGAAGCCCTTATTTTATAGAGCTTCCTTGCCTTATGTATATTAACCGCTTGATCTGTGAAACCGTTTTTGTGTGCATTTTTGTGCGCAAACGTGCGCAATATCTACTATAATATATACGCACGGAAACGCACGCAAACGCAAGGCCAACAGGGTAAATTAGGGTAAAAAAGGCCCGCCCATTTCTGAGCAGGTCTAGGCTACTTTTGAAGATTGCGCATAACTGCATCGTATATCCTCGGCTGTAGCATTTGCAGCGTATTCATGAGATCATCCATAATGGGCCATATCTCCGCTGCCGGTCTGCCGTCAATCGCCCGTGAAAAGTCCGTGTCGCTATAATAGTCAATCGTGGTTTCGACAGGTTCAGCGGGTTGAGCGGCATAGGAATAAGATGTTGCATTATCTGCAACCACTGGCGGTTGTTCAGGTTTTCCGAACAGCTCATTTTTGATCGTGTAGAAAGCTGCCAATTTGATGCAGGTATTAGCATTGGGGTTTCGTTCCCCTTGACATTCGGCGATTGCCTCGATTAGGTCTTTTTCCGTTATCAAGGGGACTCACCTCACATCTGCTCCACTTTGTCAATCAGGCGCTGGATGTCGCGCTTAATTGCTTCATTGGGAGCGTCTTCCATAAGGCCGCGAAGTTCATCCACCATGCCATCGTCACGGGAATAACCGTTGATGGAATAGCGCCCCATGCTGTCACGCTTGCGGCCACGGGCATAAGAGCCACCACGGTACATGCGCGGGTAACTGCGATAGCTGCCGCCCATACCATCGGGATAAGAGCGGGAGCTATAACCTCCATCATCCTCAGACATTGCTTCAACGCCTTTAATAGACTTGAGTGTATGGGTGAGTTTATCAATGTAATCCACGTCACCGGCAGACAGCTTACCACCAGCAGCACGGATTTTCTCATTTGCATCTGCAATTTCGCGGGAGATAGTCTCGCACAGTTCATGCAAATCATTCATGTAATCCATGTTTTTTCCTCCTTCCCGTTAGGCTATGCGGGTCACGGTCACATTGGCATTTTTGACAAGAATCGCAGGCGACGGGTCAGCAGCCGTCAATTCAGCAGACGTATTTTCAACGGCAATCGTATAGCAGCAGCCACGCGGTACAGTGATAATCGTTGTGCTGGTGACATTGCCAAAGTTGTTATCCGTGGGAGGATTATCAGCAACTGCCGCCGGTGTAAAAATCGCCTTGCTAGTCTGAATCGGTTCGCCGTCGATGGCGAGGGAAACAGAGATCGGGCCAACCGTCCCATCAGACGGAACTGCGATATTCATATTCGCTGTGACTTGGTACCGGGCGAAACACCCGGTGCCATTAACGCAACCACGCAGAGTAAGGATGCCGGAGCCGTTGCGGTGAATCACATAGCCCCGATTGCAAGGAATACTATTTTGCAGCAATACATTCTGATTCGGCAGAACCTGCTGCACTTCATTGTAAACATACTCTGCCACAGTAAGCCCTCCTTACGCTACAGCGCCACAACCACAACCCATGTTGCCCAGATTCGGGCCAGCACAGGTAAATACAGGCTGATTGCCGTACACGGGCACAGTATTGACCGGGCAATTCTTGAGCCGGTTATACAGCGCGTCAACCTCGTTATTCATACCCTGTGCAAACAGTGCATTCTGGTTTGCCTGAGATTCGCGGAACGCAGCCATATTGACCTGATTCTGAAGGCCAACGTTCTCACGCTGTGCCTGAGCCAGCTGGGACTTCACGCCATCCAGCTCCAGAGCGCAAAGCTTGTCCAGAATGGACTGGCCGACCCTGTTCTGGTTGTCGATGATGTCCCGGGTGTTCTGCATAGACTGAGTGCGGTCAGCGCAGTTCTCCGTGGCAACGACATACTTCAAGTCCTGAATGCCGGTCTGCGTCTTGCAGCAGCAGTCAGCGGCCTGCGCCTGAGAGGCATTGAAGCCCTGCATCATGGCTGTCTGCAAGCCGAAATTCTGCTGCATGTTCGCCATCTGGCGGCTATTTGCAGCCACTTCCGCACTGTTAAAACCACTGTTCAGCGCGTTTACAATGCCGTTGCCAGTCTGGCAAATGTTCTGATTCACGCCAGCAATGCCAAGCTGGACATCACCGAAGCCGGAGGTAATGCTGTTCTGGAGTCCGTTCACGGTAGACTGCAACTGCTGATCGCGGAAGCCATCAGAAATGTGCTGGGAATTATTCAGCCACGGATACAGGTAATCCAGACCGAAGCCGCCACCCATGCCGGCACCCATCATCATAGGCCACATCATGCCGCCGCCAAAGCCTCCACCGAAGCCCCAGCCATTGCCGCCAATCAGCAGCAGCAGCAAAATCCAAGCCCAATCGCCGCCGAAAAAACCGCCGTTGTTGTTGCCGTAGCCGCCGCCGTAGGCAGGCGCAACGGGCATGAAGAAACCATTGTTGGATTCATCAGTAAGTGCCATAGGATGTAAAGTCCTTTCATGTATTTTCAACCGTCTGCGCGCTTGACGGATGAAGTCAGATATGATATAATAGGTTTGTGCCGATGAGACAGAACGGGTTGGCCGCCGTCGTCATCGTCACGCTGGTATCGTGATGTCGGCAGGTCTCGGCATCCTGCCAGTATGGGAGCTACGAATGGGCGGGATCGCAACCACGCACCGAATGAGCCCCGAAAAGACGTTCTCTGCTCCGACCAGAGGGCGACAAAAAGCGCTGTCCGCTTGCGGATGGTGCTTCTTTTTTTATCGTCCGAGCATCCTCATCACCTGTTGCAGCCTGTTACCGCCCACCTGCCCGGTTTGGAGTAGATGCTGGGTGATTTGCTTCGGGTCGGTCATTCCGTCCGGGATGTTGAAACCTCTATTATGTAGAAAAGAAGCCGGATTTGATTTGATGCCGCTCAACGCCTGCCGCATGTCAGCGGGCATCTGCTGGGCCTGTTGAGGCTGCTGCATATGAGAATCGAAGAAAGACATTATTCCTCACCTTCCTTTTTCGCAGCGCGTTTTGGTGGCTGTGCGGACTGTAGGAGCGCCGCAAGTCGTTCATCAAGTTCCTGCCGGGTAACGTATGCCGCCAAGTCAACGGGCGGTGTAGGCGGCGCAGGCGGGCGCAACGGGTACACCTTCATTTCGTGCTGATTGTTGGCAAGCATGGTTTTTATGATGATGGTGCTTTCGTCTCGCGTCATGAACATCTGAGGCGGCTGGTTAGCTGCCATCGGATAACGCTCTGCCTCCGCTTCGCTTTCTACCTGAATAATGTCCGCGTGAATGGTGGGAGGCGTCATTGCTTGCGGCTGCTGCATTTGTTGTGTGGCTTGTGCTGTCTGCATGTACGGATTTTGAACGGGCTGGAATTGAGGCATATAATATTGGTAGTTAATCGGGAAGCCGTTGTTATAAGCCATCACGCAAACCTCCTATACCAGTAATAAATCGGAATCTCGCGGGAAGAATCCCACGTGTCTAGCAGTTTTCCATCAATTACAGTCGCAACGTGTTCGGGCATTTTCAGCACGTACACGCCACGGGGATGATCTCGGCAGAAATCAGCCGTTGTGTAGCACTCAGGGCACGTATTGGGAATGATTGCCCGGTAGAATCCGGCGCGGCGAAGCACAGCACCCCATGCGTTGTCATCGTCGGTGGTGGTACCCATGCCCTTCGCCATTTCATAGATCATGTCTGAAGCCGTGTCCCAATCCACATCTAGCGCGGCAGCAATGGCCCTTTGTGCGCAGTCACGGACACGGTTCCCAACAGGGTTCAGGTTTGTTTTAATCCAAATACTCATGCCTATCGTCATACATTGCTATAAGTAGCAACGCGCATTCATGTGCTCTGTCATCATCGGCGGCGCGGATAACGTTTAACGTTTCCGAGCTTATGCCGATTTCTTCCAATCTTTCTAATAAGGTCTCCATGCCTCAATTATCGGCTTTTGTCGCTCAAACCAACAGGACACGGGCAGGACAGTTTCAGGACATATGCAGGAAACTTCAAAAAAGTACGAAACTTAATACTTTGTTAATAAGTATATACTTATATAATTAACATTATAAGTATATACTTATAGACAGTTAAGGGAGCTACTACAAACAAGGAGGATAAAAACCATGATGATGAGCGAGTTCATTGACCGCACCGGCTACCAGCCCAGCAGCGAAGAGTACCACTACATCGAGGACAGCTACTACGAGTACGAGGGCAACAAAGACGAGTTCTGCAAGCAGTGGTTGAAGGACAGCAAGGACGGCCACTGGGCCAAGGAGTTGAGGCTCCGCAAGCAGATGGACGAGATGAAGGCCCAGATGCAGGCGATCACCGACGAGAAGGAAGAAAACCTCAAGTTTTACCGCCCCTACCCCCAGAAGTACTGGGATACCGACAAGCAGTTGAAGGCCGCGAACGAAAAGCTTGAACGGCTGGAACGGGTCTTCAAGAGGGTCTACGAGATCGCATAACGACACAGCGCCGGGGCGCAAGCCCCGTCAGCCAGACAGATTGAAAGGAGAATGACCAATGAAGAAGCGTATACCCTACTGGCTGTACAAGACCGGTTATACCGAGTTCAAGGCCGGCGAATACAATGCCGACAGCAAGACCATCGAGGTTGAGCTTCCAAACTATAAGAAGCCCAGATTCCCGGTTGACTGGCGCAAATCTGGAAATCGCTACCTCACCCCGAACGGATGCACGGTGACATTCTGGGGCGCAGGGCTGGCAGAACATTTCGAGGTCGAGCATTTCGTAACCGTATACAACTGCAAGCATAAGTCCATCGGCCCCTGTATTGATGCAAGGGAACAGGTCATGAAATTCGTAAGGACATTCGATTGAAAGGAGATAGAACGATGAAAAATTACATTGTTTGGGCCGGTACACGCCAAACGGCATTTGAAAGTCTTGATGAAGCTATTAAATACGCGACGAAAATCAATGCAAGGAACAAGCGCCCAGCGAAAGTGTTGCAAAAGGTTATTGTAGAAAATGGCGTAGCAACATGGAAGGATGTTCAGTATTAAGCCGAAACGCCCTCTAGGGCGTCCGCCGGGGATAGCCTACCGGCGCTGATGATGGCAGGCTGAAAGGAGAAGGAACAATGTTCAAGGATTTGGTGAAAATGATCGTGCTGGTGAATAGCATGGAAGATTTCAACGAAGTCAGCGGAACCATTGACCAGATGTACGACAAAGGCAAGATCAACTGGAAAGACCACGAGATGTTGCACGATCTGCTGGGCAAGATCAGGATTGCGTGAAAGGAGGCACACCCAATGACCACGAAGGACAAGCTGGCACAGATGAGAACTGAACTTCAAATACTGATCGAGAAGCGCAATGCGGCCAGGGACGCACACGATGAACCACATTTCAGGTGGTATGCTGAAAGGGCGATTAAACTGCAAGAGCAAATCCGTGAATCAGAATGGGAGGCACATTAAGATGACGATTAAGGACAAGCTGGATCTGATTAAGGCCATCAGCAAGCGCAACGCGGAGAGCATCCGCAAGTGGAAGGAGCAGAGGGCCGCGTAATGCGGCCCGGGAGGTGCGAGCGATGAAATACTATGTATTCTTTTACTACGATGGTGCCGGTGGTGGACGGCGATACATCTTGGCGGAGGATGCCAAGACGGCATGGAAGCGGCTGAGTCGCTTCCTCAACGAGTATCATCCGTTCCGGCGCTACCACATCCGGTTGGAGCAGGTGCTTCCGGCATAATCAACTGCCCGCCCCGGAGGTTACGAGGGCAGAAAGGAGATCATGATGAAGATCAACAACATGCCCAATTTGGCGAAGGAAAAGAAGTACATTGTTTTCCGCACGGTGGACGGCGAGGCGTGGTTCTATGGTGCGTGGGATGATGCCAAGAAAGCGATTGACGTTGCTTGCGAGGTAGACGGCAAGGTCATTCTTGCCAGCAAAGTGCACGACTAACAGATTGCCCGCCCGTGGGCATGGTACGCGGGCAAGGAGGTAAGCAGCATGGAGATGAAACACTGGTGGGAATGGATGCAGGAAGGTTTTGACTTTGAAGAATGGGACGAGCTTGCGCAGGATGAATATAGAGCCTATTGCGATTTGAAGCGCGAAGAACAGTGGGAGCGTGACCACGGTATTTATGACGATGACTGAACGGAGGTAGAAGAAAATGAGTATTGACGTTTATCAGATTGTCACCGACCGAATTATCTCCATGTTAGAACAGGGAGAAATCCCATGGGAAAGGCCGTGGACAGGCGCTGGCAATCTTGCTATCAAACGCGCCAGCGGCAAGCCCTACAGCCTCATCAATCAGATTTTGCTGGGCAACCCCGGCGAGTATCTGAGCTTCAATGAGTGCAAGAAGCTGGGCGGCAAGATCAAGAAGGGAGCCAAGGCGAAGATCGTAGTATTCTTGAAGATGCTGGACAAGCCCGTTGAAGGTAAGGACGGGAATCCCGTTGTAAAGGCCGATGGTTCAATAAAGGTAAGGTCTATACCATACCTGAAATACATGAACGTGTTCCACATCGACGATTGCGAGGGCATTGAGCCGAAGCACTACGAAGAATCCTTGCGAGATTTCAACCCCATTGAAAAGGCAGAGGAAGTCATTGCCGGGTATGTCCAGCGCAGCGGTATCACGGTAGAGCACATCAAGCAAGGTCGAGCATACTACAGCCCCACCGATGACAAGGTTGTGCTGCCGATCAAAGAACAGTTCACCAGCGAGGCCGGATATTATGGCACAGCCTTTCATGAGCTTACCCATAGCACAGGCCATAAGAGCCGTCTGGATAGAATCGTCGAAGGGTCTTTCAGTTTCGGCGATGAAACATACAGCAAGGAAGAATTGGTCGCAGAGATCGGCAGCGCGTCCATCCTTAATATCCTCGGCATTGAAACCGATGACAGCGTCCGTAATAACGCAGCCTATATCCAGAGCTGGATTAGAGCATTAAGGAATGACAAGCGGTTGATCGTATCAGCAGCGAGCAAGTCCAGCAAGGCGGTTGACCTGATTATGCCGGGCTTTGCTGCGTAGAAAGGAGATCATATGAACATCATCAGGAGAGGGACAGGTTTTTTACCCGATGGTACAGTAATATACATCGAGGATTGGTCATGCGATATGCTCCGGTTTAGTCCATATGTGGTTGTAGCTTTCCCTGTATCTAAAGTCACATTGCCTGGAACGTGGTCACCTGATGCCGGTAGGAAATTCCGTTATGGGATGAATTTTGAAACCTTTCATGAAGCCGCTGATTGTGCTGACAAGCTGATGCACGGCGAGGCGAAGTTGGGAGATTACACAGAACATTTGGAACGTGCGGAATATGCACAATGCGTATAAAGGATGATAAAATCATGAAGCCGATAATAACGAAGCGTGAATACATGAAATGGGGCTTTGTACCCACAAGATTTCAGGCTTTCATATGCCCGGCTTGTAATGACGTGTTGAACGCAGGCCGAGATTATCAGCCGAGATTTTGCGCAAAGTGCGGCGCAAAGCTGGATTTCACGGGTATCACATTTGAAGATGATGAGGATTTGAGAAAATGAAGGTATATCGCTATTACTGCCAGTTTCGTCCACCGATGCCCGGGGCTATTCCACGGGACGGGCTGGTGCATATCGGAGAGTATGACTACAAGCAATCTTTCAACGGCATTGGTGCATGGGGCTTCGCTGAATACAGCCGAGAGCTGACGGAGAAAGAAATCTATGATTACGAGCTTGCTGCCTCGCCGAACAACCCGCTTGAATATGGAGAATAATCTAAGTTGATTTGACTTGACAAAGCATACGTCTCATGCGATAATGAAAAAAAGGAGGTATATACTTATGGCAAGTGAAGCACAGAGGCGAGCAAGCGCAAAATATGATGCAGCAATGACAAAAGGTCTTTATTTGAAGCTAAATGTCGTAAACGATGCAAAGATCATTGACTGGTTGGAAGAAGTGGCAAGGCGTGACCCCATAAAGGGTAAGCAAGGATATATAAAAGACCTTATCAGGAAAGATGCTGGAATTACATAAACTATCACCCGGATATTCCGGGGGATTATAAGGAGGGGTAATAGTGGGATGTGCTAAACGAACTGGGCCTGTTATATTGTTTATTCCTGAATACTCAGGAGCAGGAATATATGCCTTAATCAACGTATCAAGTGGGCGCATGTATATTGGTTCTGCTATAAATATTAGGCAGCGTATCAAAAGCCATGATACACGAATGAGAAACGGTTATCCGAACGAAAGATTCAAATCAGATGTTGCTATGGGTGATTTTTTTACAACAATAATTCTTGAGAAAATGGATAGCCCAACAAAAGCCGAATTGCTTGAAAAAGAAGCGAGTTATATAAAACACTTCAATGCCCTTTCTGATGGGTACAATCGCAAGTCAATATTATTTCATGATTCTCAAAACAATTAGTTTAATATTATCTTAATAAGTATATACTTATAATTTTAACATTATGAGTATATACTTATAGACAGTTGAGGGAGCAATATTAAAGGAGGTCAAAACAATGACTCAGAAGGACATTATCAAGATGGCAAGCAACTACGACATCCAGTGGAGACTGCAAGAGATAGCGATGATCGAATCCAACATGTGTCATAAGACGATTTACGAACAGGCTAGAGCAAAGCGCAGGATGAAGGAGTACGCGAGAGAGATTCAGGAAATCCTGAGCGGCAGCGAAGAAGAATAAGACAAACGCCGAGCCCGGCGGCTAAACCCGGCAGATGAAAGGAGAGATAACGATGAAGAAAATGACAGCACTTGAAGAACAGGCTTTGAAGATCGGCGTCCGTGAAGCACATATACAGAAACGAATAGTTCCTGCGGCGCAGTCCAAAGAGATGATGCGGTTCATCAGCGAATACTCACAAAAACTTGGTGACAGTATTCCTTGGTTGAATGCCTACAATTACGGTGTTGCAATTGAAATCGGGGTGCAAACCGCACTTGAGATGTAAGCCGAAACGCCCTCCGGGGCGTCCGACCGGGGTTTACCGCCCGGCGCTGACGATGGCAGGTTGAAAGGAGAAAAGAAGATGATCTTCAAGGTATATTGGCAGAACGGAAAAGGCGAGCGTCACATGGGCTTTGTGAACGCCGGGAACCGCTACAAGGCGCAGAGGATTACAGAGGACATGCTGCAAGAGGGCTATATTGTGACCTGGGTATATAACGGCACGCTCGATCAGGTCACGCCGCAGTCGATAACGCTGAACTTTCCGAATAAGAGTGAGTACACCCTGTTCGGTTAACAGAACGCCCGCCCCGGAGGTCACGATGGCAAGGAGGACAGTATGAGGCAAGCTAAGTTTAAGGTCTGGTATCACCCCTATAACAGGCCGAATGAAGTCGATAGCGTAGAATCCTACGCCAACTGTGAGAGGGACGCACGATGGTTCGCAAGGGCGTTTGGTGAACCGTTCATGGTTGAAGCGCTATAGATAACAATTACCCGCCAAGGCTCAAGCCAAGGCGGTTTTCTTATGCTTTCTCGTTTCTTTGTATCATGACACGCTCAAACGCGCAGAAACCGGGCTAAAACAGCTTTTAGCGTTTTGGGCAAATAAGTTATAAGCAATAAAAAAACAGCGTAGAACACATGCTCTACGCTGTTTAAACGTTTACAGGTATTGAAATAGCCTGTCCTGTAGTTTGTATATGATACGCCTGATTTGACGATCACTCATATCAAATTCTTCGGCAAGTGGTTCATAACAACAGCCGTCAATCAGTCGGCGCTTGAGGATTCTTCTGTCACGTTCGTTGTGTATGTGCTCATCAATGAGAAAAGCTATCTCCGAATTAGTGTAATCCTTCATGCCTGCCTCCATAAAGAAAAAAGCCCCGGCATTAAAGCCGAGGCTATCGGTCAGCGCTTGCGTACCTTCGTGCCCTTACTGCCCTTCTTTGTACGCGAGCGTGTCCGTTTTACCGTAATTTTCGCCATAGTTTATGTCTCCATTATTTCCGACATAACTGGCGACGCCGTTTTGCCCGTCAACTGTTACGGTCTCGCTGCTGACATAATCATAGCTCATCCACTCATATAGCCAAATAACGTTGCTTGCCACAATGAGCACGATGGCGATTATCAGCGAAATCCACAAGCGCCTTACGTGGCGCTCGGCGCGGGTCATCTCACCCTCAAAAACGTAGTACGGCACATTATTCGGCCTGTCGCCAGTGTGCTGCATCTTCTCCATCTTTCATGCCTCCCGAATCCTATTTAGACCATTATAGCATTATTCATCGGGAGGTTCAAGCTTTTCATCGTCTGCATCTGCAATATAAATTTCAGGTTCAACGTTTGCCGCGTCTGCAAGGCCCTCACCCACGATGTAGGCGATAACACCCGCGCCAGCCATAATGACGGCTGCAACCTGTGCCGCCTCGCTATCCGTGGCGTGAAAAGCAATCATAAGCTGAGTGATGAAATTGATAACCGCTGCCCAAAACTTGCGGGATGTAAGCTTGCGTTTCCAATCCATAATCACATCTCCTTTATTTGTGTTCAAGGTCTGTCAACCTACGGTCAGCAGTTTTGGCCTTTTCTTCCAGCGCGGGAATGCGTTCAGCAAAATTGTTATGCCGCCGCACTTCCTCCGACAGGGTAGATATTTCATTTTTGATGACGGCTATCTCTTTGTCCAGTTTCGCATCTGAAAGCTCGCTCTGCTTGTCAAGCTTTGCATAAAGCTGCTGATTGCTCCGATAGGTTGTGAAGATGACACCGGCGAGGGATAGCCCGCCGGTTATCAGTGCTACGATTACCGCTTCGCTCATGTTCGCGTCCTTTAAGCCTCGACCAGACGGCCATATTTGCCACTGACCCAAGCGTTTTCATTTTTGTATTCTACGAGCAGCCATTTGGTTTCCTCGTCTACCACGCCCGCGAAAGGCAGCTTCGCGCCCTCGTGAGCCACGCCGAGAATCCTGCCGCTGGTATTGGGCGCGGTCCGCACGTAGCAGTTACCGCCCACAATCTCAACCATCTTAGGATTCTCAACAGGTGCATCGTGAACACTCAACGCCTTATCAATGGCTTCACGGGTCAGAGGGCCAACCTCGCCATCAGGCTCAAGGCCGTGATAGCGCTGGAATTCCTTGACAGCATATTCGGTGGCATCCCCGAAATCGCCGTCAGCGCCCCAACGTCCGAGATCATAACCAAGCTCAATCAATGCTTGCTGCATCTGCCGGACATCCTCACCTTCATCGCCGTTTTTCAGCACGCGCTCAGACACGCTAGAACCGGCCTCTGACAGCTCGGAGTCATAGTCAAAGTATTTAGTCATGTAGCCCCAGAAATTCGGTTTGCGGCTGTTCAGTTTCGTTTTAACGACGCCGTACATAACTCCACGCGCTTCGATGATGTACCAATCGCCGTCCGGGTTATCCTTAACGACAGGCTCAAACAAATAGCCGACATGGTGAATCTCACTGGCCTTGCTGCCCCAGAAAACAGCGGCACCGGGTACGCGCTTATCACGCGGAATCAAGCCCTTGCCTTTTTCACCGCACCATGAGGCATAGTTATTTCTTGCACGGGCATTGATGCACTCGCCGGACCAAATCTCATAGATTCCCTCAGCCATGCCGTTGCAGTCCCATACACGGGTAGCCTTTTCGCGCCATCTAAGTGCCTGTTCTCGCTGCTTGCCGCTATACTGAGTATAATACCAGCCATTGGGCTTCCATGAGGATTTGCATTTCGTGACAGACAAGTCGAGATAGCCTGTGCGCGGGTTCTGGCCATACGAGGCCATAATATAGCCATCGCCGCGCCTGTAAGCTGCTTCAAGCTCTTGCACGAATAGCTTGATAGGCATACGTTTTGCCATGGTATCATCTCCCTATTAATGTATTACAAAAGGCGGGAGCGATCCCGCCCTCTGTGGTTGAAGTTACTGACTTAAAACGGTCATTTATCAGTTATAGGCAATATCATACTCAGATTCCCATTTGAGTATCGTGCCGCTTTCAACTGACGTTCGAGGCATCTGCCCAAAATAATTGTAATACAGTTTATTCAGCGTAGACGCATTGTTGATCCACAACGAACCAGCAGGAGTATGATCGTCAAGTTTTGCCGTCACCTTCGCAGTACAGTTCGTGCCATACATGAGATACATCATCTCGTTGCTATCCGTGCGCACCCTATCATATGTGGATGTAGACATATCTTCCACACCAACTCGTCCTTGTCTAACTCCATGTGTAAACGCCGACCGATTTGCCGCCAGCATACAGCAGAGGAAATCACATTTCAGCGTTTCCAAAAACTCAAGCGTCTGCCGCACCTTTACAGTGCCGTTTTCAAACGTCCATATCTTCTGGTGTTTGAGGATGTTTTCAGCCGTGGTGTCACATCGGTTAACATAGGCGTGTTCTATAGCATCAATGCGGTCGAATACATGGTAGTCGCTGTCGATGCTGTCAAAGTCGATGGTCTTGCCGTCAATCATCAGGGTGAAGTCGATGGTGTTTTCGTCACCGTGGTTATTGCCGCCACAGTAGTCTGCCGCGCCGTATTCCTTGAATGCAAGTTCAAACTCGCCGCCGCTGACCAATTCTACACCGTTGGATACCTGTCTGCCATCAAAATCATAACCCATCACATGACCGATTTGCCATGTGTTTGAGTTTGTGGTAGTGGTCGGTACATTATGCAGTTCCCACCCCACTAGTTTACTCCCGCTGACATAGTAGATGTACAAGTATTTAGCGGTTGTGGTCTTGTAGAGTCGATAAAATCCCTGCTTCTGACCATAGTCAAGCCGCAGAGTAGGAAGGGTAAAGGACTTGACCAGATCCGTCTTGAGGTCAATGGTCGGATTTGTGGCATTGGCAAGTGAGATGATTACATACTCGCCCAGATATGCGGTGAAAGTGTCCACCCGTCCGCTTGTCGCAGAGTAGATCACTCGTTTCAAATACTTGTTTGAGTCGATGAGTGTCGGGTCTTTGGTAGTGGTCACACAGCGAAATCCGTTGGTGCAAGTGACCTGCATCTGACTCACCGGCACTTTGAAGTAATATGTATCATAGCTTGCACTGGTGGATAATGATCCGTTTGATGTCTGCACCAACTTTCCCGCCGCTTTCGTGACGGTAAAGGGTATGATTGCAGAATCTGCCCCCTGTACACTGTAGCGCAGGAAATTGTCCTGCATAGCGTCCAGTTCCAGTCCCCGCATAGAAAAGTGATTTGCCGCATTGCTGATTACGTCGTTTGTGTAGATCCTGCCGTGTCTGAAAAATACGATTGTATTTCTCAGCGGAATCGTAAACTGTGTATATTCGTTGCTTAAAACTGTGCCACTGAGTTGAGTTGCATTGATGTTTTCGTTGACTACGCCCTCCGGGACGCTCGGCACTGAATACGCCGCATCGGATGACCGCAGAAAAATGGCAAAAGTAAAATTGTCATAGGGAGTAAAAAAACAATAGCTATCATCCGCAGATGACGCAATCAGTTTGCCGTTGTAGTAGACCAACCCTTCGTACTTTTTGATATTCGGAAGCGCATCCTCAAACGCAAGCAGTTGCGGGTCAGATGCAATCTTGTCTGCAAAAATGGTATTTTCGGGATAAATCACCATTTCATTGATTTGGCTCTTTAAGTCAGTAACTTCACCCTCGCTGGCAGCGTCAATATTTCCCCTCGCCTGCTCTTTTTGAGCATCCGTCAAGGTCTGAGCGCTATCATACCGCACAGACTTATTAGCTGCCACTTCCGCTGCCGCCGTGGCCTGTTCCATCGCTTCAATCTCTGCAAGCAGATCATCGATGGACGGGATAACCTCGCCGGGGTCAATAATTCCGCCGTCATCAATCCTATTTTGAACGGTGAAAGCATGATAGGCCAGCGTTACGATGGTATGTGTAACCGTATCAGTGTAACGCATTACAGCCTTAAGAGCGCCGGGGATAGCATAGCACTCCTGAGCCATCGTTACCTTGCAGATACTATCCTCAATCGTGCCATCTACCATGACAGTATTTCCGTCTTTGCGCTGGAAGTAGCCCACCACATTACCGCCGGTCATGTCTACGGGAATACCGTTACGCTTGACTTGTACCTCCCATGTATGGGCGAGATTATCACCGGGATACATAAGCGCGTCGTGCCGGACGGCGTTCCAATTCGGATTGATTCCTGACAGGTCAACCGTCTGCCTAATCGTGAAATTTTCAGCCATTAGTTACCCTCCAATGCTTCTATGCGAGATTCAAGGTCAGCGAGTTTAGCTGCCACGTCTACATTGTTTCCTACAAGCAATTTCCATAGCGGCGAGATTTGCACGGTATCATCATCTGTTGCAGCCTGCCCGAATGCCACGCCCGTACCGCCGTGTTTGAAATGGACAATGAACAGGTTAGAATAGATAGTTCTGTTGTATACTATCGTTGCAACGTTATCTGTTATGGCAAATTCGACTGAGTATTCTTCATCGTTGAGCAACTGCCCGCCGCCGATGATTTTAGCCGTATTGACAGCCAATGAACCCGCGTCCGTTCGTGCGCCAGTAGACCTTGCCACAATAGTCATATTGCAGCTCTGTACGCTGTTTTGACTGTCTACTGGGAAACAATCATAGGCACCGCGTACATAGATATAGTGTCCATCATCAGACCTCTCGCCCATCTGATTGCAGCGATATATTTCCATCGTAGTAATATACGGGAAATCCCACTCGCATACATCGATGTCAAGCGTCCTGATAGCAGACCTGCCGCGTGAATCAGTCGCCACTGCCGTGGCGGTTATCGTCCGGTACTGAGATGAATCCGAATGTATGCGTGCCACTTTCTCAATCGTCAGGCTGGCATTGCTGCTTACATATCCCTCGGCCTCTATCGTATAGTTGACTGTCGAGCCGTAAGCACCTGCCGCTTGTATAGAGATCGTCAACGCCTGATTGGTCAGTGGCATTTGTAGAGCGTTGGTTACGCTCCACGTCATAGCGCTGATAGTAGGCACAATATTACTGGGCACCGTTACAGTACAATGCACCTCTGTTTGGCCTATCAGCGTCCCGCTGCTTGAATAGGTTTTAGCGCTAATTACGGCATCTGCAATCGTGGAGTTGGGTACTTCCGTGGCCATGCTCAACGGTACCGGGAAAGTAAGAGCCGTAACACCCGCAGCATATTGCGCCGTGCTGGTTATGCTGCCCAGTTTGAACGTCACCTCATGATAATTCGTAGGAATCAGCACATTCAACGTCGCGTTGATAGTCTGCCCGAAATCAATACTGTCGCTGTCCAGCGTGATTGTGCTGTATTTCTCACGGTAGATAATCCTTATGCGAGGGAAAGAATAGCTTATATAACCGCCCTCTGCCGTCCCGTCTCCGCTGGGCACATTGTGCGGGTTCGGGTCTAGACTTACTCGCAACTCAAATGCAGATGATTCCGCACTTGATATGATGTAATCCTTTAGCGTCGAGGATAGCTCAATATATGTGCCGCTAACATCGTCATGTCCGGGAAGATGAACACCCGACTGGACATATCTATTGCTCAAAGCCAAATCAACATTGAAATTGGAATCACTTGTTGACTGACCGAGCCAAATAGATATGCTGTCGATATGGTAATCCTTATTGAGTATACTGCTTTTTATTCTGGATAGCAGCTCGGACGAAAACGTAAATATAGCAGTATATACTCCCCAGAACCGATCAGGCTGCGTAACATCTCTGTGACCTTGTTCAACAAAGATAACATTTTTAAAGCTCTCACCGTTGGTATTCAGCCCGGCGGAGCGGCCAGAGGACATGCTCTCGGCAGTCATTTCAAGGATATAAGGCATTATGAACTCGCCACCCTTTCACCAACGTATTGCAGCCCCAGACCGTTTTCAGTCACTACCCATCCGAACAGCTCATAATCACCGACACCGAATAGCAGTCTGTTCGTAACCTGCGCCTCGGTGATGAACAGCTTGCGGCCACTGATATATGCTATCTCTTGATTGTCCTGTAGGAAGGAAATCCGCTCATTCGTTATCCGGGTTTTGAAGTTTGACTCGACCGCGCCAAGCTCAAGCCCCGCCGTGGAATACCTCAAATACGTCTGTTGATCGTTGATATACTGGCGCACGACAGAGCCGGTCTTGTCGATGTATTGTTCAAGGTGTGACGCTGTTATAGTAACGGCATCCTTCGTCTGAGCAAATTCCGTGCCCACCTGCTTTTGATAATCCGCAAACTCAGATTTGCCCACGTAATTCTCAAGCACCTGCATGAGAATAGACGTATCTGTATTGCCGATAACAACGCTGATATTTTCTTTCAGGTCTGTTATCGTCTGCTTTATCTCCTCTAGGTCTATATCCTTGAGGTCGCTGGTAATGGTTTCAATCGCACTTTGTACCGCTGGGCTTACAGTGCCATTGATTCTATCCGTAAGCGACAAGCGCTGTTCGCCCAATTGTATCGTGCATCCCAACGGGTTATTAAGCGGGATCGTAATTTTCTGTAGCAGATACCTGTTATTTACGCCGTGGACGCTGGACTGCACGTTTATCCATTCCATCCAGTTGAACGAGGCAATATTGGCGTCCATATTGTGAAGATCAACGGCCTTTAGCTGGACAGTCTCTTTAAACTTTACAGCTATCTTTTCGAGGTATTCCTGCCCTTTCGCCAAAAGGTTATTCGGGTCAGTGACATCCTCCCACCTGTGCGAGGTCTCGCGCCGTCCATACAACGCTATTCCGGCTGCATTCTCGATGTAGTCAATCCCACCGTTTACAGACTTGATTGTCAGCCGCTCTTTGACTATATCGCCATGTTCATTTGCGACATCCACATCCGCGCCGGTAGGCACAAGCACCGAAAAACTCTCATTGGAATCAGTTTCGATAAACAGGTCGGTCAGATTTTCGCCAAACACAATTGATTGTGTGGACGTGTACAAATCCTCATCCCTGAGATAATCCAGATATACCGCGTTACCTTCATAGCGTTCAATGAAATAGCCGCCGTGGGTATCTACCAGACGCGATTGCAGCACGTCCCAATGCCCCAGATAATCCACGGATGAATAATGCACATAATCGTTATTATCTGTTACGAGGATTCTGCCCTTCAAAATCTTTTTCCATGTCTCGCCGTTGGCTTCAACGCGGGCATTGTAAGAGTCAAGCACAGCATCCACAAAGCCCTCGAGCGTGCCGGTATAATCAAACGGCCTGAACTTGAAGTCGTTCAATCTCGCCAGTATACCTTCGCACTTATACTGGATGCCGTTGCGGAATACCCGCTTGCTGTACGATGGACGGAACTGCTTAATCAGCGTGCCATCGTTGTACACGGATAGCGTGCTTGTAATCTGACTGATAGCACCATAGCTCGGATGGTTGGGATAGACGGTAAAAGTCAGCGCGTCAATCTTATTGGCTTCCTGCGTCATAGTGGGCGCTTCTACGGTGTATTCGTCAAAGCGCGGGTCGAATAGCAGATTGCCGTCACTATAGAGCGTATACATCAAAGCACCCCATCCTGCCACTCAAGCGTTATTTTGCCGCTGCCGGTCACTGTCAAAACCTGTGTCCTGTCCGTAACTACAATCTGCGGGACGGTATGCGTACCCGCTGAAAGCGTCACTGAGTAATTGCCATAAGCAAGCGTACATTCATCGGTGACGGTGATCTTCGGGATGGCGCTCTTACGTGCTGCCGTCAACGGAATAGAGATTCCCTGTTCCGTAGGGTTGCCCGTTCTGATTGTCGGGATGTGCGCCAGCTTCCACGGCTGACAGGTGAACGACAGAGAAACGTCTGTAACGCGCTTACGAGTGGTTTCTGCCGGTTTGTCGCATCGGCCTATCAAGTAATAGTCCGGTTCTTCGGAGAAGGTAATACGCACCTTCCTGCCCGCAAGAAACTGCATGATAGCCTTGTGCGCATCCGTCCCCATGTCGCGCAGCTTGATTGAAACGCTCCGGGCATTATAGCGGACTTCCCCGGCCCATTCGGTCATGTCCAGATAGCCGTCTGCGCCCTCAAGCGAAACTGTGTAGGTCTTTGGAGTGGGAGGCGGCGCGTCATGGGAGACCATGAGCACGCCGTAATCCTCAAAAGGCCGCAGGATTTCTCCATAATCATTTTCAAAAGTTACGGTATCAATCATGCGCGGCCTCCCTCCTTCCAACTCGCAATGCGGTTAAGCTCCGCATCCATCTCTTCGGCAATGCCGCCCACAAGAGCGCCAGAATCAAGTACAAGCTGACCCGTGGGCATGTTGTCTCGGATGTCCTGAACAATACCCACCAACGGCGAGAGCATAGCGCCAACGGTCTGATTTACTGCATCCTGAATCATGTCACGCAGAGACGTGACACCGACAACGGCTTCCGCGCCTACATCGCCACCGCCGAGAAGGTTGCCATCCATCATTCCAAAGATCGTGGCACCGTTCAAAATCATGCCTTCCGGCATTGCTTTTGCATACCAATCAACGGAAAGTTTCGGAACACCCTGTGTAAACCAGTCAAACGGATTTGGTGAACCGCTGACGGAAAAGTGTGGCATCGGTATATGTGGCCATTTCCATTCAAAATCCAACGCATCTTTTATCGAATCAATCACGCCGGTAATCGTGTCAAGCGCCGCATTAATCGGTGTTTCGATTGCTGACTTTATCGCGTCCCATACGCTTTGAACCGTTGAAAGCGCATTATTGAATCCGGTTTCAACGTCTGAAAATATTCCGCTTACTGTGCTGGTAACAGTCTCCCATGCTTCGCCTATCGGGTCTACAATGGCAGATTTAATATTGCCCCAGACCGTTTCGGCTGTACTAAGAGCATTCCCGAACCATTCTTCAATTGTAGAATGGATGCTTTCAACGGTGGAAGAAACAGTATCAAGAGCATTGTTTATCGCATCTGAAATGCTCTTTTTTATGTTGTCCCACGTATTGCTTACAAACGTCTTTACGATTGTAAATGTGGACTGTACAGAGGTCTTAATTGTAGTTACAACAGATGTAACAGTACTTCTAGCCGTGTTTATAGCATTACTAATCGCCGTTGAAACGGTATTCCATACTTCCGTTGTCGTGCTGGAAATAGCATCCCACGCATTCCCAACTGCGGTTTGAATGGCGCTAAATACTCTTTCTGCCGTTGACTTCACTGCTTCCCATGCGCTTGTGACCGTATCTCGGAATGTTTCACTTGTGTTCCATGCAGTTATAAAGGCCGCAACTAAACCAGCAATAAGACCAACAACTATGCCAATTGGATTGGCATTCAACGCGGCGTTTAAAAGTGTTTGCGCCAACGTCATGCCTTCTTGCGCCGCTTTTGCTGCAAGAGACACAAGCGTCATCGTACCCGTCACTGCGTTATATCCAAGAATAGCGCCAGCAATACCAGCGATAATTGGAAGCGCAGCATTTATCGTCTCATTAAGCTGTGCCATGGCTTCATTATCGCCGCCGATAGCAGAAGCAATGAGGTCAAAGGCAGGGCCAAGCATAGAAGTGAGCCAATTCCATAGATTATGGAGCACTGGCATAATGTTATTATTCCAAACATCTGCAAGCCCTTGCAATGCAGTTTGTAATGCAGAAACAATAGCATCGAATGCTTGTCCTAAAATCGGAGCGTTTTCGTTCAGAGCGCCACTAATTGTGTCAATAATACCTTGAGCAACAGTAGCCCATTCAACAGCCTCGATTGCTGCTTTTGCATTTTCAAAGATGGTAGTGAATACCTCACCTATCGCATCAAATGCACTTGTGATAAACTCAAGAATTGATGTGCCTAGTCCAGCCCAATCAATACCATCTTTTACTCCATCTGCTGCCGGTTGGAACAGCGTAATGAACGCATTATAGATGTCTGAAAATGCTCCGGCGATAAAGTCCCAAATAGCTTGTCCGACATCCGCCCATTCTATCGCTTCAATAGCGTTTTTGCCCTCTGTGAATTTATCCGTGAACCACGTGGCAATGCCGCTGATACCGTTTTGAATGAAGCTCCATACGGTACTACCTACCGTCGCCCAGTCAATGCTAGTAATCGCATTCTTCGCCGCGTTGAAGCGCTCTAAGAACCAATCTCCCAGACCGTTGAAAACATCGCCCACGAGGGTCAACATGTCATTCCATGCCGCGCTCCAATCGCCAGCAAACACGTCCTGAATGATCTTTATTATCCCATTGAAAGCCGTTTGCGCTGTCTCTAGCAAGTCATAGAACACCATACCGACTTGCGGCATGTTGATTAGCAACTCTCGTTGTAGAGTTTCAATGAACGTGTCTCCGATCTGTCCTACGGCCTGAATTAGCAACGGTATATTTTGGATTATGCCATTTACAAGCGCTGTGAATACTTTTGTACCAGCGTCAACTACTTTTGGGATATAGCTTATTATTAGTGCAATCCCATCAGATAGCACATCGCCAAATGCACGCATTGCCCCATTCAAGCCATTTTCATTAAATGCGGTTGTAATGCTTGCAATTCCTTGCGTTCCGAATTGCACAAATTCACGCATAGTAGGTTTTAAGACATCTGAAAGAGTGATATTCGCTGACTCCATAGCGGAGTTAAAAAGCTTTATATCGCCCTCAAGGTTATTCATGCGCGTCTTTGCCATTTCTTCGGCAGCACCATCGCATTCATTTATAGCTTTTGTGAGATCATTGAAGTCTTTTTCAGACGCATTTACGATGGCAAGCAGACCAGACATACCTTCTTGTCCGGCAAGCATCGCAGCATACTGGGCCTTTTCATCCTTCGTAAGTCCATCGAAACTTGTACGCAAATCTCCAATGACTTCATCGAAGCTTTTCATTGTTCCATCGGAATTTGTTACGCTGATACCTAGCGCGTTCATCGCGGTCTGTGATTCTTTCGTCGGTTTCACAAGTCGCGTCATCATAGAACGCAGTGCCGTACCAGCTTGAGAGCCTTTAATACCAGCGTTAGCCATAAGGCCGATTGCCACGGCTGTATCTTCCGCACTGTATCCTAAAGCACCAGCAACAGGCGCAACATATTTAAATGTCTCACCCATCAAACCAACGTTGGTGTTCGCGTTTGAAGATGCAGCGGCCAGAACGTCCGCAAAATGGCCGGAATCTCCAGCCGATAAGCCAAATGCCGTCAATGCATCCGTTACAATGTCGGATGTAGCTGCGAGGTCTTCACCGGATGCAGCGGCGAGGTTCATAATTCCCTCAATGCCATCTAGCATATCGCCTGTTTTCCAACCAGCCATTGCCATGTAACTAAAGGCATCAGCAGCTTCCGTGGCACTAAATGATGTTTTCGCACCCATTTCAAGCGCTTTATCTCTTAGGTCATCAAACGCTTGCCCTTGTGCGCCAGAGATAGCAGCCACATTTGACATCGAGGAATCAAAGGCCATGCCTGCGTCAATGGACTTCTTTGCAAAAGCCGTTACAGCCGTAGCCCCGGCAGCAATGCCAGCCGCTATGACCTTGCCAGCACCCTTCATTACGCCGCCAACCTTAGAGCCAAACGTCTGCCCTGTGTTAGCGGCATTGCCTAGGCCTTTATCATACTCGCTTGTATCAAGTCCGAGTTTTGCAGTAAGCTCAAATACATCCAAACGAGTTTCACCCGCCTTTCGTTTCGCGGATGATTATGCTTGTTTATCCGCTTTTTTCAGCCCGAGCCGCTTCACAATATCCGCGGCGATTTCTTTACCCGTGCGATTGTCTACCGGTTCGGGATGCAGAATTTCATAGTATCGTTTCTTTACCGGGTCGCCCTTATACATGCCATTGGCGATGCAGCGCAATACATCGGACATGTAGACGCGATAGCGCAGCACGTCCATTTCCAGCTTGCGCTCATGATTGATAGCGGCCACGCAATGATCTATCACGTAGCCGCTACCCAGCAAATCCAGCAATTGGAGGTTTAAGGTCTCGCAGTGTCTCAGGAAATCGTCTGCCCCAACCTCGCCAACGATGTAAAAAAATCCAGCACGGCGCGATTGCCCAGCAGCTCACCCAGCGCCTCAAGGTATTCGTCCATCGGGTGATTGTCCACATCCTCCGGCTCTACAAAGCACATCAACGCCAGCAATTCAAGCGTTTCATCGGGATGGTCTTCCATCGCCGCGTCGAGGATCGCCGACATATTCTTCCGCGCCTGTTCTGCCATCGCTGCCTTGCGTTCTTCCGGCGTGGTGATGTCGGGCAGCTCAGGCATACGCTTTCGGATGTTCATAATGTCCGTCTCCGTCAGCCATTTCTCCGCGCTCTTGCGCACGCGGTTCGTCTGTTTCAGAAACTCAGACGGCTTACAATTCGCCAGATTTTTCATCGTTGGTTACCTCCTGTTTGTCGGTTAAGTGGTTTAGTTGCCAGTGCCGGAGTTGCCAGTTCCGGAGCCGGAGCCGGAGCCGGAGCCGGACGTGGATGCGGTACCGCCCTTGATATAGATTTCAAAGGGAACTGTATCCTGCGCGTCCATGCTGAAATGGCCCGTGAACTCGAAACTGAACTGTCCCTTCGCCTTGTCTGCGGTCTGAATCTGGAAACCGCCAGTAGACAGCGCATTCATGAGATGGATGGCAATAAAGCCCGCATTAGCGCCGGTATTAACATCGGAATAGTCAGCCACAAGCCACACATCCATGAAATCGTTCGCAACGTCCACAGTGCTGCGAGGCGTGATCTTGTTACCGGAAATATCTGCCAGCGCGGTCAGGCGACGGGCAAGGTCAGCGGTCACGGCAATGAACGTGCCGCTCATCTTGACTTCCCAATCGTCCAGACGCTTCAACTCCTTGGTATTCTTCGGGCAGTTGTCGATGTCTTCGCCGTAATCGGAATACGTGGGCGTAGCGGTGAAGTTCACGCCGCCAGTGGTCGGTCCGATCATGTCTTCATCGGTATACGTGGCGGTTGTCGGGTCAAAGTCATTCAGCAGCACACCCGCGTTAATCGCAAGCTGTTTGAAAGTATTCGCCGGAATCTTAGTGAAAACACCAGCCATTATCTTCACTCCTTTAATTGTGATAGGCAGCTAAAATCATGCTCAGATAAGCAATCTTTAGCTTTGGTTCATCCGGCGGCTGGAATTGGCAGAAATTATTATCCGGCCAAATCCACAGCACACCGCCGTCAATGGGTACAGAATACCCACGGTCAATAGCCCTTCTAATCTGGTCTACCTTCATTGAGATAACCTCAAAGGATTCATCAATGTACCAAACGCGGGCATAAAAAGACGCCTCACGCAGCGCGTCAGGCTCTATCAGTTGATATGTGATGTATGGCGGCTCTACTTCTTTCCCATCAATCAAATCCGGCACGTTGTTCTCTACGAACGCCGGTAGTCCGAATGAGGAAAAAAACTGATAGAGCGCCTTTGCAGTGGTAGTCATTTCGGCAGCTCCCACCTCTCGGCTGTTACCTGTCCAAACTGAAACGTTGCCACGGAGGGCGTTTTGCTATCGACAATATTGGAAGTCACCCGGAAAGTCGCGCCGTCCCTGTCACGCCTGAAAACATCGTGATAGGCAATCGGCAAATCCTTGTCAACGGTAATGGTGTACACCTCCGAAACGCCCTGCTTCTCAGCTACCCGCGCCTGCATGGAGCTATCTTTTACAATAGCCGCCTGAAACGTTGCGCCGTCGCTCCATTGCGTTTTAAAGCCGCCCATACCGTCCGATACCGTTGTTTTGTCAAGCATCGTGCATTGCTCTTTCATCATGTCGATAAGCATCCTCTCGCCCTCCTAGGCCAATTTCCTATACTGATTCAGTCTGTGGGCAAATACGTTTTGCCATGTGAATGCAGCAGCGCCAGAACCCTGTCCAGAACCGCTCCCTCCGCTTGCCTTGCTATAACTGTACCCTCCAAACGATTCGCTCTGTAGAGGGCTGTTGAGCACGTCTGCGTGCTTCGCGTTCCATGCCTCGATCTCTGCCGCCAATTCCACAATATCCTTCGGCACGCGCATTTCCCAGATAACGCCGTTAAAAGTCTCATCGTCCAAACCTGTCGCCGGGTACTGATATACACCGTCATTTAAACGGCTGCCACAAATGCGAAAATACTGGCCCGGTATCAGGCCAGTAATCTCAATGGTTCCATGCTGAATAGTGAATACTCCGCTCAACCGGCTATAGACGAAATAATTGTGAATGAACGCGCAAATCTGTCCCAGCATCGTGTCACACCCTTAAAAAAGGGGAGACGGTAAGCCGTCTCCCCAGGTTGATTAGGTCTTCACGGTCAGGGTTGCGCTGCCAGCCGCCTGTGCACGGCCATTGGCATCCACAGCCGCGACAGTGATCTTGGTATCAGTAGCGGCAGGCGTGATGTCGTCACCAGAATCCAGCTCAGTCCAGCCAGTAGCCAGCTTCTGACCATAAGTCACAGTGGGAGCGGTGGTCTTCGCGCACTTATATACCCACTTCTCACCAGTGCCGAGCGTATAGATGCTCAGGGTGATATTGCTATCACCGACCGCAGTACCGGCGGCGGAAGTGACGGTCACGGAGCCGAGCGACGGCGTGCTATCAATCTGGCCCAGAACTACGCCGTCGGCATATTCCACAAGGAACTGGATGCCGGACATGACCAGACTCTCCACCTGCGCGCGCTTATTCTCCGTGTAACCGCTGGTGATGCCGATATATCCGGTATCGTCGGCGGTCATATTGAACGCGCTCATGGCCTCGCTGTTCACGGGCACGTAATACATGATGATGTTCTCTTTAGCGGTGCTGTACACCTGACCGGCAGGAATCTGGCTGTTCAGAATCACGGTGCCCATGCCCAGGAAGTTCTCGATGTAGTTAAAGCCAAAGGCGGTCTGCATCGTGATCGTGGCAGTGGACAGGTAGTCCGCGATAGTCAGCGGGTTGATGAAGTGAACGATGTCGGCGGAATCATTCTCGAACAGGATCTGAAGCATACCCCAGCTCTTCGCAAGCACCGCCTGCAGGGTAGAGCCGCCAATCACAGTCGCATCAATCGCCTTAATGGAATTGAAGAAATCCGTGCGCACGCCACTCTGAACGTCGGAAAGCAGCTTGGTATCGGTCTCGCGGACAGCCTCCGCATAGCCGCTCTTAAGAATGGCTTCGGCAGTCGCGGCCTTGCGCCACTTTTTCAGGGTAATCGCGCCGATGGCGATCTTGTCGCGCTGGTATTGGCTCAGCGGGATCTCCGCGCCCTCAGCGACGCGGCCGTCCTGCAGCGTGCCGGTGGTCTTGTAGTAGTACATGGTCGTTCCGTCGATCATCGGAATGCGGCGGGTGACGCCCAGCGCCTCAATCAGCTTTTCCAAACTGTTGTGGGTAAAGCGCTCCACAAAATCGACTTCGCGGGCCTTCGCCATCTGCGCGGTGGTGATAACATTGTCTTCAGCCGCAGCCGCAAAAAGCTGAATATTCATCTTGAAATCGCTCATAGTTTTATCTCCTTTATCGTGGCTTAAAAGCCAAACAGTTCGTGATTTTCAGCAATCGCTTTCTGACGTTCTCCTGCGTCCTTGATTGCCATGATTTCTTTCTTGGAGAGCTTCGCAGGCGCGGGAGCCGGAGGCGTTTCAACGGGTGCGCCTTGCTCACGGGTAGTCGTGATAAAGCCGCCCCATCGTTTTTCAATGTCATTGCTCAGCGTCTCGACATTGGTCAGCTTTCCATCTGCGTCAAGCGCCATTCCCGAGTAGTCGGTCACGCCCATAACGCTGTCAATGTACTTGTCTCCGACCTTCTTTTCCGTCAGCAGATTCTTGTATGCAGCCTTGACCTTCGCCAGCTTTTCTTTGTTGGCGACATCCGTCTTATAGTCGTTCAGGTCTTTCACTGCCTGCTGCCACTTCGCCTTGAAATCCTCTCCGTTTTTGAGATCGTCCAATTCCTTCTGGACGGTGGGGAGCTTATCGGCGGTTTCCTTCAATTCATCACGCTGCCTCTTGAAATCATCGCGCTGTTCCTTGAGTGCGTTGACGGTCTCGGTGTGTGCGTCGATAATCGCGCTAACCTGTTCGTCGGTTAGCTGCATCCCTTTAAGCATGCTTCTAGTCAGTGCCATGGTCACTCTTCTCCTTTGCTTTGGGCGCGTTGCTTCGCGCAGAGTATAAAAATAGCAAGCCGTTACTTTGGCTTGCTTGTGTATGATAAACGCCTTTCGGCGTGTTATCCCTTTCGTAATTCCGCTTCAAATATCGCTTTGTATTCGTCTGCATGATCTTGAGCGGCAGGGCGTAAAAATGGTTTACCGGGAACCCATTCTTTTTTCAAACGTTTCCCGATTGCCGGAACAAAACGTCCCGGCTGCTGGTGATGGCCTAATTCAACGAAAGGCGCATATTTTACAGGCGTTCCTATGTATTCATCATTATCCTTTGGAAAATGAGTAATACTATTTTTTAGTGTTCCCGTTTTTGTCGGGCATAGCGCCTTTGCATAACTCTCGGCCTTTTCTCCGCATATCTCTAGTCCGCGCTTCTTCGCTATTTCAAGCGAGGCACGCACGGCAGCGGAGTTATCTTTGAAATCAAATTCAAGCGCCATATTATGTATATCCCATATCTTTTTCTACTGCATAAAACGCTTCAAGCGATTCTTTTGCTTTTTCTGGTGCAGCATTCGTCAATACAAACCGCTTTCCATCAAAGTAATACCATGCGTCATTTGTCATGAAATATGGCATGTCTTGCATAATTTTATCTCCTAAAATACTTGTCTATTACATCGGCGCAGCGTCTCGCGTATGTGCTTTCTGTTGCTCCAAACCTGATGGCCGCAAAACTTTCAGCAACAAATTCATCCGAATTGGTCAGTGAATATGTACTTACCTTTTCACGATCAAGTCGTGCTTGCATTTTTTTTGCTTTTTCGGCAGCGGCCATATCAAGGTTTAGCATGAAATCCATCTCGGCGGCTTTTCTTTCACCGTCCAGCTTGCCGATTTCTTGCGCATAATCGCCGTATATCTTTTCGATTTCTTTACGTGCGGATCGAATCTTGCTATAATCTGCGTTAACCCAATTTCGCTTATTATTCAGGGGTTGCTCCATATTTATAAGGCTATGCCCAAATTCATGAGTAAAAACATATTCCCCAAGCTGTTCATCTTTTACCCCCTTCGGCAAATAGCCTTTATCACGCAATTCCCTGAGTCTGTCCATATACTGTTGTGTATTTCTACACTTTATTGGATTTATCAAAATCTCCGCAGTATCATTTTCATAATTGTGGCGGGTCACAGCAAATGCACGATTGCCAAGTGCTTCTTTGCCGGACATTGTACCTATTGTTGATAACGGTGTGTCATAGTCTCTGCACAGCTCATTAGCGGCTTTTGCAATGTTATCTCGTCCCGCCTCATCGAGTTTTGATAAGTCAGCATCAAACATCGTGCGCCTATCGTTGTATTTTTTACCAGAATCAATGATTTGTTCCGCAGAAAGGTTGGTAAGATTATTGTGTTCTCGATGGTAATTATACTCATCTATTAGCGTATTACGTACATCTGGAATTCTTCGCGATTGTAAAGGATTTGAAGTCCGCACAAATGCTTCTCCACTGTCCCTCTTCGCCGCTGCCCACTCATCATACGTCATATCCTCGATAATCTCACCGTTGATGTTATCCCGGCGCGGTATATCAGACGGATATTCTGGGTGTTCGTACAATAATGTGCATCTGCAATTATAAACATCGGCGGGTTCTGCCCACGGGTCACCGGGAAACATAATATACCCATAATCGCTCTCAAACGGGTCATCAACGTTTTGCACCTGTCCGTCAAGGTGCTGGTGGGAATCTCTTGTGCGGCTGTCCAGAGTGGCAAGCCAGCGCTTTTGCAGCTTGATTCCAAGCGCTTGCGCTTCGTGCATAGCTTCTATCCTGCCCGCGTTTTGCGCCGCTGTCATGGCCGTTCTGGCGTTTCTGATAGCGGCATGTTCACCGCGTTCGCCTGTAGTCTCCGCAATGCGTTTGGCTATCTCCTGGATGCTCTCACCCTGAATAATGCCCTGTGTCACACAGTTATTGATGATCTTGTGATACCAATCCACATCTTCACTGTGTTTGACTTTTCGCGGAGGTAATAGCGTGGGTTCGTCTTTCAACAATTTTGAAACCGTTGCGTTGTCGTACACACTGAAACCGAAGTCCAGCCCGGCAGTATGTTCGAGGTTATAGCAAATATGATTTGCGTTGGCAGTAAACACATTGAGCCGCTCGCTGTTGACAATCTTGGTAGAAAGGACATCCGCCTGATAAAGGGTCTCGGTCAGAGAATCGCGCTTTTGCTGCCACAACTTGCCTTGATACACTTGTCCGCGCTTCCACGAATCATAGTCAGCCTTTGTAATCTTACCTTCGGATAGCTGCTTACGCTTTTCAATGTCAGCGGCCTTATAACGCTTGTTAAAGTCATCCATTTTTTGCTGTACTTCATGTACGGCTTGACGGTAATTACGCTTTAAACGGCGTTGTACGTCCGCGTAGGAGCGTTCCGTAGCAAGTTGCCCTCTATCAAGTTTTGCCATAGCTTATCTCTTAAACTTTTTGTCCTTTTTCATCCTCACGACTTCATTCTCATACGACTTCTTTGCATCGGCCTTGATCTGTTCGCGTACCTTATTGGCCTCTTCCCGGAATCCCGCGCTTGCCGCCTTATGTTCGTCTCTCAATGCCTGAATCTGCGGAGCAAACTTGTCATTCATTTCCTGCCTCGCCTTTTCAGATGCCGCTTTATACTCATCCCTCACGGACTGAATCTCAGGGCCGAACTTGTCATTGACGCTTTGCCTTATCTTTTCTGATTCAGCTTTGTAATCCGCTCTAAGCCCTTCAATTTCGCCGTAAATCTGTTCCTTCATCGCGGCACGCTGTTCTTTTGACATGCCCTTAAGGCGGTCTCTAAGCGCTTGTATTTTTGCCTGTGTTCTCTCTTTAGCTGCCGAGCGTGCTTGCTGTAATGCCTCTTTACGCTTTTCTCGCAGCTCTTCTATCTTTGCCTGTGTGCGTTCCTTCGCCGCTGCCCTCGCGGATTGTAAAGCCGCTTTTCTTTCCTCGCGCAGTTTGGCTATCTTTTCCTTCATCTCTGCGCTGTGCTGATTAATACGCGCTCTCAGATCTTCCGTGACCTGTTTCAGTTTGCTACTCTTTTCAGCGTTGATGGAATCTTTGACTTGCTGCGCCGCGCTCTTACCTAATTCTGAAAGCCCTTTAAGCGATGTCTTTTTCTTTCGCCCTTTGAGCTTACGATGCTTCATGTAATACTCATGGGCTTTTACCGGGTCATAGTATTTACTCGCGTATGCCATTATCCCAGCTCCCTCATAAGCGCTTGCAACTGCTTTTCTATTTCGTCATCGTCTTCATCATCATCGCCATTTTCCAGAGCATCCAGCGCCATCAAGGTTTCATCTTCTTCGTCGTCACTGTCCAGCGCTGCTAACTGTGCCTCTAAATCTTCATCCTCCACCGCTATACCGCTCTCGGTATCACCCTCGGATTCATCCTCATACTCCATCGTGTCGGCGCTGGCGGCATCACGATTTGCAAGGATTTCATCTATCTTGTCAACCGGAATATTGGGAAGCAATTCCAACACAGTACGGTCATCGAGGTAATTGGCCTCCATCATGACCATTTGCACCTGCTCCATCTGATTGCTTACCCTATTGCGCTTAAACTGCGGCACATCCTCAATGCCTATCAGTTTCAAAAGCTGCTGGACAAATTCGATGATCTGATACTCAAAATCATCCGCTTCCTCGTCCATCGGCTGATAAGCTGCTTCAATGTGGTCGTTTGTAGACCCGGCCTGTACCGCATGAACATCCAACGCTCCGAAGCTTTCATAAATCGTACTCTTGATATGCTCCAAATACGCTTGCCTCGCCTGAAATGGGATGTCCTGCGTATAGGGCGTTACGCTGCTTTCATTGGTATCGGCCACGGCGATATGGTTGAATTTCAGACGGTCACGGAATTTCTGCAAGTCGCCGTCATCCATGCCCATCGCGTTACCGATAATCCAATAAATCTGCGCACAATCTTCTAGGTCGTTTGCAAAGCCGCTCTGAATCAAATCATAGCTATCAATGCTCTGCCTCAGTCCAACAAGCGTAGACTGCTGCCTGTTGCTGCCCCATAGCTGGACAATCGGCAGCGGGCCGTAATTGGTCTCGCCTATGACTTCATCACCGTCTGCCTCGGTGTGCTGTATCACCTGCTTGTATCCGTGCTTCGGCTCTATCTCTACAAGGTCTAGGCCGTAGGTATCAGGCGCGGAGCGGTACTTTGTAAACCCGTCTTCCTCATACAGCACAGCGGTAACAGGTCGCCGTCCCCACTCAAGAGACCAGAAGCGGATGCCCGCCCTCAGTGTACCGTCGTATTCATCAACCAGCGGCACAAACTCTGTCAGCGGGAAGATATGCAGCCTGTCCACATTCCAAAACCCAAACGAACGCCCATGCTTCAATGCAGCATAGGCGAGGTTATAAAGGTCTGTGTCAAAGTGGTCTCCCAGCGCTTCCTTTGTCGTGTCTACTTCAATAGTCGTTTCCATCCCATTCTCGTCAACCTCTGTGCGTTCCTCGTGATTATCCGAAAATGTAACGCCGTTGCCCAGAGAATAGGTGCATCGCTGCGTATTCAACCGATGGAAGAAATTAGACGCAATCTTGTTATTGGTCGCGGTGTAATCTACAATCGTGGAGCCCGTCAGCGTAAACAGCTTTTTGACGTATTCATTGACGGTAACGTTTTTCTGCTTGTCGTATTCATCAGCGTCACAAGCTATCTTATATTCCTCGCTGCCTCGGTGCTCGGTGATTGCGTAGGCGATGAAGTCAATCAACTGGTGATTTGCCACGGCCTCCTGAAAATCCTGAAAGGTGAGTATTTTAATCGCCTCCGCTCTTATCAATGTTCATGTTATTCTCTAGCCTCCCTGTTCATGTATGCCAATCGACTAGCACATGAATTTGAGCAGCATAGCGTTTTTGCGTACTTGTTAACCGTAAACTGGCTACCACAAACAATGCATTTTCTTTCTTGGTTATCTATACCTGATTGTCTCCGCCATGCAGATTTGCATGCATTTGAGCAGAAAGCATTTTTAGTATTTTGTGTTCCATCGAAAGTCTCGCCACATTGTTTGCATATCCGCTTTATCCTTGAATGTAGAGATTCGCCCGTGATTTCATAATGGTGTTTATGCCACGCTCTTCCAATATCGCTGCCATGCCAACTTGCTGCCGCTGGGATAGCGTTTGCTATCATGTTATTCCGGCGTCTCTGCCGCTCTTCCTCAGACAATTCATTGCCGTGGCGTTGCATGTGTTCACTTTTTGTCAGCAACTCAAGATTGTCCGGCTCGTTATTATTCTTGTCATGATCTGTGTGGTGCACCTGATACCCGTCTGGTATCTCGCCATAGACGCTCTCATAAACATATCTGTGAAGCCGCTTATGAAGCACAGAATTCAGATAATACCCAGTCTTTTCATCTCTGCAAAATCGCAGACCATCAACGTATGCATACTTTCGATCATCGGAATACGTTACCATTTGCACCCTCTTTTCTGCACTCACTTTTTATAAGCATAGAAAAGGCGCGGGAGAGTGCATACCCGCGCCCAGCGTTTGCAACCGCTGTCTATGCTACTAAAGGCAATTTGCCTTATAGCTGATTTATCTGAACGGTGAATGGTATTCAATTACCTTTTTATTGCCCGGCCTCTTCCAAATACGCTCTGTCGCATATCTCACGCTCGAAATATGGTGGTCATTCCCATCCGGGTAACCGCTGATAATATCTCCGTCCTTTGTCCGTTCATATTCGTATTGACTGAATTCCTCCCACGTATCAGGGCATCGCTTATTGTCAATAACAATAGCTTTCAGGCTTTGCAGCCATTTAAAAGAATAATCAACGCTGCCAGGGCCTTTCTCAGCTCCGATGCAGCGCAACCCCATTTTATTGTAGTCCGCTATACTCTTAGGCTCTGCGCTGTCGGCAACAATCAAATGCTCTTTTGTCAGGCCATGCTCTCTTAATAGTCGCGCTGTTTCTTCATTGCCTAGCTTCCACCGTGTAAGTTCGTCGAAGATGTATAAAGTCTGTCGTGCTGAATCATAGTACAACGCATTATAAGCCCATGCATCTGGATAGAAGCCCCAGTCAAGCCCGTGCATAATCCTGTCGAAATGACTGATTTCTTCCTTCGTAATCTCCCGCACTTCCAGATTCTCAAATACCTCTGAGCCGTTACCCACGGCCTCACCCAGGTATTCATGCCTATAAGCGCGTTCATTGGTTTCCTTGAGGTATTCTGCTTCTTGCAGAAATTGCTCTCCTAACCACTCCGGCGGCGCTTCAAGATAGCTTGACCTATGACATAGCCTGTCAGCGCGTTCCTCCAACGTATCTTTGTTTGCCCAGTTATCACGGCTTATCGGCGGGTTGTACGATTCAAAGTTCCAGAACTTCGACCCGCCGCGCATCGTAGATTGGAGGATGGTTCGTATCTCGTTTCTTCCTGCAAATTGGTCTTTTTCTTCAAAGTGCGTAATAGCGATGTAGCCGAACGGCACCTTGATGGACTTTATCTTCATGGGGTCATCCGCGCCCCGAAACATGATTTTCTGCCCCGTGGGCTTATACACCAACTCCATAGGCGTGCGCTGGGCTTTCCACAAATGCGCCATGCCCAGCTCTCCGATGGCCCACATATACTGACTGTAAACGCTATCCCTTATGGTGTTGCCGACCTTACGCAATACAAGCGCGTGGGTATTGGGATTCATTATCAGCAGCAGCGGCACAATCAGCGAAACACACGATGATTTCAGAGAGCCTCGCCCACCAGACAAGTCATAGTGTGTATGCCCATGAATAAAGGCATCATGCGCCATATCGTAGAACGCAGGCCCGATCATCGTGGATAGTTTAATCTCAGACATCTATAACCACCTTCACAGGCTCGGCGTTCGTCGCCTCAACGTCAACCGCTTTTCGGTTACGCCATTTGTCAGGCTTGCGGTTGTTCAACCAATATATCTGCGCTGTTACATTGGGCGGGATATAGATTTCTTCCTCCACATATTCGACGTGCTCTTCTTCGATTGTGCCTTTTCCCGCCAGACGTTTTGTGGTCTTTAGCTTGATAGGCTTTTTGAGAATAATGCGCTGGCCTTTAGCTGCATCTCTGAGCGAGTTTTCAATCTCGAAATCAACGGGAGCCTTGCCCTTTTTTATGGCCTCGCGTAATTCGTTGTGGTCTGCCTGCCACCTGTAGTATGTGGCTGGATGGACGCCCATATTATGGGCTATCTGTTCATCGTTCAGACCTTCACGCGCCCAGCCCTCAAGCAACAGTAATCCGTCAGGCTCTAACCACTGTTCGTATTTAGCTGGCCTTGCAATCGTGAATCACTCCTTATCCATTCAGCAATACCGCCTTTTCGCCGGTCAGATTCTCCCAGCGTGCGATAATCACATCAACGTAATGCGGGTCAAGTTCGCACATATAGCATTTTCTGTTTAACTGTTCACAGGCTATTAGTGTGCTACCACTACCGCCGAAAAGGTCAAATCTGCTCAAACCAATCAGCCTCCCTTATGATGTCCGAAAAATATCTTGCGTTTGATATATACGGCTTATAGGTTTTGCAACACATTTTGTTCACAACGGTTTTGCTTATACCTAATGTATCTGCAATCTCTTGTTGTGACATTTTACCTTTTAACTCCATAATATCGTTGTAATGCTTTAACCCTTGTTCATCGCCATAAGTACCTCGCATTGAATCAACTCTCAACGATAATGATGTAGGCATATCCCCATTTAGAATATAACCAACTTGCCTTGTATCAAGTGCAACAAGTGCAAATACATCAACTTCATCATCGGCATAATGATTTTTCCCACCCTTGCCATTTCTTTTAACGTGATAAAAGTATGTTTTATACTCTTTTTCTCTTTGTGGGATTATTCTCGGCTCTCTTGTGGTCTTGACTTGTATTTTTAACATCTTACTCCCTGTATCAAGAACCAAATCATACGGCAAGCCTTGCTCACTCGGATAAGCAACAAAGCCTTTCATAATCAAGTCAAAACATACAAGATATTCTCCTGCTTTTCCAACCTGTAAATCATCACTTAATCTTAACATCGTTAAACCTCCGAACATACAAAATTATCCACTTATATTATAACTCCGTATGTAGGGATTGTCAATGTTATGTCAGTAATACAGCCTTGTTTCCTGTCAATTTTTCATACCTCGCTATAATTACATCTACATACTTTGGGTCGATTTCGCAGGTGTAACACTTTCTCCCTGTTTGCTCGCACGCAATCAAGGTACTTCCAGAACCGCCAAAGCAATCTAATACAACATCACCTTTTTTACTTGACTTGTTCAAAGCATATGCAATCAATTCAATCGGTTTCATTGTCGGGTGCATTTTGGGCGGTTCTCGGTCAAATTCCCATATATCCGTATCTCTTGAGCCGTTCAATTCAACCCTACCTTTATTCAAGTATAGGATAACTTCATACTGTCCTGCATATGCACCTTTTAAGTCTCCCATACTCCAATTATTCTTTTTCCAAATAATCACATTCTT